>Ga0079224_100007869_pt1 | contig 14368 bp, 11 predicted proteins | sample Stecom2015_FD_80414 | JGI IMG/M metagenome (GOLD analysis project Ga0079224, IMG submission 80414) | Agricultural soil microbial communities from Utah to study Nitrogen management - Steer compost 2015 | ecosystem: Environmental > Terrestrial > Soil > Agricultural land | place: USA: Utah...
CATCGTGTTAAACAGTACATACCAGAATATCGAGAATCGCATCGATGCCGGCAGCATTCCTCAACCGTGTCTCGCGCGCGCGCTATACGACGAGAGCCACGCGAGCAGGACTAACACCGGCCGCCCCGCGAGGTAGAGCAGTGCGTTGCGAATCTGCGTGCGCCGGTTGGCGTCCACGATCAGGTTGACGGTCAGCACCAATGGCCAGGCAAAGCTCCAGAGCAGCACTGTCGTCAACGTCGCGTACAGCGGATCACCCAGAATCAGCAGCCAGATCGCGGTCACGACGACGACGTGGCCCAGTCCGGCCACGCAGTACACCAGGATCGTCGCCCAGGGTTTCCAAAGGGCGCGGCGCAGGATCCTCATCGCCTCAGGCTGGAGGTCACGCTCGACATATCGACCCCGCACTTCGATGAGGAGCTGATGCCGGGGAAAACGATGGAGTTGCAAGAGCGGCTGAGCGGATTCCACGCCGGCATCAGCTGCCGCCTGCCGCAGCATGGCCGCGCGCATGGCGCGCCGTTATGCCCAGAGCAGGATTCGCGCGATCGGCACGCTGAGGATGATGGTCGCCAGCATGACGGCCAGGCTGACCCCGGGAAAGATGCCGGCTGGATCGCCCATCGGAACCCTCCAGACTTCGGGAGTCCCCGCGATCGATGGCGATGAACGTCGATGCGCTCAACATAACAAGACTCAAGCGGACATACATCAGTAAATTTACGGATTTGAGATAAGTCAGTGGCTATTATGATAGGCAATAGGGGATTCTCAGTCCCAGACTGACGGTATAGAATGAGACATCTGTATCACTCCGAAATGTGGGAGCGTCCCTGGCCCCGGCGCGCCGTGCTTCCTGCCGCCGCTAGCCCGTGAACTGGCCGGGCCCGTCACCGGCATCATGCCCGTCGCAGCAAGGGATTGGCGCCCCGGACGGATATCGACCGATTGAGCATGGACCACGGGAGCGGGCGATGCGGACGATTTTTCTCTCCTTCTCATTCAAGGTCGATCGCGATCTGGCGTCCGACATCGAGACCCTGATTGTCAGCCACGGCCTCAACGCCGTCACCGGACGGCGGCTCGGCGGCGAAGAGTTGACCCCGGAGGTAAAGAAGAAGATCGAGGCTGCCGACGCGCTCGTGGCCATCATGAGCCGGCGAGAGGAACTCGCCAATGGCGGCTGGACGACGAGCAACTGGGTGCGCGACGAGTTGAACTACGCCCGCGCTCAGGGCAAGCGCGCAATCGCGCTGGTCGAGGAAGGCATCGATACCAGCGGTATGGGCGCGGCTCACGAGCGCCTTGCTCTGGACCGCGCTGACTTAGCCCGCTGCCTGCTGGACCTGTCCGAGACAATTGGAATCTGGAAGAGCGAAGCCGGGCGCAAGCTCCGCGTGCAGCTACTACCCGATGACGCCGCCGATCTCGCGCGGCGCGACAACGGGATCATTCACTGCCGCTACCGGCTCCATCAAAAGGGCGAGTTCGGCGCCTGGACAGACTGCCAGCCCGTTCCGGGCGTTGGCGGGACATTTCTGTTCATCGACGGTGTGCGCGATGAGGACGAGGTTCAGGTCGAGGTCAAGGGACCTGACCAGCACTGGATCTCGCGGGTCACCACACAGGCAGTAAACGTCGACCTCGAACTGATTGGAAACTGATCGTGAGCCTCGACATCAAACAATCCTCCACTCCAGGGCGCGGCGATCGTTGGAACTGGGCCATCTGGCTCGAAGGCCCGGCTGCGGAGCTCGATCAGGTCGATTTCGTGCGCTATCACCTGCACCCGACATTCCCGTCACCGGTGCAGGACATCAGCGATCGGGAATCACAGTTCCGTCTGGATGCCGTCGGCTGGGGTGAATTTCAGATTCGCGTCGAAATCCATCGCGGCGCGGCGATCGACGAGCGACGCCACTGGTTGCAGCTCGGCGGCGATACGGTCGAGGTCGATGCACCGGAAGCGCCAATGCCGCGTGGGGCGTCGATCTTCATTTCATCTGGCGTCGCCGATCAGCCATTCGCTGACGCTCTGCGCGAAACCCTGGAAGGCCAGGGCGCCGAGGTGCTGACGAGCGATGAACCATTGCTCAAGAAGACATACCAATCTGAGTCACTCGCGAGTGGGGCACTGTTCCAGGCTGGCCATGCGGTATTCATCCTCTCGGATCGGCCGAGCAGTTCCGTTCGTCGGGAACTCGATTTGGCCGCCAAACTCGAGGTCCCCGTAACGGCAATCTGTATCGGTCCCAACGCGCTCTCCCAGGCGAAGGTTGACGGCCTCAACGTCGTCCAAATCATCGAACTTGATGAGTTTGGAGATCCGGCCACGATGGCCAACCAGGCCGCCGCGCACCTTGTGGTTGCCTAGGCTGTTGGTGGGCACAAGCGGCTGATTCGAGGCTCAGCGGTTACGTGGCGAGTTCTGCTTCCAGTAGCGAAATGCATTCATCGAGCCCGGCGAGTTGCACGCCGCCGCTCTGGAGGAGCCGCAGGCTTTCGAGGTGGGTTGCGAGCATCCATCCATATCCGGAGTGCTCGATGCCCTCGCGAAGGACTTTCAATGCCTCGTCCTGTTCGCCATCATAGAGGTGCATCTCAGACAGGTCGAAGAAGCTCCACGGAGCATCGTAAGGCGGGTCATCGCGAACCTGCTTCTGCCGGGCGGCTTTCGCTTGCCGGAGCCAGGCTCGACGCTGCCCGGTGATTTCGACCTTACCGTCGACCCGCCCCTGAATTTTGAATTCGTTCAGCAGCGGATAGGGATGTCCGCACGAAACGTCGGTTGCCTGGCGATAGGCCGCCAGGGCCTCGTCGTAGCGGCGCTGGCGCTTGAGAATCCCGCCGAGTGAGGCGATCGCGTCGTAATCATCCGGCTCCAGGCGTATCGCCCGCCGCAACGCATCCTCGCCAGTCGGCATGTCAATGGGCCGCCCCTTAGCTTCATAGAGTTTGTTCTCGGCGATGCCCTGCTCGCGAAGCGCGTCGCCGTAGCCGCGCGCCGACGCGGTCTCGAACTGCTCCAGCGCCCTGTCCCACTGCCCCCTCTCCTTGAGCAAGAGGCCGAGCTTCATCCGCGTGTAGGCGTTGTCGGCGCCGTCTCTTACAGCCGTGCGCAGCTTCATGATGGCTACAGGTTTGTCGTCATTCCGTACCGCGTTCTCGGCTTCCAGCAACAGTTTGTCGATCCGGGGGTCGGCAGCCTGTTCCTGCTGTTGGGCCAGGGCCAGCCGCACCGGGCTGTCGGGCCGGTGATGCTTGAGGGATTCCGTGAGGACCTGGGTGATCAGGCTCCTTGATTCCGCGATCTTCTCGTCCGGCTCGTACTCGTAGGGAAATGCCTTGATCTGCCGAATGTCGAAGGGAATCTCTGCGTCTACCTGGCGGAAGACGGCTGTGCCCGACTGCTGGGCGCGCAGCCGGACGCCGAGCTCGAAGAAGACGTTGGCGTTCAGCCCGGTGATATCAGTCAGGGCCATGCGCGAGTACTCGAGATAGTGGAACATGTCATGCGTGATGACCGTGGTGAACATGTCCTGATCCGAGCGGCGCGGTTCGAGGAAGCCGCCTTCGGGAAGTGGGGTCGCAGCGATCGCCGGCTCGAAGACGCTGCGGTAGATATGGTTGAAATCAACCTCCCGGCCATCGACCGTCTTCTTGCCAAACGGCATCACGACGAAGCAAATCCGATCGTAGTCCATCGCCGCCGCCTTCCATCGCTCGGCCTGTGTCCCGCCGGTTGCTGGAGTCCCTCTTGCTAGATCGTGAGCACCTCCTCGACGCGTAGCCCGAGCGCCCGGGCTTGGTCGGCAAAATGCTGAGTCATGTCGTCATCGCCGCGCGGCGCGCCCTCCCAGACGATCACGGCCACCACATTTGGCCTATCCGCTGGGTTCGACGCCGCGCTCGACTCCGTCGCAAGGGCCAGCGCCTCCTGCAGAATGGCCCGGTTCGCCGCCGCGTAGGCCAACTCATCCTGCACCGGGTCCATGACCACGAGATCGCCGACCGCCGAGACCTCGGCAATGACCCGGTCGTAAACCAGCCCCCAATCCCCGGGCCGGTCGGTGACCGACGACTCCCGGAAGCGCCGCGGCTCGTAGGGCAGCACGACGCGCCGGCGCACCCCCAACTCCGCGGCCGCCTCCAGCGCTAGCAGGTCCGCCCCGCACGCCGCCGCGCAGACCAGCGCATCCGCCCCCAGCCTCTCCAGCACGACCGCGATCCGGACACCGACCCGGTGCTGATTGATCAGCGGGAAACGCACATCCGCGCTCCCCGCCGCATCGATCCGCCGCCCGGCGAGCGCCACGATCATCGAGCCACACTCACGGGTTGAGGTCCTCCAGCCACTGCTGCACCTGCTCGTAGTCCTCCGACGCGGGATCTAGGAGTTCCAGCGCCTGGATGTAGGCCTCGCGCGCCCGGACATCGTCGCCTCGTCGCCCGTGGACGGCGCCAAGCCGCGCGAGTGTATACACCTTTCCGTGATGGTCCTCCAACTCACGAAAGATGGCGAGTGCCCTGTCATAGTGCGCACAGGCATCTTCTTGTGCCCCGAGATGCTCGTGAGCGTTTCCCAGGCTGGTCAGCACCATGCCCTCTCCGTGACGGTCTCCCAGTTCGTGAAGGATCGCCAGCGCCTGCTCGCAGACATCGGTGGCTTCACCCCACCGCGCCTGGCCGTTGTAGGCCATGCCCAGATTCGCAAGAGTTGTACCCTCAGCGTGGCGATCGCCCAATTCCCGAAAGCTCACCAGCGCCTGCTCATAGAAATCGATGGCCTCATCCCAGCGATTTTGACGCTGATAGGCGGCTCCCAGATTGACCATTGTGTGCCCCTGGGTGTGGAGGTCGCGAGCCTGGCACGATATCGCGAGCGCTCGCTGGTAGAGGTCGATGGCTTCGTCTATGCGGCCCTGGTCATCGTGGACGACGCCCAGATTGTTTAGCGCCTGAGCCTCACCTTGCTGTTCGCCCAGTTTCTCGAAGATCGACAACGCCTGTTCATAGTGATCGATAGCCTCGTCCCTGCGGTCCTGCTTCCAGTACACACCGCCGAGGTTGTTGAGTATCTGTCCCTCTACGTCGCGACTGGCCAGTTCGCGGGATATGGCCAGCCCCTGTCTTAAGACCTCAATAGCCTCGTCCCAGCGTCGTTGTTGCTGATAGACGGTGCCCAGGCTCGCCAGGATCGCGCACTCGCTGAGGCGGTCGGAGAGTGCCCGCGCAGCAGAAAGGCCGAGCCGGCAGACTTCCTCCTCTGCTGCCCAAAGCCCCCGCCGGTCCAAATAGATCGGGAGTGCTCTCGCCAGCATCGAGACGAGGCCTGCTTTCCCCAACCGATCTGCCATCCGTACGAGCGGAAGCAGGTTAGTTTCCTCAGCCATGAACCATCTAAGCGCGAATCGCTCAAGGTCACGGTCGACATCCGTCGCATCACTCGGTGGCTCCGCCATCTGAAAAGTTGCAAAGCTGCGACCGAATGGATCGAACAGGTTGGCCGTGTGCTCGATCGTCGCGGTATACCACACGAGGCCACGCTCGACCGCCGCTTCACGTTTCCCAGCACTGCCCTCGCTGGCGTCCTGTTCCTGGGCGAAGCCACGAACGAGATCGTGAATCCCGAAGGTGTCCTCGCCCAACTGCTCCAGCAGTTGCTCGTCGCACAACTCGTAGAGCAGATCGCGGGCGCGCGCTTCACTCGTCTCGATCAAGGCCGCGGCAAACCCAACGCCCAAAGTCTGCAACTCGAAGTGGCTCAGCCGACCGAGCAGCCGTCTGGCGTCTTCGGAGGCATACAGGTAGCTCAGACGGAAACTGGCCCGCACCGAGGCGTCGACGTCATCGTCAGCGGCGCCGCTCTCGGCCAGCACCGTGAGGCGCTGTTCATGGAGCTGCGCGGCCAGAGTAGCGAGCGACCACCGCCGCCGCTGGGCGAGCGTGCCGGCCAGACGCAGCGCCAGCGGGAAGCAGCTGCAGCGGTCTAACACCTCCTTGACGTCGTCGGATTCCGCATCACCCCACTCCTGCCCGAACAGGCTGCCGAGCAACTGGATGGCGTCTGCCGACGGCAGCGGCTGGAGGCGGAACGTGGTGCTGCCAGCGATGCTGAGCGGCGGGCGGCTGGTGAGCAGCGCCCCGCACGTGCCCGCCGCGGGCAGGAGCGTTCGCACCTGCTTGAAGTCGCGCGCGTTGTCGAGCAGGACGACGTAGCGCTTGCCCTCGAACTGGCGGCGGTAGAGGTCGGTCAGTTCCTCGATATCGGCGGGGAAGCGGTCGTTGGTGATGCCGAGCGTGCGCATCAGCCGGCGCATGGCGCGGTCGATGGTGATGGGCTGATTGTCCTGGCCGCGCAGGTTGAGATAGAGCTGGCCATCGGTGAAGTGACGGATAACGCGCGGATCGCGGGCGATGCGAGCGGCGAGCTGCGACTTGCCAACCCCGCCGGGGCCAGAGATCGTGACGATGGCCGGTGCGAGAGACGTCTCGGTGCCCAGCAACACCTCGACGGCCTCATCGATCTCAGCGGTGCGCCCGGCGAAATCCCCGACCACGGCCGGAATCGTGCACAGGATCTGAGCGGCTGGCGGGCCCGGCGCGGGCAGGTCGACCGTCGTGCGGGCGCGCTGCCGCCGCTCCCAGTCGGTAATGGCGGCACCGACCTGAGCGGCGAGCTGGTCCGGGTTGGAGACGAAGGCGACGGTGTGTTCAGCACCCCACTCCTCGCGCAGCGCCTGGACTCGCGCCATTGCGTCGAGTTCGTACCGGTTCCCCGGCCAGGGCGCGTCGTCGGCGAGCAAGAAGATCAGGGAAGGCTTGTCCAGGGCCTTGGCCTGGCGATATTCGAGGACGGTGATCGACTCCGGCTGGCCGTCAGGGACGTAGCCGTAGCGCCAGGCGAGAATTCCGACGTACACATCGCAACTCGCGACATCGTCAAGGCACTTCTCCAGCGGTCGGCGCTCGTCGGCCCCATGCGTCTCCATGGCGACGTCCTGATGGCCGTACTGCCGGAGGATATGGCGGGCTGCCTGGCGGTAGTCCTGGAGGTCGGCGAACGTGGAGGAGACGTAGACGCGAGCCATGGCGATCGCCCCAGTTGTGTTCAAGATGGAACCGGACGACCGCAGCATAGCACCTAATGCATCGTCACTCAATGAACTGAATCCCTCGACTCAACGCTTCGCTCGCCGGGCTGACGGGCCACGCGACGCGCGCGGGCGGCACGGCCGTGACCGTCACATGGCGCGCCGGCGGGTTGATTGACAATGCCGGCTGCGTCGGGGATGATGTCACTATCGACCGAACGAAATACAAGTAGCTAACTCCAGCTTGCGCATCGGCGCGCCGCGCCACCGCTAGCCGCGACTACTCGTCAACGTTGATCGCGCAATCGATGGAGGTTGCGATGCTTCTCGAGCGGCTGACATCGTCCGGACCGAAGCGGATTCTGGCGCTGGATGGCGGGGGCATCCGCGGAGCGATCGCCCTCGGTTACCTCGAACGCATCGAGCAGGAGCTACGCGCCCGCCACGACGATCCCGACCTCTTGCTGTGCGACTACTTCGATCTGATCGGCGGCACCAGCACCGGCTCGATCATCGCCGCCGGCCTGGCGACCGGGCGCAGCGTGGCAGAGATCAAGGACCTCTATCTGCGCCTGGGGCCGCGCGTCTTCAGCCAGCGCCGGCGCTTGCTCGGACGGCTGGAGTCGAAGTTCGATGCCGCCGCGCTCGAAGTGGAGCTACGTCAGCAGTTCGGCGACACCCGGCTAGGCGACGAGGACGCGATCACAACCGGCCTCTGCATCGTCGCCAAACGCGCCGATACCCGCAGCACGTGGTACCTCCTGAATCACCCCAACGGCAGGTACTACCCAAAGAACAAGCACATCCGCCTGCGCGACGCGATCCGCTCCAGCACGGCCGCGCCGACCTTCTTCATCCCCCAGGAGTTGGAGGTCGGTGAAGGCGAGCGCGGCGCGTTCGTCGACGGCGGCGTGAGCATGGAAAACAACCCGGCGCTCCGGCTGTTCATCATCGCAACCGCTCCCGGATACCGGTTTGAGTGGCCCGTCGGGAGCGACAACATCCTGCTCGTCTCGATCGGCACCGGCGAGTCGTTCCCTAAGTTCGATCTGGGCGAGGTCTTCGACAACCGGGTCTGGGATTGGGCGATCGAGATCCCCGGCATGTTCATGGAAGACGCCACCTGGCACAACCAGATGATGCTGCAGTTCCTCTCGGAGTCACCGACCGCGAAGACGATCGACCGGGAGATCGGGACGCTTCAGGGCGAATACCTGGCCGGGAAGCCGCTGCTGACCTACCTCCGGTACAACCCTGAGCTGACCGTCCAGGGGCTCTCCCGCCTCGGCCTCTCGCGCCTCGAAGCGCGCCTGCCCCAGCTGCGCGCCATGGACGAAGGCGAGCGTGTCCGGGACCTCGCCGAGATCGGCGCCGCCGGCGCAACTCAGGACGTCCAGCCCGACCACTTCCCGGCCGCCTTCGACCTCCCGCGCGATTGATCAGGAGCGCGTCGACGTCCATGCCGCCTGCTGACACCTTCGAGTACGACGTCTTCATCAGCTACCGGCATCTGGAGCCGGACCGAAGCTGGGTGCGGCGGGAGCTGGTGCCGAGGCTGGATGAGGCGGGGCTGCGGGTCTGCATCGACGTGCGCAGCTTCCGGCTGGGGCATCCGATCGTCACCGAGATGGGACGGGCGATCGAGGAGAGCCGTTACACCGTCGCCGTGCTCACCCCGGCGTTCACTCAAAGTGGGTTCACCGAGTTCGAGACAGTCCTCGCCGAGCATCTGGGGTTGGAGGAGCGGCGCAACCGGTTCCTGATCATCCGGCGCGGTGAGCCCGAGGAGCGGCTCAGCATGCGCGCCCGGCTCCAGCTCGACATGACCGACGACACGAAGTTCGACGCGAACGTGAGCCGGCTTATCGAGGCCCTCAGGCAACCGCCTGCCGACTGGCACTGAGCCCTGCCGCTAGCAGATGAAGACGACGCTCGCTGTCGCTGTTGCCGTCACCGTCTGTCCCGATGAGTCCGTCAGCGTAAGGACATACTCAACGGTGTAGGGACCCGCGCAACCCGGAGGGGGATAATCGACAATCGTGCCCTCCTGTGATCTGACCTCATAGGTTTCGTAGGGTTCGGTCATCTCCACGTAGCGCGCGCTTATCGTCCCGTTGATGGAATTCGCATCACAGCCACCAGCCGCAAGCCAGACGATCCTGACAGTGCTGATCTGCTCGGTGACCGCGACGAACCGCAAGATCTCCAGCGTCGGGCACTTCGTGGGCGTAATCGTCGGCGTGATCGTCGCAGTTGCCGTGGGCGACGGTGTCCAGGTGGGTGTGGCCGTCGCGGTGCTGGTGGGGGTCGGGGTGATCGTCGGCGTCACGGTAGCCGTCTGCGTGGGCGTCTCGGTGACGGTTGAGGTGGCCGTCTCCGTAGGGACCTGGATCTCGGTGGCAGTGGGCGCCACGATCGGCGTCGCCGTCGCTGGTGGAGGAGATTCGTCGAGCACGTCTCCGTCCCGAAGCGCGCCGTTGGTGAGGTCATCGACGAGCGGGAAGCGCGTGCCGATCAGATCCCGGCTGGCCGGGATGGGCGGCACCGGCGGCTGGTCCGGCTCGACCCAGGTCTGGAAGCCAGCCTCCACGAGCACCTCCTGGCCCTCGGCCGCGCCCTTGGCCACGCTCACGCGCACGGTGCCGTCCTGAACGACGACCCAGGTGACCTCGGTGGCCGCGTCGTAATACACCAGGAATTCGGTGCCGATGCTCTCGATGACGGCCCATTCGGTCGTGATCTGCAGGCGATACCCGGCTTCCTCCTGCGCGGACGCCCTGTTGAAGGTCGTTCCCAGGATGTGGCGGAGGCGCAGGAGACGGGGAGCGTTGGGATCAGCAAACCCTTCGAACTGAATGCTCGAATTGCGGAAGATGCGGACGGCAAGGTAGTCGGCGAATCGGAGCAGCGCTTCGCCCTCATCTCCGGGCCGCACGGCATCCCCGACGTTCACGCGCCGCGTTTCTTCCTCTGGGACGATCGTCTCCGCGCCCGAGGTATCGCGCACGGCGACCTGCTCGTGATTCGTCTTCAATTCCGCCTCGTCATCGGGATCTGGACCGCAGCTCAGTAGCGGGCTCAGCATGACGATCCAGAGGGAAAAGGCGATGCGCCGGTGGAAGTTCCGACTGATGTTGGGGCGCATCTTGATGCATCCTCACCTACGTAGCCGGGAACCCTCGCGTTGATCGACTGCATTGACGTAGAAGCCCAGGCCGGTTAGAGTCCCGAGCAGAACTCCCGACACCACGGTGACCGGAACGCTCCAGGAAATACCCCCGGTAGTTGAATTACCCCCGGTTGTTAGAGAGAGCCCGACCCCGACGAGCGCTCCAAGGATCGTGCCGGCCAGCTGGAGGCGAGCACTGTCGGACAAGCCGGCGCCGGCTCCCATGCCGGCACCGACAAGGAAGCCGTCGGCGATATCGCTCAGACCAACTGGGCCCGCCAGTGCAAGGAAGGCGAATGCCGTATACGTGACGGTGCTACTCAGCCCACCTGCCAGGCTGGTTCCGAGAATCCGCCGTACGCTGTTGGCACGGAACAGCCATAAGCCCAATCCGATCGAATACCCAACAAGCATCCCAAACGGCAAGAAGACGATGAGAACCAACAATGCATACCCGACCCCATCAATGCCCTTGGCCCAGGCCGCGAATGAGAAGGTTAGGCCGTATCCCACGCCCGCGCCGATTGAGCCGCCGGTGGCCCGGGACAGGTGACGGGAGCGCGTGCGCCGCGCCTCGGCCTCCGCGCTGGCGTCGAGGAAGGTCTGGTGCTCCGACGCGAGCTCACCCGGATGCTCCGCGGCGAACTGCTGGGAATCGCGGAGGAGCGAGCCGCCGAACAGCAGGCTCGGCTCGCGGCCGCGCTCGAGCCACTCGTCAGTAGCGGCGCTCAGGCGGCGCTGGAGGAGCAGTGCAGCACGGTTGCGCTGCAGCCACTCCTTGAGTCGCGGCCAGCTCGTGATCAGCGCCTCGTGCGAGAGGTCGACCTGAGGGCCGAGATTCTGGTCGCTGCTCTGAATGAGCAGGCGGTTCTGCGTGAGGTGCTCCAGCACGAAGTCAAACTGCCGCGGATCTCCGGGGAGCTGGCGCAGGGACTGGAGCGAAAGCTGGCGCCTGGTATCCGGGCCACCGTCGCCGAGCTGGACGAGGTTGACCAGGACGCGACGGGCGATGTCCTGCTGGTCAGGCGTCAGTGCTGCGAAGGCCGCGTCGGCCTTGCGAGCGACGGCGACCGCCAGGCCGCTGCGCTCCTGATCGCCCAAACGGGCGTACATGTCCAGGCTCAGCAGGCGGCGCTTCATGCCCTCCCAGAGAACGACCATTGTTTCCTGCATGTGCGGCAGCACGCCAGGCTCGCCGGCCGCGTCGGCGAGCAGCCGCTCGATCAGGGCCGCTTCGATATAGATGCCAGCGTCGAGCGCTGGCTGTTCGATGGCCTGGTGCAGCGCTGCCCCGCGGAGGGGTGCGATCTCGAAGCGCTGGCTGGGATCAACAGGCCAGAAGTCGCAGTTCATGAGCTGCGGGTAGAAGTCAGCGCGCATGGCGATGAGCAGCGCGCAATTCTCGGTATCCGTCAGCCCCTTGAGCGCGCAGACGAATTCCTTTTGCTGCGCCGGGTCGGCACGGGTGAAGGTCTCCTCGAACTGATCGATGACCAGTAGTAGACGCTGCGCCGCTCGGTGCTCTGCGAGCAGGCCGTCGATCGACGTGCCGGCCTTGTCGAGGTGATCGCCGATTGTCTCTTTCAGCCTGAGAAGCGGGTCGCTGCCCGGGCGCAGCTTCCTCACGAGCCACACTCCTCCCGGGGAGCGCCCGCTCGATTGGAGGGCCGGTAGCAGGCCGGCGTCGATCAACGATGACTTGCCGCAGCCGGATGGGCCGATGACGAACAACAGGTTCTGGTGCCGCAAGAGCTGGATCAGCGTTTCGATTTCGGCCTGCCGGCCACAGAAGAAGCGGGCGTCGCTGCTGCTGAAGGGCACCATGCCCGGATAGGGACAGGGCGGCAGCGCACTCTCTGGGGGATCGGGCCGCCCGAACTCCTGACAGAGCCGCTTGACGACGCCCGGCCAGGCGCTGGCCTCCCGCGCATCGAGGCCCTCGAGCACCCTGAGGTGTGACGGCATTTCAACATCGTGAAGCAGGATGGGCACAACCGACCAGGTTCCGGATTCTAGACCGTGGTGCTGGGCGAGAATCGTCGTGAACTGAATGAACCCGTCTGTCACGTAAGCCGGCGACAGGATCAGTAGCACTCGCCGGCTGTGCTGGACGGCGCGTTCGAACTCCAGCAACCGCGGAACGCCCAGGCGAAACGCTGTTTCGCCGTGGCAGCGCACCCCAGCTTGCTGAAGAGCATCGACGAGGTATCCCTCGACCCACGGGCGGTCCGCCTCGGCATAGGAGATGAAGGCATCGTATTGGGCTTGCTCCACCACTTGACTGCCTTCCATGCGAGGAACGTCGGAAACAGTCGTCTCGCCCCCGGTTGGCCGGGAGTTCGTGGTTAGGCTGGTCTGAGATCCAGCCGCGGTTCCGTCGCTGGCGTCGCGAGAACCCAGCGCCCGGGTCCCAAAACCGTCGGTGGCACGGCTAACTTATGAATGATTCGCGGACTGTATTGAGATAATATCCTGAGGAATGGACCGCGGACATCGTGAGATATACGTAGATCCCGCGTCGCACCTCGGTTCGAGCAGGAAAAACGCGGCCTCGCGGTTTCGCGCGGACTGTGCGCGGTCGGTTCACTCTCCGATATCCTGGTCCCGGTCGGCGTGCCCCGGTGGGATTGCAAAGGTATTCCCGAACCTGCTGCCTCATCCCCAACCGCTCTGAACTGGTTGGTCAAGCTCACAGCCGACTCGGCATTCCCCTTCCCTTCAGGTAGGTGACTCAGGAAACCGGTACTCCCGGCGGGCCCTCTCCGGGTCCGCACGGAGTATCGACTGATGCGTGTGAGGGCCTGCCTAGGCCGGGTCGAACGTCACCGGCAGCCTCTTGGCGTGGCGGAAGGCGAAGCCGGGTGCCCACTGGACGTCGTCGGACACCAGCCGCAAGTTCCGGCAGCGCTGGAAGAGCGACAGCACGGCGATCTGGGCGACGTTGCGGGCCAGCGCCGAACCGAGGCAGAAGTGCGGGCCGTGGGCGAAGGTCAGGTGGCGGTTCGGGCGGCGGTCGATGACGAACGTGTCCGGATCATCGAACTGGCGCGGGTCGCGGTTGGCGGCTGCGATCATCAGGTTGACGTTCGCACCGGCCTCGATTGTCTGGCCACGCAGCTCGATCGGCTCCAGCGCCACGCGACTGGTGGTCTGGACCGGGCTCTCGTAGCGCATCACCTCGTCCAGCGCCGGGCGGATCAACTCCGGCTCGGCCAGCAGGCGTTCCAGGGCCTCGGGATGGCGGATGAGCGTCAGCACCGAGTTCCCGATCAAGTGCGCGGTCGAGTTGTTGCCGCCGATCAGGATGGCGACAACCATGACGACCATTTCGTTCGTGGTCAGGCGATCTCCCGCCTCCTCGGCATGCACCAGTTCGGTCAGCAAATCCTCCTGCGGGCTGCGCCGGCGCTCCGCGATGATCTCTTCCAGGTAGGCCTTCATCTCCAGCATGCTGGCCTGGCCGCGGCGCATGACCTCGACGCGGTCGTGCATGGTCCCCAGCCGATCGTAGATCAGCACCTGGTCGCGCGCCCAGCGAGTGAAGTCGTCCTGCCGGTCCTGGGGGATGCCGAGCGTATCGGCGATGGTCCACCCGGGTAGAGGCGTCGCGAAGTCGGCCATCACGTCCATCTCGCCGCGAGGGACCACCTGATCGAGGAAGCGGTCGCAGAACATCTGGATGCGGTCACGCCGGCCGGCGGCGGCCTTCGCCGAGAACGCCTTCATCACCAGCGTCCGCAGACGAGTGTGCTTCGGCGGATCGCTCAGCAGCATGCGGTCGGCCAGCACGTCGCGCAGCGGCTGAAGTTCCTTCTGAACGTCCTCCGGCAGCACCGCGAACGTCGCGTCGATGCGCTGGGATGACATGCGCGGGTCGGTGAACAGGGCGACGACATCCTCATGGCGCGTCACCAGCCAGGCGTTGCCGTTCCAAAAGACCGGCCGGTTCTCGCGCAGGTCTTCGAGGATCGGGTACGGATTCGCCTGCACCGCCGGATCGCTGAAATCGATCGTCACCTGCATCGCCACCGCGCACCACCTTCCCACGCCGAGCGTCACCTGGACTGCAACATTTCCGCGGCGGCTATCGTAGTACGAGTAG
>Ga0079224_100007870_pt1 | contig 14366 bp, 15 predicted proteins | sample Stecom2015_FD_80414 | JGI IMG/M metagenome (GOLD analysis project Ga0079224, IMG submission 80414) | Agricultural soil microbial communities from Utah to study Nitrogen management - Steer compost 2015 | ecosystem: Environmental > Terrestrial > Soil > Agricultural land | place: USA: Utah...
CCGAGGTAGGACCTACCCCCGCACCCGCAGCGCGCCCGGCCGCACGCTCACATCCACACGTGTGCCCACGTCGATACACTCGCCGTCGAGGTGCATCTCGATGGCGTCATCCGACTCGACGCGCGCGCGCGTGATTCGCCGGCGGACGATGCCGGGCACATCACGGTCGCGCCCGATGAACAATCGGCGCGCGCGCCAGAGCTGCGGCAGAAACGGACGCGAATCGACGACCAGCGCGTCGAGCAGGCCGTCGTCGAATCGCGCACCTGGCGCGATGACCGCGCCGTTGCCGTACTGCTGACCGTTCGCGAAGACAACGACCAGCGCGTCGAGTTCGTGCACCTCGTCGTCGAGCTGCAACCGGTAGTGATGGCTGCGATAGGTCAGGCCTTCATGAAGTCCGATCGAAAGGTACGGCAGTCCGCCACGTTTCGTAAGGCGGTTGAAGCGCCGGGCGACGCGCGCATCGAAACCGATGCCGGCCAGGTTGAGGAATGGCAGGCCGTTGACATCGCCGACGTCGAGCAGCCGAATGGTACCGGTCAGCGCAGCGTGCAAGGCCGCGCGCGGCTGACGAGGTGCGCCAAGGGTCCTCGCGAAGCCATCACCCGAACCAGCCGGGACGATGCCGAGGACCGACTGCGTGCCGGCCAGCGCACCGGCGACTTCGTTGATGGTGCCGTCCCCGCCCCAGGCAACAATCGATTCGACGCCATCGGCCGCAAAGCCGGCTGCCAGGTCGCGCCCATGCCCGGGGCGTTCGGTGATGGTCACCGTCAGTTCCACGCCGAGATTCACGGCGACCGCCCGCGCAAGGTCCGCTTTGGCGGCCGGCGGACCGGGCCTGCGGCCGGATCGCGGGTTGATGATGACGGCGGCGCGCATGCGGCAGCGGTATAGTAAGCGGGAATGAGACGACGAGCCGCGCGCGTGGTTGTTGTCCTTGTGGTTGCCGGGCTGGCTGCAGCCGCGGCCTGGCAGGCCGTCACAGCGTCGACGGCCCTTCAGGAGGCCGTCAGACGCGACGCCGCCATCGCCTCGGAGGTCGCACGTGCCGAGCTGGCCCTTGCCGACGTGGCTGCTGCTCAACGGGGATACGTGGCGCCTGGGCAGGGCCTCGCCTTCTGGACGTTGACCACGGACGACGGGCTCAACGCCGTGCGTGGCGCGATCGCGGCGCTGGAGGCTGATACCGGCACACGGCTCGACACGGTGCGCGCCCGGCTCGACGCGCTCGCCGACATCGACGCGCGCGCGCGACGCTTTGCCGCCAACGATCAGCGCGGCATGGCGTCCGATCTGATCTTCGCCGATGCCGACGCCGCCGTGGCGGCGGCCCGCGCGGAGCTCACGTCGAGCGTCTCTGCGCTCGGCGCCACCTCGTCAGCGGTCACCCTTCGAAACGAGCAGTTGTTCTACGGCTCCCTCGGCGTGCTTGGCTTCATCGCGATCGTCGGGATGCTGACCCACCTCAAGCAGGGTCCGCGCGAGGCTGAACCGCTTGTGACGTCGCTCGGTGACGAGCTCTCGATGTCGTCGAGGCGAGTGTCGGTGGATGACGAGGCCATCGGCGCGGCGCTCGACGCAAGTCTCGCGGACTTCGACGACAGCCTGTCCTCGACGCCGCTGGACGAACCGGTTGCCGCGCCCACGGAAGAGCCGGCCGCAGTCGTCACGTCATCTGCGGCTGAACATGCCGCGCCGCCGGCCCAGGTGGAAACGCCCGCGCTTGTCGCGTTGCCCGGGATTGCTGATGTCTGTGTCGACCTCGCGCGCCTGCTCGACGGACGCGACCTCGCGCCGCTGCTGGCGCGCGCGGCCTCGGCCCTGTCGGCGCGCGGCCTGATCGTCTGGATGCCCGCCGGTCAGGACGACAGCCTGGCGCCGGCGCTGACGCACGGCTATGCGCCCGCACTGGTTGCGCGACTCGGTCAGCTCGAGCGAAACGCGGACAACGTTACCGCTGCGGCCTGGCGTGACGGCGAGTCGAAGGTCACCGGCGGCGCGCTGGCCGTGCCGCTGCTCACCGTCGACGGATGTTCGGGAGTGCTCGCGGTGGAGATCGATGAGGGCCGCGAACGCGATGCGCACGTGCAGGCGCTCGCGCGCATCGTCGCAGCCCAGCTCTCGACGACCGTCATGCCTGCGACTGCCGAGAACCGGAAGGCCGCGAGTTCGTAGGGACAGGCTGAAGCCTGTCCCTGCATCCCCCGGTCCGCGGCACCCGTACGGAATCAGATTACGCGACGGACCGTGCGGCGGCGGGCTTCCTCGAGCGTCGCCGTCACTGTCTGCGTCTTCTTGTCGCGGACGATCTGAATCGTCACCGATCCCTCCGCGTCCGAGATCGCGCGCATCAGATCGCCGGTGTCATCGATCTCGCGGTCGCCGACCTTCGTGATGACATCTCCGGCGCGGAGTCCCGCCTTCTCGGCCGCGCTGTCCTTCTCGACCGACGTCACGAGCACGCCATCCTCAACGCCGAAGTAGGACGCGAGCTGATCGCTCAGGCTCTGAATGCCGACGCCCAGACGCCCGCCCGTGCTGAAGACGAACCCGCGGCCGTCGCCGCTGAACCACTCGATGGACGGGGGTGTCGGCGGCATGGGCGGTCTCGGGGCCCGCGGGGCACTGGGCGCGCGCGGCGCACGGGGTGGACGGGGCGGACGGGGCATCAGTGAGTACATGGATCCGCCCGACGCACTCGGCTTGACGGTGACCGTCGTACGCGTGCCGCCTCGAATCACCGCGGCTGTCACCGATCGTCCGGACGGCGTTTCGCGCACCAGACGCGTGAGGTGCTGCGCGCTGCGAACGCGCTCGCCATCGAACTCGACGATGACGTCGTTCTCGCGCAGACCGGCCTCGTCGGCCGGCGTGTCATCCGCAACGTCGGTAATCAGCGCGCCGCTCTCGGACGGCAGTCTGAGCTCGCGCACATCGTCGGCCGTGACCTCGCGGACGTTGACGCCGATGCGGCTGCCTCCCGCCAGGGTGGCGCTGAAGACCTGCGCCATCGGCGTCTCGAAGTCGTGCTCGTCGAAGTGCCAGGTCTGCCCGTCCTGATGACCGGCTGCGAGGCCGATAGACCCGGCCGAGAACAAGGTGACGACCGCCAGGGCGGCCTTCCGGAATCGCATGTCGAAACCTCCAGTAGCTGGTGCGTGAGTGGGACGCAGCCGCCGGAGAAAAGGTTGTGGCTAGGCGCCGGCACCGGTCGCCAGAGGCAGGGCGACGCTGAAGGTCGCGCCCCGCCCTTCGCCGTCGCTGGTGGCCGACACGTGCCCGCCATGCGCCTCGACGAAGTAACGCACCAGCGACAGACCAAGGCCGAGCCCGCCGAAGTCGCGCCGCGGGCCCGTATCGGCCTGCGAGAAGCGCTCGAACAACCGCAGCAGGAACTCAGGCGAGATGCCGATGCCGGTGTCCCGCACTTCGACTCTCGCCTCACCCGGCTCGAGGCTGAGCACGACGTCGACGCGTCCGCCGCGCGGCGTGAACTTCACGGCATTGGTCAGGAGGTTCCAGAACACCTGGTGCAGCCGGTCCGCATCCCCGCGAATCGTCACCGGGGTGGATGGGACGGTCAGTGAGACAGCAATGCTCTTGGCGTCGGCCGATGGCTGCACGATTTCAACCGAAGAGGCGGCGATGTCGCGAAGATCGATCGGCGCCATCCGCATCCGCAGTTTGCCGGTAACGATGCTCGACACGTCGAGCACGTCCGAGACGAGCTGTGACAGCAGTTGCGCGTTTCGCTCGATGATCTCGACGACCTGCTGACGTCGGTCGTCCGTGATGTGCCCCTCGCGCAGCATCTGCGTGTAGCCGAGGACGGCGTTCAGCGGGGTGCGGAGTTCGTGCGAGAGCGTCGCCAGGAACTCGTCCTTGATGCGGCTGGCGTCGCTCAGGTCGCGCATCATGTTCTTCTGCGCGCTGATGTCGCGGGCGATTTTCGAGGCGCCGATGATGCGCCCCGCCTGATCCTTCACGGGCGAGACCGCGAGCGACACCTCGACATCGGTGCCATCCTTGCGGCGTCGCACGGTCTCGAAGTGCGCGACCGCCTCTCCCGCGCGGATGCGCGCGAGCACGTCGTCTTCCTCGGCCTGACGTTCGGGGGGCACGATGGTGCGGATCGACCGGCCGATCATCTCGTCAGCGGTGTACTGGAACATGCGCTCGGCGGCGCGGTTCCAGCTGCGCACCGTGCCGTCCAGGTCCTTGCTGATGATCGCGTCTTCGGACGTCTCGATGATGGCCGCGAGCAGGTACGCCGCGTCCGGCGTCTCGATTGCCCTCGTGGGCTTATGGCTCATACGACTGCCGCTCCCCCAGCACGACACCCTGACCGCGCGAGCCCGCGCGTCACTCGCGGAGGTCATGCGATGTCCGTGCCGCAGGACACTCCGGAGGCTGACCGGCCGGCGGGAACCCATTTTGCTCAGGATTTTCTACGGCCCCTGCAGGCACACCCTTTGATGTGTCTGTGTGCGGGCCGCAGAGAATCACCGGTGGGCGTAACCTCAGGCAGGCGCTGGCATCGCCGCCCACCGGGTCTTGTCACGATTCTCCCGCGGCCCATTTTTTATATCCCAGCCCCTGGTTCCTGTCAGCCAGAGCTGGCCGGAGCGAGAGTCATGCGAACAGCTCATCAGAAACTGGCCGTGCTTGCCGTTGCCCTGGCAATCGGCGCGGGCGCGTGCGCAGCCCGGTCGGCGACGGTAGGACAGGTCAAGGTCAACCCCGGCCGCTACATCGACAAATCGATCGTCATCGATGGCGTCGTCACCGAGTCGTGGAGCATTCCGCTCGTGCCTTACAAGCTCTACAAGGTGGACGATGGCACGGGCGAGATCACGGGCGTGACCGAGGATGGACGTGTGCCGGGCAACGGTGCGCGGGTGCGCGTGAAGGGCAAACTGCGGGACGTCGCCACGCTGGGCGGGCGGACGATCGGCCTGCACCTGCGTCAGGACGACCTCGACTATCGGAACTGACGGTCAGCCGACCTTCAGCGCCACGACGGTCATGTCGTCGTTGGGCGGCGCGCCGGCGCGCCAGCCCTCGACGGCCGCCACGACGTCGTGGACGATGTCGCGCGCGCTGCGGTCCCGCGACGCGCGTACGACGTCCATCAGCCGCTCTGCCGTGAACTCTTCGCCGCGGACGTTCATGGCTTCGAACACGCCATCACTGCACAGCACGAACACGTCGCCGGGGCTGAAGGGCACCGTCGTTTCGTCGTACGACGTGCCGTAGAACGCACCGAGCGGCACGCCGGCCAGTTCGATCTGATAACAGCGATCGGCGGTGCAGTGCACCGGATACGGCACGCCTGAGTTGGCGAGCGTCAGGTGCCGCCGTTTGAAGTCGAAGACGGCGTAGATCAGCGTGCAGTAGTACTCCTCCAACTGGCGCTGGTGGAGGATCGTGTTGATGGAGCTGAGCACGCCCGCCGGCGTCGACCGCTCGGGTACGTAGCGTCGGCGGAACGTGCGGCCTCGGACGAGTTCACCCGCGAAGACGCTGTAGAGCGCGGCCGGCACGCCCTTGCCCGAGACGTCGCCCAGCGCGACGACCAGCGTGTGCGAGTCGGGCGTGAGAAAGTCGTGGAAGTCGCCTCCCAGCTCACGCGCCGCTGAGAACTCGGCGGCGACGTCGACCCCCTTGATGCGTTTGGGCAGTTCGGTAGGCAGCAGCGCGGCCTGCACGCGCTGTGCGAACTGCAGCTCTTTCTCGAGCCGTGCCTCGGTCTCGCTCAGTTCGGTGTAGAGCCGGGCGTTCTCGATGGCCACGGCCGCCTGACTGGCGAGCGTTGTCAGGATCTCGATGTCGCGCTTGGTGAAGGCGTCGAGCTCGGGACTCTCGAGATCGAAGACGCCGATGCAGCGGTCCTTCACCAGCAGCGGAACGGCCAGCTCCGACCGGACATCGTCGAGCACTTTGATGTAGCGGGGATCCTGCGAGACGTCGGGCACGTACACCGGCTCGCGATGCAGTGCCGCATAGCCGACCAGGCCCTCGCCGAGCGGCACGTGTGGCACCTGCACCTTCTCGCCGTACTGCACCGCAACGCGCATCTCGAGCTTGCGTGTGGCCGCGTTGAGCAGCAGGATGCCGAACGTGCGGTACTGCACGAACCGGCGCGCGAGCTGGGCGATGCGCGGCAGCAGCTCGTCGAGTTCGAGCAGGGACGCGACCTCGCTGCCGATTTCCGCGAGCGTCTCGAACGCGTCGGCGTCGCGCCTGGCCTGTTCGAACAGCCGGGCGTTCTCGATGGCCACCGCGACGTGCGTGCCGAACTGCCGGAGGATCTGCACATCGCGTTCGCCGTACTGCGCCGCGTTGTGGCTGAGCACGTTCAACGCGCCCACGGTGCGCGTCTTGTAGATCATCGGGACGACGAGATCCGAAACCATCCCCGGCACGACCTCGATGTAGTGCGGGTCTTCGGCCGCGTTGTCGACGACGATCGGCTGCCGTGCGGCCACCGCGCGGCCGACGATGCCTTCGCCACCCTTGAGGCGGAAGCTGTCGTCGCGGTCCGGATAGCCGGTGGCGTACTCGAGCCGCAGCTCGTCGCGGCGGTTGTCGTACAGGTACACCCCGAACGCGTCGAACGGGATCAGACGGGCGATGAGTTCGGGAATCTTCGGCAGGAGCTCGTCGAACTCCAGCATCGAGGTCACCTGACGGCCCAGATCGAAGAGCGTCAGGAGGACGTCGTGTTCGCTGGCAGACTGGGCGGGCGCTTGCTCCATGTGGCGGGGGGTCCCTGCAATTATACTGGTTCGCGATGTCCGACCTGACGCTGCCGCTCGACTACCAGGCGATCGAGCGCATCCTGCCCCATCGCTATCCGTTCCTGCTCGTCGACCGTATCACCGAGTTCGAGCAGGACAAGCGCATTGTCGGCATCAAGAACATCTCGCTCAACGAGCGGTACCTGTCGCACCGCGACGGCGAGGCGCCGGTGATGCCGCCGACCATCCTGACCGAGGCCGTCGCGCAGGTCGGGGCCATCCTGATTCTGTCGAAGCCGGAGAACCGCGATCGGCTCATCTACTTCATGGGCATCGATCGCGTGCGCTACCGGAGGCCGGTGCACCCGGGCGATGTCGTCGAGATCGAAGCCCGCGTGAAACGGCTGCGCAGCCGCATGGGCGTGTTGATGGGCGCTGGCCGCGTCAACGGCGAGATCGTCATCCACGGCACGATGACGTTCGCCCTCGGCCAGACCCGCGACGAAGCAGCCGCGGGGAGTCAGTAGCCTTCTGGCTCCTAACGTATCGCCAGCAACACCAACCCCACCTTGGCCGCTCGTGAGGTCCAGCGCGCCCAGGCCGGGTCGTCGCGCAGGTAGCGCACGCCGTCGAGGACGGCCGGCACGAGCACAAACGTGCCGACGACCGGCTCCGGGATGCCTGACTTCCCCACGCTGATGGCGATGCCGCGTGTGTCGCGCTCGGGCGGGCCCGTGCGGGCGAACGCGGAGACGGCGTACAGCGATGACGTCGCGACATTGAACGCGAACCAGCCTTTCAAGAACGGCCTCGACCGGTCGCGGAGCGGCGGGCCCTGCGACAGCAGCCACTCGTTGACGGCGTGCTGCACCGTGAAACCCGATACGGAGATGGCGAACTCGCGTCCGCGCGACACCGGCTCGTGCGTCACGGCGAAGAACGGAATGACGCCGTAGTCGAGGCGCTTGAAGCCGGGCCCGGCGTCGACGATGAGGCCGGTGATGATGTGGCCGCTCTCGTGCGCGACGAGGCCAGTGAAGCCACCTGCGAGCACGCGAAGTGTCGTCGCCGCGGTTGAGCGAGGCGCTTCTTCGCGCTCGCTCGCGTCCTGCGCCATCGCCGCGGGCGCCGCGGCGACCAGGAGGGCGGCGCTAAGAAGCGCGGCGGGCAGGCGCAGGTTCGGGCGGTGCATCGTCCACTACTATCGCCCGGGTGTCGGCCGGCGGCACACGTGTTTGTGAGCGGACGATGGCGATGCCCGCGGCGATGATGACGGCGGCCAGAAGCATGCGCGCATGGAAGGGCTCGTCGAGAAGCAGCGTACCCAGCGCCACGGCGATCACGGGGTTGATATAGGCGTAGAGCGAGACCGTCGACACCGGCAGGTGCTTCAGCGCGTAGGCGTAGGCCGCGTAGCCGGCAACCGAGCCCGCGACAATCAGATACAGCAGCGACATCGACGTCGCGAAGTTGAAGTGCAGGCGCGGCCACTCGCCCGTGACGGTGGACGCGAGCAGCATCCAGCCGCCGCCGAAGATCATCTGCATCGCCGCGCCGGCGAGCACGTCGGATGTCTGCGAGACGTGCTTCGCGTAGGACGAGCCGAGCGCCCAGCCGATGCACGCCAGCTGCAACGCGAGAATGCCGACGCCGAAGCGCGAGCCGATCGAGAACGACGAGACGAGGTCGGGCCACACGAGTACGACAATGCCGGCGAAGCCGATGACGAGGCCGAGTGCCTGGCGCGCATTCAGGCGCTCCCCCTTCGAGAGCAGCGCCTGCACGCCGGTCATCCAGAAAGGCGACGTCGCGATGATCACCGCGGCGAGGCCACTCGGCACGAACTGCTCGGCGTAGATGACACCGCCGTTGCCGAAGCCGAGCATCAAGAGGCCGATGACGGCCAGCGGCGGCCATGCCGCCACGGGCGGAAGGCCGATGCCGCGCATGCGCAGCAGCAGCGCGAGAATGACGCCGCCCGTGAAGTAGCGCAGACCGCCCATCGCGAATGGCGGAATCGTCTCGAGCGCGATCTTGATGGCGAAGTACGTCGTGCCCCAGATGATGGAAATGGCGACAAACGCGAAATACGCGCGTTTGCGCACGACGGGGCTCATGCGATCGCCTCGTCGACGGGCGCCGGCAACGGCAGCGTGTGGCTTTCCTTCAACGTGCTCAGCACGATCGTCGTGCGCGTGGAACGCACGCCCGGGATGCGCCCGATGCGCGTCTTGAGCAGTTCGCCCAGATGCTCGGCATCGCGCGCGCGTACCTTCACGAGCAGGCAGTCGTCGCCGGCCACGTGATGTACCTCGAGCACTTCGGGCACGTCGCCCAGCGTCGCGGCCACCGAGTCTTCTTCTTCGGGCGCTTCGACCGTGCGTACGGCGATGAAGGCCAGAAGCCCAAGGTCGACGGCCTTGGGGTCGATGAGCGACGCGTATCCGCGAATGACGCCCCGGGCCTCGAGCTTGCGCATGCGCTCGAGCACGGCGGACGGGGCCAGGCCAACCATCCGGGCGATGTCGGCCTGGGTCGTGCGACCGTTCTTCTGGAGGGCGTCGAGGATTAGTGCGTCTACGGCGTCAATGACTGACATAAGTTCAGAAAAATATTCTGAACACAGAACAATGTTCTGTCAACCGCGGCTTTGACACGAATAAGCCGACCTGCTGAGCTGTGGCACCCGCGTTGCACAGGAAGGCCGCGGAGGCACTGAATAGACACATGCTCGAAACCATTGCGATCATCCTCATCGTGCTCTGGCTGCTCGGCCTGGTCAGCGGCAACACGATGGGCAACTTCATCTACATCCTGCTGGTCGTCGCGATCGTGCTGCTGCTGGTGCGGCTGGTGAGCGGACGCCGAGTCTGACGGCAGGCGAACGGGCGCCCGGGCGCGCCACTGAACGCATCCACGGGCGACAAGCCGACGCTGCGGCGATCGGTCAGCGGCCCTTGTAGAACACGCGCTTCAGGCGCGGGTGGTACGGTGTGAACGGCCCTGCGGTGTCGTCGGCCGAGATGTGCTGTTGAATCTGATTCAGCTTCGCATCGAGGTCGTCACACGTCGACAGCAGCACGGCCTCGATGGTCATCGGCTCGACCGGCGAGCCGTGCTCGCGCGTGCCGTGATGCGACAACACGAGGTGCTCGAGTTCCGTGCGCAGCTCCACCGGAAAGTCCGGAATGGCGGCCGTAGTCTCGCGCAGCATCAGCAGGCCGAGCGCGATGTGGCCGACGAGATTGCCTTCGACGGAGTACTGCGTGACGGCGTCGTACTCGAGCTCCTGCAGCTTGCCGATGTCGTGCAGGATGACGCCGGCGATGAGCAGATCCCTCCGCGCCCCATACGCACCCGCCAGCAGCGTCGTCGTCTCGATCAGCTTCAGGACGTGCTCGAGCAGGCCGCTGCGATAGGCGTGATGCACGGTCTGGGCGGCGGGCCAGATGCGATAGCGCTCGCCGTGCGTTGACAGCAGGCGTTCGAGCAACGCGCGGATGTACGGATCGTCGACGCGTGCGACGTGGCCCTCGAGCTCGGCCCACATTTCGTTGCCCGGACGGGCGGCGGCTCGAATGCAGTCTTCCTCGCGGAAACCATCGAGCCGATCGCGATCGGGCATCACGCGACGGATGCGATCGATCAGCAGCTCGAGTCGCTGGTTGTAGACACTACCACGGCCCTGCACCTTCACGAACTCGCCTGCCTCGAACTCGTGCTTCAGTGTGTCGACGTCGTTGAACACCTTGCCGGCGATTTCTCCAGTCACGTCCTGCAGGACGATGGCAAGGAACTCGCCGCCGTTGCGCCCGGTGCGAATTTCCTTTCGCGTGCAGAGGAAGAAGCCGGTGCCGGCCGACTGCGCCTGCATCAGTGCGGCCTGCGGAAGGCGTCCGCCCGCGCCGGCGTTGCGTCCGCTCTCGCCGAACAGATCTCCATTCATGACTTGTCCCTGCCTGACGCCGGGGCTTCCGTCGGAAGGTCGAGGAAGCTGTAGCCGCCCTTCAACCACTGCCCGCCGTCGACCGTCAGCACGTCGCCCGTGATGTAACCCGACTGCGGTGACGCGAGAAACGCGACGGCGTCGGCGATCTCGAGCGGCCGGCCCCAACGACCGAGCGGCACGCCCTTCGTGATGGCGTCGACCGACTCAGGCGTGTTCCAGAGCTGCCTGGCCGCGCCGGACGACTCGATGGGCCCGGGCGCGACGGCGTTCACGCGAATGCCGTGCGGCGCCCACTCGACGGCCAGCGTCTGCGTCATGGCCAGCACGCCTGCCTTGGCCGAGGCCGAATGAATGGTGCCGGCACTGCCGGTCCACGCATAGTTGGCGAGAATCGAGACGATGGCGCCTCCCCCGCCGCGCGCGATCATGTGACGTCCCACCGCCCGCGACGCATAGAAGCTGCCGTTGAGGACGATGCCGATGACGGCGTTCCAGCCGTTCGGTGAGAGATCTTCGGCCCGGCAGATGAAGTTGCCGGCGGCGTTGTTGACCAGGATGTCGACGCGGCCGAACCGCTCGATCGCTCTGGCCACCATCGCGTCGACCTGATCCGGTTGCCTGATGTCGACCGGCACCGTCGCGACCTCGATGCCGCGAGCCTCGAGGGCTGTGCGGCCCGACGCGAGGTGCTCGGCCGATCGGCTGGCAATCACGACCCGCGCGCCAAGCGAGCCGAGCCGTTCGGCAATGGCGAGCCCGAGGCCGGTGCCGCCGCCCGTGATGAGCGCGACCTGATCGCGGAACAGAGATTCGATGAACATGGGTTCTCGTCTATTATCGTTCCGAGGATGCCGGCGCCGCGACTGCTGCGTTTGTTCGACCTGGTGTCCGAGGGCATCTTCATCGGCGCCGTCGACGGTGACGCGTGCGCCACACTGTCGGCTAATCCCTACCTCAAGCTGATGTTCGGCCTCGCGGCCGACAGCCCCGACGCGGACGTCCAGCCGTTCGCCGCCAATCGGTTCGTCGACGTCCAGGCCCGCGACGCCTTCCTGCAACAGCTCGAGCGCGACGGCACCGTGCGCGACTACCTGCTGCGCGTCAGACGCGCCGACGGCTCGCCTTTCTGGATTGAGGTCACGGCCCTGGGCGAGCGTTCGCTCGATGGCTCGGGCCTCGCCATCGAGGCGCTCGTGCGCGACGTCAGCGAGCGCAAGAAACTGGACGACCAGGCGCGCGACGTCTACCACCAGCTGCTGCAGGCCGAGAAACTGGCCTCGCTCGGCCAGACGATCTCGGGCGTGGCGCACGAGCTGAACAACCCGCTTGCCGCCATCCTCACCTGGGCCGAGCGCCTCTCGGCCCTGCCGTCGGACGAGACGTCGAAGAAGGGCATCGACGCCATCCTCACGCAGGCCGAACGTGCCGCGCGCATCGTCCGCAACCTGCTGACGTTCGCGCGCAAGCGGCACACGACGCGCGCAATGGTCGACCTGAATCACGTCGTCCGCGAGACGCTGACGTTGCGCGCCTACGAGCAGCGCGTCAGCAACGTCGTGATCATCGAGGCGCTCGCGGCGGGTCTGCCGCAGGTGTTTGCCGACCCGCACCAGGTGCAACAAGTGCTGCTCAATCTCATCATCAACGCCGAACAGGCCATGACCGGCGCCAACGGGCGCGGGACGATGATCGTGCGCACCTGGCACGAGGCCGATCGCGACGTCGTGTTGCTCGAAGTGAATGACGATGGCCCGGGCGTGCCCGAGGATGTGCAGGCAAAGATCTTCGACCCGTTCTTCACGACGAAGGAGGTCGGCAAAGGCACGGGACTCGGCCTGACGGTCGCTTACGCCATCGTGCAGGAACACGGAGGGCGGCTACGGGTGTCGTCGACGCCAGGACGCGGCGCGTCGTTCGTGATCGAACTGCCGGTTGGTGGAGCCACGATGAAGACGCCGGCGCAGCCTGCGGTCGTGCCGAAGAGCGAGATTCCTCGGGGATCGACGGCCTTGCTCGTCGAGGATGAAGCCGCGCTGCGGGCGGCAGTCGGCGATGCCCTCATCGACGCCGGGTTCGCCGTCGACCGTGCCGCCGATGGCGAAGAGGCGCTCGCGCGGGTGCGGGCGCGCGACTACGACCTGATCGTCTGTGACCTCAAGATGCCGCGGCTCGATGGACCGGCGTTCTTCGCCGCATTGAGTGCCGAGAAGCCGGCACTCGCGCGGCGCGTCGTGTTCGTCACCGGCGACGTCGCCGGCACCGACGCCGAACGCTTTCTCGAATCGAGCGGCTGCCGCTGGCTCGCGAAGCCGTTCAGGCTACGCGATCTTCTGCGGCTCGCGCGCGAGACGCTGGACTAGCGGCGCGCGGCGCGGGCAGCCGCGTCATCTTCGCCATCTTCGTCACCTTCGTCACCGGCGTCACTCTCAGAGACGCGGAAGAGGCACTGGCCGCGGCGTCGGTCGCGGTCTCATGGACGCCCATGTCGGCCGCCAGTAGACGCTTGAGACGATCGAGCGCGCGCGCGTGCAGCTGCGAGACGCGCGACTCGTTGACGCCAATCTCTGCGCCAATCTGCTTCATCGTCGCCTCGCCGAAGTAGTACATCGAGATGATCTTGCGCTCGCGCTCGGGCAACGCGCCCATCGCGCGGCGCACCCGCTCGCGCACTTCGCGCGTTTCGAACGCCTTGTGCGGTGACGGCGGCTCGCTCGGCATCAGGATCGGCGGCAGCGCCGCGCCGTCACTGATATCCGCTGACGCGAGCGGCGACGTCGACTCGATGGTGTGGATGCGCACGATCGTGCGCTCGAGCTTCGTGACGTCGGTGCCAACACGATCGGCGAGGTCCTGCATCGAGGGCTCGACACCCAGTTCACGGCGCAGCGACTCGCGCGCCGCCTCGAGTTCGCGCCGCTGCCGGCGCACGCCACGCGGCCAGGCGTCTTTGCGCAGCGCGTCGATCATCGCGCCGCGCACGCGCCGCTCGGCGAACGTCTCGAACTTGATGCCGCGGGCCTCGTCATAGCGGCGCGCCGCGTCGATCAAACCCAGCATGCCGTCCTGCACCAGGTCTCCGATGTCGATCGAAGTCGGCATCGTCGCCGCCACGCGTCGGGCGAGCGATTCAACGAACGGCAGACTCCGGGCGATGCGTTCACGGTCGGCGGCGGCCAGCGGCTGGCGAGACATTCGAGCTCCTTCTTCGAAAAGGCGCTGAGCTCAGGGGAGCATCAGGCGGCAAGCCCTACCGCAACGGGATTGCCAGCTCTAAAGCAAAGAAATGGCGAATGTCGCACCCAGACGGGATGCGCTCGTAAGTAACTGAAAATGAACTAGTTGAGGACGTTGAGAGGCTGTGAAACGGCGTGCAGATCAGCGCGGAACAGTGTCAATGTGTTGGCACGAGGTGTCAAGAGACTGTTTTTTGACACCAATCAGCGGTCCGTTTCGGTCAGATTTCTAATTTCACGGGCCGTCGCCAGCGCGTCGAGCGCGCTGCTGACGACCTGGGCGGCGCGCGATCGCGTCGCCTCGTCGGCGGCTCTGACCTCGAGCAGCTCGGCGTTGGCCAGAACGATGCCGAGCTGGTTGTTCAGCTGATGGAAAAGGCGGGTGAGGTCCGGCGTGTCGCTCACGGGCAGCCGCTCGTTCCGGTGATGGGCAATCAC
>Ga0079224_100007872_pt1 | contig 14364 bp, 11 predicted proteins | sample Stecom2015_FD_80414 | JGI IMG/M metagenome (GOLD analysis project Ga0079224, IMG submission 80414) | Agricultural soil microbial communities from Utah to study Nitrogen management - Steer compost 2015 | ecosystem: Environmental > Terrestrial > Soil > Agricultural land | place: USA: Utah...
AGTAGAGGCACTCCAATCTCATGGAGGTTATGGTTACTGTACTGAGTATGGCATTGAGCAGTTTGTTCGTGATACAAAAATTGCAACGATCTACGAGGGGACTAATGCTATTCAGGCCATCGATCTCGTTATGAGAAAGATTCTTAGAGATGGGGGTAAGTCGCTAACAGTTCTTACTCAGAAAATTGTAGCATCTGTGCAAAGCCTTGATCCTCAGTTTAAGAAAGAACAAGAACTCTTCGGCAAAGTCCTGATGAGCGCTCAAACTACCATGCAAAAAATCACTGAATGGGCGAAGGGTGGTAAGCACAATATGATTCTTCAGAATTGTACTGACTTTTTAAACTTAGCGGCTCAGATGGTAATGGCCTGGCAACTCATGGAAGCTGCGAAGCTTGCGGCACAAAAAGTGGGCAGCGCAAGCGGGGATGACAAGGCTTACTATGAATCGAAGATCGTAGACTTCAAGATCTATTGTTCTCAATTTCTAGTACATAACTTGTCTTTGGCGAGAACTATTACTGATTTTGAAGAAGATATGAGTACGCTAGAGATTTAGTCGTAACCGTGATATAATCAACTGATTCAAGTAAAAGGTTACACAGTGTTAAAAGATAAAGTCTTTGAGTTGGCCCAGTCCTTTTCTGAGTCAACTCATGGTCGCTCAGACTACGACAAAGATATTATCTTTGTGCGTGGTCAGAATGACGAAGAGTTCGTTCCATTCAGCTTCTTGCAGAAGGAAGCAAGTGAATTTGAAAATTTGGATATACTTAAATCAGAAGGGTTTGTTTTCAGCTCTTATGACTTTTTGGAGCTTCCAGGTTTTGAAGTTTGGTACCAGAAGCAATTCAATAAACGCTTATCTAGTAAGGCCATGAAGAGTATAGGTATTCTTCATCTTCCTGATCAGAAAGTTATTTTTGATACAGTGGAAGTGGTTCATCAAACATTTAAAATTTTGAAAGAACATAAAGTTTTGATGAACGGTAAGAATCTCCCAATTCAGTTAGGAGAGTGGTACGCCAAAATTATTTTCGGACTTCACCAGATTAAATCATCAAGCCAACGAGGCTTTGATTTTAAAACCGAAAAGGGAAGTACTGTTGAAGTTAAAGTTCATTGGCATGATCTAACTTCTCCGAAGGGTGTAAAACTTAAGAAGTCTTTAGCTGAGCTTTCGGATTATTGCATTATCATGTATATATCCAAAAATTTTACGATTAGAGATATTTTATTTTTAGACTCTGAATTTGTTTTAAGAAAATTTGGAACAAAAGGGCATACAATATTTTTAAAAGATCAGGATGTGGCGTCTTACTTTTTTTCTAAGTCAGATAAGCACTTTGATAAAGTTGCCAATAAAACAGCACTTTTAAAGTTTGCGAGCCCATCTTTTGCTCTGAAATTAGAAGATAGACTTTAATTAAGTAGGTAAAAGTGGAACGTTGGATCGCCTATATTGATGACTCTCAGTTCAATCTGGAGGCTCTCGGACATTTCTTGTCAGAGGCCTTTAGGGTGGACTGTTATTTATCAAGTCCAACTTTTCTCAAGACTTTTCCACAAAAACAATACGACGCCATTCTCGTTGATCTGCATATGCCACAAATGAATGGCTTTGAGACTTATGAAGCAATTGTGCAACTTCCTGGTTATAACGGATGTCCTATTCTCATTATTTCTTCAGATGATTCAATTGAAGCAAGAGTTAAGTCTTTTGAGTTGGGCGCAGTAGATTTTATTAATCGGACTACTTCTATTGAGCAGATGATAGCTCAGATAAATTCCAAAATTCAGTTTTTTAAAAGACATCGCTCTATTTTGGCCCTTGATGGACTTAAAGTTGATCAAACGCTACTTAATGTTTTCATTAATAATGAAGAAGTATTAGTGACTTTCATTGAAATGAAACTTCTTTCAATTTTACTTCGTTCATATCCAGAGGGAACTTCTAAAGAAGATGTTATTGATTATATTTGGGGTGATAATATTGTAACTGATAATACTATTCACACTCACATATTCAATCTAAATAGTAAGCTTACGAAGTGGGTCAATGAGATTCGAATCTCTAAAAAGAAAATTGGTTATGTCGAAATTGTCCAAAAGAGGTAAGAGTGAGAAGGTGGCGAATAGTCTATTTTGATGATAACGAATGTCAAATTGACGTACTCAAAGATACCCTCTGTGATCGTTTTAACCTCACTGGAACGAGTGATATTTCAAAATATGAAGAACTTTTAGAACAAAATCCAGACTTGATTTTGATAGATGTTCACATGCCAGGAATTGATGGATTTGAACTCTTTGAACTAGTTAAAAAATCCCATCACTATAATGATTGTCCTATTGTCTTTATATCTGGAGATATTTCTCCTGAAAACCAATTGAAGTCTCATAAGCTAGGAGCTGATGATTTTCTCACCAGAGATTTAGAGTTGAGTGAACTCTCAGCGAGATTAGTTAATAAAATAAAGCTTCATCGACGATCAGCTCTCAAGATCACCATTGATAATCTTTCTCTCGATTTAGAAATGTTTTGCGTCTATGTTAACGAAGATACAATTTCATTAACTCTCAATGAGTTGAAGGTTCTAGGAGTCATTCTTAGAAAATTTCCTAAAGTGTGCAATAGAGCGACGATTCTAAATCAAGTTTGGGGAGCAGGGCCAGTTAAGCCAGCAATCGTGAACTCTCATATGAGTGTTCTTAATTCAAAACTAAGAGACTGGACCTACGAATTAAAATTCAAAAAGGATCAAGTCTTCGTTGTTAAGAAAGAACTCTAATACAAATCGTACTGTGCTAGACGACATTCAATATCTCCATTGTGGATAATGAGTCGTTTACTTGTCTTAAGACCTACTGATTTTAACATCTCTAAGTTCCCTGTGAGAAGAGCTGCTCGGTGACCTTTGAATTGTTGTTTCCAGTGGTCTCCTAAACCTTTATAGAGAGCCTTCAGTTGATCTTCTTCATTAGGCTGTAATCTTTCTCCGTAAGGAGGATTACAAATAAAGAGCGTTTTCTCGGAGTTAGGAGTTGTTTCGAGAGCATCGCCTAATGTGAGATTGATAATTCCTTCTAAGCGTGCTTTTCTAATATTTTCTTTTGCCGAATAAAAAACCATTTCTGATTTCTCATTGGCCACAATGTTGTTTTTAATCTTACCTAAGTTTTGAAGTCCTTTCTCTGTATCCTCATGAACTTGGGCAAGGAGATTTTTGTAGTTCTCCATCAGAAACTCATCTTTTAAGAGCCATGGATATTGTTGAAAGTTCCAAACTTTATAATTGGGTTGCTTAAGAGCACGTTCAACACGAAGAAAGCTTGGTGGAATATTGGCGGCCATAAGTGCAGCTTCAATAGCAATAGTTCCTGAGCCCGTCATAGCATCTAGTAAGCCTTCTTTAGTTGGGTCCCAGTTAACAAGTTTGAGAAGTCCAGCGGCCACATTCTCTTTTAGAGGGGCTTCAGTTTTTGAAATACGATAACCCCGTTGACTTAGCGGAGCCCCGCAAAGATCAAGCATGAGAGTGATAGAGTAAGGTAGTTCCTTACCTGTTTCAATTCTTGCTAAAAAAACGACGTCAGGATTTTCTTTATCAATACTTGGTCTTTCTCCAACGTAGTGACGAAAGTAGTCAACGATGGCGTCTTTAAGTTTAAGATTAGAAAACTGAGAGTTTCTGAATTCCTCACGTTCACGAGGAAGGTCTCCAAAAATTGTATTGAGACGGAAAGTTTGTTGGACAGTCATAAGACTCTTCCACTTAACGTCTGTGGCTTCAAGATAATACTCTTTCTCGTTTCTCACTTCGAATTGGTATAAGTATTTGTAAACTCGAGATGCAATTCGAGTATAAAGAATGACTCGTAAAGCAATTTCATGAAAGGCTTCAAAAGCAACACCGCCACGATTGATTGTGGTGTTCTTGGCACCTAGATCTTTTATCTCTTGAGCAAGAAGTTCTTCAAGGCCAACAGGGCAAGAAGCAAAATATTCAAAGCGAAATTTGTTCATTATTTAAGTCCTAAGAGTACAGCGCATTTGTCTATTCTCCTTGAGGAGAGAAGCAAAGAATGCTAGTTTAATTCATAATTTGATTTGATCATTTACCAGACCTCAATGGTACTGCAAAAGGATTTTTACTATGAGCGCAAACTTTTCACAGGGTTATTACGGCAATTCCCAAGTACTTAAGTACAAAGTAAGAGATATCTCTCTTGCTGATTGGGGAAGAAAAGAAATCAGACTTGCCGAAGCTGAAATGCCAGGACTTATGAGTCTTCGCGAAGAATTTGGTAAAACTAAGCCACTTAAAGGTGCTCGCATTGCTGGATGTCTTCATATGACGATCCAAACGGCTGTTTTAATTGAAACACTTATTGAACTTGGGGCTGAAGTCACTTGGTCAAGTTGTAATATCTTCTCAACTCAAGATCACGCAGCTGCTGCCATGGCCGCTGCAGGAGTTCCAGTTTATGCCTGGAAAGGAATGACTGAAGAGGAATTCATGTGGTGTATCGATCAAACTGTTTTCTTTGGCGAGAAGAAAGAGCCTCTTAATATGATTCTTGATGATGGGGGAGATCTAACTCAACTTATTCTTGATAAATACCCAGCTCTTTACGAAGGCATTAAAGGTATCTCAGAAGAAACAACAACAGGTGTTCTTCGTCTTTATGATCTAGAAAAACAAGGAAAGCTTCCTGTTCCATGTATTAACGTTAACGACTCTGTTACAAAATCAAAGTTTGATAATAAGTACGGCTGTCGTGAGTCGTGTGTTGATGCCATCAGAAGAGCAACTGACGTGATGATTGCTGGTAAAGTAGCAGTTGTTGCTGGTTTCGGTGACGTAGGTAAAGGTTCTGCTGAATCGCTTCGTGGTGCTGGTGCTCGAGTGATTGTTACTGAAATTGATCCTATCTGTGCTCTCCAAGCAGCAATGGAAGGTTATGAAGTTAAGAAAATGGACGATGCTGTTAAAGAAGCAGATATCGTTGTAACAACAACAGGATGTCGTGACATTATTGTTGGCCGTCATTTCGAAATGATGAAAGATAAGACTATTGTTTGTAACATTGGTCACTTTGATATTGAGATTGATGTAGCTTGGCTTAACAAGAACTACGGGGATACTAAAATTACAATTAAGCCTCAAGTAGATATGTACAACGTTAAAGGTAAGGATATTATCCTTCTTGCTGAAGGACGCCTTGTTAACCTCGGATGTGCTACTGGTCACCCAAGCTTTGTAATGAGTAACTCATTCACAAACCAAACTCTTGCTCAGATTGAGCTTTGGGCACACTCTGAAAAGTATGATAAGAAAGTTTACGTTCTTCCTAAGCACCTCGATGAGAAAGTTGCTCGCCTTCACCTAGCTAAAATTGGTGTTGAGCTTGATACACTCACTGAAGTTCAAGCTAAATACTTAGGGCTTAGCACTGAAGGTCCATTCAAACCAGAGCATTACCGTTATTAAGAAAACAACCTAAAGGCGCTCCTTGTGAGCGCCTTCTTTTTTTGAGGAGAAGATGATGAAAGTTTATATTGCTTCAGATCACGCTGCCTTTAATGAAAAACAGGCCCTCATTGAACAACTTAAAACTCGTTACGAGATAGTGGACCTCGGAACAAATAATAACGATTCAGTTAATTATCCTCACTTTGCTTTTTCAGTAGTTAAAAAAATTCAAGGAACAAAAGAAGTAGGTATCCTTCTCTGTGGTTCAGGAATTGGTATTTCCATCGCGGCCAATCGCTTTAAAGGAATTAGAGCAGCTCTTTGCCGAGATGAAGAAGATGCACGACTTTCTCGAGAGCACAACGATGCCAACATTATCGTTTTCGCTGGAAGGAAAACCACTGTTAACGATATGGTGAAGATGACTGATATCTTCCTCTCAACTGAATTTGAAGGAGGAAGACATCAAACAAGGATTGATCTCTTTAATAATCTAGGTGAAGAATCACTCTAAGCGCTTCCAAGCGTGGCGATAGCGATTCGAAATAATATCAAAAATTGGTGTATCAGGGGAGTTGTTAACATCAGCATTGTTAACAGCTCTCTCAGCAAAATTCACCACTTCTATATTTGAGGTAGGTGCGCTCTTCTTAGCGAGTAGGTTAGGCATTACAAATCCACTCTCTGATTTAGAAGATGAGCGAGAAACTGCTCCAGTCTTATACTTTCCAGTAACTCCCTTGGCCTTAAGACCTTCCTCTCTTATTTCAGCAGGTGAGAGACTGCTCCCACCCATATTCCGAGCACCGGCCAGAGAGTTCTCCGGGAGATCAGGGCTCGTACTGGCAATTTTAGCGGCGAGCTCTGGAGTTACGAGTCCAGACAATTCTTGAGCGAGCTTTTTTTGTTCATTGTTCAAATGGATCGGTTGCGAGTCAGGATTGGTAATCTGTTTGGCAATCTTCGAACCCATGGCCGCAGCTTGAGTTGAATAGGCATTAAGTTTTGCTTCATCATATAAACCAGAGTCAAGAAGATCGAAACCGGATTGCATTTGTTTCATCAAATTAGTGGCCCCACTTAAAGTAGGATTGAAGGCAGATATTTTAGAACTTAAGCAAGAGTTGGTTTGCTTACAACGACATTGCTCATCATATGTTACTCTGCCATCACTACTTTGAGCAGCACATCCCATGGCCATTTTAGGAGTATTGAAGTCCCCATTATTAAGAACACACACTTCTTGGTATTCAGCTGGATAATGTTCTTTCGAAGAAGCTTCCTGACAAAAACATGCGGACTGGGTCCAAGGATTACATTCTCCACTCTTAGGAAGAGCATCAATGACTTTTTGAACTTTCCCTGCAAGTTTATCGTGCTTACCGGCCTTCTTCATATAAAGAGTTGTGAGAAGAGCAGCTCCTCCCATTTTAACTCCTGTTTGCCAGTTCATGCTTAATTTATCCATAGCAATCATAGCAGCATAACAAGCTGTAACTGAACCGTAAGCAGCCGCTTGATAGGTGGCAGATTTTTTGCGGGCCTTATGAGTTTCTCGAAGGTTTACAAGACTTCTTAATTGAGTATCCGGAATCTGGGCGTCTGTCTTAGAGGCCTTGTTTTGAGTCTTGTTTTGAAGAGCAAAGGAAGCAACCTCAAAACCGATGGCCATAACCATACACCAATCATTTCCATCTTCTTTTTTTTCATTTTTTGGAGTGTTAGCTGGTTCACTAGGAGGTGCATTATCGGCACTGGCGCTCTCTGTAACTGTAGACGGGGTCTCTGGTTTAGCGGTACTGGTTTCAGCCTTTGGTGTACTTACCTTATCCCCAACTTTAAACTGCCCAATCATTGGTAGAGAAGCAGCATAAACTTTACTAATAATCTGCTCAATTCCAGCTTCCTCTGGCTCCTGACAGTTCTTCAAATCTTTACAGCCTTCTTCGATAATCTCTTTTTTAATCCCTTCGTGTACGAACTCTCTAGACTGAGTAACCTGTTGATCCGTTAAATTACCTGCTTCATTGAAAGCGGAATTAAGACCTTCGTCTGCCAGGAGATTAGAGATTAAAATTATATTCAGAATAAAAGCCAGTTTTTTCATAGAACACCTTTAATAATAGTATTTTATCACGTGCCTAAGGAGGGAGAAGGGGCGAAGAACTTTCCTTTCGGATTCTATGTAAAATCAAGGGGTTGAGGTCGCCAAGACTGTTTGCCTTCCTGAGAAAAGTGCAACAAATATTTATCGTTTGACTCTCGCAGGGGGGGCAAGTAAGTTAGAGACATGTTAGAGAAAAAAGCGATTCAACACACACATGATAATGATCTTACTCATTCTATGGTTCACTATCTTTTGGCCATCCATAAGCTAAAAGAAAGTAAAGGCTATGCTCGAGTAACTGACATTGCTATTGAAATGGGTCTTACTAAAGGCTCCGTATCAACAGCATTATCAAATCTTAAAAAAAGAGATCTAGTCGTAGAAGATGAGAGTAAATTTCTTTCACTTTCTCATGCAGGTCATGAAGCGGTTCACGAAATCCTTTCAAATAGAACTCTTCTTTTTTACTTTTTTAAAGATATTCTTGGAGTTTCAGAAGAAACAGCTCATAAAGATTCTTGTTTAATGGAACACTTAATGAGTACCGAGACACGTGAGAATTTTTTTAATTTCATGAAGAATCTTTGTAGCGATAATCATAAAGCTATGAATTTTACGACTTCATTTGATTTCTCACAGTTTGAGCATCAGCACGAGTTTGAAGAACTACAAACAGGTGATTCTTACTTAAAGAGTGAATGAGCCTCATCCAATCATTAAAAGATTTTAATTATCGCCAGAAAGAAAGCTTAGTTTTCTTTCTGGCTTCTTATTTTTTCTCTCTATTTAATTACCCCTTAGTAAGAGCATCAACGACTTCAACATTTCTAGAAGTTTTTGGGGCCAAGTCCTCACCTCAGGCCTGGTTGTGGACAGTGGTTTTTCTCTCAATCGCTGTCAGTGTGAGTAACTGGCTTCAAGGAAAACTTTCAGTTCAAAAAGTTTTTTTAATTATCTCTTTTTTTAGCAGCATTCTCTTTTATTTTACGGATGAGTTAACTGGCCTTCGTTATTTGGGTTTCCTTCCTTTTATATGGAAAGACATCTATATCGTTTTGCAAGTTCATCTACTTTTGGCATTCATTAATCAGGCCTTGAATAAAGATTTGTTCAAGAAATTAGTCGGGCCTATCGGTGCTATCGGTAGTCTAGGAGGAGTTCTGGGTGGACTCTTAACAAGCTACCTTAGTTCTTCTTCGGAAATGGGGCCTATTTTAGGTGTAGCAAGTTTTTGCGTCCTTCTTCCTGGAATTATCTTCCTCAAGACTCAAAATGATTTTTCTGATGAACAAAAAGAAGAAAGTAAAAAAAGATCTCCCTTAAGTAGTTTTACGCCTGAAGTAAAAAAATATGTTTTCTATATCGCTACGGTTGTAGCTCTCACTCAGTTTGTTATCAATATTGCTGATTTTCAGTTTAATATTTCTTTTGAAAAACATGTCATTGGACGAGAGCTAAGAACAGAATATTTAGGTCACCTCTATAGCCTCACAAACTTTTTAACGTTGATTCTTCAGTTCTTCTTTGTGCCGTTAATTTTGAGTCGAGTTTAAGAGAAAAAGTTTCATTACTTTATACCCATCAGCTATTTTATAGGTCACTTGTTACTCGTATTTGTAGGCGGAGGCTTTTGGGGGATAGCAGGTTTTTATCTCTATCTTAAGGCAAGTGATTACTCATTCTTTAGCTCTGCAAAAGAACTTCTTTATCAGCCTCTTTCTTCCGCACAAAAATATGGTGCTAAGTACATTACAGATATGTTGGCCTATCGCTTTTCTAAAGCCTTGATTGCACTTATCCTCATTTATGTTCAGTCACTTTTCATGATTAATATATTAATGGTAGTATTTCTTATCTTATGGATTTGGGCCATTTCGAGATTATTTAAAGTTTACCCCAATCAAAACACTCAATAGAAAAAGAGGTTGTTATGAATTTACTTTTACAAAAACCATCTGCTGTCCATGGAGCCTATCCGCTTGATCAAGTTAAAGCAGAGCACTTCTTACCAGCAATTTCGGAAGCTATCGCTGATGCTAAGACAAAATTAGAAGCTTGGAAGAAAAATACTAATACAGACTTTCACCATGTGGTTACAGAGAAAAACTTTATTACTGAGCAAGTTGATTATATTGCTTCTATTTTTTATAACCTCCACTCTGCTGAGTGTGATGAAGAATTAGAAAAGATTTCTCCTGAAATGATGGAGACCCTAACTCGCTTTTCAAATGATATCTCACTTGACCCAGTCATCTTTCATAAAGTGAAGTCCTGCTATGAATCTCGATTAGATCAGAAACTTGATTCAGAGGAGATGATGATTATTGAGCAAACCTATAAAGGATTTGTTCGTAACGGTGCTTTACTTGCTGATAGTGAAAAAGATGAGATGAGAGAAATCGATGAGAAGCTTGCTAAAGCAAGTCTTGCTTTCTCCCAAAATGCACTTAAAGCAACGAATCAGTTCACTCTCGATATCACTGATGAAAAAGATCTTGCTGGTCTTCCTGAAGCCGTTATTGAAGCAGCCGCTGAGCTAGCAGAGAAAAATGGTAAGAAAGGCTGGAGCTTTGGATTGCAAATGCCTTCTTATCTTCCTTTCATGACTTACGCTAAAAATAGAGAGCTAAGAAAGAAACTTTATCTTCTTAATGCTCAAAAAACTTTTGGTAACGAGTTTGATAACCAAAATCATATTAAAGAAATCCTTCAACTTCGTTCAAGAAGGGCAAAGCTCTTAGGGTTTAACACCCATGCTGATTATGTTCTTGAAGAAAGAATGGCCATGTCTCCAAAGAAAGTGATGGATTTTCTTGATGAGCTTCTGACAAAGGCAAAACCTTTCGCAGAAAAAGATATCACTAAACTAAAAAAACTTGCATCTGAGTTAGATGGCATTAATGATTTTGCAGCTTATGATTCTGCTTATTACTCTGAGATCTTAAAAAAGAGAGAGCTTGAAATCGATGATGAGATTCTTCGTCCGTACTTTAAATTAGAGAACGTGATTGATGGAGTTTTTAAAGTAGCAAGCAATCTCTATGGTCTAAACTTCAAAGAAGTGTCTAATATTCCAAAGTATCATGAAGATGTTCGTACCTATGAAGTTTACGATGAAGCTAATAACTTCACAGGTGTCTTCTATGCAGATTTTTTCCCAAGAGCAACTAAGCGCCAAGGTGCCTGGATGTCACCTCTAAAAGAGCAAGGGACATACTCAAGCGGAAAAGTTGAAAGACCGCATATCATGATTGTATGTAATTTCACTAAGCCTACTAAAACTAAACCATCTCTTCTAACTCTTGATGAAGTGTTAACGCTTTACCATGAGTTTGGGCATGCTCTCCATGGTCTGCTTTCTAAGTGTAAGTACCGTGACCTTGCAGGAACAAATGTCTTCTGGGACTTTGTAGAACTTCCTTCGCAAATTATGGAAAATTGGGTTCTTGAAAAAGAGTGCCTGGATTTATTTGCTGTTCACTATGAAACAGGTGAAAAGATCCCTCAAAACTTAGTGGCTAAAATTAAGCAAAGTGCAAGCTTCCTTGAGGGGATGGCCACTTTAAGACAGTTATTATTTGCTTTCCTTGATATGGCCTACCATATGGCCAAAGCTGAAGACGTTAAGGACATTAAAACGTTTGAAGATGAAGCGACTAAAGATAGCGCTCTTCTTCCATCATTTCCTGGTACAAGTATTTCTACTTCGTTCTCTCATATCTTTGCGGGAGGGTATTCGGCCGGATATTATTCTTATAAGTGGGCGGAAGTGTTAGATGCCGATGCGTTTGAATATTTTAAAAACTCAGGCATTTTTGATAAGGAAGTTGCTCGTAAGTTCAAGGAAAACATCCTTGAGAAGGGCGGAACTGAGCATCCGATGGAACTTTACAAGAAGTTTAGAGGTCAGGAACCTGATGTTGGAGCTCTTTTAAGAAGAGCTGGGCTCCAGTAATCCCTGGTAGTTTTTTACCTTAAGGCTATATTAACTTTACTATAACTCAGTGTTGGTTCACTCTATACCCAACACTGAGTTTTATTTATGCCTAAGTCACATCAATATTTTATAGTTCAGTCCTCATTAGTTCAGAACAAAGAATTGTTTGATGGAGAAAATCGCTTTAGAAGCTTAGAGACAATCTGTAAGAAAGTATCAGAAGCTCTCAAAGTGGGAAGAGTTGGTGTCTGGCTCTTTTCAAATGATCAAACAGCACTCATCGAAGAAATCACTGTTATCAGTGACAGTGAGCCTACTCAGGGAAAAATTTTTTTTGCAGAGAAATTAAGAACCTATTTGAACCTCATGAAGGGATCAAGGATAGTTCATTTCAAAACTCGATCAGAAATAGTCGAAGTGCTCGGAGATTACCAAGAAGAAGTCATGTGTATGATGGATATTCCCATTTACTCAGATGGGGTAATGGTGGGAGTTGTTTGTGTAGAGTCGAACAAGATAGAAAACTGGGATAAGCATGATGAGGTTTTTGTGGCCACTTGTGCAGACCTTGTTGGACGAGTGCTCGAAGCTGAAAAAAGACAAATCTACAGTAAAGAACTTAATCAGCGAATTATTTTCCTTGAACATAATTTGAAAAAAAGAATTGCTGAACTCCATGATGCCAATACTGACCTGGAGTTTGCTCTCGATTCAGCTCAAGCTGGAAAATGGACTCTTGATTTTAGAACAGGAGAACTTGTTCTAGATCAGAATTGGTTTGCTAAGGCCGGTATTATCGGTGACAGCCTTCCAAAAAATATGGATGAGTTTGTAGAAATCGTGCACCCAGAGGATCGACATAGAGTTAAAGAAGAAGTTGAAATCGCTTCTCAAGGTAATACCGAACATTATGAAACAAGATATCGCCTTTTAACTAAGTCTGGAATTCAGTGGTGTATGGAAAGAGGCCGTATCACTCGAGATAGAGATGGTAAGGCAAAAAAAATGGCAGGAATGAACTTTGATATTACAGCTCTTGTCCATTGGGAGCGCGACCTTTCAATTTCTGAATCGCAATTAAAGTCTATGATTCAATCCATTCCTTCTCCCATGGCCATGCTTGATCGCAATTTCAAAATGATCGCTTATAGTAACCGTTGGGTAGAAGAGTGGAGTGATTATGTGGATCCTCACACTTTTGAGCCCAATAAAAGCTTTGCTTCAAAAGACTGGTTAAAACTATCTGAACGAGCTTTAAAGGGCGAGACTCTTCAAAGTGATGGAGAGTGTATTGAATATCCCGACCACTCAATCTGGATAAGATGGTTAATCAAACCTTGGAGAGATACAGAAGGTTTGATTAAGGGTGTGGTATTAATGATTGAGAATATCACTGCTAAGAAAGAAGCTGAAATGCAACTTTCTCATGCTTCTAAACTGTCAGCTTTAGGCGAGATGGCCGGTGGTATTGCTCATGAGATTAATAATCCTCTTAGTATTATTAAAGGCTATTTAGATCTCATTAAACGTCATCACCAACGTGGCAACCTAGATCGAGAAATACTAGATGTTTATCTTGGGAAGATGGATGTTACTGTCGGAAGAATTTCAAGAATTGTAAATGGTATGAAGCGGTTCTCACGTGAGTCCTCTATGGATGAAAAAAGTATTCATGATGTTGTGAGAATTATTGAAGATACTTTTGATATTTGCCAGGAAAGAATTATCAATAATGGGATCCTTCTTGAACTCAATGATGAGAGTGAATCTCATCATATTTTCTGTCGACCAGTAGAAATATCTCAGGTCATTCTAAACTTAATTAATAACTCTTTTTTCGCTGTTGCAGATGAAATTCATCCTTGGATCAAGGTTAATGTTTTGGAAAGAGGAGAGAGCGTTATTATTGAAGTGATGGATTCAGGGCACGGAATTAGTCACAATGTTCAACAAAAAATTTTCCAGCCTTTCTTCACAACAAAAGAAGTGGGAGAGGGAACTGGACTAGGTCTTTCAATTTCTCGAGGGATTATTGAAGAACACGGTGGTAAGATTTATTATGACAACACAAAGGCAAACACTACGTTTGTTATTGAACTTCCGCTAGTAAACATGGAAGATACTCAAAACTTGCTGAGAAATTCCAATCACCTAAATTCTTAATTTCCTCTATAAACTCTTCCTCATCATCTAAGAAAGTAAAAAAGTTAATTTGAGTATAGTTTTCTAGTTCACGTATGGAGAGAGTATAAAGAGACAAATTACGATGGGGAACACTAGTCGGGACGAGAAAAGCAATTCCTTTATATCCATCAGTATCTTTTCGTAAAATAACTTTAAAATATTCTGTTGGGACACTAACTCTATTGTTTTGTCCGATAGTAGGAAGTTTTTCATGAAGCACAGGTCCAGTGATGATCCATAATTTTTTATAAGTAACGACCCAAGCACGAACAAGTTGTTCGAGATGATTCCATTGGACTTGATTGAAGCGAGATGGTTGAGGAGTCATGTTAGACATGTAGAAAGTATCACTCATGGCCTCTCTAGACATTTTCATGTCACCCGCAGGTACTAAGTGACCTCGATCAAATCCACTTCCTTTGTAATCCGCAGGGGTAGCAGAGCCAGTAGAAACATATGGGTCAAAACGGAAATTGTTTCTTCTTGAGGCGCTGTTTCTTAAATCTTCCCTTGCTAGAGAATATTCAACCCAATTAGCAACCTCATGATCTTCATTATAGTTAATGATGTATTTTGATTTTTTGACTAATTCTCCTCTTGCAGCGGAAGACGCATAGGGAGTGCTGAGGCTCCAAGAAGAAGTAGAAATAATAAACAAC
>Ga0079224_100007873_pt1 | contig 14364 bp, 7 predicted proteins | sample Stecom2015_FD_80414 | JGI IMG/M metagenome (GOLD analysis project Ga0079224, IMG submission 80414) | Agricultural soil microbial communities from Utah to study Nitrogen management - Steer compost 2015 | ecosystem: Environmental > Terrestrial > Soil > Agricultural land | place: USA: Utah...
AAGAACCTCATAGAGCTGTTCTATCTTCTCAAGATTCTCTTTTCCCGGGTTGATGTTTTTATAGATCGCATACACCTCATGGAGTTGCTCATCCGGAGAAAGTCCGTATTGTAGATAGTTGTACATCAATTGATCTTTTGCATAACCATTAGGAAATTCCTGATCTATTTTTTTCAAATAAGTCAGTAAAAAATTGTCATCACTCATGGAAGTATTTTCCGTAGTTAATCTTATCATGTGCGTTTCTACCAAATCACGATAAACTAAATTTCTCCTATATTCTAAAGTGTCTTTAAAGTTGATATCGCTCAAATTATTATAGAAAGTAGGAGACACCTTGAATTCGGGATTCCGGGTATAGTTACGGTGGCTGTTTTCGTAATTTTCGACAAGAATGGCTTTAAAAAAACGATCTTCTTTCTCCAAAATTTCTCTATGGTTTTTAGAGACCTTATGTGCGCCATACAGGCTGTCTAATCCTTTTTTATTATCCTCCAAAGCCGCTAAAAAATCTTGTTCATTAGATTCGAAGAGAGATTTATAGTCCGTATGACGGTCCAACCACTTTGATTTTTCAACCAAGAGATTATTTATTTCGGCCAAGTCTCCTCCAAATGTTAAACTCTCTACTATTCGGGTTTCATCAAATGAAATTGTGAGACGCTTTCCTTTTTCCAAAAAAAGCCCCACCATTTCCCGACCCGAATACAAGTCGTAAAGACCATCATACTTGAGGAAAAGAGTGTCTATAAAATTTCCGTTTTCCTCTATGGAAATTTCCTTATTAAAATCGCCTCCTGTAATCTGAACCTTTTCACCGGAATAATGCAAGATGTTTCCTTCAATAATGGTGTAATCTGCCCGAGGTCCCGAACAAGAAACTAAGGCAACAATAAAAATAAAAAGTGTAAGTTGTTTCATTTTGATGATATGATTTAACCTCCAAAATTAGTAATACGGGAGTGATTACAAGGCAAAGCCAATCAAAATATTTCGTCCATTGATTGAGCATCATTTTATCCCTTCGGGGTTTTATAATTGCTATTTTTGCAAAAATCAATTTTCCAATGATGACACACTACATAAGTTCTGAAATTCTTGATCTTGATACTATCCAGCAAATTCTAACAGAGAAATCTGATCTCGCTTTATCTGAAGAAGCGCGAATCAATATTTCCAAGTCTTTTGAATACCTCAAGAAGAAAATGGAGCAGGATGAAACCCCTATTTATGGCATCAATACCGGATTCGGCTCTCTGTATAACAGAAAAATTCCTTCTGATAAACTTTCACAACTTCAGGAGAATCTTGTGATGTCTCATGCGTGCGGAACGGGTTCGCTAGTGCCAAAAGAGGTCATTCGGATTATGCTTTTGCTAAAAATTCAATCCTTAAGTTACGGATATAGCGGAGTCCAGTTGGAAACGGTGCAACGATTGATAGATTTTTTTAATAAAGATATTCTGCCCGTTATTTATACCCAAGGAAGTCTTGGTGCATCCGGAGATTTGGCTCCCCTGGCACATTTATCTCTCCCTTTAATCGGGAAAGGGGAGGTGTATTATGATGGAAAAAGACAACCGGCGTCAAAAATATTGAAAAAGTTCAAATGGCATCCCATTTCACTTTCTGCCAAGGAAGGACTTGCTCTTTTAAACGGAACTCAGTTCATGGCTGCCTATGGAGTACATTGCCTTCTCAAAAGTTACAAGCTGTCATACTTGGCTGATGTAGTTAGTGCGGTATCTCTGGATGCCTTCAATTGTAATATGAGTCCCTTTAATCCTTTGGTACATCTGGTGAGGCAGCATCGGGGACAAGTTAAAACGGCGCAACGCATTCGAGAAATTCTTGATGACAGCGAAATTGCCAAACAGGAGGGAAAGGCAGTTCAAGATCCATATTCCTTCCGTTGCATTCCTCAGGTTCATGGAGCAACCAAAGACACACTGCATTTTGTGCATCGAGTAATAAAAACAGAGATTAACTCTGTTACTGATAATCCGAATATATTTACAAAAGATGATCTGATTATATCCGGAGGAAATTTTCACGGACAACCGTTGGCGCTTGCACTAGACTATCTTTCAATTGCGATGGCAGAATTGGGAAGTATTTCGGAACGGAGAACCTATCAGTTAATATCGGGTCTCCGCGGACTACCGGAATTTTTAGTTGACAATCCCGGTTTAAACAGCGGAATGATGATTCCACAGTACACGGCTGCAAGTATTGTAAGCCAAAATAAACAACTGGCTACACCTGCCTCTGTAGATTCTATCGTCTCTTCCAACGGGCAGGAAGATCATGTCAGCATGGGGGCAAACGGTGCCACAAAATGTTATAAAGTTGTGGAAAATGTGGAAACCATTTTAGCTATTGAATTAATTAATGCTTCCCAAGCCTTGAATTTTAGACAACCTGCCAAATCTTCAAAATTTGTTGAAACCTTTTTAAAACCTTATCGTTCTGTTGTGCCTTTTATTGAGGAAGACCGAATACTAGCAGAGGATATTCAAGCAAGTATATCTTATCTCCGCTCTATGGAAATTGATTCAGAAATCCTTTTTGATTAGAAAGGTAATAGAACAAAAAAATCCTCAGGAATCCATCCCGAGGATTTTTTATTTATTGAGGTTTTATCCTTCTCTTATTCCGATTCAGTTGTTTTCGGCTGTTTTTCGATCTCAATGCTGAGAACATTTTTCTCCTCATCTAAATCCATTCGGATAATGTCCCCTTCATGAAGATTGCTGTTGATGATTTCTTCAGCCAAAGCGTCTTCAATGTATTTCTGGATGGCTCTGTTCAACGGTCTAGCTCCATATTGCTTATCAAAACCTTTTTCAGCAATGAAATCTTTGGCCTTATCTGTCAGTTCAAGAATATATCCTAATCCGGCAATACGAACGAGAAGTTTATCCAGCTCAATATCGATGATTTTATGGATATCTTCTTTCTCAAGTGCATTAAACACAATAACATCGTCTATTCTGTTTAAGAATTCCGGAGCGAAAGTCTTTTTCAGAGCACTTTCAATTACACTTCTGGTATGACTTTCTTCCTGACTTTTACGTGCTGAGGTAGCAAAACCGACACCTTGTCCAAAATCCTGTATTTGTCTTGCTCCAATATTTGAAGTCATGATAATAATGGTGTTTCTAAAATCGATTTTTCTTCCCAGGCTATCAGTGAGATATCCGTCATCAAGCACTTGAAGCAGCATATTAAACACATCGGGGTGCGCTTTTTCAATCTCATCAAGAAGAAGCACGGCATACGGTTTTCTTCTGATTTTTTCTGTCAATTGTCCGCCCTCTTCATACCCTACATATCCCGGAGGCGCACCAATGAGTCGAGAAATGGAGAACTTCTCCATATATTCACTCATGTCAATTCGAACCAGAGCACTCTCCGTATCAAACAATTGTTTTGCCAGAACTTTGGCTAGCTGTGTTTTACCTACTCCCGTCTGCCCGAGGAAGATAAAAGATCCAATGGGTTTGTTCGGGTCCTTTAGACCAGCTCGGTTTCGTTGAATGGCCTTCACTACTTTATTCACTGCCTCGTCCTGACCAATTACTTTCCCTTTAATACGATCGGGTAGGGCAGCCAGTTTTAGGCTCTCTGCCTGAGCGATTCGGTTTACAGGAATACCGGTCATCATAGAAACAACTTCGGCAACATCTTCTTCTGTAACGGCTACTTTATGGAGTTTGCTTTCTGCCTCCCAAGCTGCTTGTTCATCGGCAAGTTCCCTTTCAAGATTCTTTTCATCATCCCGTAGGCGTGCGGCTTCTTCATATTTCTGCTTTTTCACTACAGAATTTTTCAACTCGCGTACCTCTTCAAGTTTTGCTTCAATTTGAAGAATTTTCTTGGGTACATTGATATTGGTGATATGCACCCGTGATCCTGCCTCATCCAGAGCATCAATTGCTTTATCCGGTAGAAAACGTTCTGTCATGTACCTATTGGTCAAGTTTACGCAGGCTTTTAGAGCCTCTTCGGTGTAGCTTACGTTGTGGTGAGATTCATACTTATCTTTGATATTGTGTAGAATTTCAAGAGTTTCCTCGGGGCTTGTAGGTTCTACCAAAACTTTTTGGAACCTTCTCTCCAGGGCGCCGTCTTTTTCAATATACTGTCTGTACTCATCCAGAGTTGTAGCTCCTATACATTGAATCTCACCGCGTGCCAAGGCCGGTTTAAACATGTTTGAAGCGTCCAAAGAACCGGTTGCACCACCGGCACCTACAATGGTGTGAATTTCATCAATGAAAAGAATGATATCGTCATTTTTCTCAAGTTCGTTCATCACAGCTTTCATGCGTTCTTCAAACTGACCGCGGTATTTGGTGCCTGCTACAAGACTCGCAAGGTCCAATGTCACTACACGTTTGTCATAGAGAATTCGGGAGACTTTACGCTGAATAATTCGCAAAGCCAGACCTTCTGCAATAGCAGATTTTCCTACACCCGGCTCTCCTATAAGGAGTGGGTTGTTCTTCTTTCTTCGACTCAAGATCTGAGAAACACGTTGTATTTCGTTTTCCCTTCCCACTACCGGGTCAAGTTTTCCTTCTTCCGCGAGGGCGGTTAAATCCCGTCCAAAATTATCTAGAACAGGAGTCTTGGACTTTTTATTTGATTTCGGATTAGCCCCTGAGAACATTCCTTCTCTTCCCGCATCGCCGGCGGTGTCTTCTTCTCCCGGAAATTCTGCCGATGGAGAATCAATAAAATCGTCGTCGTTTGTAATCATAAGTTTAAATTGTTCTTTTACCGCGTCATAATCAATCTTCATTTTGTTTAATAACTTGGTTGTGGGGTCATTTTCGTTTCTCAAAATACACAGAAGTAAATGAGCTGTGTTAATAGAGGTGCTTTGGAAAAGTTTGGCTTCCAAAAAAGTTGTCTTGAGTGCACGTTCAGCCTGTCTGGTAAGGTGAAGATTCTTTTTGTCGTTTCCGGCTACGGCTATATTAGAACTGGCAGGACTTAATATTTCAACTTTTCTTCGGAGGTGGTTTAAATCTACTGCCAAAGAATTCAAAATTGTAACTGCCTTTCCATTTCCGTCTCGCAAAAGTCCGAGCATCAAGTGTTCAGTACCGATAAAATCATGCCCCAAGCGAAGAGCTTCCTCTTTACTATAGGCTATAACGTCTTTAACTCGTGGAGAAAAATTATCATCCATATTATATTTCCTTTCTTCTAATTTTCTTTCATTAAACACTAAAGTAACCAAATTAGGACAAAAACCGTTCCCATTTAATATCTTTTAGTAAAAGGACAAAATATAGTTCTAAATTCAAAATTCCAAAGACGATATTTTTCAACGATTCCACCCCTTGATTTTGTTGATAAATAGAGAATATGTGCCTTAAAAATGACACGAGTGGCACGAAAAATGCGTATCTTAGCCCGTTGTTTTAAATAAATATAAATAAACCATTTTTCTATGGCTGAAGGAGAGAAATTAATTCCTATCAATATTGAAGATGAAATGAAATCGGCCTATATCGACTATTCGATGTCGGTCATTGTGTCACGTGCTCTTCCCGATGTTAGGGACGGAATGAAACCGGTGCATCGGCGCGTATTATTCGGTATGCATGAACTTGGAATAAGAGCTACGGGAGCTTATAAAAAATCAGCGAGAATTGTTGGAGAAGTTCTTGGTAAATATCACCCTCACGGAGACAGTTCGGTATATGACACTATGGTGCGGATGGCGCAGGAGTGGAGTCTTCGGTATCTTCTGGTGGACGGACAAGGAAACTTTGGGTCTATTGATGGAGATGCCCCGGCAGCAATGCGTTATACAGAGGCAAGAATGCAGAAGATTTCTGAAGACATGCTTGCCGATATTGATAAAGAAACGGTTGACCATCAGCTAAACTTTGATGACACGCTTCAAGAACCCACAGTTCTGCCTACAAGAATTCCGAATTTATTAGTAAACGGAGCAAGTGGAATTGCGGTGGGAATGGCTACAAACATGCCTCCACACAACCTTTCGGAAGTGGTGGACGGAATAATCGCCTATATTGATGATACCGACATTGATATTGATGGTTTAATGCAACACATTAAGGCTCCTGATTTCCCCACCGGAGGAACGATCTACGGATATGAAGGAGTGAGAGAGGCTTTCCATACCGGAAGAGGTCGGGTAGTGCTGCGCGCCAAAGCTCATTTTGAAGAAGTGGAGGGGCGAGAGTGCATCATTGTCACGGAAATTCCATATCAGGTGAATAAGGCGGAGATGATCAAAAAAACCGCCGATCTTGTCAATGAAAAAAAGATAGACGGAATCACCAACATCCGAGACGAGAGTGACAGAAAAGGAATGCGAATTGTTTATATTCTGAAACGAGATGCTATTCCAAACATTGTATTAAACACCTTATATAAGTACACCGCACTACAATCTAGTTTTAGTGTAAACAATATTGCATTGGTAAACGGGCGTCCACAGATGTTGAATCTCAAAGATTTGATTCATTATTTTGTGGAGCACAGGCATGAAGTAGTGGTGCGCCGTACAGAGTATTTACTTCGAAAAGCAGAAGAGCGTGCTCATATTCTTGAGGGATTAATTATAGCTTCCGATAATATTGATGAGGTAATTCGTCTCATTCGCTCTTCCTCTAATGCAGATGAAGCACGACAAAAATTGATTGATGCCTTTAAGCTATCTGAAATCCAAGCTAGAGCGATTGTAGAGATGCGATTAAGACAGCTTACCGGTCTTGAGCAGGACAAGCTGCGCAGCGAATATGAAGAGTTGCTTAAAACCATTGAAGATTATAAAGACATTTTGGCACATGTAGAACGCCGAATGGAAATCATTAAGGAGGAACTTCGTGAGGTAAAAGAGAAGTATGGAGATGCTCACCGTTCAAATATCGAGTATGCTGGAGGTGATGTGAGTATAACTGACTTAATTGCAGATGAGCAAGTGGTGATTACCATTTCTCACGCCGGATATATAAAACGCACCCCGCTTAGTGAATATAAGACTCAGAACAGAGGTGGTGTAGGTCAAAAAGCATCATCTACACGAAATGAAGATTTCTTGGAGCACTTGTTTGTGGGAACTAATCACCAATATATGTTATTCTTCACGCAGAAAGGTAAGTGCTTCTGGATGCGCGTTTTTGAAATTCCGGAAGGATCGCGTACTTCAAAAGGTCGTGCCATTCAGAACTTGATTAATATAGAGCCGGATGATAAGGTAAAAGCGTTTATCTGTACGCAAGACCTTAAGGATGAGGAATACATCAACAATCATTACGTTATAATGGCTACAAAGAAAGGGCAGGTGAAGAAAACTTCTTTGGAACAATATTCGCGCCCGCGTGCCAATGGAATTAACGCCATCACTATTCGTGAGGACGACGAACTGCTGGAGGCCAAATTGACCACCGGAGACAGTCAAGTGATGCTGGCCGTAAAATCCGGAAAAGCCATTCGATTTGAAGAAGAAAAAACCCGACCTATGGGAAGAAATGCTTCCGGAGTTAGAGGTATTACTTTGAATGATGAGCAGGATGAAGTGATTGGAATGATTGCCGTGGACGATCAGCATTCCGATATTCTGGTAGTTTCAGAGAATGGATATGGAAAAAGGTCATCTATTGAAGATTATCGTATCACCAATAGGGGCGGAAAAGGTGTCAAAACCATTAATATTACCGAGAAAACCGGAAGTTTGGTAGCTATAAAAAACGTGACCGATCAAGATGATTTGATGATTATCAACAAATCGGGTATAGCTATTCGGATGGAGGTAGCAGATCTTCGGATTATGGGAAGAAACACCCAAGGAGTCCGTCTCATAAAAGTAAGAGATGATGATGCTATTGCTGCTGTTGCAAAAGTTATGAAGGAAGAAGATGCACATGAAGATATTTCAGATGAGGACTTTGATATAGAGATGGACAATACCCTCAATCAGGATGATACCACTGAAGATGAAACCCCAAACAATGAATAAATTTTAATTTTTATGAAAAAGCGATTTTTAATACTCGGATTAGCTCTGGCTACAAGTGTTTCTTTTGCTCAAAAAAAGGAGATAAAGAAGGCAGAAAGAGCGATAAAGTCGGGAAAATATACTGAGGCGCTTTCCAATTTGAATGACGCTGAGAGTACAATCACGAATGTGGATACAGGCATGCAGGCGCAGTTTTATGCGCTTCGCGGAGAGGCCTTGGCAGGTTCTGCAGGAGGAAATTTTAATAAATTGAAAGATGCTGCAGAGGCTTTTGAAAGAGCTATAGCTCTTGATGCCAATATAAGCAAATCTTATAGCGATGTGCTACACAATCTACGTTCGGCATTAATCAATGCTGCTGTTAGTGATCAGAATAATGAGCAATATGCTAAAGCTGCCGAGAAGCTCACGCTGAGTTATAAAGTGAGTCAAGATCCGTCAGATCTATTTTTTGCCGCCGGAAACCAGGTGAATGCAAAAAATTATGATGAGGCGCTAACCCTTTATCAAAAATTATTGGATTTAGGATATACCGGTGAGACCAAGGAATATGTAGCTACTCATAAAGAGACCGGTGAGGTTGTTCCTTTTGAAAGTGAAAATATGAGAAACATCCACGTGAAAAGTGGAGAGTATATCAAGCCTCAAGTGCGGACAACTGCTTCTCGAAAAGGAGAGATTTTAAAGAACATGACACTCATTTATATCCAGGAAGGAAAAACCGACGAGGCTAAAGAATTGATGGCATCAGCACGAAAGGAGAATCCTAATGATGTAAATCTCATGAGAGCCGAAGCTGATATGAGCTACAATATGGGTGATATGAGGCGTTACAATGAATTGATGAATCAAATTGTAGCCACAGATCCCGATAACCCGGAAATTCACTTCAACCTCGGCGTGGCTAGTGCTGAACTTGGAGAGGCTGAAAAGGCTGAAAAATATTACAAAAAGGCACTTGAATTGCGCCCGGATTACAAGGGGGCATTGATAAACCTTGCTGTTTTAAAGCTCTCTAAAGAAAGAGATCTTGTGGAACAAATGAACAGTTTAGGTACAACACGTGCAGATAATTTGCGCTATGACGAACTTAAAAAACAATTGGAAGGTATTTATCGCGAAGCCATTCCTTATCTGGAGAATGCGAGAAATATTGATCAGAAGAATGTTGAGATAACACGGACTTTGATGAATATTTACGGTCAGCTTGGAGAAGAGGCCAAACAAAAAGAATTGAAAGCTCGTTTAGATGCGCTTGAGAAAAATTAATTTACAAGTTACCGAATACAACTTTAAACCCCGGATTTCCGGGGTTTATTATTCTTAAAAGATTCGTTTAATGACCCTCAGCTTGTGAGTGTGTCTGTTGTATTCACTATTGTATATCCCGCTGTGGTCTAGACGGTCAATACGCACTTTTCCGTGTGCGTGAATGATATAATTATCGGCCATGATAATTCCCACGTGAATTATTCTGCCTTCCTCATTATCAAAAAATGCCAGATCTCCCGGCTCACTCTCCTCTATAAAACTCAATGCTTCTCCTTGCGTGGCTTGTAAGGATGCATCTCTTAAAAGAAATTGTCCATGAATTTTATAAACCAATTGTGTAAAACCGCTACAATCTATTCCGAACGGACTTTTTCCTCCCCACAAATAGGGGGCATTTAAAAACAAAGATGCCGTTACGATAATATGTTCTTTTGACAGGAAAGTTGAATTAGATGCACCTTCGAAATGATGATTCAGCAAGGGTGCGGCAGAAACGGTACTTCCAACTGTTATAGGAATTAATTCATGGTTTGCTCCCTGTATGAAATCGACCAAGTCTGAAGATAAACGAAGTGGTTGATTCTGTTGTATCAGATAATTTTCTTCGGAAATAGAGACAAATTGTTTGTTATCTATCCATCCTTCATAACTGTCGTGGGAGAGACGTATGTGGCTCCATTTCTCTTTTCGCTCATGAATCTGAAAAGTTTCTCCGTACAAAACCTGCGTTACCATTTCAGAGGTATCGGCAGCTTCTGCACGGAGAGCTACTAAACTTAAATGACAAATACCATATTCCATTAAGAATGACTATTAACGGTCAGATCATTCTTAAATACGTTCCAATACCATAGCAGAAGCCCCACCGCCTCCGTTACAGATGGCTGCAGCTCCGAGTTTGGCATCATTTTGTTTTAGAACATTAATAAGAGTAACCAGAATACGAGCACCACTACATCCTAAAGGATGACCTAGAGATACTGCCCCTCCATTTACGTTTACCTTATCCGGTGAAAGACCAAGAATTTTCATATTGGCAAGTCCTACAACAGAAAATGCTTCATTGAATTCAAAGAAATCTACATCTTCAAGTTTAATTCCGGCTCTGTCAATGGCTACCGGAAGTGCCTTGGCCGGAGCGGTGGTAAACCATTTTGGTTCCTGAGCTGCATCGGCATAAGATTTAATATACGCTAACGGAGTTAGACCAAGTTCTTTAGCTTTTTGTTCGCTCATCAAAACTAATGCAGCGGCTCCGTCATTAATTGTGGAAGCATTTGCGGCTGTTACGGTGCCTTCTTTGGTGAAAGCCGGACGAAGCGAACTTATTTTGTCCATTTTTACATTTTTGTACTCCTCATCTTCAGAGATTATAACAGGTTCTCCTCTTCGTTGTGGAACTTCTACCGGAATTACCTCCTCATTAAATTTTCCTTCCTGCCAAGCTTTTGCAGAACGTTCATAAGATTGTTTTGCAAAATTATCTTGGTCTTCTCTGGAGAATTTATATTCTACAGCACATTCGTCTGCGCAGACTCCCATGGCATTTTGGTCATAAGCATCAACGAGTCCGTCTTTTTGCATGCCGTCTTCCATGGTTACCGGACCAAACTTTTGCCCGTTTCTCATATGTACATAATGTGGAATATTACTCATACTTTCCATTCCTCCGGCAATAACCACATCTGCCTGTCCCAGAGCGATGGTTTGGGCAGCATGCATCACCGCTTTCATCCCCGAAGCACATACTTTATTGACCGTTGTGCAGGGAACAGAGTCAGGAATTCCCGCACCCAAGGCGGCTTGACGCGCAGGAGCTTGACCTACACCGGCCTGAACAACGTTTCCCATAAAAACCTCCTGAACCAAAGAAGGATCAAGATTGATTTTTTCAATAGCACCTTTAATGGCTGCAGAACCTAACTTGGTAGCAGAAAGTGAAGACAGGGCACCCATAAAACTTCCAATTGGAGTGCGAACGGCTGAAACTATAACTACTTTATTCATCTGAATGATGTTTTTTATTTTAAATAAGTTTTAAGCGCACGAATTTACGCATTTATTATGAGAGATGGTAGATGTTAAACGAGAGATATATCAGCCCGATTTCCGAATCACTGCATTAGAAAATGAGCAAAAATGTCCATTCACCCTCAAATGGATGATCCCTTAGTCAGTAAGTAAAGAGGAAAGTTTGCAAGGAAAATCTCAGGATCTATGATATTGCGAGTTTGGATTTCTTTTTTTTGAGGTCTTGTTGATAAGTTATAGGTTATATTTACATTTGTCCCGAATTAATTAGCTTATGAAAAACCTTTTTGCATTGGTTGTCAAAAATCAATCCTTAATTTATAAGGTTTTTCTTTTTATAGTTGCTACTGCTTTTGTGTTATATCTTCTTCCAAAAAGCGGTCAATTCAAATATTCTTTTCACAAGGGGAAGCCTTGGCAGTATGAGAACTTATATGCACCTTTTACGTTTACCATTAAGAAGAACGAAGAAACGTTAAAGGCAGAACGCGAAAAAATCAGACAAAATGCAATTCCATATTTTGATCTGGATCCCGAAATACATTCCCAAGCCGTTCAGCGGTTTAAGCAACAACTGGAAAATCAATATTCAGACTCACTTTATACTACTTCCAAAGGAACAGTTTTACGTATTGGAGAGGCCTTGCTCAAAGAGGTATATCAAAAAGGAGTCATTGAAGAGGAACATTCTTATTCTGATCAACATCTGGTTTATCTTAAACTGGACAACGAATTGCAAGAATTAAAGTACGGACAATTTTTTAAAAAGGAAGAATTAAACAAGAAAGTACGCGAAACTGTTGCAACGCATAAGGCAGATGATATTCAAGCATTGCTTTACAATACCCTTCACGATGCATTGATTCCCAATGTGTTTATTGATTCCGGACTCACAGAGGCAGCAATCAATTCCGAAATAAACTTGATCAATCCAAATAAGGGAGTGATTGAGCGGGGCGGGCGGATTATTGCGAAAGGAGAAATTGTAGAAGGGGATAAGTACCAGATTCTGGAATCTCTAAAGATTGAATATGAAAGTCAGATATGGGGAAAGAGCAATTATCTTTGGTTTACCTTTGGATACATTCTACTTGTCTCTCTTGTTTTTCTGATGTTGTTTCTTTTTCTTCGGAAATATCGTCCTCTTATTTTCGAAAACAACACCAAAGTCACCTTTATTTTTTTCAATATACTTCTCATGGTTTTCCTGACCACTCTTGTGGTGAAAATGGATGCCAACTATGTATATGTAGTTCCTATTTGTATTCTCCCGCTTATTCTGAAGGCCTTTTTTGATCCAAGGGTGGGGCTCTTTGTTCATATAATCACCATTTTGCTATTGGGATTCATTGTGCCCAACAGCTTTGAATATATGTTTCTTCAGTTTATTGCAGGGATTGTTACAATATTGACCATGTCTGAGCTATATAAAAGAGCAAATCTCTTTATTTCTGTAGGACAGATTACTTCGGTTTATATTGTTGGATATTTTGCATTCTTTGTAATTCAGGAGGGCATGGTTCAGTCCATTGTTTTAGAGAATTTCGGATATTTTGTGCTTGCGGGACTGGCTACGCTATTTGCGCATCCTCTAATCTATTTCTATGAAAAACTCTTTGGTCTTGTATCGGATGTGTCTCTGCTGGAGCTGAGCGATACCAATTCCAAATTACTTAAAGAGTTGTCTAATAAGGCGCCTGGAACTTTTCATCATTCTTTGAATGTTGCCAATCTTGCCGAGGCAGCTGCCAATGAAATAGGGGCTAATAGTATGCTGGTGCGGGTAGGGGCGTTGTACCATGACATCGGGAAAATGCTAAACCCGACCATGTTCACAGAAAATCAAGCCAACTCCGTTAATAGTCACAACGAGCTTGATCCCCTGGAGAGTGCTCGGATTATCATAGATCATGTGATTAAAGGAATCGAAATTGCACGCAAACACAATTTGCCCGATCGGGTAATTGATTTCATCCGCACCCATCACGGGACGACCTTGGTGTATTATTTCTATAAAAAAGAACTTGATTTACACGGCACAGCCAACAAAGACGATTTCCGGTATCCCGGACCCACGCCTTTTTCGCGGGAGACCGCTATTTTAATGATGGCAGATAGTGTGGAGGCAGCCAGCAAAAGCCTAAAAGAACCATCTTCTTCCATTATCGATAATTTTGTGGAAAAGATTATTGATAATCAGATGGAACAAGGCCAGTTTTTAAACGCTGATATTACTTTTCGGGAAATCCAATTGATCAAAAAGGTATTAAAGAAAAAGCTGAACAACATCTTTCATCTGCGTGTAGAGTATCCTGAGTAGGATTGGAATCAGGATCTATTTTTTTTCATTAATAACATCTGAAATGAGGTAACTTATTCCCTTTGCAACAGCATTTGGGAACAGACCGGCTTTTGGAGCTCCTTCGCATAAATGGACATATCGTAAATTGGGGAGCTTAGAAAAATGTCTTAAAAACCGTCTTGCTTTAGTCATAGAGAATCCGCTTGACGTCATCGCACTGCTACCCATTCCCTCTATAGAATCCAGATCGAGTTCTATACCGAAATCATCATTGCAACAAAAGTCTTCAGCTTCCTGCAGGGCTTCAGTAAATGTCTTGGTCTTTTCCAGTTCGATATCTTCAAAAAGACTGAATTGAACGCGTCCTTGAGTATCTCTTATGGCACACAAGACATTTTCGGAGGTATAATTTTGATGAAGACCGAAAATGAAGTATTTAGATAAATATCCTCTTGCAAAGGCGTAGGTAAAACCATTTCCGCTGTGTCTATGCTCAAGACTTCGGAAGTCTGTATGTGCATCCATATTGATGCAATTTATCTTTCTTCCAAGAGCTGCTGAAGTTCCGGAAAGATTACCGTAACTGTTGTTATGTCCGCCACCGATAATGATGGCAATTTTACCTGCTGCAACAATGGTTTCCACGATTCGTTCTACTTTGTGGTCAATTTGGATCACAAGTTCGCCTAGTTCTTCTACATTATGATCAATGTTTTGAGACAATTCGTGGGCTTGGACCATCTGTTTGTCGCAA
>Ga0079224_100007874_pt1 | contig 14363 bp, 14 predicted proteins | sample Stecom2015_FD_80414 | JGI IMG/M metagenome (GOLD analysis project Ga0079224, IMG submission 80414) | Agricultural soil microbial communities from Utah to study Nitrogen management - Steer compost 2015 | ecosystem: Environmental > Terrestrial > Soil > Agricultural land | place: USA: Utah...
TGGTGCCGCGCAGCGACGCCGATCGGAGGTGATCGCGGACGGTGCGGCCCATGGCTTCGAAGCATCGCGCGCCCGCGGAGGCATTTACGGATTGAGAGTCGTTCAACAAATCCGTCCGCGGAGGTCACTGCCCGTCCCGAGTGCGGGACTCGGCGCGCACAGGCGGGACGTTCCTTCGGCCGGATCGGCGCTAACGCCGGCGCATCCTGCGTTGAACCAATAACTTACGCGAATCGAGACGCTGGCACGCATGTTGCGTAGCAGAGCGTTATCGGTGGCGTGCCCGCGGGGAGGGCGCCGGATGAGCATCATCGACTTCTTCGAGTCTCTCGGCCGCGATCTACGCCACGCGCTGCGCGCTCTGCTTCGGCAGCCCTCCTTTGCTCTTGCCGCGGTGCTCACGCTCGCGATCGGTATCGGGGCGACGACCTCGATCTTCAGCGTCGTCTACTCCGTGTTCATCCAGCCGCTGCCGTACCCGAACGCGGACGAGCTGGTGAGAGTCAGGCATAGCAGGAATGGCGATGATCTGCCGGCCTCGTCGTCGATGTACGTCGCCTATCGCAACGAGAACGAGACATTCGCCGCGATCGGCGTGTGGCGGGCGGACTCGGCGACGTTGACCGAGCGCGGTGCTCCCGTGCGCGTGCGTGCGCTTCGCGTCTCGCACGGCACGCTTCAGGCGCTCGGCGTGCTGCCGGCGCGCGGCCGCTGGTTCACGGAAGCCGAGCACGAGCTCGGGGCCGACGGGCCTTTGCCCGTCATCCTCTCCCATGCGTTTTCACAACAGCGATTCGGCGCTGACGAAGCGGCGGTGGGGCGAGAGCTCTCGATCGATTCGTAGCCTGCCGAGGTCGTCGGCATCATGCCGCCCGATTTCAGATTCCTCGCCGAAACGCCGCCCGACGTGATCCTGCCGGTGCGCTTCGAGCCCGCCGAGCTCGGCTGGTTTCGCTATCAAATGCTCGCGCGGCTCGCGCCGGGCGTCTCGCTGGTCGAAGCGCGCACGGACCTCGAGCGCATGTTGCCGATCTGGGCCGCTCCGGCCCCTCCCGAGGTGCGCGAATCGCTCGCGCGAATCACTCCGGCTGTGCGCCCGTTGAAGGACGACCTGGTCGGCAGCGTCGCAAGCGCTTCATGGGTGCTCATGGCTGCGATCGGCGCGGTGCTGCTGATCGCCTGCGCGAACGTCGCGAATCTAATGCTCGTGCGAACCGACGGGCGGCGCCAAGAGCTTGCGATGCGCGCCGCGCTCGGCGCGGCGCCGATCCGAATCGCGAGAGAGCTGCTCGTGGAAAGCGCATGCATAGGCGCGGCCGGCGGCGCGCTGGGCTTGGGCCTAGCCTACGTCGGGTTGAACGCACTCGTCGCGATCGGTCCGAGCAACCTGCCGCGACTCGAGGAGATCGCGGTGCATCCGCCCGTGCTCGTGTTCGCCGTCGCGACGTCGCTCGCGTCGATGCTCGTATTCGGCTCGATCGCGGCGCTCAAGCACGCGCTGCACATCGACATGCCCGTCATCGGCGCAGCGCGGGGTGCGACCGCGAGCCGCGAGCGAAACGCGACACGCAGCGCGTTGGTCGTCGTGCAGGTCGCGCTCGCCCTCGTGCTCGTCGTGAGCGCCGGGCTGATGATTCGCTCGTTTCAGGTCCTGCGCGGCATCGATCCCGGTTTCTCGGACCCCGCCACGATTCAAACGGCGGGCATCTGGATGCAGACCGGGCCGTTTCTCGACGCCGCCGACTCCGCGCAATGGACCCGCGCGCAGCGGGAGATGCTCGACAGGATCGCGGCGCTCCCCGGCGTCGCCGCCGCCGGCTTCGTCAGCGCGCTTCCGATCGAGTCGGCGGGGACGCTCAACTCGGACGGCTTCGCAGTCGAAGGTCGAACGCCGGCGCCCGGAGACGCCCCGCCGCTAGCCCTGTACAAGTTCGTCTCGCCCGGCTACTTCGAAACCATGGGGACGCGGATCATCGCAGGACGCGGCATCACTTGGAGCGACATCGAGACGGGCGGCCGCGTCGTCGTGATCTCCGCGGATTTCGCCCGCGTGCTCGCGCCGGAGCCCTCGGCCGCGATCGGCCGGCGTCTACGGTTTGCATCGAGCGAGGACGATGCATGGCGCGAGGTGATCGGCGTCGTGCAGAGCATTCACGAGGACGGGTTGTACGAAGCGCCTCCCGGGATGGTTTATTGGCCGGTCTTCATGGAGAACATGTTCGGTCTCCCCGAGGTCGGAACGCCGGAGGGCACGATCGTCATCCGCAGCGAGCGTGCCGGCACCGCGGGCCTGATGAACGAGGTGCGGCAGGCGGTCCGGTCGGTGAACCCGAGCATCCCGGTGGGCCAGGCGCACACGATGCAGGATCTTTACGCCGATTCGCTTGCACGCACATCGTTCACGCTCCTGATGCTGGCGGCAGCGGGCGGGATGGCGCTGGCGCTCGGCATCGTCGGGGTCTACGGCGTCATCGCGTACGTCGTCACGCTGCGGGCTCGCGAGATCGGCGTTCGGGCAGCTCTCGGCGCCGAGGCGCCGCAGCTCGAGAGGATGTTCCTTCGGCAAGGGCTCGCGTTGGGCGCGGTCGGCGCTGTCGTCGGGCTCGTTGCGGCCGTAATGCTGGGGCGGTTGATGTCGTCGCTGCTGTTCGGCATCGGCCCGATGGATCCTGCGGCTTTCGTCGCCGCACTCGGCTTGACGATGGCCGCGGTAGCGCTCGCGAGCTACGTACCCGCGCGGCGCGCGGCCGCAGTCAATCCGGTGGAGACGCTCAAGGCGGAGTAGTCGAAGTCGCTCGAGAAGCGGCGGCGTGTCGCCAACTCGACGAGCGGCAGGTCTATAGGCGGATCGGCTGGCTTCCGAGGGTCGATGGATCGCGGACGCCTGCGCCGTTCGCATCGGCCCGGCTGCCGCAACGGCACGGACAGGAGCAGTACACCCGCGTGCCGCCGCCGTCCCGACAGGTGACGTCGAGGCTGCCGCCGATCATGTGCGCTCGATAGCGCATGTTCCGCAAACCGACGCCGTCGGCCCTGCTCTCCGCCGCACGGCCTGACGATAGACCGATGCCGTCGTCCAACACTTCGAGCTCGATCGTGTGGCCGTCGCAGCGATAGTGCAGCGCTATATGGCGGGCCCTGCTGTGCCGAACGGCGTTGCTGACGGCCTCTTGCGCGATCCGATACAAGTGCATTTCGATCTCGGAGTCGTGGACGTCGTGGTGCGTCCGGCCGTGGATCGTACAGCTCAGCGCGTCGTAATCGAGTTGTCGTACCAGCCCTTCCAGCGCCGGCCGCAGACCCTCCATTCGCGGAGACAGAAGCCGAGTCGCCCGTCTCGTTTCGTTCATCGCTTCCTGCACATGCTGCTCGATACGACGAAGCGCATCGACCGGAACGTCCTCGCCGCGCTCGAGCCGCCTCACGAGCGCCTTCAAGCTCAGTGATATCCCCGTCAATGTCTGGCCGAGCCCGTCGTGCAGATCGCGCGCGACCCGCTCGCGCTCACGCTCGCCGAGCGCCAAAATCTCCCGCTCGAGCTCGACGCGCTCGGTCACGTCCTGAATGGTCCCCACCAGACGCACGGGATTGCCGTCGCCATCGACCACTACCTCTGCGCGACTGCTCAGGATCTTCCGGGTGCCGTCCGGCAGTATCACCCGGTGGTTCGCAACATAAGGTTTGCGCTCCTCGATTGCCTTCGTCATGGATGCGACGACGTAAGGGACGTCCTCGGGATCCAATCGCTCGAGGAACGTTTTCAATGAGGCTTGCGCGCTCTCGCGATCGAGGCCCAAGAGGCGGTAGGTCTCGTCCGACCACCAGGCGACGCCCGCCTTTAGATCACGCTCCCAGCTCCCGATCCGTGCCACCTCTTGCGCATGCTTGAGTCGCGCCTCGGTCAGCCTGACTCGTTCCGCGTCGTGACGTTGCTTCGTGATATCTCGGACGATCGACAAGACCTCGTGAGGACCGCTAGGCACAATGCGCGATTCGAAGAGCAGCGTCCGGCCGCGGATGTCGAGCGAGTACTCCCAAGTCTGCGTCTCGTTGGACTCGAGCGCCCGCCGGATCAACGATCGCGCCTTAGCCGCGAAATCCGGCTCGAAAACCGCCTCGACCTTACGCCCCAGAAACTTGTCGGGAGCGAACGCCAGCATGCCCGGGTCTGCCGCATGGAAATCCAGTATTCGCGCGTCGCCGTCGAGGCGGAAGATGATGTCCGGGTGCGCCCCGAGCAGTGCTTGCATCCGCTCACTGAGCGCCTCGTGCCGGCGCTCGAGCTCGAGGAGATTCTCTCTGTCGGTCGGAGTCACGGTGGCATCCGCTCCGGTGCTTCATTCTAGTCGTTCGTCGCTACCGACAGGCGACCTTAAACCGCAATTTGCTATCCGAGACCAATACTAATCCGCTCGGAGCTCATTCCGCCACTGTCGCCTCCTTCAGCACCTCGACGAATCGCGCAGCTACCGGGCTCTCGCCTTCGTTAACGCTCAGCAAACCGAGCTCTACGCTCCCGGTCGCGCCCTTCACTTCCCTGTACTGCACGCCGCGGCGTCCGAGGTTCCCTACGGACGCCGGCACGAGCGCGATCCCCATGCCGCTCGCGACCAGGCCGATCACCGTTTGCATCTGCCGGGCATGCTGCGTGATTTTCGGGGCAAAACCGTTCGCTCGGCAGAGGCTGATGATCAAGTCGTACAGCCCGGGCGCGACGTCGCGCGGCGGAATGATGAACTGCTCGTTGGACAGCGTCTTCAGCGTCACCGGTCCCGAGCGCGGGACGAGCGGATGACGAACCGGTGCGGCGAGCAGCAAGCTCTCTCGGCTGAAGGGTTCGAACGTCAACCCCGCTTCGTCTACCGGCCCGAGCCCGATACCGAGGTCGAGGCGGCCCGCGCGCAACTCGCGGATCTGCGCATCCGTCGTCAGCTCGTGGAGCTGAACGTCCACGTTCGGATAGCGCTCGCGAAAGCGCTTGAGAGCGGGCGGCAGAAAGCCGAATCCTGCGATCGATACGAACCCGACGGACAGTGTGCCGACCTCTCCCCGGCCGGCGTGCTGCGCCTTGAGCTTCGCGTGGTCGAGCCGGCGGAGCACACCGCGCGTCTCGTCATAGAACACCCTGCCGGCGGGCGTGAGTGTCGCGCCGCGGTTGCTGCGGTCGAATAGCCGGACGCCAAGCTCGTCCTCGAGCGCCTTCACATGCAAGGACAGCGGCGGCTGCGAGACGTGCAGCCGCTCCGCGGCGCGGGAGAAGCTTCCTTCCTCGGCGACGGCGTGGAAGTAACGGAGATGCCTCAGTTCCACTATAGGGTTTCGCTATAGCACGCTCACAGAATCAGTATTTTTCAGTATAGCCCGACGCGGCGCAGAATTTGGGGCCAAGCAGTCCGGAACTTCATGAGGATCGTCCGATGCCCGCACTCCGCTCTCGCGCCAGCACCTCCGGTCGCAACATGGCCGGCGCCCGCGCGCTGTGGCGTGCGACCGGCATGAAGGACGGGGACTTCGGCAAGCCGATCGTTGCGGTGGCCAACTCTTTCACTCAGTTCGTACCGGGCCATGTGCACCTCAAGGATCTCGGGCAGCTCGTCGTCGGCGAAATCGAGCGCGCCGGCGGCGTCGGCAAGGAGTTCAATACGATCGCCGTGGACGACGGTATCGCGATGGGCCACGACGGCATGCTCTATAGCCTGCCGTCGCGCGAGCTGATCGCGGACAGCGTCGAGTTCATGTGCAACGCACACATGGCGGATGCACTGGTATGCATCTTGAACTGCGACAAGATCACGCCCGGCATGCTGATGGCGGCGCTGCGGCTCGATATCCCGACGGTGTTCGTGTCCGGCGGGCCGATGGAGGCAGGCAAGGCCACGTTGGCCGGTAAGACCGCTCACGTCGATCTGATCGATGCGATGGTGGCCGCCGCGGACAGTCGGGTTCCCGAGCCGGACGTGCGAAGCATCGAGCGCTCGGCCTGCCCCACGTGCGGCTCGTGCTCCGGCATGTTCACGGCGAACTCCATGAACTGCCTGACCGAGGCGCTCGGGCTCTCGCTGCCGGGCAACGGCTCGCTGCTCGCAACGCACGCCGACCGCGAGAAGCTGTTCCGCCGGGCAGGCCGACTCATCGTGCAGCTTGCTAGGCGATACTACGAAGGCAACGACGCCACCGTTCTCCCGCGACGGATCGCGAGCAAGAGCGCATTCGAGAATGCGATGTCGCTCGACATTGCGATGGGGGGATCGACGAACACCGTGCTGCATCTCCTCGCCGCCGCGCACGAAGGGGGCATCGACTTCACGATGCGCGACGTGGATCGACTGTCGCGCCGCGTGCCGACGCTCTGCAAGGTCGCGCCGTCGAGCCGCTACCACATGGAGGACGTGCACCGGGCCGGCGGCGTGATCGCGATTCTCGGAGAGCTCGAGCGAGCGGGGCTCATCGACTCGAACGTCCCGACGATTCACAGCGCGAGTCTCGGCGATGCGCTCGAGCATTGGGATGTGATGCGCAACCCGAGCCCCGAGGTCGAGGAGCTCTTTCGCGCGGCGCCGGCGGGCATTCCGACGCAGCAGGCGTTCTCGCAGGATTGCCGTTACCCCGCGCTCGACACGGATCGCGCCGGCGGGTGCATTCGCTCAGTATCGTCCGCCTACAGTCCGGACGGCGGTCTCGCGGTGCTCTATGGCAACGTCGCGGAGCGGGGCTGTATCGTGAAGACGGCGGGGGTCAACCCGAAGCTGTTGTCTTTCCGCGGCCCCGCCGTCGTCTTCGAGAGTCAGGAGGCGGCGGTCGACGGCATTCTCGGCGGAAAGGTCAAGGCGGGCGACGTCGTCATCGTGCGCTACGAGGGGCCGCGCGGCGGGCCCGGTATGCAGGAGATGCTGTATCCGACCAGCTATCTCAAGTCGGTGGGGCTTGCCGCGAGCTGCGCGCTCGTGACGGATGGGCGCTTCTCGGGCGGCAGCTCTGGCCTCTCGATCGGTCATGTTTCGCCGGAAGCGGCCGAGGGCGGTACGATCGGGCTGATCGAGCCGGGCGACGTAGTCGCGATCGACATCCCGAACCGGCGCATCTCGCTCGAGGTCGACGATGAGGTGCTGGCCGAGCGGCGAGCGGCTCAGGACGCGAAGGGCTGGGCGCCGGCGTCGTCCCGCCCGCGCAAGGTGAGCGCCGCGCTCAAGGCGTATGCCGCGCTCGCGACGAGCGCCGACCGCGGAGCGGTAAGGCAAGTCGTCGAGCCGGCGAAAGCGCGGTAAGAGGCGCCTCTAGCCCAGGTTATCCGCACGCTGGTTGGTCAACCGGAGCGGCTCCATCAGCTCGATCCTGTTGCCGAACGGATCGGCAACGTAGACGCGCAGATAGCCCTCCAACGGGTCATCGTCGATGACCGCGACTCCGTGCAACTTCAGACGCTCGATCAGCGACGCGAGGTCTACTACCAGCAAAGCGGGATGAGCTTTGCGGGCCGGCCGAAAATCCGCTTCAACCCCCAGGTGAATCTTCAAGGCGCCACGCTCGAACCAAGCCCCGCCGCGCTTCGCAAGATGCGCGGGCTTGGGTACCTCCGGGATCCCCAGCAGACCCTCATAGAACTCTCGCGCCTGCTGCTCCAGCCCGGGCGGCATCGCGAGTTGAACGTGATCGATGGCTGCTACTTGCACCCTTCCACCTTTGTGCAGAATGCCGGCTAAGCGACGTAGGGGCGCCCAACGCAAGACACATGGGCTTTCAGTATACGAAAACCACTGGCCTTACCAGCATCCCGTCGCGAGACAAGAGTGCGTCATGGATCGGCAACGAGTACGCTGCATGCCCGTAGTAGATTTCTCGTCGCGCTACGTCATCCTTTCCATGAGTACAGAGCCAAGAGTGAAAACAAGAACGAAATAATATCAAGAGGCTCTCTAAACCATGACCAAAACGTCCACCGGGAAACCCTGGCCGCGAGCTCGGCGGATGGTGCGGAGTCAACTGGCACCTTCTGAAACTCGAGCATCTCTGGAATGAAATAGAGCCCGCTCCACACCCGCATCACGATGTACGAAACGAGCGCGATCAAAAGGAAGCGGCGCACAGTCGTGTCACTCCAAGCGAGCACCAACGACAAGACGAAGAAGACCGTGATCGCAGCATGTACGGGGATCCAGAACCGCTGGAGCGGTACGCCGCTATCCGGCTGAATGATCGAGAAGGACGATGGCGGGGACTTGCTCCACTGAGGCGCCACCACGACGTGCTCGTAGAAGCCGCCTCCAAGAGCTGCAGCCAGCGAGAAGCAAAGCAGGATCAACGACCACTGCGATAGTATTGCCTTCATGAGCGTCAGCCTCCATTCAGACGCCTGAAAGGCCGCGGGCCGGTATGAAGCGAAACCGCATCACGATCCGATCGACGCGGTTCGCCTGATATCAGCCCGCCCCTTCCGGGCTGTACATCGCGTGCTCTTTCGCACGTCTAGAGCTTCCGCAAACGCTCTACGTGACAGCTCGGTCAGAATCTAGTTCACCGGCACCCCATTCCGATCGCAGATCAGCGGCGATTCCACAGCGGCACACCCTTTGCTATTGCAAGAGCCGTGACCAAATCTTCCCGGCGCGCGCTGCGTTTCCTTCGCGATGTCAAAGCGCGCGTTCTGGGAACAGATCGAACTCTGCCGCAATATCATCGATGGAATCTCCAGCCCTGAAGTGAACGGCTCGCCACCCGAGCTCACGGGCCGCCGCTACGTTCGTCTCATGGTCATCCAAAAACAAGATCTCGTGCGGCGCTACGCCTAGGCTGGACTGGATCAATCGAAAGTACCGCGGATCGGGCTTCTTTAGCCCCACGTGGCATGAAAAGAAGGTGCCATCGACGCGCCGCCCTAACCCCATTTGATCGGTGAGGTACGCAGCCCGATGCTTCTCCTGGCTGGAAGCCAAGTAACACCGGCGACCAGTCGCTCGCAGGCGATCGATGAAAGCGATGCATGGCTCATGGAGATCGGAGTCAGCAGTGAACCAAAAGGCCAGAAACTCGTCCAAGCTGCCGGCCCATTGCCATCGCTCCAGGTAAGGGGGTAACTCATCGCGCAGGTCTGCCTCATCCAGCAGGCATTTCAGGAACGGCCCCCTGAAGAACTGCTTCGTCGCCTCCGCACTCGTACCCAGAACTCGTGGAAGGGCTTCAGGAAAGCGAAGCCGCACGAGAACGCCGTCTACGTCGAATGCTACAGCGCGAATAGAGGAAGAGGCGGACATGCCGCGCTAATTCGACACCCTAGACCATGTTCCCGTGACCATCGTCTCGAATGGTTCGTCCGAACCGGCTGGGCGCATCTCGATCTCCATGCGGAGCTGATTTTCGTCTAGCGTGAAATGCTCGAGCGTCTCCATAGCCGTACCATCCGAGGCCGCTTGCTCCAGCTCCAGTACCCAGGCTCCGTTGCCCGCTGCATCGGGTCCTTGGACGATTCGCAGTCGGTACTCGACGCCTCCCTGACGCCCCGCCCGATTCCAATTGCGAATGCGGTAGCGGCCATCCGCCTCGTACGTTGCAATTTCGAGTGTGTCAGTGCTCCATGTCGCCGAGTCCAACCCGTCTTCGCTTGTCACGACGAAGGTGAAATCATCATCCACCTCGAACTTCTCCCCGCTCGCATCCGTTCCGCTGAGTTGTCCTGACCAGTGTCCGACCATGGCACGACGTAGAGAAGCAAGGGAATCCGTGAACTCGTCCGCCGAGGCTGGTGACAGGAGGACAGCGCAGATCGACACTCCGATAGCGAGCGAACGTAGCTTTTCCCAGACCATGCTTCCTCCTAGCGTTCGTCTAATCAATTCGCCCGTGCCGCGATGCACCCTCGGACAGAACCGCGAGGTCTTGCTCTCTGTAGCCGCTTGCTACGTAGCACCGCGCAGCACCCGCTCTATGAAGTGACCCTTTGCAGCCGTATAGCTCGGCCGGTCGTCAGGAAACTTGGCGGCCAAACCTCGCTTCAACGAATCGTATTCCTTCGCAAGCTCCTGGTCGCTCGATAGAGCATCGCGAAACGCAAGGTAGTTCCGCCACGCCTCGCCGTCAGCGACGACGGCATGCACTAGATGAGTTCGAATGCGCGGTCCGCGGCCAAAGATACGATGCCCAGGCACACCGCCATCTCCTGCATAGTCGTATCCGATGCGCGCCATCAGTGGGGCGAACCTCTCAGCCGCCTCCAAATTCCGCACTGCCACTGCGATGTCGATAATCGGCTTGGCGCAGATTTCTGGAATTGCCGTACTCCCAACGTGCTCTATACCGAGAATGCGATCTCCCAATACAGACGAGATCCGATCGCGCTCCTCTACATACGCATCCGCCCACGCCGGCGTATAGGGTTCGAGACGAACAGCTGGGAACAGGACTCCGAGCTTCATAGTGACCGGCTCAAGGGGCAGTGGGGTGGCCGCGACAGTATGCTGCATAGACACAGAAGCGAGAAGGCTACCTTATACGGTTGCCGTAAGGTCTGAAGCCTCGTTCGATCTCCAGACTTACGTCAACCGGGCTCGCTAACTGTTCGGCGAACGAACGAATTGGGAGGAGGCCATCAGCCATCTCCCATGCTGTGAAGTCGGCAACATCCCCCGCGAATCCGCGACAATCCGAGCGTTACGACGTCGGCGCCACGTGGTTCTTCCGGCGCCGCATCGGCGTGCAGCTCGCGTGGAGCAAGACCGAGTCGCGGTTGCCGCTCGAAACCGTCACGGACGTCGAGGCGGTCACGCTTCAGCTGATCGGCCGGCTCTGACGCCCGCCGCCCGATGAGGCGGTGCGCGAAGGGCGAGTACTCCGGTATAGTGCCGCCCGCGGCAGCCGCTCGGGACGATATCGACCGGCGGATCGCAACGGCCCGGCGCCGTGCTACGAGTGGGCGAGAACTGTGATATTTTTCACGGCCTCACCGCATCCGGCACTGCGCAGCGTGCAGCAACGCTCGAGTCTCGCCTCACTTTCGTTCCGCCGCCGGACGGATAGGATCTCTGCGCGCGAATGACCGGCCTTCCTGAGTACGCCTTCGGCCTGGCGGAAATCGCGCTGTTGTCCGCCGTGCTGCAGACGCTTTTTCTCGTGATGGTCCTCAACTCGACGCCCGGAAAGGCTTCGGCGGCGAACCGCCTGCTGTGCGCCTCACTGCTCGCTCTGGCGCTCATCCTGACGGAGCTCGCGTGCATAGAGGCCGGCGTCACGCTCAAGTATCCGCATCTGCTCGGCGTCAGTCTGCCGGGCTATCTCGTGCTTGCGCCGGGGTATCTGCTCTATACGAAAGCGCTGGCAGGCCGGGAATTGAGCCGAAGAGATGCGTTTCATCTCTTACCGGCCCTCGCCGGCATTTTGCTGGCCCTGCCGTTCTTCCGATTGCCGGCGGAAGAGAAGGCCGCCCTGCTCTCGCAGATGACGGGCGCCGGCTTCGAGTCCTTCCCGCTGCTCGCCGTGTTCGCAATCTCCCTGATCAGCTTCCAGATGATGGCCTACTTCTACCGGGCCTATGCGGATCTCGATGCCTACGGGGCCGAGGCCAAGGCCGAGTTCGCCACCGTCCACATCCTCGCCGCGGACTGGCTGAAGAAGCTCTCGATAGGCTTCTGCCTTTTCGTCGCGGTCTTCTATCTCGCCGCCGCCGAGGTATTTTTCTTCAATCCGTACCGGCGGACCCTGCTGTTAGCGGATGTCTTGGGCTTCAGCATCGCCGGGTTCGTCTTTTTCCTCTCATGGAAGATGTACCGACACCCGGAGCTCTTCGCCCTCTACACGCCGGGCATGATGCCGCAGGCGCAGCCCGGCGACGCCGGGGATCGGAGGGCGAAGTATGAGAAGACCTCGCTCGCGCCGCACCAGATTCGCGACCACGAGAAGCGGTTGCTGGAGCTCATGGAGCGGCACAAGCCCTTCCTCGACGGCGAGTTGCGGCTGTCGGACCTCGCCGGCAGCCTCGGCCTGCCGGCGCATCACCTGTCGCAGGTGATCAACGTCTCCCAAGAGCGGTCGTTTTTCGATTTCATCAATCGCTATCGCATCGATCACGCCAAGGGCCTGCTCTCCGATCCGGCCCGCGCAGGAAACATCCTCGAAATCGCCCTGGCTTCGGGGTTCAACAGCAAGGCGTCCTTCAACCGCGTATTCAAGAAGGAAACCGGCATGACGCCATCCGCGTTCAAGAAACGGCTGCTGAGCGAACAAGACAAGGAACATCTTGCAAGGTGAGACGACTGGCCGGGTGCTACCAGGTATGTTTCCGCCTCCCATTCGGCTGGAGAACGCTATGAAAAGGCTGGTATGGATCTGCCTGTTGCTGCTGCCGCTGCCGTCCGTCGCACAGGAGAGCGCGGCGCCGATCGTGTTTTTCGACATTGCCGGCCCGGCCAGCGCGGGGCTCGACAAGTTCTATATGGACGTGTTCGGCTGGAAGGCCGGTCCCGACGGTAACCTGCGGGTCGAGGCCCAATCTCCTCTGCTCGGCTTGATTCGGGTGGAGGAGATGCCGGAGACGTTGATCTACATCGGGGTCGAGGATGTCGAAGCGAAGCTAGAGGAGGTCACGGCGAACGGCGGCGCCGTCGATTTCCCGCGCCTGGTGGTCCCCGGCGTCGTGATCCTCGGCATGTTCAGGGATCCGGCAGGCAACAGGGTCGGGCTCGTCGAGATGGACAGCGACGGCACTGCCGTCGTGCCCCCTGGGCCGTCCACTCAATAGATTAACGGGAGCAGGAGATGAAGTTGGTGAAGGAGATCCGGTGGCCGCTGCTGCTGGTCACGGCGCTCGGCATGATGGTGTTCCTCATGCTCGCGGACGTCGTGTTCGTGACCTACTACGCCCAGCTAGGCAACCCTGGACAGCCTCAGGAGTTTTACAACGAGTTCGCCATGCAAACGGCGGGCGCGTTCGTCTTCTGTCTCGCTCCGTTCCCCGCCTACCTCCTCACACGATGGCTCTGCGCGAAGACCGGGCAGCACTTCTTCGCGTACGCGGTCCTCCTGGTCGCGGCGTTCTATGGGTTCGACGTGATCATGATCGCCGCCATGGGTGCTTGGGAAGGGCTCGCGAGCCCGCAATACTGGCTCAATATGGCCGCGATGCTAGCGGGGGCGATGGCCGGCGCACATTTCGCCGGCCATGCGGAGCGGCGGGTCGCCGTGGCCGCGAGCGCGTGAGGCATCCTGCAACGCCAGGCGGGAAGCCGCTGGAGCTAACGTCAGCCGCACGGTCGCCGGCTCACTCCGGATCCGGCGGAAAATGAAAGTTGATCCGCGAGTCGCCGAACTGACCCGCGTTGGAGCGCAGGTAGTGCAGGCCTTCGAGCACGTGCGCGTAGCGCAGCGGTCCGACATCGACCGGCTCGAGGCCGATGCCTTCGACGAGCTGCGCAACGGCGTCCTTCGCGTCCTGATCGTCCCCCGCGATCGGCACGCTGACGGGGTGACGGGCGACGGACGGATCCCGCATCGTGCCCGCTCCGAGCGCGTTGAACGCTTTGACGACTCGGGCCCCGGGCGCGGCCGCCTGAATCCGCTCCGCGTTCGAGCCGTCGAACGGGTAATCGCGTAGGCCGTCTTCCGCGATCCGGCGAGGATTCGTCGGGTCGATGATGATCTTGCCGGTCAAATCGCCGAGGCTGCGCGTGACCTCCTCGACGACCTCCCATGGCAAGGCGAGCACGATGATGTCTGCGTCGCGTGCCGCATCCGGCGGTGTGGCTGCGCTCGCCCCAGCTCCGGAGGCGGCGACGAGCCGTGCCACGTCCTCGCGATCCGGATCGCGCGAGCCGTATACGACCTCGTGGCCGAGCTCTCCGAAGCGCTGCCCGAGCGCGCTGCCGACATTGCCGGTGCCGATGATCGCGATCGTCTCGGCGTGCGCGCCTGCCGAGAGCAGCGCCGCAGCGATGGACAGCAAGAATGCCCTCCATAGTGACCGTTCCATGCGGGTCCTCCTACTCGTCAACCCTAGATCGTTCGAATCGCACGTCGCCACTGCAATACCGCGCAACATCACTTCTCGAACTCGAACCGAACGAGCGGCAGCCCCGACGCGATGGCGGCTCCGAGCAACATGCCCGCGCCATGTCCATCACGGGCAAAGGCCAGCGCCACGCCCGCCAGCAGTCCCACGACGGGAAGCACGACGAACGGCAACTGTGCCTGCCTGCGCTCGCGCAGCATGAAACAGAAGATCGCCCCGATGAGACCGAAAGCCGCGCTCGACGATCCGCCGCCGTAAGGCAGCCAGACATAAGTGAACGCCTGACTCAGCACGCCGGCACCGAGGTATACGGTCAGCAGCCCCCAGCGTCCATACAGCTTTTCCGTCATCGGCATAAAGGCCAGCAGCAGAA
>Ga0079224_100007876_pt1 | contig 14360 bp, 9 predicted proteins | sample Stecom2015_FD_80414 | JGI IMG/M metagenome (GOLD analysis project Ga0079224, IMG submission 80414) | Agricultural soil microbial communities from Utah to study Nitrogen management - Steer compost 2015 | ecosystem: Environmental > Terrestrial > Soil > Agricultural land | place: USA: Utah...
CCGGGCCAGCGATGATTCCCCGGAAGAGCGGGCCAAGCATTCGGCTGCCTACATCGCGGCCGGACTGGCAGACGCCAATCTGGACGCCAGCTATCCGGTACTCCAGTCCTGGCTTGCCGACGCGAATTACGGCACGGGCCTATCGATACCCAACACCCAATACCTGCTGAACGGGGCCTACCTGCGCGTCAAAAACGTGGCCATCGGCTATTCTCTTCCTACCCCGCTGGTGAGCCGCTGGGGAATCAGTCATCTCCGGTTTTTCGTGACGGGTGAAAACCTGTTCGAGTTTTCCGAAATCAAAAAATACGTGGACCCCGAAACGATCAATGCGGGAACCAGCGCCGTGGCTTATCCTTTTCAGCGGAGGTACGGCGTGGGGCTGAATGTTGAATTTTAATTGACCGAACGATGAAAGCACAAATCCACCAGATTGCCGCGGCGCTGATCACTTTCGTATTGCTGTTTTCAGCCTGTGAACAGGATTTCCTGGATCGGTATCCGCAGACCGATTTCTCGCCGGACGTCTTCTTTAATACCGAAGAGGATCTCGCCCTCTATGTCAACGGACTGATTTCCATGCCGGGGAGGGAGACCTACCTCAATGATCAGAGTTCCGATAACGCGGCCACTACGGGAGCGGTGGAAATCAAGGCCATGATGACCGGCACCCCTTCTTCCCAGACCATTACCGGAGGCTGGAACTGGGAAAGGCTGCGCGATATCAATTATTTTCTTGAAAATTACGGCAAGGCCGCTGTATCGCCCGAAACCAAAAATCATTACGCGGGCCTGGCCCGTTATTACCGGGCCATCTTTTACTTCGATAAAGTAAAGCGTTACTCGAATGTGCCTTGGTATTCAACCACCCTGGACCCCAGCGACGAGGGCCTGTTCAAACCACAGGACCCGCGAAGTCTGGTGATGGACAGCGTGATGGCAGACCTTGCCTTTGCCGTGGCGAACGTCCGGGAAAGCGTGCCTACCGGGACACCCGGAAAATGGGCTGCCGCGCTGATGGAAGCGCGCATTGCGCTTTACGAGGGAACCTTTCGGAAATACCACCCCGAACTGGATCTGGGCGGTTCGGCCGCCGGATTGCTGGAGAAGGCGGCCGCGACTGCGCAAATGATCATGAATGAGGGTGGGTATCAACTACATACTACCGGTAATCCGGGATCCGATTACGCCCAACTGTTCGATAGCCAAGATCTGTTGGGCAACCCCGAAGTGATTTTGGTGAATATTTTCGATCAGAACAAAGGCCGCAGCCAGGACCAGAATATGTTCGTTTTCGGCAACTACGAGCAGTCGCCCTCCCGGGACCTGGTGCAAAGTTATCTGATGGCCGACGGTTCGCGATTTACGGATCAACCGGATTTTGCGGTCTTCGGTTATGTAAAAGAGTTTGAGAATCGCGATCCCCGCCTGGCGCAGACCCTGGCTTACCCAGGGTGGATCCGGGAGCCGGATGCAACGCCCTACATTCAGTTCCTGGCCAAGAACTTTACCGGCTATCACCAATTAAAGGGCTACGTAAACAGTACGGATGCGGTCACGATCAATAGCGTGGACTTTCCGGTATACCGCTATGCCGAGGTGCTGCTCATTCTGGCTGAAGCCAAAGCCGAACTGGGCCTGCTGACCCAGAATGACCTGGACCAGACAGTGAACCAACTGAGACGCCGGGCAGGGATGCCGGATTTGGAAAAAGCCTGGGCAAACGCGAATCCCGATCCCTTTCTGGCAGCGAAATATCCCAACCTTTCCGGTCCGGATCAGGGGGTGTTGCTGGAGATCCGCAGAGAGCGGCGCGTGGAATTCGCGTTTGAAAACATGCGCTTTGACGATCTGATGCGGTGGCATGCCGGCAAATTACTTGAAAAAACGCCGGAAGGAATGTATTTTCCGGGCACCGGAGACTATGACATGACAGGTGACGGTGTCCCCGATATCCGATTGATCGCCGGCGGGCAGACCATACCCGCAGACCGGGAAAAGAACTCATTGGGGGTGCCTTTGGTTTATTATACGGTAGACGGGTTCGGTACCAATGCCGATGTGTACCTTCAAAACGGGGTCCATGGCGGTACACTGACTACCGGTAATTTGCCCCGGACTTTTGTGGAACCGAAATATTATTATCGTCCCGTGCCGCAAACCCAGATTGTGCTGAATCCGAATCTGAAACAGTTTTACGGATGGGAATAACCCAAAAAACATGAAGAAAATTCGCTTTCTGTTTATGTTGACTTGCCTGTTGCCCCTGTTTGGGCAGGCCCAGGACGGAGCAAAGACCGGTAAAAAAGTGCTGTTCGTCCTGGTGGACGGCATACCGGCCGACGTCATTGAAAAGCTGCCTACTCCTCATCTGGATGCGATCGTTGCCGAAGGAGGCTTTACCCGCGCCTACGTGGGCGGCGAAAAGGACGGTTATTCCCAAAGTCCTACCATTTCAGCGGTCGGGTACAACAGCCTGCTTACCGGTACTTGGACCCATAAGCACAATGTGTGGGGAAACGGAATTGAGGACCCCAATGACAATTACTGGAACATATTCCGCTTTGTTGAAACACTGGCTCCAGAAAAAAAGACGGCGATATTCTCCACCTGGCTGGATAACCGCACCAAACTGCTTGGAGAAGGCTTGCCGCAGGCGGGCGGCATCCGTCTGGACGCGCATTTTGACGGTTACGAATTGGATACCGTCCGTTTTCCGCACGGACCCGACAGCCGTCACATCCATGAGATTGACCAGCACGTGGTAACCCAGGCAGTGGGGTACATCAAAGCCGAAGGTCCCGATGTGTCCTGGGTATATCTTCAATACACCGACGACATGGGGCACCGTTACGGAGACAGCCCGCGATTTTACGACGCGGTAAAGCTTGCCGACGACCAGTTGGGCCGTCTTTGGGAAGCGATCCGATACCGGGAAGGGAATTTCCCTGACGAGGAATGGGAAATCTACATCACCACCGATCACGGCCGGGATGCGGCCACCGGGAAGAATCATGGAGGTCAGTCGGCGCGGGAGCGGCAGACATGGATCGTAACCAATGCCAGGGATCTCAACCGGTATTTTACCGAGGAAGAACCCGGTATCGTAGCCATTCTTCCCTCGATGCTGCGCTCATTGGAGCTGCATGTGCCCCCTGAACAGCTTTTCGAATTGGACGGTGTGCCGCTGACCGGGGCAGTTTCGGTAGCCCTGCCGGCTGCCCGTCTGGACCAGGACCGACTGCTGGTATCCTGGCAACCCATGGAGAAGAAAGGAAAGGTGCAAATCTGGGTTGCTACAACCAATGAATTTAAAAGCGGCGGCCGGGACACCTATCACCGGGTTGCCAGGGCGCGCCTGCAAGCGGGAAAGGCTGAAATCGATATCCGGAAGCTGCTGCCGGACGTGCAGGGGACCCCGGATTTCCTCAAGGTCGTGATTGAGGGTAAACACAACGCGGTAAACCGTTGGGTGATTGTGCCTTAGGATGTGCCGATTTTTATTCTAAGCTGGAATGGCTACCTTTGCAACAGGACAATCTGTTGTTGAAATGTTAAAAATATTCCTTGGAATCCTGGCGGTGATACTTGCGGTAGCGCTGCTTACCAATAAATCAGACAAGCCGGTGCCGGCCATGGCTCCCGTGCCTGCGGCGAGTCAGCAGGCGGGAGATTCCGCTGATCCGGCTGCCCCGGTGGCGATGAATCCTCCACACGGACAACCCGGTCATCGCTGCGATATCGCCGTAGGCGCGCCGCTTCCCGCCGCTTCGTCCGCTTCGCCTGCTGCAGGTCCTGCTCCCGATCCGCAGGATTTTTCACCCAAGAAGGAGGCAGTAGCCGTCAATCCGCCCCATGGACAGCCGGGTCATGATTGCGCGGTGCCTGTTGGAGCCCCGCTTCCGTCCAAATAGCAGATAGGGTTTCCCGTTCCCCGTGCTACATGGGGGCGGGCAATTTTCCCCATAGCTCCGAAATCCGGAAACTGATCGTTTTTCCAACCTTCGTTCCGTTCTTGTACGTAGTTACCCGGAAAGTATCGGCGCCTTTGGGGACGCGTAAGGGTTCTCCAAGATACTGATCCAAAAAGTTGTCGGGCCAGGTTCCATCAAAGGAGTAATAGATCTCCAGCCCGGGAATTTCCGTATCGAGGGCAATCAGTATGTCTTTTTTGCCGGGTGCCCAGCGGGGCGTGACAATGGGGTCGTACGCGCTGCGCGAATAATTTATTTCCGCTGCGTCGAAGCGTTTGAACTGCGCTTCCATTCTGCCAATGAAATCAGTCCAGTTTTTCCGTTCCTGCGGCGACCAGAATACCTCGGCCAGGGCCAGCGCCCGGGGCCAGGTCATGTATTCCGCATGGCGTTCATTCGGAACCGATTCCGTCCATAGATTTCCCTGTCCTCCGAGGATCATTTCGGGGTTTACCCCGGGTGGGACCGGGTTGAAATGATAGGAATCGGTAAGACGGAGCATGGAATAGGTAGGTGGTTCGATCATGGGATCCCCTTGATACAAATCAATATAGCAGTGCTGTTTGGGGGTCATGATCACCCGGTGCCCCATTTTCGCGGCCTGGATTCCCCCGTCCATCCCGCGCCAGGACATGACCGTGGCGTTTGGAGCCAATCCGCCCTCCAGGATCTCATCCCAGCCGATCAGCTGTTTGCCTTTGGATTGCAGGATTTTTTCCGCCCGCTTGATAAAATAACTTTGCAGTTCGTTCACATTCCGCAAGCCTTCGGCCTGCATTTTCCGCTGACACTTCGGGCATTTTCTCCAAAAGCCTTTGTAAGCCTCGTCGCCGCCCACGTGAATGTATTTGCCGGGAAACAACTCGGCTACCTCGGTAAACACCTTGTCCAGAAAGTCGTATACCTGCTCATTGCCCACACAGAGGCTGTTGTCAACTTCTCCGTAATACCTGCTTCCAGGATTCACATAGTAGATATCTTCCACGCAGGCAAGTTCCGGGTAAGCGGCAATGGCTGCCAGGCTGTGTCCGGGAACGTCAATTTCGGGCAAAATCGTAACAAAGCGTTTTTCCGCATAGCGTACCACTTCCCGTATTTCCTCCTGAGTGTAATAACCCCCGTAATCCGGTACTTCTCCCGGCGCGGGTCGTTCACGGTCCCACCAAGTGCCCGTGCGCGTTACCCGCCAGGCACCTACCGAGGTGAGTCGGGGCAGGCTCTTAATCTCAATCCGCCAGCCTTGGTCGTCGGTCAGGTGCCAATGAAAGCGGTTCATTTTGTATTTGGCCAGCTGATCAATGTATTTTTTGACAAAGGAAACCGGGAAGAAATGCCGGCTTACGTCCAGCATCAGCCCCCTCCAGCCAAATCGGGGAAAGTCGGTGACGCGCACGCAGGGGACTTCCCACTTCACATCGTTTACCCGGCGCGTTGCTGCAATGTCGGGCGGTAGAAGTTGCAGGACGGTCTGCATCCCGTAAAACAGGCCCTGAGGTTGGTTTGCCCGAAGTGTGATCCGCTCCTTTGTAACCTCAAGGCGATATCCTTCTTTTCCGATCAGGTGGTCGGCTGTTTGGTTCAGGTTCAAATAGATGCCTTTGCCGTTTCCGGGTTTCGACGAGGCGCTTATCGGGAAGCGGAACCCGGTGGGAAGCTCAATCATTTTTGAGAAGAAGGCGGCCAGCTCCTTCAGTTCCGTCTTATTGGGGTCGATCAGGATGGGAGTGATGGAGTCGAGCGTAAACGCCCCTTCCAGCATTTCCATATTGACGGGAATCGGCACAATGCGGGTCCGTTTTTCCGGCGGTTCCGCGCTGGGGTCCTCCGAATCCGGCACGGCGGGGGTGGCTACCGCGCGATGCGGCGCCGTGTTCACAATGACCGATTGCGCGCGTGTGTGGCAAACGCCTGTTAGCAATAACAGAAAAAAGCTTAGGTAAAGTTTAGTCATTTCGTTCGTTTAGGAATGCAACCGATAAAATTACAAAAAAGGACCGCGGTTTAATCGTCCCTCGGGGTATTTTGTTAAATTTGCAATTCCTCTTTGCCAATTTGAACAGGCAGGCATTCAGCTGGTTCCGGTAAAATTTTATTATGACTAACTTTGGTTCGGTGGCTTGCCGGTGACGCATCCGTTCGCCCGGCTAATCGCGGACGAATAAAAACTTGAGTGAAGCACATTTTAACAGCGGGGGGTAGTATACGGCGATTCATGCAGGTGATCTGTGTGGGAATTCTGTTGCTGGCCGGTGGCCGGGGTTTCGCACAGGAAAATCCTGAGGAGGCGCCACGTGTCATAACGGGAAACGTGGTGGATAGCGAAACATCGGATCCGGTGAGTCTGGTGCATGTGATTAATAAACAATCCGGAGACTGGACCATAACCGGCTATGAGGGAGAGTTCGAGATCATGGCGAAAGCCGGACAGGTCTTGGCGTTTGTGAAAGACGGTTACATTTCCCATACCACGCGGCCCGAAGAGGTAACCAGCCCGCTGGAGATCGTGCTGTACAAAAAGCCCGTACCGCCCGACGAAAAAAGCGAGCTGCTGCCGGAAGTAACGGTATACGGGAAGTCCTACCGCGCCGACTCCATTTTGCTGCGGGAAGAATACAAACGTTTTTTTCCCAGCCCGCCGCCTACCCTGGGCGAGGCGATCGGATCGGACGGCTCCCTTGACCTGAACGCGTACATCAGCAGAATGATGACCCCGTGGGACCGGGAATTCAGTCAGCGCCTGTTGGATTACGAGCAAAAAAAGTACATCGATAAAGTATTTACCCTGGAACGGATTAAGCAGGTAGTAGACATCCAGGAAAATGAGGTGGAGGAGTTCATGCGAACCTGCCGGCCTTCGTATAGTTTTCTGGTCACCGCCACCGAATACGACCTGATCCGGTATATCCGGGATGCATACGATCTATACCGGAGCGCAAAGTATGGCGAAGCGCTTCCCAGCCGGTACCGGGGAAATCGGGAAACCATGCCCCGCCTGAAACAGGCCCCTCCATCCCGATAACCTTACAGTAACCCATGCGGAAAAAAATACTTATAATTCTGTCTGTCTGCCTTGGCGTGATATTCCTGCTGGTGCTTGGCCGTGTATTTCTTCTGCCCGACAACTACCTGCGCCAGGTGTACCTGGTTCCTCGCGACGCGGTCTTTATTCTCGAGACGGATGAGCCGGTTAAAAGCTGGAACGAGTTTAATACCAGTGAGCTATGGCAGTTCATGCGCGGATATCCTCCCTTTTCCGAGCTGTCGGAAAGCGCTGCCTCGCTTGACAGCGTATTGCAGGGAAACCGGCGTCTGCTGAGTTTGGTCGGATCGCGGAACCTGATGATCTCGGCTCATATAACCCGTCCAGGTGACTATGATTTTCTCTTTCTGATAGACCTTGGAACCATCTCGAAAGTCGGTTCCATGAAAAATCAGCTTGATCAGCTTTACAAAATTTTTGATTATCAGGTGACAACCCGAAGGTACGGGGAGGTGGAGATCAAGGAGTTATTCGACCCGGACACCCGCCAAACCCTGTATCTGGCCTTCGTTCGCAATCACGTGATCTGCTCCTATACCGGTTTACTGGTGGAGGCAGCGATCCGGGAAATGCGGGAGCCTCAGCTGGGCCGTGATTTGAATTTCATTGACGTATCCCGCGAAATTCCGCGACGCGGCCTGGCCAGACTGTACCTGAATTACCGGTACGTGGATGATTTTCTCCGGCTTTATACCGGCGGCAGCCGCAATCAGTCTGTGGAGAACATCTGCAGAAGCTTATATTACACCGGCCTATCCCTCCGGTTTGACAGGGAGGACCTCGCGCTGAAAGGCGTTTCTAATTACATTGATTCCCTCGACGCCTACCTGGTGGCCTTGATGCGGTCCGGATCTCATCGAATGGATGCCCCAGACATTCTCTCCCAGCGCACGGCTTTTTATCTTGGTCTGGGATTTGACGACATCGGCGGTTTCTATGAAAACTTGGAACGTACACTACGGCAGGATGGACAAACCTGGCAGACATTTCAGGAAGGCATTTCGACCCTCGAAAAACGCTTGAAAATCGACGTTCGGAACGATCTGCTGAGCTGGATGGACGGGGAAATTGCCTTTGCGCAAAACGAGCCGGGGCGTTTGGGCCGCCAGCAGGAATTCGTAGTGGCAGTTAAGGCCATCGACATCCGGAAGGCCCGCGAGCGCCTGGATTTTGTCAAAGAGCAGGTTCGGAAGAATACCCCGCTGAAATTTGAAACCCTTCATTACCAGGGGTACGATCTGAATTACCTGGAACTGTCGGGTTTTTTCCGGCTTTTCTTTGGGAAAATGTTCGAACGGCTGGAAAAACCTTATTATACGCTGATTGGAGATTATGTGGTCTTCAGTAATAGCACCGAAACGCTGCTCAATCTGGTTGAGGATCACAGGCAGAAACTAACCCTATCCCGATCAGGCGATTTCCATGGATTTCAAAAGAATTTCAATAAACGGTCGACCATCTTCGCCTATTTTAACAGTGAAAAAGCGTTTCCCCTGCTGCAGAATCTTTCCTCCGCGCAGACCTGGCAAAGTCTGCAGCAGAACCGGAAATACGTCGAAGCGCTCCGGCGTATGGGATTGCAGCTCTTGGCCGGCGATGGATCCCTGTTTGAAACCCAACTCCGGATTGATTTCGAGGCCACTCCGCCCCAGGCCGAAGAAGAGGAAACAGCCTACCACGTCAGCACCGATACGCTGGACGACCTGCAGCGATTTTACGTGGAAAAACTACACAAAAATGTGTATCGCCAATTTTATGAAGACGGAACAATCCAAAGCGAAGTGGAAACCGCACAAGGTCTCCGGGACGGCAGGTACAAAGAATACTACCCCAGCGGTAAACTGAAAATTACCGGCCGGTTTAAGGATAATCTGCGAACCGGGCGATGGCGATACTACGACGAAAACGGGAAACTGCTCCGGAAGGAACGATATTCAGACGGCGTTCAGATGGAATAAGCCATCGGGCCTGCTACTCGACTTCGAAAGTAATTTTTAAAACCACGCGGTAGGTGGTAATCTGACCGTTTTCAACCGTTACACTCTGGTCCTTCACATAGGCCGAGCGCACATTCTTTAAGGTCTGGGAGGCTCGCTGAACCCCGGTTTTAACAGCATCTTCCCAGCTTTGCGATGAATCGGACAGCAATTCGACAACTTTTAATACAGCCATGATCTTGTGTTTTAATGAAACTTTCTTTAAAGAGGCAAATACTGTTCCACGAAATTTTAATGTAACTATTTTATTACCATTCAAGTCCTCTTGCAAGGGCTTAGTAAGTTTGGCCAATCAATAACCAAAACAAATGAGCCAGCTTCTATTTTCTTCCAGCCGCCTGGTTGCGGCTTTTTCCATTGCACTTTTCAGCCTGCTGCTTGGGGCCTGTTCCCGGGGCACCGAAAAGGCCCAGGACGGGTATCCCGAAGCGTTCGATGCGGCAGGGATGGATACCACGCTGGGACCTTGTGAAGATTTTGACAATTTCGCCAACGGTACGTGGAAAGAAAATAACCCCATTCCGTCCTCGGAAAGCCGTTGGGGTTCTTTCAATATTCTGCTTGAGGAAAACGAGGATAAACTTCAGGAGATCGTAAACGAATTACTGGAAAGTAAGAATCACCCCGGCGGGAGCAACGAGCAGCTGATCGCCGACTTTTACCGGTCCTACGTGGATACCCAGCAGGTCGAACGTCTCGGAACATCTCCTTTGCAACCTTATCTGACACGGATCTCGGCAATTGAAAGTCTGGACGATTACGCCAAGCTCTTGGGAACCCTGCGGCCGGTGGGCCTGACGGGTTTCCTCGAAATGTACGTAAGCGCGGACGACCGGAACAGCAGCATGAATGCGCTGTATGTGACCCAAAATGGACTCAGCTGAAGGGAAAAAGATTATTATGAAAACCAATCGGAACGAATCAGGGAGATCCGGAGGGAATTTGTGGAACATGTGACCCGCATGTTCCAATTAATGGACGATGAGCCCGAGGAGGCCGCCCGGAAAGCGCAGCGCATTCTCGACTTCGAAACCCGGATCGCCGCCATCCAAATGAGCCGGGTGGAAATGCGGGATCCGGTGAAAACGTATAATAAACGCAGCTACAAGGAACTGAAGGAACTGTTGCCGGCATTCAATTGGGATGTGTATACCAGCCGAAGCGGACTCCAGTCCGATACCCTGATAATCCGTCAGTTGGATTACCTGAAAGGACTGAATTCGGTGTTGAAGTCCACATCAATCGAAGACCTGAAACTGCATGCAACCTATCACCTGATTGCCGACAATGCTGGTTACCTGCCCAAGGCCTTCCAGGAGGAAAGTTTTCACTTTTATTCCACGGTGCTTTCCGGGGTAAAAGAGCGGAAGGAACTGGAAAAGCGGGCCTTGCGGACCACCAACGGCATGCTGGGTTTTCCGCTTGGCGAATTATTCGTGGCCCGGCACTTTCCCGAGTCATCCCGGGAAAAAATGGTGGAAATGATTGAAAATCTGCGCGCCACATACCGGGAACGTATTATGAAACTTAGCTGGATGGGCGACGAAACAAAGAAAAAGGCATTGACCAAGCTTGAAGCCTTTACTTACAAAATAGGGTATCCCGATGAATGGAAGGACTATTCGTCCGTTGAAATTCATCCCGATTCTCTTTTCGTCAATGTGATGAATATCGCGCGGCACAAATACAGCGAAATGCTCGACAAACTGGGGAAGCCGGTTGACAAAGGCGAGTGGTTTATGACGCCGCAAACCGTAAATGCCTATTATAATCCCACCAATAACGAAATTGTATTTCCTGCCGGTATCCTGCAGCCCCCTTTCTTTAACCCGGCAGCCGATGACGCGATCAATTACGGGGGGATCATGTCGGTGATTGGCCATGAATTCAGCCATGGATTTGACGACCAGGGTTCTCAGTTTGACTGGGAAGGGAACCTCAATAACTGGTGGACGGAAGAAGACCGGAAGAATTTTGACAAGCTGACCAGCCAGCTGGCGGCGCAGTTTTCCGATATCGAAGTTTTGGACAGCGTGTACATTGACGGCCGGCTGACCCTGGGCGAAAATATCGCGGACCTTGCCGGACTGACCATGGCTTACCATGCATTGGAACGTTCCCTGGATGGAAAACCGGAGCCGGAACTAATTGACGGCTACGATTGGAAGCAGCGGTTTTTTCTGGGCTGGGCGCAGGTTTGGCGCGCAAATATTACCGACGAGCGCCTGTTGCAACAAGTAAAGACCGACCCGCATTCTCCTGCCAGGTACCGGATCAATGCAACCGTCCGGAATCTGGATGAGTTTTATGATGCCTGGGGTTGCGATGAGGGCGCGAATTCTCTCTCGCCCGAAGAACGGGTTTATATCTGGTAAGCTTCTTCAAAATTTTTATATTGCATGCAAAAAAAGAAATATGCGTGCAATCTTACTTTATTTTCTGCTTGGAACCGGACTCCTTTCACTGACCGGAGCAAGCCAGGCAGCTTATGCGGATATCCGGCTTCCCCGTCTGGTGGGTAGCAACATGGTGCTGCAGCGTGACCTGCCCATCCATATCTGGGGCTGGGCGGATCCCGGGGAACGGATCAGCATTTCCTTTCACGGTAAAACCTACCAGGTAGCCGCCAACGGTTCCGGAAACTGGGAGGTGAATCTGGCCAAGATGAAAGCCGGCGGACCTTACGAAATGATTTTATCGGGGAATAACCGGATCGTTCTCGAGAATATCCTGATTGGCGACGTATGGGTATGTTCCGGCCAATCAAACATGGAATGGGCGGTCAAGCGCGCGGACAATCCCGAGGAAGAGATCCGCAACGCCAATTACCCGAAAATTCGCTTATTTACCGTTAAACGAACCACCGCGGCGGTTCCGCAGGAAGACGTATCCGGACAATGGGAGGAGTGCAGTCCGGAAACCGTGGCTGATTTTTCGGCCGTAGGCTATTTTTTCGGCCGGGCGATCCATGCGTCGCAGGGCGTACCCATTGGCCTGATCAATTCCAGCTGGGGAGGTACCGTGGTGGAAACCTGGACCAGCCTCGAAGGATTGCAGGATGAGGAAACGTTTGGTTCCCGGGCAGCGGCGGTCCGGAATCTGGATACGGAAGCCATTAAGCAGCCCAATTCGCACCCGACCCTCTTATACAACGGGATGGTCCATCCCCTGATCAACTATCCCATCAAAGGAGCCATCTGGTATCAGGGGGAATCGAATGCTTCGCGGGCCTATCAATACCGCGACCTTTTCCCGCGAATGATCCATGACTGGCGCCGGAAGTGGAACCAGGGTGATTTCGCTTTCCTGTTTGTGCAGCTGGCGAATTATAAAAAAACCCTGGAGCAGCCTGCACCTTCGGATTGGGCCGAGTTGCGGGAAGCCCAGGATATGACCTTGCGTCTCCGGAATACCGGTATGGCCAGCGCGATCGACATTGGTGAAGCCGACGATATCCATCCCAGAAACAAGCAGGAAGTGGGAAGACGACTGGCCCTGGCCGCCCGGAAGGTAAGCTACGGCGATAAGGTCATTGCGTCCGGTCCTCGATATAAATCCATGCGGATCAAGGGAGACGAGGTAATTATCCGGTTTTCCGACGTGGGGGAAGGACTGCAAACCAAAGATGGCGGCAAACGGCTGGAAGAGTTTCAGCTTGCCGGAAAGGACCGGGCTTTTCAGTGGGCCGAGGCGGAAATAGTCAACAGGAATACCGTCCGGGTGCGCGCCTCGGGCATTGACCAGCCGGTAGCGGTCCGGTTTGCCTGGCAGGATAACCCGTCTAAATTGAATCTGTATAATTCCGCTGGTCTCCCCGCCAATCCATTCCGGACCGATGCGTGGCCCGGCCTGACGGCGGATAAAAAATAAGCTTATGCATATAGTCTTCATTCAAAACAGGTTTCGGCTGCGATTGCTGGCCGTTTTCTGCGCCGTTTTCGTAGGTGTCCCCGCTGTCAGCGGGCAAACTTCCTCTCCCCCCAATGTGATCGTTATTTTCATGGATGACATGGGGTATGGCGACCCGGTCAGCTACGGAGGCGGTCCCTACCAGACTCCCCATCTGGATCGCCTGGCGGCGGAAGGAATGCGGTTTACCCACTTCTATGCCGGCCAGCCGGTTTGCAGCGCTTCCAGGGCCGCATTGCTCACCGGATGCTATCCCAACCGAGTGGGTATTCACGGCGCACTGTTTCCCGGCAGCCCCATGGCTTTGAATCCGGAGGAGGAAACCATTGCCGAACTGCTCAAAGGGGCAGGATACCGGACCGGGATGGTAGGCAAATGGCATCTCGGTGACCGGGTACCCTTTCTACCACTGCAGCATGGATTTGACGAATACCTGGGATTACCTTATTCCAATGACATGTGGCCGGTGGATTTTGACGGAAAGCCGGTGACTGACACCAGTAGCTGGAAATTCCGCAGCCCACCGCTGCCACTTATTGAGGGAAACGAAACGGTGGACCTGATCCGCACGCTCGACGATCAGGCGACACTCACCACCCGGTACACGGAACGCGCCTGCGAATTCATCAGGAAAAATAAGGAACAACCCTTTTTTCTCTACCTGGCCCACTCCATGCCGCACGCGCCCATTGCCGTATCGGACAAATTCAAGGGCAAAAGTGGGGCTGGCCTGTATGGCGACGTGATGATGGAGATCGATTGGTCCGTAGGCGAGGTGATGCGTACCTTAAGCGAGCTGGATCTGGACGAAAACACGCTGGTGGTGTTTACCAGCGACAACGGCCCCTGGAGAAATTATGGAAACCATGCGGGAAGTTCCGGCGGGTTAAGGGAAGGTAAAACAACCAGCTGGGAAGGCGGGCAACGGGTTCCCTGCATCATGCGCTGGCCAGAGGTGATCCCCGCGGGCACCGTATGCAATCAACTGGCTTCCACCATTGATCTGCTTCCCACCCTGGTTGCTTTTTGTGACGCAAAAATGCCGGACAAAGAAATAGATGGCCTGAATATTGCCAGCCTGATGAAGGGAGATACAGACAGCTCCCCGAGGGAGGACTTCGCTTATTATTTCGGGAGAAACAACCTCCAGGCTGTAAGAAAGGGTTCCTGGAAACTGGTCCTGCCCCACGCCTACGATAGCTATGAGCAGAACGCGCCCGGGTACGACGGCTTTCCGGGCAAAAGGGCCAAAGTTACTACGGAGCTTGCTTTGTATGATCTCCAGGCCGATCCGGGGGAGCGCGTGGACCTGAAAACCCGATTTCCGGATGTCGTGGAGGAGCTGCTCGCAGTCGCACAGCGCTACCGCGAATTATTGGGCGATGAACTTAGCGGATACGAAGGTGTTGCGCGAAGAAAGGCGGCCATGACAACAGACCA
>Ga0079224_100007878_pt1 | contig 14358 bp, 11 predicted proteins | sample Stecom2015_FD_80414 | JGI IMG/M metagenome (GOLD analysis project Ga0079224, IMG submission 80414) | Agricultural soil microbial communities from Utah to study Nitrogen management - Steer compost 2015 | ecosystem: Environmental > Terrestrial > Soil > Agricultural land | place: USA: Utah...
ACGAGTGACCTGACCGCTCGGGTCGCTCCGCCCTGGCCCTCGGGTCGGGCGGGGCGACCCGAGCCGTCCCTCGGCGGCTCGTAGGGTGCCGGGCATGCACGGGACACGGCCGCCGCGCCCGGTGCTTCGGCTGCTGGCCGTCGCCCTCGTGCTGGGGGCGTGCTCGGCCGGCGCCCCGCCCGGCGAGGCAGCGTCCACCACGACCCAGCAGGCGGTGGCGTCGACGACGACGCAGCCGCCGACGACCACCACGACGGTGGTGCTCCCGCCGCCCACCCCCGTCGAGTGGTCGGACTGCGGCGGTGGGCTGCAGTGCGCCCGCACCCCGGTCCCGGTGAGCTACGAGGACCCCACCGGGCCGACGCTCGAGCTGGCCCTCGTGCGGCGCCCCGCCACCGACCCGGCCCGGCGCATCGGCACGCTCGTCGTGAACCCCGGCGGCCCGGGTGCGTCGGGCACCCGCCGGGTCGCCCGCGGGTTCCGCATCTCCGACGAGGTGGCGGCCCGCTTCGACATCGTCGGCTTCGACCCCCGCGGGGCCGGTGAGAGCACGCCGATCGCCTGCGGCTCAGCGGTCGACGCGTTCCGCCGACAGGACCTGGACCCCGACGACGAGGTGGAGGCTGCCGCGCTCGAGGCCGCCGCCCGCGCCGTCGCCGACGAGTGCCGGGAGCGCGAGGGCGAGCGGCTGGCCCACCTCGGCACGCGGGAGGTGGCCCACGACCTGGAGGTGATCCGCCAGAACCTCGGGGAGGAGCAGCTCACCTTCGTGGGGCTCTCGTACGGCTCGCTCGTGGGGCTCCTGTGGGCCGACGCCCACCCCGGTTCGGTGCGGGCCATGGTGCTCGACGGGGTGGTCGACCCGGCCGCGACCACCGACACCGCCAGCACCCGGCAGGTCGAGGAGATCGACCGGGCCTTCCGGGCGATGGTCGACGCCTGCGCCGACGATCCGGCCTGCCCGCTCACCGCCGCCGGCCTGCGCCTCGACGACGCCTACGACGAGCTCGCGCGACGGCTCGAGGCGGGGGCGGGCGAGCCAGCCGGGATCGGGCCGACCCAACTGGCCTACGCGGTGTTCTCCGCCACCTACGGGCAGGAGCGGTGGCCGCTGCTGTGGGCAGCGGTGCGCGACGGGCTCGACGGCGACCTGTCCGGGGTCGGTGAGCTGGCCCGCTGGTTCACGAGCCTCGTCGAGTACGTGCCGTTCGCGCTCGTGTCCTGCCTCGACGGGGCGCACCCGGTCGGCTTCGAGGCATGGCAGGACGAGGTCGAGGCCTCCCGGCGGGTGTCGGCTCGCTTCGGGGCCATCGCCGCCAACGAGCTCCTCCCCTGCGCCTTCTGGCCCCAGGCCACCCGTCAGCCGGCCCCCGTGCGGGCCGTCGGGGCGGGGCCGACGCTCGTGGTCGGCACCACCGGCGACGTGGCCACCCCGTTCGAGCAGGCGCAGGCGGTGGCCGCCACCCTCGCCGACGGGTCGCTGCTGCGGGTCGAGGCCGAGGGGCACGTCGCCATCGGCAGCGATCGCTGCGTCGACGAGGCGGTGACCCGCTTCGTCGTCGACCTGGCGCCCCCGCCGCCGGGCGCCCGCTGCCCGGAGACGTGACGGACGGCACCGCATCCGGGCCGGACTAGGTTTCGGCCCGACCGATCGTCACCACGGGGGGAGTCGCACGCTCATGGAGTTCAACCTCGCGCAGGTCCACGAGGCCATCGCCGACGCCGTGCCGGAGCGGGAGGCGATCGTGTGGCGGGACCGCCGGTTGACCTACCGAGAGCTGCGGGACCGCACCCGCCGGCTGGCCAACCACCTGCTGGCGAGCGGGATCGGGGTCACCGCCGAGCGGGCGGCGCTGCAGGGCCACGAGTCGGGCCAGCCTCACCTCGCCTGCTACCTGCACAACGGCAACGAGTACGTGGAGGCGATGCTCGGCGCCTACAAGGCCCGCTTCGCGCCGTTCAACGTGAACTACCGGTACGTGGCCGAGGAGCTGCGCTACCTGCTCGAGGACTCCCAGGCCCGGGCGATCGTCTACCACTCGGCCTTCGCGGCGCGGCTCGCCGAGGTGCTGCCCGACCTGCCGCAGCTGTCGATCCTCCTGCAGGTGGACGACGGCACCGGCGCCGACCTGCTCCCCGGCGCCCGCTGGTACGAGGAGGCGCTGGCCTCGGCCAGCCCCGAGCGTCCCGCCGTCGAGTGGAGCCCCGACGACCTGTACATCCTCTACACCGGCGGCACCACCGGCATGCCCAAGGGCGTGCTGTGGCGCCAGGCCGACATCTTCGTGGCCTCGCTCGGGGGCCGCAGCGCCGCCACCGGCGAGCCCTTCTCCAGCCTCGAGGAGATCGTGGCCGCAGCGACGGAGGCGTCGGGCCGGTACCTCCCCGCCCCGCCGTTCATGCACGGCGCCGGGCACTGGCTGGCGCTCAACGCGCTCTGCTCCGGCAACACGGTGGTGATCCAGGACGACACCGTGCGCCTCGACCCGGCCGACGTGTGGAGCACGATCGCCCGAGAGCGGGCCAACATCCTGCTGATCGTCGGCGACGCGTTCGCCCGGCCGCTCGTCGAGGAGCTGGAGCGGGTGGCGGCCGAGGGCAAGCCCTACGACACGTCGTCGCTCTTGGTCATCACCTCCGGCGGCGCGCCGCTCAACTCCTCGCTCAAGGACCGGTTCCTCGCCCAGCTGCCCACGGTGATGATCATGGACGCGGTGGGTGCGTCCGAGACCGGCAGCCAGATGACGCACTTCAGCGCCGCTGGTCAGGCCGCCTCGACGGGCACGTTCACGCCCGGCCCCGGTGTCGCCGTCGTGAGCGAGGACCTCTCGAGGACGCTGGAGCCCGGGCACGCCGAGGTGGGCTGGCTGGCCCAGACTGGCCACGTCCCGCTCGGCTACCTCGGCGACCCGGAGAAGACGGCCCGCACGTTCCCGGTCATCGACGGCGTCCGGCACTCCGTGCCCGGCGACCGGGCCCGCCTGACGGCCGAGGGGCTCATCGAGCTCTACGGGCGGGATTCCGTCACGATCAACTCGGGCGGCGAGAAGATCTTCGCCGAGGAGGTCGAGCAGGCCCTCGCCCACCACCCAGACGTGTACGACGTCGTCGTGGCGGGGCGGCCGAGCGAGCGCTGGGGCAGCGAGGTGGTCGCCGTCGTCCAGCTGCGCGAGGGGGCCGAGCCCGACGAGGACGCCCTGCTCGCGGAGGCGGCGAAGCACATCGCCCGGTACAAGCTGCCGAAGGCGTTCGTGTTCGTCCCCTCGATCGTCCGCTCCCCCGCCGGCAAGGCCGACTACCGCTGGGCCCGGGAGCAGGCCGCCGGCGCCTGAACCCGCCGGCTTCGATGACATCCGCGCAATTCGCTCGACGGCCGCGCCCCGGCGCGGGCACCCTGGGGGCCGACCTGCAGCGACGGAGCGAAAGGGGGTCACCGATGACGAGCAGTGCGAGCACCGCCGACGGCCGCATCGTGACCGCCGTCGCCGCCGCCGACCCGGTCGTCTGACCGGGCCCCGGCCCAGCGCCTGACGCCCCCCCCGAGGGCGACCCGTCCCAGCGTTCGGGTGCCTCGCCCTCGGCGCGCGCCGGCGCGTCTCCCAGCCGCGCACCACGCATCGAGGAGGTGAACCACGTGCGCCTCTCCCTACGACGCTCCAACCCGGAGGCTCGGGCTCGCCGCCGAGACCGGTCCCGGTCCGACCGCATCGAGCAGGCCGTCAGCGCCCGCCATCGGCAGATCGACCTGGCCGGCCGCCGGCTGCCCCGCATCCTGTGATCCGGTGACCCGCCCCGGGGCGGGTCACCGGCGCGCTCGGGCGACGGTCGCCTCAGTCGTCGTCGATCCAGTCGAGCTCGTTGGCGTCCACGGGCGGGCAGAACAGGTAGCCCTGGACCTCGTCGCAGCCGATCTCGCCGAGCGCCTCGAGCTCGGCCGCGGTCTGCACCCCCGACGCCAGCGCCCGGGCGCCCGAGTCGTGGGCCCGGGTGACCAAGGCGGCGAGCGAGCTGCGGACCTCGGCGTCGTCGACGATCGAGCGCACCCAGCGGCGGTCGATGTGCACGGCGTCGGCCCCGATCCGGTTGCCGGCCAGGCCGAACGCTGGGCCGACGTTGTCGATGGCCACCCGCAGGCCCCGGTGCCGGAGGCCCTGGAGCCGGAGGCCGAGGGCGGTGTCGCCTCGCAGCTCGTCGGCCGCGTCGAGCTCGATCTGCAGCTGCGCGAGGGGAAGGTCGTGGGCCTCGGCCGTGCGCAGCAGGTGGTCCGAGAACCCGTCCTCGAGGACCTCGAGGCCGGTGACGTTCACCGACATGAGCAGCGGGCGGGCGCTGGCCGGTCGGGCCCGCTCCCAGGTGGCGAGCTGGCGGCAGGCCTCCTCGATCACCCAGCGGCCGAGCGGGATCATCGCCGCGGTCTGGCGCACCGACGGCAGGAACGCCTTCGGTCCGAGCTCGCCCCGGCCGGCGTCGGACCAGCGCAGCAGCGCCTCCACCCCGGTGGTGTCCCGGTCGGCGGTCGAGATCCGGGGCTGGTACTGGAGGCGGAACTCCTGGTGCGAGAGGGCCTCCTCCACCTCGGTGTGGACCCGCTCCAGGGTGACGCCTCGGTGGGCACGGCGCTGCAGCGCCTGCAACGACCGGTCGAGGGGGTTCGGTCCGCTGGCGTCGGTGGGGCGCGGGGCCGCCGGTCCCCCGCCCTCAGAGCTGAGCTGCCACGCCATCGCTCGTTCTCCTCTGGCTGCACCCGCCCGGGCGCGGCTGGCGAAAGGATGCCGCACCGCGGGCCACAGCAACAAGGATCGGCCCTGCGGGCCGGGTGGGTCAGGCGCCGGTCAGCAGCTCCCGCACCCGGGCCAGGAGCACGTCGATGGCCGGCTCGTTCATGCCGCCGTGGGGGACGATCACGTCCGCGTAGCGCTTCGACGGCTCGATGAACTGCAGGTGGCTCGGCCGCACGGTGGCGAGGTACTGGTCCACCACGCTGTCGACGGTGCGATCCCGCTCGGCCAGGTCGCGCACGAGGCGGCGGATGAACCGCACGTCGGGGTCCGTGTCCACGAACACCCGCAGGTCGAACAGCTCTCGCAGCTCCGGCTCGTAGAGCACGAGGATCCCCTCGACCACGACGATCCGAGCCGGTGAGACGACCTGGCGCTCCGGCAGCCGCTCGTAGGTCGCGAAGTCGTACACCGGCACCTGGACCTCGTGGCCGTCGAGGAGGCCCCGGACGTGGTCGAGCAGCAGCGGCCAGTCGAACGCGTCGGGGTGGTCGTAGTCGATCGCCACCCGCTCCTCGAGCGGGAGGTGGTTGCGATCCCGGTAGTACGCGTCGAGGCGGAGCAGGGCCAGCTCGGTCCCGCCGAAGAGCCCGGCCAACCGCTCGGCGACGGTGGTCTTGCCGCTGCCGGAGCCGCCGGCCACCCCGATGAGGAACGGCGCCGTGGTCACCGGGCCTGTCTACACGAGCCCGTCGGCGGCCAGCACCCGACGGGGCGGGGCCTCAGGTGAGCCGCTGGCGGAGCTCGGCCCAGCGGGGATCGGCACGGACGGCCTCGAGGTCGGGTTCGCCGTCGACGAGGGCGGCCGCTCGGAACCCGGCGTCCGCCGCCTCGCCGAGCCACCGGACGGCGCGGTCCACGTCGCCGGCTCGGGACCACGAGCAGGCCACCTCGAATGCCGTCTGCGCCCGGCTCGGTGGGCCTGCCGCGAAGACCGCCTCCCCGACCTGGGCTGCTTCGGCGAAGCGCTCGGCGTAGTGCAGGTGGGTCTGGAGGGTGGCGGCCCCGTCGCGCCCGCGCCCGTCGGGGCGTCCGAGGAGGCGGGCGGCCAGCGCCGACGCGGCGCCGGCCCGGGCCAGCACCTGGGTGACCACGAGGTTCGGTGGCCCGGCAGGCGCGTCGACGTACGCCTGCTCGAGCAGGTCGAAGGCGTCGGGCTGGCCCGCCGCCAGCGCGGCGGCCGCCCGCAGGAACGGGTTGGCCCCCGGACCGAGGCGCTCGGCCAGGCGGTGGGCGGTGGCGCCGTCGCCGTTGCGAAGCGAGCCCCACGCCTGCTGCTCGATTCGGGCCGCGTCGAGCGGTTCGGGCCCGGCCACGGGGGGCGGGGTCGGCACCGCCTGGAGGTGGCCGCGGCTCGGCGCCCGTCGCCGGGTCGGCGCCGTTCCGGGCTCCGGGGCGTCGACGTGGAAGGCGTCGGCGTCGACCGCCCCGGACTGCTCGGCTCGGATCTCCTGCCAGTTGTTGAAGGCCAGCAGCAGCGCGAAGAAGCCCGCGTAGCTCTGGTCGTTGAGGAAGGCCCACACCGCGGCCGCGAGCGCCGTGCCGATCGAGATCCGGCGGGCGTTGGGGAGCCCCCAGATCTCCGCGGTCACGTTGCCGCCGTCGAGGGGGCGGATCGGCAGCAGGTTGGCCACCGACCACCACAGGTTCTGGAAGGCCAGGAAGTACGGGATCCAGTACCAGGTGAACCGCTTGTCCGTGAAGACGTACTCGATCAGCTCCTGCTGGGCGGTGTCGGAGCCGACCACCTGCCGCATCGGGAGCCAGAGCAGCACGAGCGCGGCCCCGGAGCCGGCCACGCTGACGGCGATGCTGCGGGCTCGGCTGAGCCGCTGGCGGCGCTGGCTGATCGTGACCCCGCCGAAGCCGTGGAGGACGATCGAGGACGGCTCCCCGAACACCTTGAGCGCCACGCCGTGGCCCAGCTCGTGCACGAGGATCGACACGAACGACGTGAGCATCCAGATGAGGACCACGTCGAGGCCGTAGTCCACGTACCGCAACCCGAAGAGCCCGGCGATCACGAAGAACACCGGCTGCACGTGCACGGGGATGCCGGCGATCCTGAAGTGCGCCTTGGCCGACATCGGGGCGAGCCTAACGGCGGGCCGAGGCCACCCGGAGCAACCGGCGCGCGCTGGCGGTCAGCCCGCCCGCATGATCACCGCCGCCCGGTCGGGGCCGAGGTCGGAGGCGTCGGGGTCGAAGCGGTAGCCGAGCGGGTGCTCGAAGTGGGCGAGGTCCTCGGGGCCCTCAGGCGCCTCAGTGAGCAGCCAGCGCACGAGCGCGCCCTTGAGCAGCTTGTTCCAGTGGCTGACCGTGCGGCCCTGCTCGTCGAGGAACCGGACCGTGACGCGGCGGGCCGGCTCGACGTGGCGCCAGTCCATCGCGGCGCTGTGCTCGTTCGGGAGGAGGTCCCACACGACGGCCCGGTGGGCGCGGGCGGCGAGCACCGGGGCCAGCTGGGGACGCCACCAGGTGGCGAGGCGGCCGAGGCCGTCGAGCCGGGCCGACATCTTGAGCCGGTAGTGCGGGATCGGATCGGTCGCGGCGACGAGGCCCCACAGACCCGACACCACCCGGATCCGGCGCGCCCCCCGCCGTCGGGCCCCGGCCGGCAGCGTCGGCCAGGCCAGCTCGCCGTAGAGCACGCCGGTGTAGCGCTCGATCGCCGGGAGGGTCGGAGCGCCAGGGTCGACGGCGCCGGCCGCTGCGGCGGCGGCCAAGACCCTCGCCCGGGCGTCGTCGAGGGCCGTGTCGGCCATCGTGCCCGGCGACCAGGGTGCGCCGGTGCCGCCGTTCGCCTTGCCTTCGGACGGGGGGAGCAGGATGAGGGGTTGGGGGCGGGCCACCCGGGGTTCCTAGCATCTGGCCGATGGCCGGCTTCACGATGCCCGAGACCCTGCCCGAGGGCGACGAGAAGGTCACCGCGGTGCGGGGCATGTTCGACGCCATCGCCCCCCGCTACGACCTCGTGAACCGGATCATGACGTTCCGGATGGACGTCGGGTGGCGCAAGCGCACGGTCCGGGCCCTCGGCCTGCCGGCGGGCGCCACCGTCGTGGACCTGGCCTGCGGGACCGGGGACCTGTGCCGGGAGCTGTCCGCCGACGGGCTGCGCCCCGTCGGGGTGGACCTGTCGTTCGGGATGCTGGCCGCGGCCCGCACCGACGCCCCCCTGCTGCAAGGGGACGCCCTGCGGCTCCCGTTCCCGGACGCGTCGGTCGACGGGGCCACGTGCGGGTTCGCGCTCCGCAACCTGGCCGCGCTGCCCCCGTTCTTCGCCGAGCTGGCGCGGGTGGTGCGCCCCGGCGGGCGGATCGCCCTGCTGGAGGTGGCGACCCCGCCGAACCCGGTGCTGCGCGCCGGCCACGGCCTGTACTTCGGCAAGGTGGTGCCGCTCGTCGGCGGGCTGCTGTCGGACCCGGCCGCCTACCGGTACCTCCCGAAGTCGGTCGCCTACCTCCCCGAGCCCGACGAGATGCTCGCCCAGCTGGCCGCCGCCGGGTTCGTCGACGTCCACCGCCGCCTGCTGACGGCCGGGATCGCCCAGCTGATCACCGCCACCCGCCGGTCACCGGGCACGGCGGCGTGAGCCCGTCGTCCACCGCTCCCGACCCGGCCGAGGTGGCCGCTGGGCTCGTCGCCCGCACCCGCCGGGTGGACCACGACCTCGACCTGCTGGCGCTGGCCGGCGCGGATGGGGTGCTGTTCGAGCGCAGCCGGACCGGTCTGGCCGGCCGGGGGGTGGCGCTGCGCGTCCCGGTCCGGGCGGCCGAGGCCGTGCTCGGCGCCATCGCCGTCGACGACGCGGTCGGCGCCCCCGGCACGGGGCCGGTGGCCTTCGGCGCCCTGCCGTTCCGCCCCGACCCGGAGGCCGAGCTCATCGTCCCCGAGGTGGTGTGGGGACGGGCCGAGGACGGCACCCGCTGGATCACCCGCATCGCGCCCGCCGACGCGATCGACGCCGTGAGCGCCGCCGAGCCCGGTCCGCTCGACCCCGCATCGCCGGTGGCGGCCGCCCCGGCGCGGATCACGGTCACCCCGGTCCGCGGCGCGGCGTGGTGGTGCGACCTGGTGGCCGAGGCCACGGCGGCGATGAAGGGCGCCGGCCCCGACGGCCTGCAGAAGGTGGTGCTCGCCCGAGAGGTCGTGGTCGAGAGCGACCGGCCCTTCGACCGGGCCGCCGTGCTCGCCCGGCTCCGGACGACCTATCCGGGGTGCTTCCTGTTCCTCGTCGACGGCTTCCTCGGCGCCAGCCCCGAGCTGCTCGTCGGCCGGGCCGGTGACGTCGTGCGAGCCCAGCCGATGGCCGGCACCGCGCCCCGCGGCGGCGACCCGGCCGCCGACGCCCGGCTGGCCGCGGGCCTGCTCGCCTCCCCCACCTACCGTCACGAGCACCAGATCACGATCGACATGGTCCACGACACGCTGCTGTCGTGGTGCTCGTACCTCGACTACGAGGCCGAGCCGTCGGTCGTGGGGGTGGCCAACGTCCAGCACCTGGCCACGCTGGTGGAGGGCCGGCTCAGCCAGCCGGCCCCGTCGGTGCTCGAGCTCGTGGCCGCGCTGCACCCCACCCCGGCGGTGAACGGGTGGCCCCGCGACCTGGCCACCGAGTGGATCCACGAGCACGAGGGCTTCGACCGGGGCCGCTACGCGGGCGCCGTCGGCTGGGTCGACGCCGCCGGCAACGGCAGCTGGGCGGTGAGCATCCGCTGCGCCGACGTGGACGGGCCGCGGGCCCGGGTGTGCGCGGGCAACGGCATCGTCGCCGACTCCGACCCGGAGACCGAGCTGGTCGAGACCCAGGCCAAGCTCCAGGCGATGCTGGCCGCCCTGATCCGGGTCTGAGCTTCGTCCCGGGGCGGGCGACGGCGGCTACCGGACCCGCACGAGGCGCAGGACGTCGGTGGTGGGGTCGAGCTCGTCGGGGGCGCCGACGAGGACGCCGACGATGTCCCCGGGCTTGATGTGCCCCTCCCGCACCGCCTGCTCGACCGCGAACCACACGATGTCCTCGGTCTTGCTGTGGGCGTCCATCACGAGGGGCTTGATGCCCCAGGCCATGGCCAGCCGGCGGGCGGTCTCCACGAACGGGGTCATGGCGAGGATCGGGCAGGTGGGCCGGAACCGGCTGATCATCCGTGCCGTGCGGCCGGAGTCGGTGCAGGCGATGATCGCCGCGAGGTCGAGGTCCACCGACGCCCGCCAGGCCGCGGCCGTGATGGCGGAGGTGATGCGAACGGTGGTGGGGGCGTCGTGCAGCCCGATGATCTGCTCGCGCCCCATGCGGGCACCCCACGCCTCGTAGTCGAACTCCTGCTCGGCCCGCAGGGTGATGCGGCTCATCGCCTCGACGGCGGCCACCGGGTTCACGCCGATGGCGGTCTCGGCCGAGAGCATCACAGCGCTCGTGCCGTCGAAGACCGCGTTGGCGACGTCGGTGACCTCGGCCCGGGTGGGCGTGGGCGCGGTGATCATCGACTCGAGCATCTGGGTGGCGGTGATCACCGGCTTGCCGTAGGCCACCCCCGTGCGGATGATCCGCTTCTGGATGTGGGGGACGTCCTCGAGCGGCAGGCGCACGCCGAGGTCGCCGCGGGCCACCATCACGCCGTCGGAGGTGTGGACGATCGCCTCCAGGTCGTCGACCGCCTGGGCGGTCTCGATCTTGGCGATGATCATCGGGCCCTCCCCGCCGACGGCGAGGCGCACCGCGGCCAAGTCGTCGGCCGACTGGACGAACGACACCGCCACCGCGTCCACGCCGCAGTCGACGATGCGCTCCAGCATCGCCAGGTCGGCGTCGGTCGGCGAGCGCAGGGGCACGCGGTCCGCGGGCAGGGCCACCCCGGGGCGGCCGCGCACCACGCCGCCGCTCAGGACGCGGGCCAGCACGGCGTCGCCGTCGCGCTCCTCCACCACGAGGCGGACGCCGCCGTCGCCCAGCGCCACCTGGTCCTCGGGGACGAGCAGGTCGACCGCGCCCGGGAGGTCGATGGCGACGTGCGCGGCGGTGCTGTGGTCGCCCGGCTGGGCCTCGGCCAGGCGCACGACCGAGCCCACCTCCAGGCGGACCCCGTCGTCGTCGAACGGGGCAGAGCGGACCTTGGGGCCGGGGAGGTCGACGAGGATCCCGATCGGCCGGCGCAGCTCCCGGCTGATCGACCGCAGGGTCTCGATGCGCTCGATGCTGTGCTCGAGGGGGCCGTGGGCCAGGCCCAGGCGGGCGACGTCCATCCCCGCCTCGAGCAGGCCCCGTACGACCGCCGGCGAGGAGGAGGCGGGACCGATGGTGGCGACGATCTTCGTACGACGGGGCATGCTGGTCACGCTACGCGGCCACGGCACCGACGAGGCGCGTGGCCGGGGTCACCGGCTCGCCGACCGCTGCGGCGGGCCCACGGGCTCCGCTCGTCAGGGGGCGGCGACGGCCCGGCCGACGGCGTCGTTGATGCGGGCGTGCAGGTCGCGGTTGGCGCGCCGGTCGGTGCGGACGACGAGGACCTGCACGCCGCCGGCCCGGACGGCGTCGCGCACGGCGTCCTCCAGGTCGCCGTCGACGGACCGGGCGGAGGCGCCGTGGGCGGCGGCGACGGCGACGAGGTCGAGGCCGTGGGGCGTCCCGAACAGCTGCTCGAAGCGTCCTTCGGGGAGGGCGCCGGCCTGGGGCAGGAAGGAGAAGATGCCGCCGCCGTCGTTGTCGACGACGACGGCGACGAGGTCGATCCCCCGCGCCGCGGCGCCGAGGAGCCCGTTGACGTCGTGGAGGAGCGCGACGTCCCCGATGAGCAGGCCCGTGGGCGCGCCCGAGGCGATGGCCACGCCGACCGCGGTGGACACCACCCCGTCGATCCCGTTGGCGCCCCGGTTGGCGAGCACCTCGACGTCGTGGCCGCCGGCGGTGCACCACTCGAGGTCGCGGATCGGCATCGACGAGGACGCGACGAGGCGAGCCCCCGACGGCAGCGCGGCCACGATGGCGCGGGCGGCACCCGGCTCGGTGGGGCCGGGCGCCGCGGCCAGCACGCCCGCCACCGCGGCCTCCGCCGCCGCGCCGGTGTCGTGCCAGCGCTGTCGCCAGGTGCCGCCGTCGACGGCGTTGACGGCGCCGGTGCGCGCCGCCCAGGCCGCGACGAGCTGGTCCACGTCGTCGTCGAGGACGACGGCCGCGACGCCGTGCGGATCGACCCACCGGCGGGGCCCGGCGGCCACGAGGTGGCTGGCGCCGGTGGCCGCCGCCCACTCCCCCACCACCCGGGAGGCGAGCGGCCCGCCGAGGTGGAGGATCACCTCGGGGCGCAGGGCCTCCGCCGTCGTCGGCTCGCGCAGGAAGGCGTCGGCGGCGGGCACGGTGGCGCCCGGCACCCGCCAGACGGCGGCCTGGGGGGCGGCCACCACGGGCCAGCCGAGCGCGGCCGCCACCGCGGCGACCTCCTCGCCGGGGCCCGAGCCCGGGCCGGCCAGGACGAGCCCCCGTCGGCCCTGGAGGTCGCTGACCGGGTCGATCACCGGGTCGGCCACCGGGGCGGCGGGGGCCCGCCAGGTCCACGGGCTGTCGCCGGGGCGGGGCTCGGGCAGCGGACCGACCTCGCCGAGGAGCGGCTCGCGGAAGGCGAGGTTCAGGTGGACGGGCCCCGGGCGGGCACCGGTGGCCTCGGCGTAGGCCCGGGCGGCGAGGGGCCGCCAGCGACCTCTGCCGCCCTCGTCGGCCACGCCGGGGCTGTGGGCCCAGCGGACAGCCCGACCGAAGAGGTGGGTCTGGTCGATGGCCTGGGGGGCGCCGACGTCGATGAGCTCGGGTGGGCGGTCGGCCGTGCAGCAGATCAGCGGGACGCCGGCCAGGTCGGCCTCCACAACTGCTGGGTGCAGCTCGACCGCGCCGGTGCCGCTCGTGGTCACGACGACCGTCGGCTCGCCGGTGACGAGGGCCAGGCCGAGCGCCAGGAAGGCGGCGCTGCGCTCGTCGTGGTGCACGTGGACCCGGAGCCGGTCGTCGGCGGCCACGGCGAGGGCGAGCGGGGTGGACCGCGAGCCGGGCGCCACGACAGCGTGGCGGACGCCGGCGCGCGCCCACTCGTCGACGAGGGTGGCGCAGAAGGTGGCCTGGGTGTCCTGCGGGCGGGGGGCGGCGTCGCTCATGGCCCCGACATCGGAGCACACCGGGCGGGCCGCCCGCCGCATCTCGCCCTGGGTCGCCGGTCCTGCCAACATCGTCGGCGATGCCCCTCCACACCGAGCGAGACGGCACCGGACCTCGGATCGTCCTCGTCCACGGCTTCACCCAGACGGGGCGCTGCTGGTCGCCCGTGGACGAGGACCTGGCCGCTGATCACGAGGTGGTGCGGGTCGACGCGCCGGGCCACGGCGGCTCGTCCGAGGTGCGGGCCGGGCTGCCCGACGGCGCCCGGCTCATCGGCGACGCCGGCGGGCTCGCCACCTACGTGGGCTACTCCATGGGCGCCCGCTTCCTCCTGCACCTCGGGCTCCTCGCCCCGAGCCGGGTGCGGGCGCTCGTGCTGATCGGTGGGACCGCCGGCATCGAGGACCCCGCGGCGCGGGCGGGCCGCCGGGCCCAGGACCTGCGCACGGCCCAGCAGATCGCGGAGGTGGGGCTCGAGGCGTTCATCGACGACTGGATCGCCCAGCCGCTCTTCGCCGACCTGCCGGCCTCCGGGTCGTTCCGGGCCGAGCGGCTCCGCAACACGGTGCCCGGCCTGCAGTCGAGCCTCACCAGGGCCGGCACCGGCAGCCAGCTGCCGCTGTGGGATCGGCTGCCCGAGCTGGCGATGCCGGTCCTCGTGGTGGCCGGCCAGCGCGACGCCAAGTTCGCCGCGCTGGCCGAGCGGATGGCTGCCGCCATCGGCGACAACGCCACCTTGGCGCTCGTCCCCGACGCCGGGCACGCCGCCCACCTCGAGCAGCCCGCCGCCTTCCTCGGCATCCTGCGCCCCTGGCTCGCCGAGCGCGACCTCTGACCGACCGCGGCGGTGAGCCCGGCGTCGCCCGGGCACCGTGACCCGCTCAGGCGCTGAGCGCGAGGCCGGCGGCGAGGAGGGCCCCCGTGACGAGCTGGACCCGGCCGGTGTGACCGAGCACCGGGATCAGCGCCGCCCCGCTCGCCCCCTCGAGCACGCGCAGCACCGGGATGCGGGCCAGGACCGCCCCGACGAGGGAGGCCGCCGCGGCGGGCCGGTCGAACCCTCCAGCCACCACCGGTACGGCGACGAAGGCCGCCGCGAGCATGCCGGTGTAGAGCCAGCGGGTGCGGCGGTCGCCGAGGCGCACCGCCAGGGTGCGCTTGCCGGAGGCCGTGTCACCGGGGATGTCGCGCAGGTTGTTGATCACGAGCAGCGCCGTGGCCAGGAGCCCCACCGGGATCGAGGCCCCGAGCGACAGCGCGGTGGCCTCCTCGGTGTGGACGTAGGTGGAGCCGACCGTGGCGACAACGCCGAAGAACACGAAGACGAACAGCTCCCCGAAGCCGTAGTACCCGTAGGGGTGGGACCCGCCGGTGTAGAACCAGCCGGCGGCCAGCGCCGTGGCGCCCACGACGAGCAGCTCGGGGCCCACGGCG
>Ga0079224_100007880_pt1 | contig 14356 bp, 12 predicted proteins | sample Stecom2015_FD_80414 | JGI IMG/M metagenome (GOLD analysis project Ga0079224, IMG submission 80414) | Agricultural soil microbial communities from Utah to study Nitrogen management - Steer compost 2015 | ecosystem: Environmental > Terrestrial > Soil > Agricultural land | place: USA: Utah...
AGGATGCCGCTTTCCTCGATCGGCAGATCGGGAACAATCATCCCGTCAAAGCCGGCCTGCTTGGCGTCGGCGACCAATCGGCGAAGCCCGTAAGACAGCAATGGATTATAATAGGAAAACAGGATCAGCGGTGTTTGAACCCCCTGCTTTCTGGCGAGGGAGACCGTCTCCCACAATCGGGAAAGCGTCATCCCTTGTGCGAGGGCCCGACTAGCCGCCTCCTGGATCACCGGGCCGTCGGCCAGCGGGTCCGAAAAGGGAAATCCCACCTCCACCGCCGCCACACCCTCCCCATCCAGCAGCTTTAACAGATCCCTCGTCGTCGCCGCGTCCGGATCCCCCGCCATGATAAAGGGAACCAGCCGCGGATGTCCCTTCTCTCGAAAGGATTCCTCAATCCGCCTCATTCGCCGATCCCTCCATCCATGCCGCCATCGATTCCACATCCTTGTCGCCCCGTCCGGACAAACCGATGAGAACGATTTGATCCGGCCCGGCCGTTTCGGCGATCCTCACCGCTTCGGCCACGGCGTGGGCCGACTCCAGCGCCGGCAAAATGCCCTCGGTTTGGCACAAAAGGCGAACCGCCTCCAGGGCTTCCTCATCCGTCACCGCCGTATACCGGACGCGCCCGATATCCTTGAGATAAGCATGTTCCGGTCCCACCCCGGGATAATCCAAACCGGCGGAGATGGAATGGACCGGAAGCACTTGCCCGTGTTCATCCTGCAGGAGAGAGCTATAGGATCCGTGCAGCACGCCGGGACGTCCCCGGGAAAGCGGCGCGGCGTGCTTCCCGGTCGCAAGTCCCCTGCCCGCCGCTTCCACACCGTGCAGCTGGACCTGGTCATCCTCCAAAAAAGCGGCGAACATCCCGATCGCGTTGCTGCCTCCCCCCACGCAGGCCACCACGTGATCCGGCAATCGTCCCTCCCGGTCGAGAATCTGTCTGCGCGCTTCATCCCCGATCACCCGCTGAAAATAACGGACCATCTGCGGGTAGGGATGGGGACCCACCGCAGAGCCGAGCATGTAAAAAGTATCCTCCACGTGGGTAACCCAATATCGGATCGCCTCATTTGTCGCATCCTTGAGAGTTCGGGTCCCCGACCGGACGGGAATCACCTCCGCCCCCAACAGCTTCATCCGAAACACATTCAGCTGCTGTCTTCCCACATCCTCTTCCCCCATAAACACCGTGCATTCCATCCCGAGCAGGGCCGCCACCGTAGCGGATGCCACCCCGTGCTGCCCCGCGCCGGTTTCGGCCACCAGGCGCTTCTTCCCCATCCGCCTGGACAACAACGCCTGTCCCAGGGTGTTGTTGATCTTGTGTGCCCCGGTATGGTTTAAATCCTCCCGCTTCAGATAAATCCGGGCACCTCCGATCTGACGCGTCAAACCCTCGGCCCTGGTGAGGGGAGTCGGACGGCCGGAATATTCCCGCCTCAACACCTGCAGCTCCTCCTGAAACCGAGGATCTTCCGTCGCTTCGCGAAAACCCTCTTCCAGGTCGAGCAGGGCCTGGGTCACCGTTTCCGGAACGTAGCGGCCCCCGTAGGGGCCGAAATGAGCCGGATATTTAGTTTGTTTTGCAAACTTGTCTATAATCATGTGCTCTCACCCTCTCCACAAAGGCTCGAACCTTGCTCCGGTCCTTGCACCCCTCCGTCTCCACCCCGCTGGAGACATCCACCCCTGCCGGAGCAAACCTCCTCAAGAGATCTCCCACATTTTCCGGATTAAGTCCTCCGGCCACCCAGACCGGCCGACCGGCCCGGAACCACATCCCTTCGACTTCGGGGATTCTTTCCCAGGGAAAGCGGGTGCCGGTCCCCCCCTTCCGCCCGCCGGATGCCGAGTCCAACAACACGATATCTATCCAGGGGGCGTAGGCTTCGACGACTCCCTCCTCCATCGCTTCATCCGGAGAAAACGCTTTGATGATCGGCACCGAAAACCGATCCTTCATCCACCGGCAAAAAGCCGGAGACTCTTCCCCGTGCAGTTGGACCGCATCCAGGCCGGCCCGGAGCCACTTTTTCACGTCCTCTCGCTTCGGATTCATCATCACACCGGCGGCCATGGTTCCCGGAGGAAGCATTCCGAGGAGGAGGCGAAGATGATCCACCTGCACGGCTCGCCGCCGACCGGGAACCAGGATGAATCCCGCCGCATCCAGGTCGACCCCCTGAAGGGCCTCCATGTCCGAAGGGGTCTGCAGTCCGCAGATCTTGACAAAGGTCCGCCTCATCGGTTCCCACCGCCGATCAGGGCCCGCACGGCCTGCTCCGGATCCGCCTGCCGCATGAGATGTTCACCGACCAATATCCCGTCCACTCCCGCTCGGGCCATCCGCCATACATCTTCGGGGGAGGAAACGCCGCTTTCCGCGATCACCGGGACAGTATCCGGCAGCAGCGGCCGCAGCCGCTCCGTCGTCCCGAGGTCGGTATCAAAGGTGATCAGATCCCGATTGTTGATCCCGATCACATCCGGATCGCAGGCCAGAGCCCCTTCGATCTCCTCTTCCCGATGAATCTCCACCAGCACCTCCATGCCGAGGGAACGGGCGACGGTGCTCAACTGCTCCAACCGACGGCGGTCCAGGATGGCGGCGATCAGCAGGATGGCGTCGGCGCCCAGGATCCGGCTTTCCTGCACCTGGAGCGGATCCAGGATAAAATCTTTCCGGAGGACGGGAAGAGAGACGGCTCGCTTCACCCTTTGCAGCGAAGTGCCTTCTCCGCCGAAAAATCGGCGATCGGTCAACACGGAAACCGCCGTCGCTCCGCCCCGCTGATAAGCCGTCGCCACCTGAACCGGATCCACCTGTTTTCGGATGATTCCCCGGGAAGGGGAGGCCGGTTTCACTTCGGCAATCAGAGCCGGCGCCTTCCGGTGACGACGAATCGCCTCCGACAGGGAGAGCACCGATTCCGGCTCAAATCCCTCGTCCCTCTCCGGCAAAACCTGCTTCAGCGCTTCAACCTCCCTGCGCTTCTCCGCCACAATCCGTTCAAGAAACATAACCGGCACCTCGCGAGAAGCGGATCATTTCCGCCAGTTTATCGGCTGCCTTGCCGCTGTCCACCGCGTCGGCGGCCCTGCGAACCCCCTCGGCCATGCTCTTTGCGCGACCGGCCAGATACAGAACGGCTCCAGCGTTGATCAGAACCACATCCCGGCGCGGTCCCTGCTCTCCCCGGAGAATTTGCCGCAGCATCCGCGCATTGGTGCGGGGGTCACCGCCGGACACCGCCTCCGGTGGAGCCGGCTCCATTCCCAGTTGCTCCGGAGTCACCGTATACGTGATGACCTGACCCTCCTTCACCTCGCTGACTCTCGTCGGCCCGCTGATGGAAATCTCATCGATTCCATCCAATCCGGACACCACCAGGGCCCGTTCCGCGCCCAGCGCCAACAGGACACGGGCGGCCGTCTCCGTAAGGGAGGGATCAAACACCCCCATCAGCTGCCGTTTCACACCGGCGGGATTCACCAAAGGGCCGAGCAGATTGAAACAGGTTCGAAAACCCAGCTCCCTCCGCGTCGGCATCACCCGCTTCATTCCCCGGTGAAACAGGGGGGCAAACAGAAAACAGATCCCCACCTGCTCCAGGGCCATCTTCGCCTCCTCCGGCGACACTTGGATGCGGATGCCGAGCACTTCCAGCACGTCGGCGCTTCCGCTCCTCCCGGATACTGCCCGATTGCCGTGCTTGGCGACGGGGACCCCCGCTGCTGCGGCCACAATCGCCGCCCCGGTCGATATGTTGAAGGTTTTTCCGCCATCACCGCCGGTTCCGCAGGTATCCACCGCCCCGGGAACCCGCAGGGAAACGGTGGTCATCTGATCCCGCATCCCCTCCGCCAATCCCGTCAATTCCGCCACCGTTTCCCCCTTCATCCGCAGGGCCGTGAGCAACCCGGCCATCTGGGGAGGAGAAACCGTCCCCTCCATCATCCGTTTCATCAGCCGATAGGCCTCTTCCCGCGTCAGATGATCCCCCTGCACCAGTTTCGCCAGACAATCCCGGATCATCCGCCTTTCCTCCCTTCCCAGAATTCGGCCGGTTCAAAGACGGTGCTTGCCAGTTCCAGGGCTCGAAACAGCCCCTTCGCCTTGTTGAGGGACTCTTCATACTCCCCTTCCGGGGAAGAGCTGGCGACGACGCCGCCGCCGGCCTGAATCGAGGCCTTGCCCCGGTGAAAATAGAGGGTGCGGATGGCGATGCAGGTGTCGAGATTGCCCGCAAAATCAAAGTAACCCACCGCCCCCCCATAAACGCCCCTCGGCTCCGGCTCCATCTCCCCGATCAATGCCATCGCCCGGGCCTTCGGGACACCGGTTACGGTCCCCGCCGGGAAGACCGTCCGAAAAGCCTCGATCGGGGTGCAACCCTGGGCCAATTCGCCGGTCACATGGGAAACCATGTGCATCACATGGGAATAACGCTCGACCACCCTCTGCCGGGTCACGCGCACCGTTCCATCGCGGCAGACGCGTTCCAAATCGCTGACTCCCAGATCGACCAGCATTTCGTGTTCGGACCGCTCCTTTTCATCCCGGAGGAGCTCCGCTGCGAGCCGCTCATCCTCATCAGCGGTTCTTCCGCGAGGTCGGGTTCCCGCGATCGGCCGCGTCTCCACCCGCCCGCCGGTCACGCGGACCAGCAGTTCCGGTGAAGCGCCGGTGACCACCTCTTCACCCATTTTCAGATAAAACATGTAGGGCGATGGATTGAGAATCCGCAGCACGCGATATACATCGAAGGCGGGGGGAGCAGGATGCCAGGTCCACCGCTGAGAAGGAACCAATTGAAAGATGTCTCCCGACCGGATGTGCACCTGCGCCCGTTTCACCATCGCTTCGTATTGGGATCGGCTGATGTGGGATCGGGCGCGGGAGAGGTCCGGCTCGCCCCCGACCTCGAAGGCGGAACAGTGGAAGGAGGCCAGCCCGGAGCGGTGAGCGCGAAGCTGCCCTGCCCGCTCCTCCAACTCCTCCACAGCCTTCCGGTAACGATCTAAAAGCGCCGCTTCGTCGGCGGCCCCGGGCACCCGGAGAAGACCCGCCAACACGACCCGCTGTTTCAAATGGTCGAAAATCAACACGCGATCGCAAAACATCAGATGGAAATCCCGGACACCGCCCCCTCCTTCCCGTCGAGGGAGCGAAAAAAGGGGTTCCGTGTAACGGGCCGCCTCAAAGGCGATGTACCCCACCGCTCCTCCCAAAAAGGGGGGATAACCGGGGTAAACGGGGGTTCGGTATCGGTGGAGCAAATTTTGCAGCACCTCAAAGGGATTCGCGTTGATCCTTTTTGTTCCGCCCTGTCCGGACAGGGTCACCTGCCCCTCCCGGCAGGAGACGACCAAAAACGGATCCGCCCCGATAAACGAATATCGGGCCCATTTTTCGCCGCCTTCCACGCTCTCCAGAAGAAAGGAATAGGGTCGGTCGCGCCAACGATCGTACAAGGATACCGGCGTCACCGTGTCGACAAAAACCGTCTTGCACAGGGGAATCGATGAATAGGTCGCCGCAAGCCGCTTTGCTTCGGCGAACGAGGGGTAGATCATAAGCTCCTCCTTTCCAGGAGGGCAGAACGGAAAGGGGATCGCGAAGAGGGAAAAAAGAGGAAAATAAAAGATCAAAGCATCGGATTGCTTTGATCGGAGATAACCCTTTCTCAGGCTCCACTCCGCTCTGCTCTCCTCTGCTCTTCCTACTCCACTCAACTCGGCTGACTTAAAAATGGATGGATTATTATCAATTTAATCAAGTTCGACGTGTCTGTCAATCCATTTTTGTATCGCTCCCTGCCCTGAGCTTCCGCAGCACCCGCAAGATTTTCTCCTCCGGGATGCCGCGCACCACCCGAACCGCGCCGATCCGCTCCGGCAGGACGAAGGTGTAGGCCCCGCCCCGGACCTTTTTGTCGCGGCGCATCAGCGCCATCAGCTCCTCTTCGGACCAGTCGCCCGCAAGCTGAACCGGCAGGCGAAAGGCGGTGAGCAGCCGCTTTGTCGGTTCCACCACGTCCCGGGCCGTCTCCAGGGCCTCCCCCAACATCGCTGCCCCCACCATGCCGATGGCGACCCCTTCCCCGTGGGTCAATCCGGTGTATCCCGAAGCCGCCTCCAAAGCGTGACCGATGGTGTGTCCGTAGTTGAGGATCGCCCGGAGACCCGTTTCCCGTTCATCCTTGGACACCACTTCCGCCTTGATCCGGCAACCGTTCCAGATCGCCTCCTCCACCAGGAACGGCTCCAGGCGCAACAGGCCGTCGCAGTGTCGAAGCAGCCAGTCGGCGAAGGATTCCTCGGCGATCAGGGCGTGTTTCACCACCTCCGCATAGCCGGAAACCACCTCCCGAAACGGCAGGGTGCGGAGGGTGTCCACATCAAATACCACCATGACGGGCTGGTGAAAGGCCCCGATGACATTTTTTCCAAGGGGGTGGTTGACGCCCACTTTTCCTCCCACACTGCTGTCGTGGGCCAGGAGCGTCGTGGGCAACTGGACAAAGGGAATTCCCCGCATGTAAGAGGCCGCTAAAAAACCGGCCAAATCCCCTACTACACCGCCGCCGAGGGCCAAGACCGCACCCTGTCGGTCCAGCCCGAACCGGAGGCCCTCCCCTACCAGCCGGGAGAGCTGATCCAGGGATTTGGAGGATTCCCCAGCGGGCACCGTCGTTTCCCCCACCCGATACCCCGCCGCCCGCAGGGGGCCCGTCACCTTCTCCCCGTACAGGGGGGCGACCTGGGTATCCGTCACCAGCAACAACGGGCGGTCCGGTCCGATCCCCCGCTCCCGCAGCAACTCCGGCAGCCGATTCAACAAGCCGCTTCCGATGAAGATCGGATAGGTGCGCTCACCCGTGGAAACCTTCAATGTCCGCATCATCAAAACCTCGCGATCCGTTCACGGTATTGCTCAACCTGTTCCATCAGCTCCGGCATCGTATCAGCGGGGAATTTTTCCAGCAGCGCCTGCGCCACCTCCCAGGCCACCACATTCTCGGCCACCACACAGGCCGCGGGAACCGCGCAGCTGTCGGAACGCTCGATGCTCGCCTGAAAGGGCTCCTTCGTCTCGATATCCACACTGCGCAGGGGTTTGTACAGGGTGGGAATCGGCTTCATCACGCCCCGCACCACCAACCGTTCGCCGGTGGTCATCCCGCCTTCAAAGCCTCCGGCCCGATTGGTTGCCCGGTAAAACCCCCTGTCCTCGGACCAGAGGATCTCATCGTGGACCTGGGATCCCTTTCTGCGGGCAGCCTCAAAGCCGATACCGATTTCCACCCCCTTAAAGGCCTGGATGCTCATCACGGCCCGGGCGATACGGGCATCCAGCTTGCGGTCCCAATGCACATGGCTGCCCAGTCCCGCCGGAGCCCCTTCGACGATCACTTCCACGATACCGCCCAGGCTGTCCCCTTCCTTTTTCGCCGTGTCGATCAGCCACATCATTTCCTTCTCCGCCTCCGGATCGAGGCAGCGAACGGGGGAATCCTCCGAGCGGCGAAGGATCTCCTCCAAGGGCAGGTCCGGCATCGCCTGCGCCTCCGCCGTCCCGATGCGCACCACATGTCCCGCCACCCGGATTCCGCAGAGCTCCAGCAGCTGGCGCGCCACCGCCCCCGCCGCTACCCGGGCGGCCGTCTCCCGCGCGCTGGAGCGTTCCAATACATCCCGCATATCCCGGTGTCCATACTTCAGAGCCCCATTCAAATCCGCGTGTCCCGGGCGAGGACGGGTCACCTTGCGTTTTTCCGCATATTCCAGAATCGGATCCGTTCCCATCACCTTTTTCCAATGAGTCCAATCCTTGTTCTCAATCACCAGGGCCACCGGGGCGCCGGTGGTTTTTCCAAACCGCACTCCCGCCAACACCTGAATCCGGTCCGACTCGATCTGCATTCTTCGCCCTCGGCCGTATCCCTTCTGGCGCCGGGCCAGCTGCTCATCCACCTTTTCCCGCGAAAAGGGCAACTGGCTGGGCAATCCTTCAATAATCACCGTCAACTGAGGGCCGTGGGACTCTCCCGCCGTTAGATAACGCACAACTTCTCCCCTCTCCACGCAAACACAGAAACTGCGTCGCAAATTTTTCTTAGTATCATATCACACAACCGGCCGATTCGGAATCGCCCCTGGGCGTTTCCTCGTGGTAGCCTTTTAAGGTCTGTGTAGCAAACTTATCTATATTTTAAACTAAAGGCTGAAAAATCGGGAGGTGAGCCCTTGGGACCCACCTCCGGGCACCCGGGGGATTGAAGCCATTACCGATGATCGCCGGAGGCGGAAAAGCCCGCCTCCTCCCGGATTTGCTTCAACCGCTTCATCACGTCATTTCCGCCCCTCCCGAAATAATCGTGCAGGATCTTATACTCCCGAAAAAGCCGCTGATAAACCTTTTCCTGCTCCGGGATCGGCTGAAACTTCTTCACCCGGGGGCAGGCCAGCCGGCGGACGGCCTCCGGGATCGAATCGTAGCCCCCTTCGGCGGAGCCGGCCGCCACACTCCCCAAAATGGCCGCCCCGACGGCCGAGGTATGCTTGCTGGAAACCACCGCGATCTCCATCCCGGTCACATCCGCATAGATTTGCATCAACAGCTGATTGCTCTGCGGCAGTCCCCCGCAGGCCACCAACTGATTCACTCCCAGCCCGCTCGCCCGATACGCGTCGATGATCATGCGCGTACCAAAGGCGGTAGCCTCCATCAGTGCGCGAAAGATTTCTTCCGGTCGGGTGCCGAGGGTGTAGCCGATAATCAGCCCTGACAGATGGGCATCATCCAGGATCGATCGATTGCCGTTAAACCAATCCAGCGCCAACAAGCCGCTTTCTCCGGGTCTCAGCTGCGCCGCCCGCTGCTCCAGCCATTGAAAGACCGTCATCCCCTCCGACTGCGCTTCCCGCTGCACATACTCCGGAACCCCTTGTTTGATGAACCAGGCAAAAAGATCACCGACGGCGGGTTGTCCCGCCTCATAGGCATACATCCCCGGCAGAATGCCATCTTCCACGACACCGCTGATCCCCTCCACCTCGTACTCTTCGTCGCTGATCAACATATGGCAGGTGGACGTCCCCATCACCAACAACATTTCCCCCGGATCCACCGCCCCCGCCCCCAGTACGGAGGCGTGCGCATCGACGATCCCCACAGCGACGGGCAGCCCCGGCCTTAACCCCATCCGCTCCGCCATCGCCGGCGTCAGCCGGCCGGCCCTTTCGCCGACCGGACAAATTTCCCCCCGGAGTTTGGTCCGCGTAATATCGGCAAACCGGGGATCCAGGGCGGCGAAGAAATCCTCGGAGGGGTAACCATCGCTCTTGCTCCAAAAGGACTTGAACCCCGCGGCGCACAGATTTCGCTTCACCTCTCCCGTCATCAGCGCGACCACCCAATCCGCCGCTTCCAGAAAAAGATCCGCCGCATGATAGACTTCCGGCGCTTCACCCAGAATTTCCAAACATTTGGGAATCATCCATTCGGAGGAAACCTTTCCCCCATAGCGGGAGAGCCAGGGCTCACCGCGCTCCTTGGCGATGCGATCGATTTTTTCCGCCTCCGCCTTCGGCCCGTGGTGCTTCCACAGTTTCACCCAGGCATGGGGATGCCGGTTCCACTCCGGTTTTCGGCACAGCGGAACCAACTGCCGATCGACCGGGACCATCGTGGAGGAGGTAAAATCGATCCCCAGACCGACCACGCTTTCCGGCTTGATCCCTGCTTGCTGAAGGACCGAAGGAACCGAGGTTTCCAGCACCTCCAGGTAATCATCGGGATGCTGCAGATAAGCGTCCGGTTTTAACAGGACATCCGATTCCGGCAACCGCTCGCTGATCACCCCGTGGCGATAAGGGGTTACGTGATGGGCGACTTCCTTTCCGGATCTGACATCGACCAAAACCGCCCTTCCCGATTCGGTTCCGAAATCAATCCCGATCACAAATTGCTCCCTCATCGATCCATCCCCCCGAACAAAAGCCTTTCCAACCCAATCCGAAGGATTCTCTATCCAATGGGTTCGACATCCCCCCATGGCGCCACCTCCCGGGACGCAGCCGGTGGATCGATGGGTTCGACCTGCGACAGAGCCTCCGCCGGTCACCAGTGAAACTCCAGAAGCGTCTTCTTCCACGCTTTATGCCGGCTTGCCCGATCCAGGGCGGCGGTCAAGTCCGCCACCGAATGAACCGGCGTCCTCTGATCCGGCAGAAGGCGCGACAAGGTCCTTTGACATGCGGGATCTTCCATCGCCTTCAATACCGGCGGATAATCCCGTGCAGAGCTGCGGCTGCTTCCGATCAGGGTGATTCCCTTTTCCAACACATCCCGCGTATTGACGGGAACCGGCTCCTCACTGACGCCCATCAGCACGAGAACGCCGCCGGGATTTAACACTTCGATCGCTTGATTGATCGCCTCCCGGCTAAAATGTCCGCCGGTACATTCGAAGGCAACCCCCGCCTTGGGCAAAGGCCGGAAGTCGCATTCGCCGACCAGGATCCGCCGGGCGAAGGTAAACTGCTCCAGCCTCTCCGGAACCGCTCCGAAAACCCACAACCTCTCCGGTCCCATTCCAAAGATGTGGTGAAGCATGGCCGCCGTCAAGTAGCCGACCGGTCCGTCGCCAAACACCACCACGCGCCGTTCCTCCTGAAGGCGGTCCACGCGGCGGATGGCGTGATAAGAGACGGAACAAAGCTCCGCCAGGACCAATATCTCATCCGGGATGCGGTTCTCGGACGGAATCGCGCATTCCACCGGCAATACGATCCGGCTTTGTGCGATGCCGTCCGTCCCGCTGCCCAGGAATCGGCTGTGAAGGCAGTAATTCGTCCCGATTCCCCGGGAACATGCGGGACAATCCTCCCTCCCACATCCCGGGAGATTCGGAACGATGACGACGCGGTCGCCCGGCCGGAGCCGGGACCCTCCGCTCTGCACCACTCTGCCGATCCCTTCATGGATCAACGCCATCGGCAGCTTCTTGGCGAGGGCTTCTTTCCTCCGCTGGCCGCTAAAATAGCGCAAATCGGCCTGGCAGATGCTTGCCAAAAAGGGCTCCACCACCACTTCGCCTTCCCGAAAGGGTCGTTCAACGCGGACTTCCTCCAGTCTCCCCGGCTGCTGCAAGCGATACGTCCGGGAAAGAACCGCCCTTTCCCGCTCCCTCTTCACACTCGAAACCATGCGCGTTTCAGCTCCTTTTCCGCAAAATCCCCTCGGATCCATCGTATGGGAGAAGTCCCCTTTTCATTAGCGGAAATGCCCCTCCTGCTGCGACACGCTGGAGATATCAGAAGAAGCTGATTTTTCCGTCGATAAAAATGGCCCTGCACGGCAAAAGGCCCGGTCGATACCGGGCCGCCACAGCAGGATCTCAGGAGATCCAGCGATCGATCGTTTTTTCATAGGAAATCCGATCCTGCTCCTGGAACCAGAGCCCGATCTCCCGCTCCGCGCTCTCCGGCGAATCGGAACCGTGGATAATGTTCATCCCTACACTGATTCCATAATCACCGCGGATGGTTCCAGGGGCCGCTTCGGCAGGATTGGTTTTCCCCATCATTTGACGGGCGACGGCGATCACATTCTCTCCTTCCCAGATCATAGCAAGCACCGGACCGGAAGTGATAAAGCTCACCAGCTCTTCAAAAAACGGCTTTTCCCGATGTTCGGCATAGTGGGCTTCGGCCAATTCCCGGGACACCTGCATCAACTTTGCAGCCACCAGTTTGAAGCCTTTTTTCTCAAAACGGGAAATGATCTCGCCTACGAGACCCCTCTGGACACCGTCGGGTTTGACCATGAGAAATGTCTTTTCCATCGATGATCCTCCGTTTCCACCAACTTATGTAATGGTATCGGGAGCACTCGGATTTTACCAAAAACACGCCTGAAAAGCAAACCCTAATAGGAGCGGCTTCCCACAAACCGGGCGATGCGCTCCAGGGAATCCCGCGCTCCGCAGGAAGGGAGGCGCCTCAAAACGGTAAGCGCTTTTTGCAGGTAGCGATCCGCCAGTTTCAAGGAAAAATCGATTCCACCCGAATGCCGTACGATATCCACCACCGTCGAAAGGGAAACATCCCGTCCCTTCGACTGCAAAAAGGCCAGAAGAAGATTCCGTTCCCGGGATTCCGCGGTGCGGAGAGCGTAGATCGCAGGCAGCGTCACATTCCCCTGGCGCAAATCGCTGCCGGCCGGCTTTCCCAGCACCGATTCATCGCCGATGAAGTCCAACACGTCATCGGTGATTTGAAACGCCATCCCCACATAATAACCGTAAAGATAGAGATTTCGGACAATCCGCCCTTCGGCCCGACTGACCAGGCTGCCCAGCTGGCAGCTGACAGCCATCAGGAGCGCCGTCTTCCGCTTGATCCGGCGGAAATATCGGAGGACGGAGGGAGAGGCGTCATAAAAATCCCGGACCTGTTCGATCTCCCCCAGGCACATATCCATGATGGAGCGCGAAAGAATCCGATGAACCGCGGGATCTTCGATTTCGGTCACCAGCTGTAGGGAACGGGCGAAAATGTAGTCGCCCGTGTACATGGCCACCCGGTTGTCCCACTGCGCCTTCACCGTCTTCCGTCCGCGGCGGGTTTCGGCATCGTCGATCACATCATCGTGCACCAGCGTCGCCATATGAATCAGTTCCAGCGGGACGGCCACCCGTTTCAACCGGTGAATGTCGTATCGGCCGAAGTGTCCGGACAACAGGACAAAAAGGGGACGTATCCGCTTCCCTCCGGCCTCAAGGAGGTGGCCGGAGGACTGGTTCAATCGAGCCTGATCGGTCTCGAGGGAGCTGGCCAACTCCTTTTCAATAATTTTTAAATCACTTCGCAATTCCTCATAAATATCCAAGAGCTTCATCCACTACGGGCACAAAAGAACGAGCATCCCAAAGGCGGGAGCCGTGTACCCTTCCATCCCTTCTTTGACGATTTGCGGAAGATAAACAGCCGGGATCCCCGGCGATTGCCCCCGCGGCTCACATCCCCGCCTAGCAGGGCGTTCCCGCCGGAAGATCCAGCACGCGGATTTGAACATCCTTCGGAAGCAATCCCAATTCCCCGGCGTAGCGATAATACGCTTTCAATCCTTCCAGCTGCCTTTCACCCAAATCATAACACAGCCCGGTGTAATACTGGAACCAAAAACCGGGATCCCCTCCCAGGCGTTTCTGTGCCTCCTCGACCACCGGGCGCAAATCTCCCAATCCCTTCTCTTTGCTCTCCATCAACCGGGAAGCAATCGCCGACAACTCATCCCGCCGCGTATCGATCAGCTCATCCCTCACCGCCCACACGGCAAAGGTCATATCCAAGCCGGTCCGTTTGTACCATTCCTCCCCGAGGTCCAGCACGCGATAACCGGGGTTTTCCCAGGCGCCCCGCACCGCGTCATCGCCGATCAGCAGCGCTGCATCCCCCTGCTCCATCATCTCCTCCAGGGAGGGTGGCATGGTAATATATTCCGGATCCCCACCCTCAAAGTATTGCAGGAGGATCTTCAATAGCGCCACGGAGGTGGCCGACGTATTGGTGACGGCGATACGGGCCGAGCGGAGATCGGACAGCGCCGCCTGACGTGTGAACAGGAAGATCGATCGCACCGGCCCCTTTGAACTGATGGATAAGTTCGGCAACAGCGTGTACCGGTGGTGGTTTTCCCCATAGGCAAAGGAGGAGATGGGGCCCATGTCAATCTCTCCCGCAGCCATACCGCGGTTCAGCTGGCTCGGAACCTGGGGAACCATCTCGACCTTCAGCCCTTCCGTTTCAAAAAAGTGATAGATTGGCAAGATATTGGTAAATGCAATGCGCCCTATCCGGATCGGTCTCAACTGGAACCCTCCCATCGTTGATATAACTGGTGCGGTATGGCCAACTGATCCAGCACCTTGCCGGCAATAAAGCGGACCATGTCCTCCAAATCGCGGGGGCCGTGGTAAAAGGCCGGCATCGCCGGGAGCACCGTCGCTCCACATCGCACCAATTTGACCATGTTTTCCAGATGAATCAAATTAAGGGGCGTTTCCCGAGGAACGACAATCAACGGACGCCCTTCCTTCAGCATCACATCCGCTGCCCGTTCCAGCAGATTGGAGGAAATCCCCTGGGCGATCTTCGCCAGGGTTCCCATCGAACAGGGAATCACCACCATGGCATCGCAGGGATAGGAGCCGGAGGCAATCGATGCCCCGATATCCCGGATCGGGTGATAATGCAGCAGATCGGAATTCACCGGGATGGCCTTTCGGAACGCTTCCTCCCGCCGCTCCACTTGCCAGCCATGTTCTTCCTTGAGCAC
>Ga0079224_100007881_pt1 | contig 14353 bp, 14 predicted proteins | sample Stecom2015_FD_80414 | JGI IMG/M metagenome (GOLD analysis project Ga0079224, IMG submission 80414) | Agricultural soil microbial communities from Utah to study Nitrogen management - Steer compost 2015 | ecosystem: Environmental > Terrestrial > Soil > Agricultural land | place: USA: Utah...
TAAATCTCGTATATTGGCTAAAATCACGGCTCTTACTATTGTTCAATTCATTAACAAAGAATACTTTGGCCGAAACATCAACAGTTTAAAAACTCAAATTATTTAAAATGCACAACGGGTTAAATAATTCTACAAATCCGGAAATTTATAAGGACGATTTATTTTCTGAGAAATTAACCAAAAAAGAAATTGATGAAAAACTCATTGAAATTAAAGAACTTAAATCTTTTGTGTTTAAGGAAATTGCCTTTTATGATGTAAAAAATGAAATATTAGTTAGACGTGTTTTAGCAATTATGCCTGTTGAAATAAAAAATGATGAAATCGTTCCTTTATTTTCAATTTGGTGTGATGATTTTAGAAAGTTCACACAAAATAAAACCATTCAAAGTAAACTTTTCTCCAATGAATATTATGGAAATGTAGTCAAAATTTACAAAACAGATAATGGTAACCTAATCAACCCATTACGTTCTGAAAATATTTCTTGGTATAATATCAAAAAACCATTTGATTTAGAAATGTTTCTTCTCGAAAAAGAAGTTACCAATAATTTGAGATTAAAAATTGAACCTGATTTGTATATATCATCAAAAGATAGTTTGAACCTTTCCAATCAAAGACTTGAAATGCCAAAATATCGCTTAAAGTAAGTTGATTACTCCAATTTAGAATACCTCGCCAATAATTTCTCAAACATTCTTTGTCCGATGACCCTTTTCAGCGTAACGGAAAACTTCTGAATTCCTTTTCCGATGTTGTAATGCGGTTTCAGATTGGTTTTGCGGAGCAATCGTTCAATTACCGGAATAAGTTTTTCGGGTTCCAATCCTTTGTCCACTTCTTCGTCAATTACCGCCACCAATTTTTCATAGTTTTTTTTGTAAAAAGATGAAACTGTACTTTGAATACGACTTTCGGCAATGGGGGTTTTGATATCTCCGAAATTTACTGTGGTGATTTCTATGCCGGTATTTTGGTTTTCCAATCGGACGGATTCCGTAATTCGGTCAATCGCACTTTTGGATGCCGAATAATAACCCCGAAACGGCAATCCATGATTACTGGCGATAGAAGAAACGTTGAGAATATATCCCGATTTCTGTCCGCGCATCAACGGCAAAACTGCCTGCATCATATAAATCACGCCGTAAATATTCACGTTCACAAGCTTGTCGAAATCTTCTTTGGTTACGTCTTCTATGGCACCCAGCATTCCTACTCCGGCATTGTTGATGAGAATATCGATTCGCCCAGCTTCATTGATGATTTCCTGGACAGATTGCAAGACATTTTCTTTATGGGTGACATCTGTAGCGATGTGATTAAACCTGCCTTTTTCCTTTCGGGAACGTGAAAGCCCGTAAACAATATGCCCTTTATCAACGAAATGGTTGGCAAGGGTTTCCCCGATTCCGGATGAACTTCCCGTGATGACGATTACTTTTTTATCCATTATTGGTGTCAGGTTTAATTTAAAAACCACGCAAAATTCAACAAAATCAAATTTAAAACCATAGAAACAAGGATTTTATTTTTCTAATTGACCTCATTTATTCTTAATTTTTTCAAATCTCCACAGAACCCACTTATTTTATTTCAATTTAAATATAACAATCGTATAATTTTCAAAAAGGGCTTTTTGCTTCAAAAGAATTTCTGACGGAACTTCTTTCCAGTCCGATTCGAAGAATTTTTCTTTGGTAATGACTGTTCCATCGGGGTTTTCTTTCAAAAAATCCAAAACTTGTTCTTTGTTTTCTGCAAGCGGAAAAGTTCTCTGAAAATTAAACAAAAATGCAGGGTCGTAACCTTTGTACAAAATTGTTTTTGAATCTATGCTGATTATATTTTTTGCCAAAGAAACAGGACTTTTTTCAACCAACCTCGGATACACCAACTGAAATAATCCCAAACTCAACATCATTCCGCCTATTCCGATTGACAGTAGACTTTCTTTTAATTTCCCTCGGTACATAAAAACCAAAGCCAGCAGAATTCCAAGGGGTAAAACGAGTAAAGTTAAACTGGTAAAACGCGTGCTGTATAATTGTGTTTCTACTTTGGCAAGCGCAATAAAACCGGCTACGGGCATCAATAGGGCAATCGAAAATAAAATCCATAAACTGATTTTATATCCTTTTAATTGGACAGAATGGGTTAAAATCCCATTTAAGTAAACCGCGATGAGCACTGCAATAAACGGATAGGAAGGCATGGGGTAATTGGGAAGCTTGGTCATTGAAATACTGAAAAAGACCACAAAAACAGATGATACGATAAAAGAAAAAAGAACGAAGTCATTGATTTTTCTTTGTTTCCAACCCTGTATAAAACCCTGAATGATAAAAAAGGAAGAAGGAAGTAATCCCAGCAGAATAAAAGCCCAGGTTACAAAAGGCAATCCGCCGTGTCCTTCCATTTCACCACTGAATCTTTGCAAATTATGTTGCAAAAAAAAGCCTTCGGTATAAGCGCCATTTGTAGCTTGATGAGCCAAATAAAACCATGGAAATGAAATCACAAGACTTAAAATAATACCCAAAAAAGGATTTATTCGTTTAATAGTATTCCAATTAAAATCATTTTTCATCAAAAGAAATATTAGAATAATTAACCCGGGAAGCGCAATGGCAACAGGGCCTTTGGCTAAAATCCCCAATCCCAATGAAAAGTAAAATAACAACCAATGCTGTTTTTTTCCATTTAAATAAAAATCATAAAAATTAAACAGTGCAAAACTCACAAAGAAAATCAGAAAAGGATCGGGAACGGCTAAATGAAATTCCTGAACGAAAAAAATGGCGGAACAAAGTACAAAAGCTGTAATTAATCCTAATTTTCTGGTGTTAAATTTTTTCGTGAAATGATAAGTTGAAAGAATGGTTAAAACACCGAAAAAGGCAGAAAAAAATCTCGCAGCAAATGCACTGACTCCAAATATTTTATAGGAAATCACCATGAACCAATAATGAAGCGGCGGTTTATCGGTACGGAGCTCCCCATTGAAAGTTGGTACAACCCAATTGTTATTAACAAACATTTCCCGCGCGGCTTCTGCATTTTTAGCTTCATCCAAAATATAAATAGGGTGACCGCCTAAGTTGATAAAACATAAAAATATACCCGCAATCAAAATCAGGATATAATAGAAATATTCGTTTTGGGAATACGGGTTCATTGATTTTATTTATCTTCGCTTTTGCTATTTCCTTTGGGCTAAATTAAGAATTAAAATGATTCAAAATCTTATTGAAGAAAAGTTGTCCGTCGTTGTTCCGGTTTATAACGAAGAAGAAAATGTAGGACTTTTGGTCGGAAGAATCGAAGGTGCTTTGCAGGGGAAAAATTTTGAAATTATTTTGGTAGATGATGGCTCAACTGATCAAACCCGTCAGGAAATTAAAAAGCTCAACCACCCCAATGTGGTTTTGATCGAGTTAAAGAAAAACTATGGTCAAAGTCTGGCTTTGGCTGCCGGAATTGATTATGCTTCAGGAGAATATATCATTACGATGGACGGAGATTTGCAAAATGACCCGGACGATATATTGATGATGTACAATAAAGCGAAAACCGAGGATTGGGACGTAGTAACAGGAATTCGGCAAAAAAGAAAAGATAATTTACTCAGAACTTTTCCTTCAAAAATTGCCAATTGGATTATCAGAAAAACTACTAAGCTTCACATCAAAGACCATGGGTGTGCGCTGAAAGTTTTTAACCGGGAAACCGCCAAAGATTTGAATTTGTATGGTGAAATGCACAGGTATATTACATTGCTTGCATTTTTGAATGGCGCAAGAATTACGGAGGTAAATGTGAAACACCACCAAAGACAATTCGGGAAGTCCAAATATGGTTTGGGAAGGACCACAAAAGTAATCAATGACTTGATCCTCTTGTTGTTCCAAAGAAAATATTTACAAAAACCGATTCATCTTTTTGGAAACATCGGTATGCTTTCATTTACAATCGGCGGATTGATTTTGATGTATTTGATGATTGTGAAATTCGGTTTTGGAGAAGATATTGGGAACCGACCATTGCTTATTTTGGGTATTATGCTGCTCTTTGTTGGAGTTCAGTTTTTCACAACCGGAATTATCATAGATTTGCAAATGCGGACTTATTTTGAATCCCAGCAAAAACGCCCGTACAACATTAGAAAAATATTTATCGGTGAAACCGAAGCTCAGAAAACAACTTATCACAGCAGTTAAAGTCCTGATTAGTTTAGGGCTTATTTCTTTGGTATTTAGTAAATTAGATTGGGCTGAAATCCGCTTGATGCTTAAATCGGCCAATTTGTTTTATTTCGGAGCTGCAATTTTACTTTTTTTAATTTCACAATTGGTTTCCATTTTCCGTTTCAATATTTTCATCCGCAAAATAGGTGTACGACTGAGCTTTGAAGCCAATTCTAAACTATATCTACTGGGAATGTTTTACAATTTTTTTCTTCCCGGCGGTGTAGGAGGGGACGCATATAAAGCTTTTGCGCTGAGTAAATCCCATAAAAAATCTTTGAAAAAAGTAGGGCAGATTGTCTTTGTCGAGCGTTTTTTGGGGATTGTAGCCATAGGATTTATTTTGAGTCAATTGATTCTTTTATTGAATTCAGGCTATTCCTACTATTGGCATTTAGGAATCGCTTTGGTCGGGATAATCGGGACTGCAATTTTACTTAAATTAATCATTCGTTTTTTACACACCTATAAAAAGCGGATTTATATTGGATTTAGTTATTCCATAATCATTCAAATCGCCCAATTAATTTGTGTTTTCTGCATTTTAAAGTCATTTGGTATTGAAGACAATTATTTGATTTATTTATTATTGTTTTTGGTTTCAAGTGTGCTTTCGGTTATTTCTTTTGCCGGACTTGGAATTAGAGAAGCCGTCTTTTTTTATGGTGCCCAAATGTTTCATTTTAATGCGGACGTTTCTGCCAGTGTGGCGCTTTCTTTCTCACTTATAACAGCGGTTATTTCATTTATGGGCATTATTTATTTATTCCAAAAAATTCATTTGAAAGAAAAAAAATAAAATTTCACGCAACCATTTTTAAATTTTACATCTATTAACTAAAATCAAGTGTCCATTTTTTTAATTGGATAATTGTTTTGATTAGTTTTTCGCTTTTTGCTACCCTTTATTAGAAAGTTGCTTCTTCCCAAATATGGAGCAACTTTTTTTTGCCTCTCCGAATCTGCTTTTTGACAGATTGGACCTCCCCAAAGGAGAGGTAAAATAAATTTTAAAAATTCCTATCAAAATCCCCAAAATCTTTCTCAAATTTGTCCGATGAAATTTCTTTCAAATAAATGGGTTTTATTGGCCATTTTATCCCTGACTTGGGGCAGTTCTTTTATTCTTATCAAACAAAGTTTAAAAGTTTATACACCTATGGAAGTGGGAGCGCTTCGCTTGGCTATCGCCGGACTGGTATTGGTGGGATTTGGAGTTCGAAATTTTAAATCTATTCCCAAAAAACTTATGCCTTGGGTAGTAGTCGGCGGTTGTATGGGTAATTTTATTCCCATGTTTTTATTCCCCATTGCACAGCAAAAAGTCAGCAGTTCCATGGCAGGTATTCTGGATTCTCTAGTGCCTATCTTTATATTGATTTTTGGTTTTCTTTTATTTGGAATAAAAAGCAGATGGACTCAGATCTTGGGCGCATCGATTGGTTTTATTGGGGCAGCCGTACTGATCCGTGAAGATGGCACAGGCCAATCCAGTGATTTGTTTCATTCGTTACTGATTGTACTAGCCACTATATTTTATGGGTTAAACGGGTTGATTGTCAGCCGATATTTGTCGGGAATTCCTTCTTTTAAGCTTTCTTCTGTAGTCTTCAGTATTTGGTTGGCTCCGGCGCTTTTGATTTTGGGTTGGAATGGATTTTTTTCCGAATTCCGTGCCACTCCGGAACAAATGAAAGGATTGGGCTTTGTTGCCATTTTGGGGTTGGTGGGAACGGCAGCCGCAATGATTTTGTTTTATAAATTAATCCAACAAACTTCCGCTATCTTTGCTTCGGTTGTTACCTATTTGATGCCGATTGTCGCCGTTTTCTGGGGAATCCTTGACGGTGAAAAACTCGCCTTGACCCATGTTGCAGGTGGGTTGTTAATTTTGTTGGGTGTTTACCTGATTCAGATGAAAGAAAAACCTAAGTCGGGACTGGTGATGGGTAAAAAATCAATTCCTACCAAATAAATTAATCCAATTCTATATCGAAATTGGTTAAACTTTTGAAAACATCTAAACGTTCGACCAAATCTTCATTGGTCAATTCAGAAAGTCTTTCTGTACCGAATTTTTCAACTGTAAATGAAGCCAAGGCACTACCATAAATAATGGCTCGTTTCATGTTTTCAAAAGAATAGTTCTGGGTTTTGGCAAGAAATCCCGAGAAGCCTCCTGCAAATGTATCGCCCGCTCCGGTCGGATCAAAAACATCTTCCAAAGGAAGCGCAGGTGCAAAAAACACATTATTTTCGTGGAAAAGCAAAGCACCGTGTTCACCTTTTTTAATGATCAAAGTATGAGGCCCCATTTCCAGAATTTTCTTCGCAGCTTTCACCAAACTGTATTCTTTACTCATTTGGCGGGCTTCTTCATCGTTGATGGTCAAAACGTCTACATCTTTCAAAACGTCCATCAATTCATTCCAAGTCAAATCCATCCAGAAATTCATCGTGTCCAAAATGACTAATTTTGGGCGTTCGTCCAATTGGTTTAAAACCGATTTTTGTACTAAAGGATGAAGGTTTCCCAACATTAAAACATCAGGCTTTCTCCATTCTTCCGGCACCAAAGGCTGAAAGTTTTCTAACACATTCAATTCCGTTACAAGTGTATCACGGGAGTTCATGTCGTTGTGGTAGCGACCGGCCCAATAAAAAGTTTTTCCACCTTCTATTTTTTCAATTCCGGAAAGATCAATGTTTTTTGATGACATCAAATCCAAATATTCTTTAGGAAAATCATCACCGATTACAGATACAATGCCGGTTTTTACATCAAGCATTGAAGACGCCATTCCGATAAATGTAGCAGCACCTCCCAAAATTTTACCTGTTTTCCCAAAGGGTGTTTCAATCTGATCAAATGCAACAGTGCCGACAACTAATAAACTCATTTTAGTAAATTTTGGGCAAATATATGTTTTTTTAATGGGTGTTGAATGCTGAAATCAGTTAGGACTCCTCAAAAATCAATCAATGGACTTTACCACCGCTTTTTCGGCTTCTTTTCTGGTTCCGTCAAATCCGTCTATACCAGAAACGGTTGTATATTTAAGGATGAATTTCTTCCCCGGATTTAAACGCTGGTAAATGCTTTGACATGCCATGGTTGCTTCGTGGAAACCACAAAGAATGAGTTTTAATTTGCCCGGATAAGTATTGATATCTCCCACGGCATAAATACCGGGAATATTGGTCTGATAGTCCAAAGCATTGTTTACTTTGATGGCATTTTTTTCAATTTCCAATCCCCAATTGGCAATAGGACCAAGTTTAGGAGAAAGTCCGAACAAGGGCACAAAATAATCGGTTTCTATCCGTTTTCTTTCGCCTTCTTTATCAATGGTGATGGCCGATAATGATTCGTTTCCGTGCAATTCAACAACTTCTGCAGGTGTGATCAGATTGATTTTTCCCAGACTTTTCAAATCTCCTACTTTTTCGACTGAATCCAGTGCACCACGGAATTCGTTTCTTCTGTGAATTAAGGTAACTTCAGAAGCGACTTCTGTTAAAAAAATGGACCAGTCAAGTGCAGAATCACCACCACCTGCAATCACTACGCGTTTGTCACGGAATATTTCCGGATTTCGAACAAAGTATTCAATTCCGTTTTCCTCGAATTTTTCTAGATTTTCCAATTCGGGTTTACGGGGTTCAAAGCTGCCCAATCCACCTGCAATTGCAATTGCTCTTGCATGGTGTTGGGTACCACGGCTTCCTGTCACTATAAAACTACCGTCTTCCATTTTTTCAATGGTTTCGGCAACTTCATTCAAAGTAAATCCGGGTTCAAACTGCTTGGTTTGTTCTATAAGATTATCGACCAATTCGCCGGCAAGAACAGATGGAAATCCGGGAATATCAAAAATCGGTTTTTTGGGATATAATTCCGCAAGTTGACCGCCCGGTTGGGGCAAAGCATCTATAATATGGCAGCGGAGTTTTAATAATCCGGCCTCAAAGACCATAAATAGTCCGGTTGGACCTGCGCCTATGATAAGTATGTCTGTTTGAATCATTTGTATAGAAAATTGCGTTCAATTAAATGGAAATCACCCATTTATTTTACAAAAATACGACCGAAACCTAAACTTTTCTGTGATATGTATCAGTAAGAAATCAGGTTTCCTGAAGTGCGTCCTTTATACGGTTCATCGCTTCTTCCAATTGCTCTTCAGATGCAGCAAAAGAGAATCTAAGACAATTGTCCATTCCAAATGCACTACCCGAAACAGTGGCAACATAAATTTCTTCTAAAAGAAACATGGATAAATCATCTGCGTTTTCGATTTTTTTACCACGAAAGGTTTTGCCAAATGTAGCCGATACATCCGGAAAAAGATAAAAAGCTCCTTTGGGTTCGCTGACCTTGAAATAAGGAATTTCGGCTGCTTTTTTCATCATGAGGTTTTTTCTTTTTTCAAAAGCTTTCACCATATAATGGGTTTTGGACAAATCAGCATGCAAAGCAACAATTGCGGCTCTTTGAGCAATTGAATTGGCTCCGGAAGTTACCTGACTTTGGAGGGTTTCACAAGCTTTGGCAATCCATTCGGGCGCACCGATATAGCCAATTCTCCAACCCGTCATGGCATAGGCTTTGGATAGTCCGTTTACTGTTACCGTTCGGTCATAGGCATCCGGAAAAGATGCAATGCTGACTGCTTTTTGTTCGAAAACGATGTGTTCGTATATTTCGTCTGAAACTATAATCAAATCATGCTTTTTTGCAAGTTTTGCAATTGCTGATAATTCTTCCGGGAAATAAACGCTTCCACTTGGATTGCAGGGTGAGCTGAAAATCAAGGCTTTTGTTTTGGGGGTAATATATTCACCTATCTTTTCTGCACTTGCTTTAAAATCTTCCTCAATTGTTGTGGGAATAAGCACCGGAATTCCGCCTGCGAGACTTATGATGTCGGCATAGGTAACCCAGTAAGGAACAGGGATTAGCACTTCATCACCTTCATTGATTATAGATTGAAAAACATTGTAAAGCGATTGTTTAGCCCCGGTGGAAACTACAATCTGGGAAGGTTTGTAGGTTATATTATTGTCTCTTTTGAACTTTCTACAAATTGCTTCTTTCAGTTCGGGATAACCGGCAATGGGGGGATAATGGGAATAATTCTGGTCAATTGCTTCTTTTGCAGCTTCTTTTATAAAGTCGGGGGTGTCAAAATCGGGTTCTCCTATGCTTAAACTGATTACATCCTTGCCTTGTTGTTTCAAATCACGAGCTTTTTGTGTCATCGCAATTGTAGCGGGTGGTTGAAGCATTTTGAGCTTCGTTGAAATTACCATAATTCTGAATTAAATTTCCCTGCGAAGATAGGTATTTTTAAAATTTTCCATCATTTAATCCATCAATAGAATTAATACTTCCATAAGTAAATTTAGAATTGGAAAGCTAATTTCAAGGATATAAATAGTAAATTGCACATAAAAAATTTATGGCTACAATTACATTTAAAGGAAGTCCTGTAAATACAAAAGGAAGTTTACCTGCGGTGGGCGCCAAAGCGCCAGACTTTAAACTTACAGGAGGTGATTTGTCTGAAAAAGCTTTGACGGATTTCAGCGGGAAAAGATTGGTCTTGAATATATTTCCAAGTGTGGACACGGGTGTTTGTGCAGCTTCTGTAAGGCATTTCAATGAGAAAGCGTCGGGGCTGGAAAATACAGTGGTTTTATGTGTTTCAAAAGATTTACCTTTTGCACATAATCGTTTCTGTGCTGCGGAAGGATTGGACAATGTGGTAGGTTTATCTGAATTTAAAGATTCAAATTTCTCAGATGCCTATCAGGTCGTAATGACCGATGGTCCACTTGCGGGATTGATGAGTCGTGCAGTCGTTGTAATCGGCGAAGACGGAAATGTAAAATATACGGAACAAGTGCCCGAAATAGGACAAGAGCCGGATTATGAGGCCGCACTTTCAAGTCTTAATTGATTAAAGTCAATAATAATGAATAAATCCTGCTTTTATCTAAAGGCGGGATTTTTTATGCTACAAAAAAGGATGTTTCGGGACTAAGAATACTTAATAAATCTTACTGAATTCAAATAAAAAAGCGGGAGTAAATCCCGCTTTCAAATATTTAAAGGTTCAATCAATAACGTTCTAGTACCACCACCCGTCGGTTACATGCTCTTCCTTCTGGGGTGTCGTTTGTACATTTCGGATATTGTTCTCCGAATCCTCTTACTTGAAGACGTTCTGGAGCAACACCTTCTGTTACAAGTGCGTCTTTAACCGCTTGAGCTCTATTTTCTGAAAGTTTAAGGTTATAATTTTCATTACCTACACTATCAGCAAATCCATCCACGAAATAGTTTCCTTCGCCATTTTTGATAATCTCAGCAGCTTCTTTGACTTTTACTGAACCTTCTGCTGTTAAAGAATAGCTGTCAAATTCGAACAATACATCTTCAAATGAAATTTCTTCTACAGGTTCTGGAGTAATTGTTTCTACTGGTTCTTCTTCAACCGGTTTTTCTTTCATTCGTTTACATCCGTTCTCACAATAGTATTCATCTGTTTCTTCTCCGTTTGGACAGGCTTCCTCAGGACATTCGTCTAAATGATCAGGGATTTTATCACCATCTGTATCAGGACATCCATTGAATTCTGTTATTCCTGGAGTGTCTGGACATTCATCTTCCTCATCCGGAATACCATCTTTGTCCCTGTCATTCTTACCAAATCTGAATGCAATACCGGCTTTTGCCTGGAAGAAGTCAATATAATCTGATTTTACAGATGGGACTGCGACATATTGAGCTTCAATATTTAACCCGATTTTAGGCCATAACCAGAAATTCATACCTAATCCTCCGGATAATGCAAAATGGTCATTGTCCACAATTGCTCCGTTTTCAAGAACATCCCCATCATTGTCCACCACACCACTGAGCATATTACCATCGAGGTCATATACAGCGGGAGCAAACTCCAAGCCTCGATAAGGCATGCGATGGTAGTTGGCTCCTAATCTTAAATAGGGGTCAAACCAAGATGTTTCTTTTAAAATATAACCGTTTGCAAATCGGTATCTTAATCCTAATCCGATTAAAACCATGTACTCATTATCAATCATGAGTCTTTTATTGTCGATTTCTCCTACAGAGGCCTGTAGATCAACTGCAAAAGATCGATTGAGTGTTCTGGCAACCGATATTTGAGATAAAGGTGGCACGAAAGACCAGTTGTCACCTTCAAAGAGACCTTCGCCAAGTCCTCTTGCACTTGGGTGGTTTACAGCGTGTACGCCTCCACTAATGTACCATTTTTTCAACATATTCTGTGCAAAAGAATCTGCTGAAAGAAGTAAAAACAGAAGGGTAAAGAATATAGAAAGTTTTTTCATAAAATGTTTTTAGAAATAATTTGACCCACTAATATATAAACAATTTTATTAATTCTTAAAATTATTAACAATTATAAAGATTTATTGAAAGAAATAGAAACTTTATCAGCTTTTTTGCTTTCAGAATAATCATAAAATCCTTCCCCTGACTTCACGCCAAGTTTTCCCGCTGTAACCATATTGACCAAAAGTGGACAAGGTGCATATTTTGGGTTTTTGAAGCCTTCATACATTACATTCAAAATAGAAAGGCAAACGTCTAATCCGATGAAGTCGGCTAATTGTAAGGGACCCATAGGATGTGCCATTCCTAATTTCATCACGGTGTCGATTTCTTGAACCCCGGCAACGCCGTTGTAAAGTGTTTCAATGGATTCATTTATCATCGGCATCAAAATACGATTGGCCACAAATCCCGGATAATCATTTACCTCCACAGGCACTTTACCTAAAGTAACGGAAAGATCCATGATGGATTTGGTGACTTCTGCCGATGTGCTGTAGCCTCTGATGATTTCTACCAGTTTCATAATGGGTACCGGATTCATGAAGTGCATACCGATTACTTTGTCGGCACGATGAGTAGCAGATGCAATTTTGGTAATGGAAATGGAAGAAGTATTGGTTGCCAGAATGGTATGGGAAGAAGTCAATTCGTCCAGTTGTTTAAATATTTTTAATTTTAATTCTACATTTTCTGTTGCGGCTTCAACGACTAAATCCACATTTTTCACGCCTTCTTCCATTTGGGTGAAAGAAGAAATATTACCCAACGTTGAATTTTTATCTTCTTCGGTAATGGTTTGTTTGGCCATCATTCGATCCAAATTAGAAGAAATTGTATTCAATCCTTTTTCCAATGATTCCTGAGACAAATCAATTAAATTTACTTTAAAACCATTTTGGGCAAAAACATGGGCAATTCCGTTTCCCATGGTTCCCGCCCCTATTACTGCAATATTTTTCATTTGCTGATTATTTATTTTATTTATTAAAAGCATCAATTATTTGGTGGGCAATCCTTAAAGCATTTGTGCCGTCCGTTAAAGTTACTAAGGGTTCGGTATCATTTTCAATGGCATTTGCAAAACTTTCCAGTTCGTCCAAAATAGCATTATTGGTTTTCACGTCTGGATTGTCAAAATAGATTTGTTTTTTAACGCCTTCTGCATTTTGAAGAATCATATCCCACTCGCCGGGACTTTCAGGTGCTTCTTTCATTTTTACAACTTCACAGGTTTTATCAAGATAATCCACAGAAATATAAGCATCTTTTTGGAAGAATCTGGATTTGCGCATGTTTTTTAAAGAGATCCGGCTTGAAGTGATATTGGCGACGCAACCGTTTTCAAAAACTAAACGAGCATTCGCTATATCTGGCGAGTCGCTAATCACCGCCACACCGCTGGAATGCACTTCTTTGACTTCTGAATTAACCACACTTAAAATCGCGTCAATATCATGAATCATTAGATCTAACACCACCGGGACATCTGTTCCTCGCGGATTGAATTCAGCTAAACGATGGGTTTCTATAAACATGGGATTGACTATCAAATTACTTACTGCTTTGAATGCCGGATTGAATCTTTCCACGTGACCCACTTGTCCTTTGACATTGTGTTTTTTTGCCAGAGCAATTATTTCTTCTGCTTCCGCCACGGAATTAGCAATTGGTTTCTCAAGAAAAATATGTTTTCCTGCCTCAATAGCCATTTTGGCACATTCGTAATGGGAAAGTGTAGGTGTGACGATGTCTACAATATCGGAATGTTCAATAAGCTCAGAAATACTGGAAAATGATTTGTAACCAAAATCTGATTCTATATTTTTTGAATTTACCTCATTGGGGTCAAAGAAACCGACTAATTCTAATTTTTCTGACTGTTGGGCTAATTTTAAATGAATTTTCCCTAAGTGTCCGGCCCCTAACACACCTATTTTCAGCATGATTTTAAATTTGAGTTTAAAAATACAGAGAATCCCTTTAAAATTGCCCAATTTTGTAAAAAATTTGTAGATGTGATAGATGAATTTAGACACAAAGGTAAAAGAGGACAATTGGTTAATTTATTAAGAGAAAAAGGAATTGAAGATGAAAATGTTTTACAGGCGATAAATAAAGTTCCCCGCCATCTATTTATTGATAGTGCGTTTGAGGAATTTGCTTATAAGGATCAGGCATTTCCTATTGGAGCAGGTCAAACGATTTCGCATCCGTTTACAGTGGCGAAGCAATCTTCACTGCTTCATGTGAATCGGGGAGACAAGGTTTTAGAAATCGGAACAGGAAGTGGTTATCAAGCGGCTGTTTTGGTAGAAATGGGTGCGGAGGTCTACACGATTGAAAGGCAAAAAGACCTTTTCGATTTTTCACAGCGTATTTTCAAAAAAATTAAAATTAGACCTAAATATGCAACTTATGGAGATGGATATAAGGGGTTACCGTCTTTTGCGCCATTTGACAGGATTATCGTTACAGCAGGTTCAGCCTCCATTCCTAAAACTTTATTGGAACAATTGAAAATAGGCGGAATTATGGTTATTCCCATTGGTAGTGAAAATCAAATGATGACGACCTTTTTGAGGATTGGTGAACGTGATTTTGAAAAGATGGAATTTGGGGATTGCCAATTTGTTCCCATGCTGGAAAGAAGGGAAAAATAATTATAAAAAAGTAAAAAGTAAAAAGTAAAAAGTAAAAAGTAAAAAGTAAAAAGTAA
>Ga0079224_100007882_pt1 | contig 14352 bp, 14 predicted proteins | sample Stecom2015_FD_80414 | JGI IMG/M metagenome (GOLD analysis project Ga0079224, IMG submission 80414) | Agricultural soil microbial communities from Utah to study Nitrogen management - Steer compost 2015 | ecosystem: Environmental > Terrestrial > Soil > Agricultural land | place: USA: Utah...
GTATAAGGTCTCTGTAAAGTTTTTTTTCAGGATGAGAAAGAGTAATAGTACCAGTAAATTCTCCCTATTTTTATTACCTTCGTTGCATAATTAATTAATCAAATAAATATGAAAACTAACAATCTCCTATTATTGCTATTTTCCCTATTATTGCTTGGATGCCAAAAAGATTTTTCTGAAAGTAACTTGCACGCTGAGACGAATGATAAATCTATTTCTTTAAAGGAAGCAATAGATATGATGCAACGGGACGCTAATAAATTACACGCTAATAGTCTACCCTCTCCGGCATCCCAACAGTACGCTGCACCAAGATTGCAGGCAGATATTTTAAACAATACTAACAGTACAGACGAAGATTTATGCCCCTCCTATCCGGTTATCCGAGATTTTTCATCGAGAATTGGTATAGATACAGAGGGAACCAGCCATTCCGTTCTAGATGGCGGTGGGGGTATAGCTCTCAGACATAAATTTAAGAAAGGAATGACCTATCAAATTACGTTTTATGTAAGTAGTGAAAATGTTTATAATGGAGATAAACCGAAACTAACCAAATTTCCTAATCTAGAATTTGGTCTAGCCAACCAGCAACACTTTCCCGTTAACTGTAATGGACATATTAAGCTTAGTTCGCTACAGATACCGTCATATGTCGTTCAGACTATACCGGGACAAAGCTGGCCCCAAAGTCAAACTACGGATGTATCAATCAACTCTCACGCGCGTACTATCACGCTAGTGGCGAACGAATGCTACGATTTTCTTTGGTTGAACGTAATACCGGTCTCGGGAAAGTATTGGCATAAATTTGGAATCTCAAATTTAGTAATTAAAGAACTTGGAGACGGTTTTAATTTTGTACAAACCGGCAAGCTCGAAAACGACGGGGCTGCGACTTTCCAGGTTAATTATTCCGGCTATTTGATTGACCATCCATGGCACTGGGAAACTACAGGGAATCTGGTAATCCAAGGAGATAATATCGGGGCATCGGTAAATATAAAATCGACTAATTCTGATGATTATTCAGGCACAATACGTGTAACGCTCCCCGGATGCGGAGTTATCCTGGAAAAAGTAATTGAAAGGTGTTCAGGTAAACTAGACGGCACATCTATTGATGCTCCATCGATGGCAATATGGGGTCAAGAATATACGATAAAAATTATTCCGCCTCAGGTCGATTACGAATTTGAGACAACTGTTACTCTCGAAAGAAATTTAGGGAGGGCACAATTTACTAAAATCGATGATTTTAAGTACAAACTCAAAGTACATACACTAAATCCATATCCTGGAATGCCGGACTACGGAGAGGACTTTATTATTGACGTTAAATATAAAAATGAGTGTAATAAAATTGAATCTATGAGGTTGAACATTAAGGCGCCTAATAGTATAAATCCGGGGCCAGGAGGGATAGAATAATTTATATTCAAAATAAAAAGATACCCTTTAGCACTGCCCCTAAAAGTTCGACATTATTTGGGGGCAGTGCATTCTTTAATAGCTTCTTTATTTTCAAAATAGTATGACCAGCAACCGGGCTATTTCGAGTTATCCCCATGACGGAAACCTGCAGGTTGACAATTACACGAACACTTTTAGCAGAGGATATTATGATGTAAAACCTAGCAAATTACATCAGTTGTAAGTGGTAAATAATAATACAGCATAATTGGCAATTTAGAGTGGTTCCCCCACATGTTCTCAATAATAAATTAGTCCATTGCTGTCTTCATTTCGTTTTAGCCTAAGATAGCGTGCATCCAGGTATTGAACTTCTTTTGAAATCTTCGTTATTAGTGTAATATAATCCGCATCCTTATCCTTTGAAATGAAATCGCTTAAATTGTAATTCATAATTTCTGTCTTTTATGCTACCCGCAAACGAGATAATAATTTTATAAATATTCGATTTATGAAAGCTAAAAAATGGGTGCTTTAAAACGTCGATAGATATTGTTCCGTTGAAAAGTTTTCAGTATTTTTATACAGTTAACTAATTAGATATGGCCTTATCTCTCCAAGAAGCACGAGATATAATCTCAAATTCTCCATTCGTAAAGGAAATAAATGAATTGACAAGTACGATATCCTACCCTTATTTGAATATGCAATTTGAATTAAAAGGCTTATACAATATATACAAGTACTTTTACGGACAATTTGTTGGGTGGGAAAACCTAAAAAAAACTACTTCAACCCATATCTTCGATCAAAGTCACCAATATTATAAGAGTGTATTGATTGCTTTGCAACAATTTATAAAACAGGAGTTAAATAATGGGGTCACATCTACGAACACCATAGCTACTTTATTCAATAAAAATGTTCGGAATCTCATAATAAATAAACACAACATTAGAAATCAGCGTAACAGTTATCCATTTCCATTTGATTCTCCAGAAGTAGATTTCTTGATAGAACTACAGTCAAAACAACCAGACCTAGTTGACGCTGCTTATGGTTATTTAATAGGTGTCAATCAGAGCATAAACACAACGTCAGCTCTGGTGGGAACAATTATGGCATATGAATTCCGAAATCAGGATAATTCTGCCATTTTCAATCGTCGCATGAAAGAAAAAAAATCATTAGATAGACTGAGATCAAAGTTTGAAGGTCTTTCTACTGATTACGAAAATGAACTAACAGCATACATAGCTAAATTAAAAGAAGATTTCCAAACTCATATCACAGAACTGGATGAGTTTAAGAAAGCGAAACAAAAATCAGTGACCGATTGGTTTATCTCGGAGAAAGGAGAAATTGAATCTTTTAGAAAGGAGTCGAAGGAAGATATAGAGAATATTCAAATCAGTTACCGCAATAAAGTTGAACTGCAAGAACCAATTAAGTATTGGGTTGAAAGAGCCACGGTTTTAAAAAGAAAAGGCAACTGGTTGTTAGGGGGCATTATTATCACTTCACTCCTCTTTGCCGCCGGTGTATATTTCCTACTATGGCATACACCAGCTGATATGCTAGAATCTATTTTCGATGGAGATAAAACTGCTGCTATTCGCTGGTCGTTAGTTTTCGTGATTTTTGTATCCATATTTTTCGTGGTAGCCAGAGCTTTGCTAAAATTTATGTTCAGCAACTTCCATTTGGCTCGTGACGCAGAAGAGAGAGAAAAGCTAACTTATTTGTATCTATCCATGATTGAGAAAGGAGCACTGGACGAAGAAGAACGTAAGATTATTCTCCAGTCTTTATTTAGCCGATCTGATACTGGATTGTTAAAAGAAGATTCTTCGCCAACGATGCCAAATGTTGGTGGTTTGATTAATAGACAAACCTGATTCTTAAAAACAAATTCCGCTCTATTAGCAACTGTATAACTAAAAAATTATTATATTATTATGAATGGCTATTCCGACTGGTTTAAAGTAGACTTACATATACATACTGACTTGAGCAGGAAAACAAAGGTCAACGACTACCAAGGACAATTTGATATAGATGTCCTAAAAGCTAAATTGATTCAGAATGATGTCAAGTTATTTTCTATGACCGATCATAATATCATCAATGTTGAAGCATATCACAATTATTATAATAGTTATACTGATGGTGATCCTAAACTTTTGATAGGCTGCGAGTTCGATATAGAGGTTCCTGAATCTGGTACAGCTAAAACTTACCATTGTCTGATAATCTTCGATAGAGATACTATCGAAGATGTAAATACGATTTCTGATTGCATAGAGAAACTGTATCAGAAAATGGGGATGCCAGATACCGAGCGTAAAATCACGATCGATGATATACACGATCTTTTCCACGATTATGACTATTTCTTTATACCACATGCAGGAAATACAAAAAGCATTCTCGACCCATATATAAACTACGATATTAAATTATGTCAGCAAATGGTTCTATTGATGCCTAGTGCATTCGAAAAAGTAAAGGAGAAGACAAAACAGATCTATAACCAGGGATTCGACAAGATCAAGACATTAGATTTCAAGCAACGGGATGATATCGCTTACATCGATTTTTCAGATAATCATAATTGCCATCTATATCCCTGCACGAATAAGAACGGTGACCCTCACCAGTTTTATTGTATAAAAGGTCGTCCCACATTTGAATCCATCCGGTTCGCGTTTATAGATCCTGTCTCACGTATAAAGAAGTATAGCGAGGTTGAAGTCCTCAGAAGGTTTGATAATTATCTGCATAGTATACAATTCGTAAACAATAAAATGATCCAAAATCAAACGCTGACCTTTAGCCCGAATCTCAATGTAATCATCGGTGGCAGGTCCAGCGGAAAAAGTCTTCTTTTTGCTATTTTAGGACAAAAGATCAGCAACCGAAAAAGTCGAATTGATCAATACGATACTGATCTTTCATATGTGAAGGTTCGTAGCTTTCTAAACAGCGAATACAAGGATTCAATCGCGTATAACATTAATGACACAATCTATATCAATCAAGGTGATATCGTTAATTACTTTGAGAAAAACTCACTTAAGGAATTAATTAAAGAGGCTGGCGAGTGGGAGAAATACAAGGAAGCACAAACTTATTTCAAAAACCGTAAAGAAGAGTTGATCGAGCGACTTGATGGATTCAATATGCTCTATTCGGAATTCGTTGATTCAATAGATTCAAATTTCACCTTACATAGTAAGGATCTACTGTCTATCACGGATAATAGTTATTTTTTTCGTCCAATTGAAGAATTGGAAGATAGATATGCCGCACATTCTGAAGGACAAGACCTCTTGATTAAGCTACTAGAAGAACTGGAGGTTTTTGAAAGCAGTGAAAATTGGTCATTTGAGGACGACGAATTAGCACAAATTAATTTATTCAAAGATCTTGTGCAGAAGAAAAAGATTGAATTTAGTAAAAACTCAAAAATTTATGAATGTAAAGTTGATTTTATTAGTTCCGTCAATACAATACTGACCGAGCAAAATGCAAGCCTCGATTTGAAGAGCAGAGAGAAAGAACAGTCGAATGGTCGCTTGTCTTCGCTTAAAATTAATTTTATAGATTTATTAAGGAAAGCCAAACTTTTAGAAACACACTGTGCTGAAATGGAGCAATATCGCTATAATTTTAGTCAAGATATCAAGATCAATGATAACGTATCTGTAGTGCTTGAAATCGAGGAGTATGAATCTGTAAAAACCAAAATTTTAGAGGGTTTAAGTGTTTCTGCCGAAATTTCGTGGAGTTTATTTCGGGTTGTTTTAAATTTAAGTCAAGGAAAGATTAGAATAAAAAATTTTCCCGATAATTCCGCTGAAAATTTGAAAAAGAAAGTTTCTACTCAGTTAAAGATAATTTTAGATTCCTTTGATAGGCCGCAAGAATACTTAAAATATTCAGAAGATAGTTCTTCTAAGAATAATTCTCCTGGTTACAATTCAGAGAAGTACTTAGAAACTGTGCTTACCGAAGGAACATCAAAGATTGTATTTATTGATCAGCCAGAAGATAACTTGGGCAATCGGTTTATAACGAGTAACCTTATTGACCTGATTAGAAAACTCAAATTTAAAAAGCAAATTTTTTTGGTCACCCACAATGCATCTATTGTCGTATATGGAGATGCGGAAAATATTGTTTTATGCGTCAATGAAAATAATACCATTAAGTACACGCAGCTTGTTTTAGAAGATCGTGATCATCAAAAAGATGTTTGTGAGGTGTTAGATGGTGGGCAGTATATTTTTGAACAAAGAGCGAAAAAATATAACATAAAGAAACTTCTTCAATCATAAAATAGCGACTATGGATAAAATAAACGTAAACAATACGATCAATCAAGAAAAAATTACGGTTCAAATTATACAAAGTATCGATCGTGAAGACACCATTATCTTAGATATAACGAGCGACATCGAGCTTACGCCTCTAGTGCTACATATGGTTGGATTAATAGAAAAAAAAAGAAAGCTTGAATATAACTTTAACGATCCTCAGGCCTTAGCCGAAGGAGATACAAAGGTATTACTTATCAAGAACACGATTATTGAAATTTATGATCGCTTCAATAAGAGTATTGAAAATAATGAAACAGAAACTGGTAGCATTATTCTTCCTGTTGACGACGATTTACCATTTTAAGATTTAAGAGACAGTTAAATCTGTAAAGTTTTTTTAGGACGAGACATATGATATCGTCCTATTTTTAAATTTCATATCTTATTTCTAATAAAATTTGTTCAACTAACTTTCGGTTGGATACGAAAACCGGTGTGGTTTTCTTGAATCTACCCCAATAATCTTACCCCAAATTGAAGTGAATATCTATTAAGAATATACCTCATCAAATAATATTGTTCTTCCGTTTTTGATTTCGTCGAGATAAGTTTCTCATATTGGACAGACAGTTCAGAAAGATCCCTATCGGCTGTAAGATAAGAAAGTACAACGTCTGTAATTTTAAACAACTCCTCCTGCTGATATTTTTTTGAAACAATCAATAGTTCGACAAAACCGAAAAAAGTTTCAAGAACACTTTCCAAACTAGAGACCTTACCAGTCAGCATATGCAAAGGATTCATAAATCGATTAGTTATAGCAAAATTGTGCGTTTGTAGGCAATGGAATAATGTCTGGGAATTGATATCTATAAATTTGTAATGTAAATCTAAAAGTTGGATAATTCTATCGTGGTAAAAATCGCGGCCGATTAGTGAAACTTGCTGTAAATATTTTAAAAACGGAATTATCCAACACGTCTGTATTTGTAGATCGGTTTGGGTTCTGGTTCTTAAAAAGAAATCATCTGAAAACAAAATAGCTCCATTATCTTTCGCCAACAAAGCAGAATCGTACATCGAAATGCCAAAATTTGAGTATAATCGTTTTTTCTCATTTCTATTTATCCTTATAGTATTAGGGTATTTAACTGAAAAATGAGTACTTATAAGAGCAAGAAGTGGGTCTTCAGATACCTTTAGTCTTTTTGCTCCAAAATTATTTTGGTGATAAAACTCATTTAATTCCTCAAACGTAGAGTGGGTGATTGATAGATTTTTAAAATGTGTGACTACCAAATCAAGCATGCCCAGGTCATGAAGTGTCAAAATTCCAGTGATGTCGACCACAATCTCTTGATCGTTTTTTTCAAATTGCAAGCATGCCAGCTCTTCTTTAAACCCATAAGACACAGCAATATTTATATTTTTAATCAATAACTTATTCCTAACGCTCACCACATTTTCTTCCATTACCTCAGATAAGGTGCCTATACCAACTTGCATCCGTTGATAAAAACCAAATAATTGATCAATGGGATCTTCTTCATTCGATTTCTCTTTGGAGAGGCTCATCATGGCGATAATATCTTCTATATGGTATGCCTTAACGCTTCCGTCTCTCTTGAAAATACCACTGGCATCTTGTTGACATTTTTTTAACTGATATGAATACTTGCTTTCGATAGATTCGATTCGCCATCTTTTTGTAACAAACCCGTCATCAAGAGTAAATTCGAACCCAACAGCTTGACCATTAATAAGCAAACAAACTGGATCATCAATTGAAACTTCATACCTGTGAATATCCAACTCCTTAATCTCGTTGCCAACAATCAGAAGAGTTCTTCTTTCCTTAACCCCATCATAAATCACTACTGCAGCACCTTCCCCAGCAACGGTCGGCTGAATGAAATTAGATAACAGATCGAACTTAAACCACAACATCAAATACAAATCATTGGAAAAAGGAGATTTATGTTTCCTATGAAAGTTATAAAGTACCTCTACGCATTTTAAACATTTTCCACGGCTGGCTAACAAGACTAGGTAATTATTCTGGTCATCCTTTCTTAAATTATCAATTTCTATTTCCCGCTCCAAAAATAAATCGACTTCAGGAAAATCACCAATTCTAAATTGAATTGTAGCGATAAATATTTCCATATCAATCCTATCTTTATACACATTGACGTAAGCTTTAGCTATTGTCACAGCTTTAGGGTATAAATAGTTCTCAACATATAAATCACATTCTTTCGCTGTATATTTAGGATGAATCCCCTTGCTTATTCTCAACGATTCAAGCGTTCGAACCAATTTATCAATATCTCCCGAATTTTCAATTGCGCGCAACAGACGATCTGTTAATGAATTATAGTCAAGCGTAGTTAACCTTGGTTCCAACAATAAAACTACTTTGTCCCATAACCCAGCTTTTTCATATAGTCCAATAATTTCGTTAACAATGCTAAATCTAGATTCAGTATCAATCTGGTTTTCACATATCAAGAGCAGAGATTCAAATTCCGGAGATCCTAAATGAAATAAAAGCTTTGCCTCAATGATCCTATAACCAAGTCCTTCATATCGTTTTATTCTATCAGCCCACAAATTCACTTTGACAACGTCGTCCTTAGAAATATAAAAATCAATTAGTATTTGTAACCCTTGATAGATCAAAGAGGTATCCTTTGTTTCAGATAATTGTTCAAAGGCTCTTTCTACAACATCTGCTTGGTTGGCATGGCTAGCAATCTCGATCAGCATTAGCAAGTCATCTTTCAGTACAGACGACCCTATAAATTTTTCAAGGATTGCGACAGCTTCTTGGGAATGTCCATTTACATATAGAAGCATAGCTTTTAACTGATATAGTTTTCGTCGTTCTAGAGAAAATTCCTTTTCAATTGTATCAAAATGTGCTAGAGCTTCATCTTCACGATGCAACAAATAAAGAAAAATTGACTTTGCTTGGAGATAAAAAAGTTTATTGTCGGTCGCATCATTTTCAAATGATAATATATCATCAAGTAATTGAAGGTAGCCCTCTATTTCCTCTTTAAGATTACTCTCAATACTTCTAATGTTATATATTTTATAATTAGTTTGATATTTAAATAGGATACTTTCTATATAAGATAATTTAACACCAGCATTATCGGGCGCTAATTGATAAGCCTTATTGACATGTTCTAGATATAATTCTTCGTATCCTTGGGATCGGGATGCAATTGCCAAAGCACGCTGGACACCTGCCTTATTTAAGAACTGATGAGGTAATTCTCTTATTATTTCCGTTATGTCTATAGATCGCTGTTTGACCAATATATAAGCTTCCCACACCTCAGGCATCTTATCACCATATCGTGTAATAGCTTCAAGTGTAAGTTTCTCACCTAATGCGTAATTCCCCTCAGCAACTAAATACTGAGAATAATTACATAGAGCGGCATAGTTCTGCTCATTTATTTCATAAGCCTTTCTGAAATATTCTCCTGCCTCTTCTTTGTTACCCATTTCATTACAGGCGTAACCTAAATTCACCAAGAGAGTAGACCTCACTTCAATGGATTTAATTTCATTGAGATTCTTTTCTAAATTTTTGAGTGCTTGAATTCCTAATTCAAATTTCCTTTCTTCCAAAAAAGCATTGGCATATCTTATTTGATCCTTAACAAATGGACTATCCGTATTTTGTGCTTCAAGTTTTTCCAGTATTGTAGCAATACCTCTATGAGTTACGGAGTTTCCCTCATTCAAACCTTCCAGTCCGTTGAGAATTCTACTTTGAACGGGAGTAGCTACCTTTTTAACGAGGTCTTTATATATCTTAATAAATTCATCTACAATTTTTGTAGATCTAATCTTATTTTCCGAACCCAATGCCTCAATAACTCCCTTATTCGATAATTCACTACTAACATGTATGATGAAAGGTTCTTTTTGCTCAGCCTCAATATAACTACTTTTATATACAACATATGCTTCCTCTGCTATTAGAATTTCAAAACAATCAACATCATTTATTTGAGCGTGGAGTAAAATTAAAGAATGAATATATAATGAACGGTGACTATCAGTTGGTTCTTCAATTCCTATTTCAGCTAAAAATTTGTAAACCTCATTTTTGTCCTTAAGCTTTCTATATCCGAGAGCTGCTAAACCCGTTACAATTTCGGTGATAAAAGGAACTCCAGCGAGATTACCTAACACAGTTTTAATCATATTGTTTATGTTAATAATTGTAATAATTACTAACTGTAAAAATAATAAAAGGAATTTACTTATAAGGTCTTATTGTCTTCTATAGAAACCTAGTATTTACTTTATTAGTTCTTGGATTTATTACGGAAAAAGTCTCGGGAATTCCGCGAACCCATATACTTAGATCTTTCTTAAATTTCTCCAAATTGAAATCTTGTAGTTTATACTTTGCAATAATTGGTGGTATTTCTGAAATTAGTTTTTCCACAGTTATTTTCTCTCGATCCTCTTGAGTTATCTCTATAAAAAGATTTAAATCAAGCATTATATCAATATATAACGTCTTTTCTTTCTTAGATAATCTAATTCTTTGTTTCAGTTTTAAATTTGGATCTTGGCACATTAAGACAACAGCAATACAATCAAGAGATGAGCCATAGTCTTGCTTATCAAAGAAACTTTTATAGCCAGTCTCATATAAAGCATCCAATACCTTATCTACTTTCGCTTCCCAAAAACTATCACACGTTATAAATAATCTCATAATCTATCTTACAATTTTATTTCCTGCCAGAAGAAATCCAGTTCGGGCTTTAAAGTTCAAAATTTTCATTCTTTCCAATATAGTCGCTTGTTTTAAAGTTCCTGAAAATTCGGATGTATATTGTAGTCCCTCGACTGTATTTTTCAAGAAACTTTGGCTATATCTGGTAAAAGGATTTCTAGTGGTTCCGAACTTCCTGGATATAATGTTGTGATTTGCTTTCATTCTTTGAATTACTGATATTCGACACAACATACCTTTTTATCTACTGCCCCTTAACTTTTTCTTCAACTCAGTTACAATTTCCAGCAATAGGTAATCAATTTCTGGCATGAAAGAAACTTGTTGCAACGTTAGCACTGGTTCAAATTCCTGAAGTCTTTCATGGGCTACCAAATCAGCAAGCTTTCTTTGTAAATCGTGCAGCCTAGACAATATCTCTTTTTTAGTTTTATGTTTCGGTCCATTTAATTCAGCTAATACGTGATCAAAAGATTCTTTTCCACCAAAAGCCGGCGGAACATGATTGAGTATAGTTCTAAGAAGCAAAGCTACTGAATAGTAATTATGCCGAACAAAATTATCATTGATCTCTTTACACAAGCTGATAAGCTTAGAAAGATCATATTGACACTTTCCATTCAATGCCTCCAAGGTTTCTATTCTGGCAGTGTTTATAAAATTCTCATTATCTGCGATGGGCTTTTCCCTTTGGGAACCGAACTCGTTATCGCCAACTATTTCGTCGGTAACTTCTTTGCCAAACTCTAGCAATTGTTCGCCTGTGAGATAAGGCGTTCCATATTTTAATTTTTGTTTAGCATGTTCAGTTTCATATATCTTTAATCGATCACGTGTAAGCGTCGATTCATTCAAAAAGATTCTGAATTCGCCAACATCTCTTCCGAAATAATAAGTCTGCCCTGACAAGGTAACTCGTCCCCTCCCTTCGAGATATGCCGCCAGGACGGTCTTCATTTGTTCTTCTTGAACATCAAAAATATTAAACCGTCCTGTAAATGCACCGATGTGGATGTTGTAGTTCATAACCAAGTATTAATATATCTCTATAAAAGTCCTTTCATAAAATCTAACAAATCTGAATGCCTATTTGAGAACATAGACAGTAGATTAGTAATTCCTCCTGTAAGAGTCATGTCCATAATTTTTCCTGCAATCTGCTCTTGTACGAATTTCTTTCCGAAGATCTTTCCTTTCTCTGCATTTTTTATCAGTTCTTCTTTCAGCTCGTCAACTGAATTGTAGATGAGTTCATTAGCCGCCTCTTGTCTTGTTTGAAATTCATACAAATTCTTAGCTATTTGTGATAGCTGCTCTTTAAAGCTTTCAAATTCTTCATTTGTAAAAACTTCATCGTCTAATTTGTAATTGAAATCATGGAGCATGAGAATAATATGTCCATTTACCAAGGCGATATTCTCATCAAATCGTGCACGCGCCTGATCATTGTATGAAGTATATGCCGTAACAAGGTCTTCAGTAAACTCGATTGAATCAATGTAGTCTAAAATATTCCGGAGCAAATAGACCTTGTGCTCAATTTTTGAAACATCACCAATAAAATCATCGATGTCCTCAATTATGCGTGCTGGGTTTGGCACCATTGAGCTACAAAACGCAACAATAGTTGTCTTATCTAAATCATTCTTAAGAAAACTCTCTAATTTTCCATCCAAAACAGCGTCTAAATTCATAAGCATTTATTTAATATTCTATTAGTAGTTGCTTTCTAGCAGCTTCAACATCTTATTCACAACATCTTGTTAAAAGAGTATATGACAAAACGTCGAAGGTTGTTGGTTTAGAAATCATTTATCCATACCCGCCTCTAAAGCATAGTTATATAAAACCTTTGGGTCCACCAACATTTTTACTTTTTCTTAGGAGGAGGACTATTCCGAGTAGGCGTCATCTGCCCTTTCTCAATATAGGTACTCCCCTGTGATCCATTCTAAGAACCATTATTGTTATCGTTATTTTTTGTCTTGCTCATAACATGTTTATTTTTTTGGGTTTTACCGGTGGTGGTGTGTTTCTAGAAGCCGGAATTTGTCCAGACAAAGGAATTACGCCTGTGGGCGGTACTACAATTTTAATTACCGAAGGTGATGTTGTTTTTTTACTCATATTCTTTTTGATAAAAATGTTTCTCCATATGTAGCTGTGCTCGTTCGTTACCAGCTTTCAATAATTTTTCATTAATTTTTATAAGCACTGAATTATCTAACTGTTGTAGTTCTATATTCATCTGTCTTAGGTCGAAATATTTTTCGAATGCATCGTTATAACCTATCTTCTCGTTCTCAAATTCACACCATAGGCGATCTAATCTTTCATAATAGATAACGTATTTAATACGATATTCACTTAACTTATTGATGGCCTCGTCCCCAATTAGCCATCCCGGTAACACCTTGTCTGCCAACTGTACTATAATAATAAGCAAACAGGCAATGAGCGCACTACTTTTCAGTATCTCCAATTCTTTCTGTAGAAAGGTCAAAACCGCACCCGAAACTGATATTGAAGCAATTGTAATATCATAAATTATTTTATTTCTTCGTCTAGAAGACAAATAAAGAGACAAAAACTCTTCATATTTTTTTGCATCATATAAATCCTCCCACATCCGGATACGCAAACCTATTTTATCGCCCTTTTCCATCTCGTTACTAATCTTAAAAGTTATAAACTATTATATATCCCTTCTAGTTCATTACAGAGAGAAATGACTTCAGTTTTAGTCATACTCACATCCTTGTCTGCGTGAACCAGACGCTCTCCAAACACATCATAAGCCCAACATAATCTTTCGTCGACAATATCATCCTTTTCGACGACCTTATCCAAAAGATAATACTTAAGTAAATTACCAATAGCTTTACACTGCTGAAGATCAAAAGGATTAGTTTTCGAGACATGAAATTTGACTGCACCGACTTTTCTAACTCCATCTTCAATATATCTAAATACCACATCCGGAGAAACAGTAATTCTGATATTTTGAAATTCTAAGGTTTTGTCATGGGGTTTAATTACCTCATAATTTCCCACAAGTATATTTTCAAATTTCATTTCTCTGACTTTGCTAATTGCTTCCAGAGATACTCTTTTTATATTTTTATACTTAGGTGTATCTTCTCGTCCTTTCTTGATGTCCTCAACTGCCTTTGTGAGAATGGACGCATCTGAAACATTCTCCAAATATTTTTTAATTCGATTCTTTGCCAGCTGATACCATGGAGTTAGAAATTTATTAACGACTAATTGCTGTTGGACTATACGTCTCTTTTTCTTATCAGTCCCAGACTTTGCCTCAATTAATTGGTTCAAAGAAATTGTAAAAAATATCATAATTCAGATTACTTCTCCTTCCTAACACCTTTAAACTTACCTCCGGATGTCTTGACATCCATAAACTGTCCTGTTTGCGTATCACGCTTAGTCCATAATCCAGTCTTTGGATTTTCTGATTGCGTACGCCCGCCAACGTATCCATGACGGCGGCTGTCGCCTGTCTTTCCATTTCCTGCCATTCTATTTTTTAGCTTTAGAAATTGTGCACCTTGCCTCCGCGATCATCTAGAGGGAAACCTCCTGATCCAGAAAACGGATCAACAAGCGACACCTCAAGCGATAGCTTTAGCCATTAATAAACTCGACATGATGTGTTTTTTCATACAGGACATGGGACACATTCAATACCCCAAGGTACGCTAGAACGAGAAAGTATTTTTACGGGTTTCCGTAATATTTGTTTGGTTATGCAAAACAAATTGCTTTATTTCGCGTTCAATTTAGAAGATCAATACTTTCATTCTGCCTTTCTAGGTACGGATGATATAA
>Ga0079224_100007883_pt1 | contig 14351 bp, 13 predicted proteins | sample Stecom2015_FD_80414 | JGI IMG/M metagenome (GOLD analysis project Ga0079224, IMG submission 80414) | Agricultural soil microbial communities from Utah to study Nitrogen management - Steer compost 2015 | ecosystem: Environmental > Terrestrial > Soil > Agricultural land | place: USA: Utah...
AGGCACACTGACCCGAACGGCGGGAACGAAACACGGGGCCGCCGGTGTCGGCGACCCCGTCCGGACCGGTGAGAGCGGCTAGTTGCTCTCGGGGATCAAGCCCTCCTCGCCGAGCATGGCCCGCACCTCTTCCATGCTCGCGTCGGGCGGAGGGAGGATGTACTGCGACGGCTGGAGGGAGTCGTCGGGCAGCGGCTTGCCGTCGGCGCGGACCCGGGCCAGCAGGTCGTGCAGCGCGACGCGGAAGACCGCCTCGTCGCCCGACTCGATGGCCTCCTCCAGCTTGCGGTCGAACGCGTTGAGCACGTCGAGGTCGGCTTCGGACAGGTCGAGCTGCCCCTCGCCCATGATGCGGACGATCACGCGCCACCTCCCTCGATCTGCTTGGGGGAGGTGCTTCCGCCGCTGCCGAGCTCGCGCTTCATCGCCTCCAGCTCCCGCTCCACGCCGTCGGTGCTGGCCATGCGGTCCAGCTCGGCCTGGATGTCGTCGCGGCTGGTGCCGGTGAGGTCGTCCAGGGCGCCCGAGGCGAGCAGCTCGTCGACGGCTCCGGCGCGCGCCTGCAGTTCGGCGGTCTTGTCCTCGGCGCGCTGGATGGCCATGCCGACGTCGCCCATCTCCTCGGAGATGCCGGAGAACGCCTCGCTGATCTGGGTCTGGGCCTGGGCCGCGGTGTAGGTGGCCTTGATGGTCTCCTTGCGGGTGCGGAAGGCGTCGACCTTGGCCTGCAGGCGCTGGGCGGCCAGGGTGAGCTTCTGCTCCTCGCCCTGCAGCTGGGCGTGCTGCTCGCGCAGGCTGTCGATCTGGCTCTGCAGCCCGGACTTGCGCTGCAGGGCCTCGCGGGCGAGGTCCTCGCGCCCCTGCGCCAGCGCGGCCCGGCCCTGGTTGGTCAGCTTGTTGGCCTGCTGGTCCAACTGCTGAATCTGCAGTTCGATACGCTTACGGGACGTGGCGACGTCAGCCACTCCGCGTCGCACCTTCTGCAGCAGCTCCAGCTGTTTCTGGTACGAGTAGTCGAGGGTCTCGCGCGGGTCCTCCGCGGCGTCCAGGGCTTTGTTCGCCTTGGACTTGAAGATCATGGAAAGTCGCTGAAACACGCTCATCGGCGTGGCCGTCCTCTTTCTCGGTCCGTATCGGCTGTTCCCAGCGGGCGCTTCTCTCAACCTTATGCGTTCTGGCCGCAGGTCGCCATGAGGTGGTGAGCGGCTACCCTGATGGGTGTGTTCCGTCGTCGCTCCGCCTCAGCACCCCAAGAGCAGGTCATGAGCAACTCCACCCAGTCCGAGACCGACCAGGCGCCCGCCCGCAAGGGGTACTCCCCGAAGAAGGGGGTGCCCACGCCCAAACGCAGGGAGGCGACCCAGCAGCTGCGCAGGCCGCTGGCGGCGCCCAAGACGCGCCGGGAAGCCTACAAGCAGCTGCGGGAGCGGGAACGGCGCAGGCGGCAGCGGGAGCGGGCGGGGCTGGTCAACCCCGAGGACCGCTACATCCGCCCCCAGGACCTGGGTGCGGCGCGCGCCCTGGCCCGCGACTACGTCGACTCGCGCCGCACGGTCAGCGAGTTCTTCCTGTACTTCTCGCTGGCCATCATCGTGCTGCTGTTCCTGCCGCTGGTGCAGGTCCAGCTGTTCGTCACCTACGTCGTGTGGCCCATGATGATTGTGACAATGATCATCGAAGGCTTCTTCACCGCGCGCCGCGTCAAGCGGCTGATCGCCGAGCACTACCCCCGGGAGACCGAGAACGTGCGCGGCGCGGGCATGTACGCGGTCATGCGCCAGCTGCAGATCCGCAAGCTGCGGCTGCCCAAGCCGCGGGTGGGCGTGGGCGACGACTTCCTGGCCAAGCACCGCCGCTGACGCGGGCCCCGCCCCCGCGGCGGCGCGGTCGCGGCCCGCGGATCCGGGGAGGCGCTTTCCGGGGGTCGGACACTAGGGTGACGCTCATGGAATTCCGTCATCTTGGCAACAGCGGACTCGTCGTCAGCGAGATCGCCTACGGCAACTGGATCACCCACGGCTCCCAGGTCGAGGAGGACGCGGCCGTGGCGTGCGTGCACGCCGCGCTGGACGAGGGCATCACCACGTTCGACACCGCCGACGTCTACGCCCAGGGCCGCGCCGAGGAGGTGCTGGGACGCGCGCTGAAGGGGCAGCGCCGCGACGGCGTGGAGATCTTCTCCAAGGTGTACTGGCCGGTGGGTCCCGGGAAGAACGACCGGGGCCTGTCGCGCAAGCACATCGTCCGCGGGGTGGAGGAGTCGCTGCGCCGCCTGGGCACCGACTACCTGGACCTGTACCAGGCGCACCGGTTCGACTACGCCACCCCGCTGGAGGAGACCCTGCGGGCCTTCGACGACCTGGTGCGCCAGGGCAAGGTCCTCTACGTCGGCGTGTCGGAGTGGCGGGCCGAGGAGATCGAACGGGCGCTGAAGGTCGCCGACGAGATGGGCCTGGACCGGATCGTCTCCAACCAGCCGCAGTACAACATGCTGTGGCGGGTGATCGAGTCCGAGGTGGTGCCGCTGTGCGAGCGTGAGGGCCTGGGGCAGATCGTGTGGTCGCCGATCGCCCAGGGCGTGCTGACCGGCAAGTACAAGCCGGGCCAGCCGCCGCCCGCGGGTTCCCGGGCCACCGACGAGAAGTCCGGGGCGAACTTCGTCCGGCGCCTCCTGGACGACCAGACCCTGCTGGAGCGGGTGCAGCAGCTGCCGCCGCTGGCCGCCGAGGCCGGCCTGACCCCGGCGCAGCTCGCGGTGGCGTGGGTGCTGCAGAACCCGAACGTGTCCGCGGCGATCATCGGCGCCTCCCGCCCCGAGCAGGTGCGCGACAACGCCAAGGCCGCGGGCGTCCGGCTCGACGCCGAACTGATGCGCCGCGTCGACGAGATCCTGGGCGACTCCGTACAGCGCGACCCGGCGCTGACCGCCAGCCCGAAGGAGCGCCCGTAGCCGACGGCCGGTCCTCCGATGACGCTTCTATGTCAAGTGGTGGGTCGGTGGGTGGTGAACTGGCGGGTGTGCTTCGGCCGCGAAGCGCGGCAGCCTTGACCGCCGCTCCGGTACCGGAGAGGGGTTGTCGGGTGGCGGCTCTTCGGGGGTGAAGCGCCATCACACGGCCACAGGCCGACCGGTGGTGAAGCGCTACGGAAAGCCGCCACCCCCTCCAGGACCCCAGGGCTCGGGTAGGGCTGCCGGGCCCCCGGCCGCAGCGGGCCTGCTGGTTCACTGCTCGCCCGCACCTCGGCCCTCCACCGGAAACCGCTCCCGTCGAAACAGCTTCCGGCACATCCCAGCATGAACCAATAGATCTTGACGGTAGAGGGGCACAACCAGCGGTTGCGACCCCACTACCGTCAAGATCAACGCCCCTCTGCTTCTCCCACGCGGTGCGCGGCGCGGTGCGCGAGCACGCTGCCCGCCCCCACCAGGACGAGGGCCGCCGGGGCCGTGCCCAGGATCGTGACGACCTGCGCGACGGAATCCCCGAGGAGGAGCAGCACCGTCCCGCCTGCCGAGAACACGGCTCCCGCGCCGACGACCCAGGGGGCGACCCGGCGGTGCACGGCGTACCAGAGGCGCTCGTCGCTCAGGGTGGCGTGAGTGCGGATGCCGACGAGCGGATTGGGACGCAGTCTCCCCCGCGCCCCCAGCACCCCGGTGACGACGAGCAGGACCCCGCAGAGCAGCAGAAGCACGGAGATCAGGAGGAGGGGCGCCCCCGTCAAGGGCTCCTCGGGAATGCTTGCGGAGGACAGGACGGCGGGAATCGGCAGCTCCTCGGCCAAGGCACAACCCTTCCGAACCGGACGGTCTGTTTCTCGTGGGAGATTTTTCCCGATTCTCCTTCCCGTGCCGGAAGGCGGCCGTGACTCTTCCCGGTCCGGGGCCGGGGCATGGTGGCGGGGGTGCTTCCGCGGGTCCGGGCGGTCGGCCGAAAGCCTCGTTGTCGGGCACACGCACGAGGAGACACGAAGCCGGCCCGTCCGTGCCCGAACCGGGCCTGCTGCCACCGCAGAACCGCTCACTCGGGCACCGGTCGGTGCGGCCGCTTCGCCGGCTTCACCGGGGCCGTTCCCGGAAGTGCCGGATCCCGCCGGGAAGTCTCCCTCCGGGGGAGTCAACTCCCCTGCTGTCTGCGGCTCTTCCGCTCTTTCACCCGCCGTTCCCGTTCCCTGGCCGCCTCCCGGTTGGCCAGTGCCGACCGGAACAGTTGCTCCAGGAACTCCTCGAACGTGTCCGCGAGCGGGGTCTCCCCTCGTCCCTCGATCCAGCGGTGGACCCCGGGACGGGACTCCCCGAAGTACCAGAGCACGTACCCGTCGTGTTCGGCGATGAAGAACTTTCCGGGCAGCGACAGGTCCGGATCGGTCTCGACCAGGTCCCTGGCGGCCTCGATGCCGTACCGGCATCCGAGGCAGGACACGTGAACGTCGATGTGGCGGACAGCGGTTCTCCCCACGCTCCGCAGATAGTCGAGGAAGACCTCCGGGGGTCGCGCATCCGGCTGTTCGGCGAGCGTACGGGCGATCTCCTCCTCGCTGTGTCCGCGGACGCCGTCGGCGTCGACCAGCCCGGAGGCGACCAGCCGCTCCGCCCAACGGGAAAAGTCCATGCCGCCTCACCTCATGTAGTCGGGCAACTGGTTCTGGTACCAGTCGCTGTTGCGTTCCGTGTACCTGTCCGTCTCCGGGTCGACGCACCCCTCCCCGGTGTCCTTGTGGCCCCGTCGGCTCCGCCCCCGGGCAACTCTCACCTCGATCCCCGGGTAGGCGTCGATGAACTGGTCGATCACGTTCTGACAGGACGTGCACGGCGGTCGTTCCGTGTAGATCTCCACCCTGCCGGTGGCGTTCTCCGTCAGGTTCTGGGCCAAGTCCTCAAGGACCTTCCCCTCCGAGTCGAACGGCGCCTGGTGGCTGCCGCCCCGTGCCCTCCGGGGGCCGTTGCGCAACGGGTTTTTCTCACGGTCCGCTGCGCGGCGGCCGGGACCGTGGCATCCTGGTCGGCTGTCTTCCGTCTTCCCCCGGAGGAGATCCATGAAGCTGCTGCACGCCGCCGACCTGCACGTCGACAGTCCGCTGCGCGGGCTGTCCCGCTACGAGGGGGCCCCGGCCGAGCAGTTGCGCGGCGCCACCCGGCGCGCCCTGGAGAACCTGGTGGACCTCGCGCTGGCCGAGGAGGTCACCGCGGTGCTGCTCGCCGGGGACGTCTACGACGGGGACTGGCCCGACTACAACACCGGGCTGTTCTTCACCCGGCAGATGGGGCGGCTGCGCGCGGCCGACATCCCCGTCTACCTGATCGCGGGCAACCACGACGCGCAGAACTCGATGACGCGGACGCTGACCCTGTCCCTGCCGGAGAACGTGCACTACTTCCCCACCGACCGCCCCGACACGGTGGTCGACGAGCAGCGCGGGCTGGCCGTCCACGGCCAGGGCTTCGCCCGCTACGACATCACCGACAACCTGGCCGTGCACTACCCCCCGCCGGTGTCCGGCCTGTTCAACGTCGGGCTGCTGCACACCGCGCTGGGCGGCCGCGAGGGGCACGAGCGGTACGCGCCGTGCAGCCTCGACGACCTGGTCGACCGCGGCTACGAGTACTGGGCGCTGGGCCACGTCCACCAGCGCAGGGTCGAGTACGACGCCGACGTCAAGGTCGTCTTCCCCGGCAACGTCCAGGGGCGGCACGCCCGCGAGGCCGGCCCCAAGGGCTGCACGCTGGTCACCGTGGACGACCGCCACCGGGTCACCGGACTGCGCCACCACGACCTCGACACCGCCGCCCGCTGGCACGAACTGCGGGTGGACGTCCGCGGCGCCCGCGACCTCACCGACGTGTTCGGGCTCGTCGCCGAACAGCTCGGCAAGACGCTCGACTCCGACACCGAACCGGACCGCGTGCACGCGGTGCGGGTGGTGGTCGAGGGGCCCACCGACGCGCACGAGGCGCTGCACCGCGACCACGAGACCCTCCTCAACGAGCTGCGGTCCCTGGCCGCCCAGCGCGCCGACACCTGGGTGGAGAAACTCCGGTTGGAGACCTCCCCGCCCGAGGAGCGCTCCGCCGCCGACCACCCGGACGACCTGGTCGGCACGCTGCGGAGGGTGGGCGAGCAGCTCGGCGGCGACCCCGCGCTGCTGCGCGAGGTCGTCGAGGGCTCGGGCGTCCTGGCCCGGCTGCCGGACGAGCTGCGCCGGGAGCTGCGCGACCCCGAACGGCAGCGCGCCCTGGCCGCCGAGGCCGTCGAGCTGCTGCTCGCCCGGCTGGAGGACGCCCGGTGAGGATCGACCGGCTGGACCTGATCGCCTTCGGTCCGTTCACCGACCTGTCGCTGCCGCTGGGCGCCCCCGGCGTGCACATCGTCTTCGGCCCCAACGAGGCGGGCAAGAGCACCGCGCTGCACGCCCTGGAGCAGCTGCTGTACGGCATCGGCCTGCGCAGCCCGCACACCTTCGTGCACGGCAACGACCTGCGGCTGGGCGCGGTGGTCCGCGGCGCGGACGGCGAGGTCCTGGAGTTCGTCCGGCTCAAGAAGCGCAAGGACCCCCTCGTCGCCCCCGACGGGACCCCGCTGCCCGAGGAGGCGCTGCTGCGCCTGCTGCACGGTGTCGACCGGACCGTCTTCACCACCGCCTTCGCCCTGGACCTGAAGACCCTGCGGGAGGGCGGGGAGCAGCTGGCGCGCGGCGGCGGCGAGATCGGCGAGGCGCTGGCCGCCGCCCGCTCCGCCCACGACCTCCGCCGCCTGCGCCGGCGCCTGGAGGAGGAGCGCGACAGCCTGTTCCTCCGCAACGGCCGCAAGCAGGCCGTGGCCCGGGGGGTGGAGGAGTACCGCGCGCTGGACGAGCAGCTGCGTGCCGCGCGCACCCTCCCCACCGAGTACCGCAGCCGGCAGGCCGCCGTCGAGGAGGCCCGGGCCCGCACGGAGGACCTGAAGCGCCGGCTGGGCGAGCTGCGCGGGGAGCTGGCCGGCCTGGAGCGGATCGCCCAGACGCTGCCCGCGCTGCGCGACCGGGCGCACCTGCTCCGGCGGATCGACGAGCTGGCGGCCCAGGGGCCGCTCGCGCCCGCGGACCTCGCCCACCGCGTCGCCCAGTTCGAGGAGCAGGCCCGCAGCGCGCAGGAGGCCCTGGAGCGGACCGGGCGGGCCGTCGCCGACGCGGAGCGCGAACTGGCCGACCTGACCGTGGACCAGCGCCTGGTGCGGGCCCTGCCGCAGGTCGAGCGGCTCGCCCGGTCCCAGGAGCGCGTCCGGGCCGAGGAGGCGCGCGTCGTCGAGTTGGACCGCGCGGCGGCGCGGGCCCGCGACCGGGCCCGCGCCCTGCTGCGCGAGGTCCGCCCCGACGCCGACCTGTCGGACCTGGCCGGGACCGCGGTCACCCCGGCGCTGCGCGACCGGGTCGACGAGCTCCACCGGGAGCACCTGCGGCTGCGCGCCCGCCTCGACGAGGCCCGGGAGGAGGCCGCACGCCAGGAGAGCCGCCACGCCACCGCCGCCCGGCAGCTGGCGCAGCGGCCCGCCCCGGGCTCCGGGGAGCGGATCGCGGCGGCCCTGTCCGCGGTCCCCGAGGACCTGCCGGAGGCGTGGACCGCGGCGGCCGACGCCGTCGGCGAGGCCGAGGCCGCGCGCGACCGGGTCCTCGCCGACGCGGGGTGGGCCCGCGAGGACGCCGAGGCGCTGGCCGCCGCCCGGGTCCCCGGCCGCGACCAGGTCGTCGCGGTGCGGGAGCGGTGGCGCGACACCGAACGGGAGCGGCGGCGCACCGACCAGGAGCTGTCCCGGGTCGCCGCGGAACGGGAGCGCGCACGGCTGGAGCTGGAGCGGCTGGACCACGACGGGCACGTGCCCTCCGAGGAGGAGTTGCGCGCCGCGCGCGAGGACCGCGACGCGCTGTGGCGGCGGGTCCGCGACGGCGACCGCGACGAGGCGGTGCTGGCGGCCCACGAGCGGGCGGCGGCCGACGCCGACGCCCTGGCCGACCGGGCGCTCTCGGCCGCCCGCGTGCTGGTCAGACGCCAGGAGCTGCGTGCGGCCCTGGACTCCGCACGGGTCGAGTCGGCGCGGCTGCGCGAGGAGGCGGACCGGCTCGCCGCGGACGCCGACGACCTGGACCGGCGGTGGCGCGGGTTGTGGCCCGACCCGGTGCTGCCCGCCCCGGAGGTGGACGCCGCCGAGACCGTCCTGGACCGCCTCGGCGAGCTGAAGCGGTGCCACGAACGGCTCACGGCGGCGTCCCGGGCCCTGGCCGAGGTCCGCGAGCGGACGGCCGCGCACGCGGCCCGGCTCCACGAGGTCCTCGTCGAGGAGGGCGTGGCGGCCCCCGACCCCGGCGCCGACTCCCCCGAGCGGGCCCGGACCCTGCTGGCGGAGCTGCGGGAGCTCGCCGCCGCCGAACTGGACCGCCGTGACCTGGCGGCCCGGGAACGGGAGGAGCTGAGCCGCGCGCTGCGGGACGCGGAGCGCGCCCTGGCCGAGGCGCGGTCCCGGCACGGCGCGGTCCAGGAGTCCCTGGCCGCCTGGGAGGAGGAGTGGGCCGAGGTGGCCGCCTCCCTGTCGCTGCCCGGGGACCGCCGTCCCGGGGAGGCGCTGGACGACCTCGCCCGGTTCGCCCGGGCCGCCGAACTCGCCGAGGAGGCGGAGGGGCACGCCGCGGAGGCGGAGGCGTTGCGGGAGGCCGTCACGGCCTTCCACGACGCCCTGGACGGCCTGCTCGGCGACTGCGGCCGCCCGGTCCCCGCGGAGGCGGCCGAACGCCACCCGGCCCTGGAGGCCCTGCACGCGGAGGCCGAGGAGCAGCGGCGTCTGGAGCAGCGGCGCACGGTGCTCGCCGAGACCCTGGAGTCCCTGCGGGAGAGCGCGCGCACCGAGGAGGCCCGGCGGACCGCCGCGGAGGCGGCGCTGGCCGAGCTGTGCCGGCAGGTCGGGGTGTCCTCCACCGCCGAACTGCACGCGGCCGTCGCGCGCGGCCGCGAGGCGGGGGAGCTGCGCGCCGGGGTGGAGACGCTGGAGCGCAGCATCGTGTCCACCTGGGACGGCGGGCTGGCCGAGGCGGAGGCCGCCGTGGCCGGGGCCGACCGGGAGACCCTCGCCGCCCGGATCACCGAGGTGCAGGAGGAGATCGGCCAGCTCGACACGGAGTACGCCGAGGCCATCGGCGCCTGGGAGAAGGCCCGGGGGGAGCTGGCGGCGGTCGACGGGTCGGAGGAGGCGGCCCGGGCCGCCCAGCGCAGGGCGGAGGTCCTCGCCCGGCTCGCCGAGGACGCCGAGCGGTACACCCGCCTGCTGCTGGCCCACACCGTCCTGGTGCGGTGCCTGGAGGAGTACCGCCGCGCCCACCAGGACCCGATCCTGGGCCGGGCGCAGGAGCTGTTCGCCGCGCTCACCGGCCACCGGTTCACGGGGTTGGACAGCGACCTCGACGACAGCGGCGCCACCGTGCTGCGGGTGCGGCGGGACACCGGGGAGCAGCTGGCCACCCACCAGTTGAGCGAGGGCACCCTCGACCAGCTCTACCTGGCGCTGCGGTTGGCGACCCTGGAGCGCTACGCCGCCGAGGGGCGCTCCATGCCGTTCGTGCTCGACGACGTGTTCATGGCCTTCGACGAGGAGCGCACCGTGGCGGGGCTGCGGGTGCTCGACTCCCTGGCGGACCGCTTCCAGCCGGTGGTGTTCACCCACCACGCGCACCTGGCCGACCTGGCCCTCCAGGCGCTGCCCGAGGGGCGGGTCCACGTCCACCGGCTGCGGCGGTTCGCCCCGGAGCGGCCCGCCTCCGCGGGCGTGCGGCAGGGCTCCGGCGTCCCGCCGCACCCGGGGTCTTCGGAGCGGCTCTGCCGGGACTGCGGGTCCCCCTTCGCCCACCGGGGGCGGGGCCGTCCCCCCGCCCGCTGCCCGGAGTGCCGGTGAGGGCGGGCGGCCGGGGCGCGCCCCGGCCGCCCGCCCGGATTCAGATCTCGTCGTTGAGGCTCATCGTGTAGGCGGCGGTGTCCCCGTCGAAGAGGGTGACGCGTTCGGCTCCGGCGTCCCGCAGCCGCCGCCAGGTCTCGCCCAGCCAGCTCTCGGCGTCGCCGCGCGAGGGAAACAGCTCCTCGGGCAGCTCCGCGCCGTCCAGCACCGTCCCGTCGGCCGTCTCGTACCGCCAACTCCACGCCATGTGCGCTCCCCAATCCGTGTCCGTCGGCCGTCTGCCGTCCTCCGGCGGGTCCGCGGTCCCGCCCGTGTCGGACATCCTCGCAGCTGCGATGCGGTTAACTAGCGGACGTGCGTATTCGTCTCGCCGGAACGGCCGGGGCCGCGGGATGGCCCGCTCCCCACTGCCGTTGCGCCTCCTGCAACCGCGCCGTCAACCGCCGTCGGCTGCCCCTGAGGGTGACCGTCGACGACGTCCTGAGCCTGTCCTCCCCCGACACGCCCGTTCCGAACCTGGTTCCCGACGGCTACTCGGTGGCGCAGACGCCGTACGGCCTGCGGGTCGACGGCGCGGACGGCGGCCGCCTGCTGTACGCGCGCCCCGACGCGCCTGCCGAGCCTCCCGAGGGCGTCGACCCCGGCGACCCCCGCCCGGCGCACCGGGCCGACCTGGTGCTGGTGGACGCGGTGGAGTCGCCCGAGACGATCGGCGCGCTGCGGCGGGCCGGGGTCGTCGGGCTCACCACCGCCGTGGTGGCGGTGGGCGGCGACCACCGGGTGCACTCCCCCGCCGAGTTCGCCCGCCGGGCGCGGCTGTGGGGGGCGCTGGCCCCCTCCGACGGCCAGGAGTTGCGCTGCCCGCCCTCGGCCTGGCCGCCGTCCCGGCCGCACGGGCCCTACCGGGTGCTGGTCACCGGGGGCGCCCGGTCGGGCAAGTCGGCGGAGGCCGAGCGGCGGCTGCTGGGCGAGCCCGAGGTCCTCTACCTGGCCACCGGCCCCTCCCCCGACCCGGAGGAGGACCGGTCCTGGGCGCGGCGGGTGGCCGAGCACCGGGCGCGCCGCCCGTCGTGGTGGCGCACGGTGGAGACGCCGGACGCCGCGTCGGTGCTGGCGGAGGCGGACGGCGCGGTGCTGTTCGACTGTGTGGGCACGTGGCTGGCCCGGGCCATGGAGGACTGCGGGATGTGGGCGGAGCAGGCGCCCGCCGACGCCGAGGAGCGGCTGGCCGCACGGGTGGACGCGCTGGTGGCGGCGTGGCGTGCCAGCGGGGCCTACGTGGTGGCGGTGACCAACGAGGTGGGGTCGGGGGTGGTGCCGCCGACCGCGAGCGGCGGCCTGTTCCGGGACTGGCTGGGACGCCTCAACCAGCTGCTCGCCGCCGAGTCCGAGGAGGTCGTGCTGGCCACGGCCGGCCGGGTGGTCCCGCTGCCGTGAGGGGGGTGGTGCGCGACTGCGCCGCCGGACTGCGGATGGCGGTGGGCACGCTGACGGCGATCCCCGTGCGGGTGAGGCGGGTGGACCGCACCGTGGCCGCCTGGGCGATGGCCGCGGCGCCGCTGGTGGGCGTGCTGCTGACCGCCCTGGCCGGGGCCGTGCTGGCGGGCGCGCTGCTGCTCGGCCTGTCCCCGCTGCTGGCCGCGGTGCTGGCGGTGGGGTCGCTGGCCCTGCTGACCCGGGGCCTGCACCTGGACGGCCTGGCCGACGTCGCCGACGGGTTGGGCAGCGGCGCCGCGGCCGACCGGGCGCTGGAGGTCATGCGGCGTTCCGACATCGGCCCGTTCGGGGTGGTCACCCTGGTCCTCGTGGTGCTGGTGCAGGTGGCGTCCCTGGCCGAGCTGGCCGCGGAGGGGACGGCGGCGGCCCTGTGGGGGCTGGGCGCGGCACTGCTGTCGGGGCGGCTGGCCGTCACCTGGGCGTGTACGCCCCTGGTGGGCGCGGCGCGGCCGGAGGGCCTGGGCGCGTTCGTGGCCCGGAGCGTGCCCTTTCCGGCCGCGGCGGCCGTCACCTGCGCCGTGCTGCTGGCCGGGGCGGCGGGGGGCTGGACGTGGCCGGTCGCGGTGGGGGCGGGCCTGGCGGCGGCGGGCGGGCTGCTGCTGCGGCTGCGCCGCCGGCTGGGCGGGGTGACCGGCGACGTGCTGGGCGCGCTCGCCGAGACCGCGGCCGCGGCCGCCCTGGTGGCCGCGGCGGCCCTGTAAGCAGAATCACATCTGTTCACATAAAATCACTCACGGCTCTCCCGGTTCCGCCGGTTCCCGGCGGGGATCACACCAAACGAAGCGGTGCGTCCCACACGGGTCACGGAGCGTCCCCGACCGCCCCGCGCGGATTCCGGGGCGCGCCTGCCACGCGTGTGCCGCCCGCAGAGCGCAAGGACTAGCATCAGGACTGTGAGCACGTCGCTGGAAGTCAAATCCGAGTCCCCACGTTCGCTCGACGCTGACGCGGTCGTCGTCGGCTACCACTCCGGGGCCGACGGCCCCGTGCCCGCGTCGGGCGCTCACGACGTCGACTCCGCCTTCTCCGGCGGGCTCGGCGCGGCCCTGACGCTGCTGGGCGCCACCGCAGCGGTGGAGGAGGTGCGCACCGTCCCGGCCCTGGGGGCCGTCGCGGCCCCGGTGGTGGTCGCGGTCGGCCTCGGTCCGGCCCCCGCCGACGGGGAGTCGGTCCCCGCCGACACCGTGGCGCGCGCCGCGGGAGCCGCGCTGCGCTCGCTGCGCGGCAAGTCCCGGGTCGTCCTCGCACTGCCGGCCGAGACCGGCGAGCTGGCCGCCGCCGCGGCGCTGGGCGCGCTGCTGGGCGGCTACTCCTTCGACCGCTACCGCACCGACTCCGAGCAGGCCCCTCTCGAGTCCCTGACCGTGGTCAGCGGGGCCGCCGACGCGGCCGAGGCGGTGCGGCGCGCCGAGGTGCTGGCCTCCTCGGTCGGCCTCGCCCGCGACCTGGTCAACACCGCGCCCGCCGACCTGTGCCCCGCGGACCTCGCGGGGATCGCCGAGCAGGTCGGCCGGGACAGCGGCCTGGACGTGACGGTCCTCGACGAGAAGGCGCTGGTCGAGGGCGGTTACGGCGGGATCGTCGGGGTCGGCCAGGGCTCGGCCAACCCGCCGCGTCTGGTCCGCCTGTCCTACAGCCACCCGGAGGCGGCCAAGACGCTCGCGCTCGTCGGCAAGGGCATCACCTTCGACTCCGGCGGCCTGTCGCTCAAGCCCGCCGCGTCGATGGACTGGATGAAGTCCGACATGGGAGGCGCGGCGGCGGTGCTGGCCGCGATGCGCGCCATCGCCGAGCTCCGTCCCGCGGTGAACGTCGTCGGCTACCTCGCGATCGCCGAGAACATGCCCAGCGGCACCGCGCAGCGCCCCTCGGACGTGCTGACCGTCTACGGCGGCAAGACCGTGGAGGTGCTCAACACCGACGCGGAGGGCCGCCTGGTGATGGCCGACGCGCTGGTGCGCGCCCACGAGGACGATCCCGACCTGATCGTGGACGTGGCCACGCTGACCGGCGCCCAGCTGGTCGCGCTGGGCACCCGGGTCTTCGCGGTGATGGCCAACGACGACGCGGTGCGCGAGCAGGTGGTGGCCGCCGCCACGGCCGCGGGCGAGGCCGCCTGGCCCATGCCGCTGCCCGAGGAACTGCGCAAGGGCCTCGACTCGTCGGTCGCCGACATCGCCAACGTCGCGGGGGAGCGCTGGGGCGGCATGCTCAGCGCCGGGGTGTTCCTCAAGGAGTTCATCGCGGACGGAGTCGCGTGGGCGCACCTGGACATCGCCGGACCGGCGTTCAACCAGGGGCAGCCCCACGGTTACACCCCCAAGGGAGGCACCGGCGTGGCGACGCGCACCCTCGTCCGCCTCGCCGAGTCCCTCGCCGAAAGAGCCGAATAACCCAGGCCCGGACGTCATGAGCCGCGTCCGGGCTCGCCAACGGTGTGCGATCACACCGCAGAAACCATCAAGGAGTGTCCTTCCCGTGAGTGAGAGCGGCGGCACATTCGACCTCGTCATCCTGGGCGCCGGTAGCGGTGGCTACGCGGCCGCCATCCGCGCCTCCGAACTCGGCATGCGTGTCGCCCTGATCGAGAAAGACAAGCTCGGCGGCACCTGCCTGCACTACGGCTGCATCCCGACCAAGGCCCTGCTGCACGCCGGCGAGGTCGCCGACACCGTCCGCGCGAGCGAGAAGTTCGGCGTCCAGTCCTCGTTCGGCGCCATCGACATGGCCGGTGTGCACAAGTACAAGGACAAGGTCGTCAGCGGCCTGCACCGCGGCCTGACCGGCCTGATCAAGTCCCACGGCATCACCCTCGTGGAGGGCGAGGGCAAGCTGACCGGCGTCGCCGAGGTCACCGCCAACGGCGCGGTCTACAAGGGCGCCACCATCGTGCTGGCCACCGGCCCCCAGGCCCGCTCGCTGCCCGGTCTCGGCCTGGCC
>Ga0079224_100007885_pt1 | contig 14350 bp, 9 predicted proteins | sample Stecom2015_FD_80414 | JGI IMG/M metagenome (GOLD analysis project Ga0079224, IMG submission 80414) | Agricultural soil microbial communities from Utah to study Nitrogen management - Steer compost 2015 | ecosystem: Environmental > Terrestrial > Soil > Agricultural land | place: USA: Utah...
GTGAAGCCGGTCAGCTCCCAGAAGACGAACAGCGTCAGGACGTTGTCGCTGAGGACGACGCCGAGCATGGCGCCCATGAAGCCGAACAGCGACGCGAAGAAGCGGCCGGCGCTCGGGTGTCCGTGGAGATAGCGGCTCGCGTAGAGCACGACCGCCGCGCCGACGCCGGTGATCAGCGTGGCGAAGAGCAATCCGAGGCCGTCGAGATTGAACGAGAGGGTCAGGCCGAGCGAGGGCGCCCACGGCAGGTCGATGAGGCGCATGCCGCCGGGCACCGCCTGCAGCAGCGCGCGTCCGAAGACGAGCGCGAGCAGCGCGGGCCAGAGGGCCAGCACGGCCGCGCGGCGCGGAAAGCGCCCCGCAAACCAGGCCGCCGGCACGACGAGCAGGAAGGGCGAGAGGATCAGAAAGGCCGTCACGCGGCCTCGATCATATGACGTGCAGGGGCTTCGAATGAACCTCTGGGGCGCGAATCGCGTCAATTTAATGCGCCCCTATGCCGCATTCCCCCTCTCCAGACGATCGGGCGTTCGCCGCAGCGTTCGAAGCGTGCGCCGTACCGCCCTCGTCATTCGATCATCGCCAGCACGTGCGGCTCGCCTACGTCGCGCTCTGCGAAGGCACGGCCGACGAGACGCACGCGCGCATCCGCACGGCGCTGAAGGCCTTCATCGCCCACAACGGCGTCGACCCCGCGAAGTATCACGAGACGATCACCCGCGCCTGGGTGCTGGCCGTCCAGCACTTCATGACGCGCTCGGACGCCACACCGGCGTCCTCGTTCGACGCTTTCATCGAGGCCAATCCGAAGCTGCTCGACGCGTCGATCATGCTCACGCACTACTCGCGAGAGCGGCTCTTCTCGGATGATGCGCGGCGGTCCTTCATCGAGGCGGACGTCGAGCCGATACCGGACTCCGAGACGACGTCCTGAGCGGCGGGGTCAGAGCTTGCGCACGGCCGCGTTCCTGCCGAAGAGGAAGAACGCTGCCAGCAGCGTCAGCAGCCCGCCGTTGAGCGCGAGCGTCAGCGGCGCGCTGATGTAGGTCGCGAGCCAGCCGGCCGTGAAGGCGCCGATAGGGCCGCCGCCGCGGAGGGCGAGCATGTAGATGCTCATCACGCGTCCGCGCAGGCTGTCGGGGACGACCAGCTGCACGAGCGACGCGCTCAACGAGAAGACCATCATCGACGAGGCGCCTGCGATGAAGAGCAGCAGATAGCTGAGCGGCAGCCAGCGCGTGTACGCGAACGCCGCCAGCAACAGCCCCAGGCCCACCTGAATCGACAGCAGCGCGCGGCCCATGTGCGCGAACTTGCCGAGGCCGGCCACGACCAGCGCGCCGGCGATGGCGCCCATCCCCTGCGCGATCATCAGCCCGGCCAGCCGCGTCTCGTACGACCCGCCCGTGAGGACCGACAACGCGAAGTACGGCAGCAGCGTCGTCAGCGGCCACGACAGGAACGTGCTGAAGACGACGAGCACGATCAGCATGCGGATGGCCGTCTCGTGACGCACGTAGTCGAGGCCGCCGCGCAGGTCGTCGAGGATGTGCGACGGTGTCTTCTGCGGCGTGTGCGTGATGTGCAGCGACATCAGCGCGATGACGACGATGAAGAACGAGACGCCGTTGAGGAAGAAGCAGGCGGCCGCGCCGACCAGAATCAGGACGGGCGTGCCGAGCATCGGACCAATGACGCGCGACAGGTTGAACTGAATGGAGTTGAGGGCGATGGCGTTCGGCAGGTCCTTGCGCGGCACGAGCGACGGCACGAGCGACTGGTAGGCCGGTCCGCCGAAAGCCTGGCCGCAGCCCGAGAGGAACGACAGCGCGAGGACGTGCCAGATCTGGATATGTCCCGTCCAGACCAGCGCCGCGAGCAGGAACGCCGACGTCGCCTGGACATACTGCGAGCCGATGAGCAGTCGTCGTCGATCGTGCCGGTCGGCGATGACGCCGCCGATCAGCGTGAAGAGAATGATCGGTAGCTGACTGAGCAGGTCGTCGAGTCCCAGATAGAACGTCGAGCCGGTCAGACTGACGATCAACCAGCTCTGCGCGTACTTCTGCATCCACGTGCCGATGGTCGACGCCAGCGCGCCCGACCAGAGGACACGGAAGTCGCGGTGCCGGAACGCCGCGGCGATGCGGAGGAGGAAGCCTTCCTTCGGCGGCGGCGGCGGAAGATCGATGGGGGCGACGGGTGGCCGGGCCTGGGACAAGGGCCCTATTGTACGTCGCGCGGACGGCGGGCCGTCCGGATCCGTACGGCTGTTCGGCCGCTCACCTGGCCCTGAGTCCTGCGCTCTGAGCCGACAGTGTCGTGGCTACGTTCCAGCTTCTTCTGGCCACGCGGCGATGGTGTCGTCCGGATAGCAATACAGCCAGCGCTCGCCAGGTTCGGCGGATGCAATGACCGGATGACCGCTGGCGCGGGCGTGGGCGCTGGCGTGCCGGTTGGGCGACGAATCGCAGCAGTGTGTGCCGCCGCACGTCTGGCAGGTGCGCAGGTGTACCCACCGCGCGCCCATCGCAACGCATTCGTCGCACACGTACTCGGCCGCCGGCGTGACGGTGGCGATCGACGCGAGATGTGCGCAGGTGCCGGCCTTCATATCGTCGTGTAGCCGCCGTCGACGAGGTAGTAGCCGCCCGTGATGAACGACGCCTCGTCCGAGAGCAGGAAGCAGACCAGCGGCGCGACTTCGTCGGGGCGGCCGAGCCGGCCGAGCGGATGCCGGGCGATGAGCGCCTGCTTGACGTCGGCGGGAAGATTCGCGAGCAGTGGCGTTTCGATGTACGCCGGGCCGACGCAGTTGATGCGGAGTCCCTGCGGGCCGTACTCCGCCGCGGCGTTCTTCGTCAGTCCGACGACGCCGTGCTTGGCGGCCGTGTAGGCGGCATTGCCGATGGCGGCCACCGTGCCGTGAATGGACGCCATGTTGACGATGGCGCAGTTCCGGGCGCCGGCCTGCAGCATGGCCGGAATCTGATAACGCATGCCGTAGAGCACGCCATTGAGATTGATGTCGATGACGCGGTCCCAGTCGGCGAGATCGGTTTCACCCGCGGGAGCCTGCTTGCCACCGATGCCCGCGTTGTTCACCGCGTAGTGCAGCGCGCCGAACGTGTCGACGGTATGCCGGACGACCCGCTCCGAGTCTGCGGGCTTTGCCGTGTCCTGCTGGACGGCGATGGCCGTGCCGCCGCTCTGTGTGATCTCGCTCGCCACGCGTTCGGCGGCCTCGAGCCTGAGGTCCGACAGCACGATTTTCGCGCCTCGGGCCGCGAGCGCTTTGCCGATGGCTTCGCCGAGTCCCGAGCCACCGCCGGTGACGATTGCCACTTTGCCGGTCATGTCTGCCATAGGGCCCTCCACGCATCAGTGTACGGCCGGTGCAGGACACAAATCGCGCTCCTTATAAGGCGGATCCGGGCGTCGCCAGATCTGCTATGCTTCGCCTTCAAGGCGAAAGTAAGGCGAAAATGCTGGCCCGGGCAACCCTCGAATCCCTGCTTCGTGAGCGCAAGCTCGACTCGACGCTGGCTGTCTTTCCACTGCCGGGCGAGACGCGGACGACCGAGGCCGTGGTGCCGACGGGGCATGGCCGGGCGGACCAGAGCCTGGGCGGCGGATGGCCGCGAGGGCATCTGTCGACGCTGTCGGGACCGGCATCAGCAGGCCGGACCTCGCTGATGACCGGGACGCTGGCCTCGATCACGGGCGAAGGGGAACTCGCGGCGCTCGTCGATGCCTGCGACCGGTTCGATGTCGTGTCGGCGGCGGCGCGGGGCGTGGTGCTGGAGCGGGTGTTGTGGGTGAGGGGGACGGTGGGGGCAGTGGGAAAGGTGGGTACGGTGGGGGCGTCGCGGTGGCCGGGGCTCGCGCGTGCCGTGATTCAGGCCGTGCGTGCGTTCGATCTCGTGCTGCGGGCGGGCGGGTTTGGCGTGGTCGTGCTCGATCTCTCCGGCGTGCCGGCGCGCGCGCTTGGGGATTTGCCGCTGACGACGTGGTTACGGTTGGGGAGGAGTGTCGAGCACTCGCGCACGGCGGCCATTGTGGTGGCTGACGTGCCGGTGGCGCGGAGCGCCGGCGGCATGTCGCTGGTGCTGGAGCCGGCGCCGCCGCGCTGGCGCGGCGCGTCAGATGCGAGCCGGTTGTTCGAGGGACCGGCCATTGCGCCGCGTCAGCGTGGTTTCCGGAAGGTCTTCGCGTGATTGCGGTCCTGGCACCGGCGAGGTCCGAGGTGGACCTGAGTGCGATCGTCCAGCTTGCTGAAGAGTTCTCGCCGCGCGTCGAGTTGGGCGCGTCGAGCGTGGCGCTCGACGCGTCGGGTGTGTCGCGCCTGTTCGGCGGCGCCGATGGCCTGGCGCGCGAACTCGCGCGCCAGGCGGCGGCGCGCCACCTTGCGGTGCGCGTCGCCGTAGCTGCGACGCGCACGGCTGCCACGCTCGCGGCGACGAAAATGGGGACAGACCCCATTTTGAAAATGGGGTCTGTCCCCATTTTCGTGATGCCGCCCGGCGCCGAGCGCGAGGCGCTGGCGCCGCTGCCGCTCGAGGCGCTTGCGGCCATCGGCCATCTGATTGGGCCGGCCCTTGCGCGCCCGCGCCCGCGCCGCAATGGCCAGGGGCATCACTATCGCCTCGCGCCTGCGCCGCCGCGCACCGACGGGCCCGCGCACGACATCACGCGTGCCACTGAGCGACTGCGCCGCTGGGGGCTTCGCACGCTGGGGGATCTCGCGGCACTGCCTGCGGCTGAACTCTCGGCGCGACTCGGCGCCGCCGGGCCCGTGCTGCAGCGGGCGGCGCGCGGTGAAGACGAGCGGCCGCTCGTGCCCGAGACACCCGATCCGTCGTTCCGGCAGGCGTTCGCGCTCGACTGGCCCGTCGACGACCTCCAGCCGCTCGCCTTCATCGTCGCGCGGTTGTGCGAGGCGCTCGAGCACGCGCTGGCGCGCGCCGATCGCGGCGCGATTGCCGTGATGACGCATCTGCGGCTGGTGACGAAGGATGTGCACGTCCGCCGGCTGACGCTGCCGGCGCCGATGCGGGATGCGCGCGTGCTGCGCACGCTCGTCATGCTCGATCTCGAATCGCATCCGCCCGGTGCGGCGGTCGATGAGCTGGCCATCGATGTCGAGGTCGCGCCGGGCCGCGTGCTGCAGACGCAGCTGTTCGCGCCGGCGCTGCCGGCGCCCGAGACGCTGTCGACACTCGTCGCGCGCCTTGGCGCGCTGGTCGGCGAATCACGCGTCGGCGCGCCGACACTCGACGACACGCACAGGCCGGGCGCGTTCGGGATGGGGCGCTTCGCGCCGCACGCGGCCAGGCCACAGGCCACAGGCCACGGACCACAGACCCGCGAGATTAATCGCGCGAGCGTTGTCGAGCGCGACTCGGGCCTCAGGCCTGAGGTCTGGAGCCTGGGGCCTTCGGTGGTCCGTCGCTTCCGGCCGCCGCGTCCCGCGCGCGTGACGGTGCGTGAGGCGCGACCGGTGAGGGTGACGGCCGCCGAGATCAGTGGCGCGATTGAGATGGCCGCCGGACCGTGGCGATCGTCGGGCGGCTGGTGGCACGGCGGGCCGTCCGGCGCGGCGTCGCCCTGGGACCGCGACGAATGGGACGTGGCGCTCGACACGGGCCTCGTCTGTCGCCTCGCCTTCGAACGCCCCGCAGAGCGCTGGGTCGTCGATGGCGTCCTCGATTAGTGGGCGGTGGGCGGTGGGCAGTGATAGGTAGACGGGCTGACGATGTACGTTGAGCTGCACGCAAGTTCCGCATTTTCATTTCTCGAAGGCGCCTCGCTGCCCGAGGCGCTGATCGAACGTGCCGCGGCGCTCGACTATCCCGCCATCGCGCTGACCGATCGCAACGGCGTGTACGGCGCGCCGCGCCTGCATCAGGCCGCGAAGAAAGCCGGCATCCGCGCGCTCGTCGGCGCGGAGCTGGTGGTGGCGCGCGGAAATTCATCCGGGAAGAATTTCCGTCTCCCCGTCCTCGTCGCGTCCGCCGAGGGCTATCGCAATCTCTGTCGCGTGTTGTCGAAGGCGCACCTGCGCGCGCCGAAAGGGGAGGCCGTCGTCACGCTCGAGGATCTCGACGGACAGGCGGCCGGACTTTTCGCCCTGGCCGGACGCGAGCTGTTGGCCGCCGGCCGGCACGGCGTCGGCGGTCTGCTCGATCGGCTCGTCGGCACGTTCGGTCGTGCGAACACGTGGGTCGAACTGCAGCGCCATCTGCGCCGTCACGAAGAGAGCGACAACCAGGCGCTGCTCGACCTGGCCGCGGCGTTCCGCGTGCCGGTGCTCGCCACCAACGGCGTGCGGTTTGCCGATCCCGGCGTGCGTCCGCTGCACGACGTCTTCACCTGCATCCGCAATCACGTGACGATCGCGCAGGCCGGACGCCGGCTGTCCGTCAACGCCGAGCGGTATCTCAAGCCGCGGGAAGAGATGACGCGCCTGTTCGCCGATCTGCCGCAGGCGCTCGCCGGCACCGAGGCGCTGGCCGAGCGGCTCGAGTTCACGCTCGCCAATCTCGGCTACCGCTTTCCGCAGTACCCGGTGCCCGCCGGCGAGAACGAGATCTCGTTTCTCAGGCGCATCGCGCAGGTGGGGGCACGTGATCGCTATCGTCCGTATCACGACCGCGCGCGTGCGCAGATCGATCGCGAACTCGCGCTCATCGAGAAACTCGATCTCGCCGGCTACTTCCTCATCGTCTGGGACATCGTCAATTACTGCCGGCGCGAGGGCATTCTCGTACAGGGGCGCGGGTCGGCCGCCAACAGTGCCGTGTGTTATGCGCTTGGCATCACGGCCGTCGATCCGGTCGGGATGGATCTGCTCTTCGAACGGTTTCTCTCGGAAGAGCGCGGCGAGTGGCCCGATATCGATCTCGATCTGCCGAGCGGCGAGCGGCGCGAGCGCGTCATCCAGTACGTCTACGAGCGCTATGGCCGGCTCGGCGCCGCGATGACCGCCAACGTCATCACGTATCGCAGCCGCAGCGCGACACGCGAGCTGGGCAAGGTGCTCGGCTTCGCGCCCGAGACCATCGATCGGCTCGCGAAGCTGATGAACAACTTCGAGTGGCACGACCCCCGCGACACGATTGCCCGGCATCTGTCCGAGGCCGGCCTCGATCCCACCGAGGCCGCGCTCGAGCAGTTCGCGTCGCTGTGGACCGCCATGCAGGATCTGCCGCGTCACCTCGGTCAGCACTCGGGCGGCATGGTGCTGTGTCAGGGACGCCTCGACGACATCGTCCCGCTCGAAAACGCCTCGATGCCCGGCCGCGTTGTCGTGCAGTGGGACAAGGAAGACTGCGCCGATCTCGGACTCGTGAAGGTGGATCTGCTCGGGCTGGGGATGATGGCGGTGCTCGAGGATGCGCTCGCCATGATCAACGGCGAGCGCACTCAGGCCACAGGGCACAGGCCACAGGCCACAGGCGTGCCTGGAGCCCGAGAGTTCAGCCGGAGCGCCGTTGGGCGCGACGGCTCGAGCCCGGGGCCTGGAGTCTGGGGCCTGAAGTCTGAGGATTCGCGCGATGTGAAGCTCGAACTTGCGCGAATTCCGCCCGACGATCCGCTCGTTTACAGGATGCTGCAGGAGGCCGACACGATTGGCGTGTTTCAGGTCGAGTCACGCGCGCAGATGGCGACGCTGCCGCGGCTGAAGCCGAAGCACTTCTATGACCTCGTCGTCGAGGTCGCGATCATCCGGCCAGGGCCGATCGTCGGCAACATGGTGCATCCCTATCTGGCGCGGCGGCGCGGCGACGAGCCGGTGACGTATCCGCATCCGTCGCTCGAGCCCATTCTGAAGCGCACGCTGGGCGTGCCGCTCTTCCAGGAACAGCTGCTGCGCATCGCGATGGTCGCCGCCGGGTTCAGCGGCGGCGAGGCCGAAGAGCTGCGGCGCGCGTTCGGATTCAAACGATCGGTGGCGAGAATGAAGACGATTGAAGAGAAGCTGCGCGCCGGGATGGCGCAGAACGGCATCACGGGGCAGACGGCCGAAGACATCCTCAAGGCCATCAGCTCATTTGCGCTCTACGGCTTTCCCGAGTCGCACGCCGCGAGCTTCGCGCTGATCGTCTATGCCAGCGCATGGCTCAAGGCCCACTATCCCGCGGCGTTCTACGCGGCGCTGCTCAACAACTTTCCCATGGGCTTCTACCATCCCGCGACGATCGTCAAAGACGCCCAGCGCCACAACGTGCTGTTCGCGCCGATCGACGTTCAGCATTCGATGTGGGACTGCACGGTTGAAGAGGACGGGCGGTTGCGGCTTGGGCTTCGCTACGTGAGCGGCTTGAGAGAAGAAGCCGGGCGGCGGATCGAGCAGAGGCAGCCGGTACAGGGCGCAGGGCTCGAGGCTCAGGGCGCAGGGCCGGAGGTTCCAAGTGCCAAGGTTCCACGAATGCATTGTCCCAAGTGCGGCACGGACGATCAGTCGATGCTCGAAGAAGTGCGGCCGCGCCTCTGGTTCTGCAACGTGTGTGCGTGGGACTGGACGGAAATGACCCCAGGGCTCAAGGCTCAAGGCTCTGAGCCGACTGTTCACAGTTCCAGCCCTGAGCCCGATCGACCGCGCTTTTCGACCATCGATGCCCTGATTCAGAGCGCGGGCCTCCGACGCGACGAAGTCGCCACCCTCGCCGAGATTGGCGCGCTGGCGTCGTTCGGGCAGGACCGGCGCGGGGCGCTGTGGCAGGTCGAGCGGGCAGTGCGGGCGGCGGGGCCGCTCTTCGACAGACCCGAGATCGCGCCGGGTCTGCTCGAGGCCGAGCAGGCGGGCGCATCGCCGCTCGAGTCGATGACGCTGGCGGATCGCGTGGCGGCCGACTATGCAGGCACGGGATTGACGATCGGTCCGCATCCGATGGCGCTCAGACGCGGCGAACTCGCGCTGCGCGGCGTGCTGCGGGCCACCGATCTGCCGAAAGGACGTCACGGCCGCCGCGTGCGTGTGGCCGGCGCCGTGATCACACGGCAACGCCCGGGCACGGCCAAAGGCTTCGTGTTCCTGACGCTCGAAGACGAAACCGGCATCGCCAATGTCATCCTGACGCCCGATCTGTTTGCGACATACAAGCCGGTCGTGGTGGGCGAGTCGTATCTGCTCATTGAAGGGGTCCTGCAGATTCAGGAGGGCGTGACAGCCGTGAAGGCCGATCGCGTCATCGGGCTGTCGACGGACGGCCCGCAGATCGAGTCGCACGATTTTCACTGATTGGTTGCTGGTTGCTGGTTGTTGGTTGTTGGTAGGATTCGGTCGTGCGGGCGGCTGCTCTCACTGCGCTCCTCCTGCTGCCTTCGATCTCGGCGGCCCAGTCGTCGTCCATCGCCGCGACGTACATCAGGCAGGCCTGGGGGACCGCCCACGGTCTGCCACAGAACACGGTCAACGCGATTCTGCAGACCCGCGACGGCTATCTGTGGCTCGGCACGTTCGGCGGGCTGATCCGCTTCGATGGCCACAGCTTCACGGTGTTCGATCCCGGCAACACGCCCGGCCTGGCGAGCGCGCGCATCACCGCGCTGCACGAAACACGGGACGGCGTGCTCTGGATCGGCACCGAAGCCGGACTGACGCGCTACCAGAACGGCCAGTTCAAGAGCTACTACGCCGGCGACGGTCTGCCGCACGAAAGCGTGCTCGCGCTCATGGAGGATCGCCGCGGCCGGCTGTGGATAGGCACGGTCGGCGGCACGGCGCGGTTCGACGATGCGGGGTTTCAACCGTTCGCGACCGCTACGCGCATCACCGACACGCGCGCGTTCGCCGAGATGCCCGACGGCGACGTGTGGATATGGACGCACGACGGCATCGAGCGCGCGGTCGGAGGCGACACGCGCGAGCCGATAGCGGAGCTCGGTGTGAACGCCGCTGCGGTGCGGCTGTTCGTCGACAGCCGCGATCGACTCTGGGCCGGATCCGCGAGGCTCTACCGGTGGGACGGCACCGCGTTCGTCGACGTGCCTCTTGGTATGCCTCCAGCGCGCTACGGCGTCATCACGGCCATCGCCGAAGATCACAGCGGCGCGCTCTGGCTCGGTACGCAGTTCGGCGGCGTGCTGCGCCTGAGCGAGGACACCGTCGAGACGTACGAGGATGGCACGTCCGCGCTGACCAACGCGTTCGTGCGCTCGATTCACGTCGACCGCGATGACAACGTCTGGGTCGGCACCGACGTCGCGGGCCTTCACCGGCTGAAACGGCGCCGGGCCGCCAGCTACGTGCGAGGCGATGGCTCAGGCGAGCAGAGCATCGGCCCCATCGTCGGCGACGGCGCCGGCGGGTTGTGGATAGGCGCGACCTGCGGCGGGCTGCTGCACTTCCGCGACGGGATCCTGCGTGTGCACGAAGCCAGCGCAGAGCTCTATCCGTGCATCTGGGCACTGCATCGCGATGCGGACGGCACGCTGTGGATCGGTTCGAGCGGCGGCGGCGTCGCGCGACTCCGCAATGGACGCGTCACGACCTTCAGCGAAGAGGACGGGCTTCCGAGTGGCCTGGTCTACGCCCTCACGCGGGATCGCGAGGGAACCCTGTGGGCCGGCACCGATCGTGGCCTCGCGCGCCTCGTCGACGACCGATTCGTGTCGTATTCGCATCTTGATGGTCTGCAGGCGCGGGTGATGGTCATCAGGCAGGATCGCAGCGGCGCGTTGTGGGTCGGCAGCATCCGCGGGCTCTCGCGATTCGCTGACGGGAGGACGACGACGTACCGCGCGGCAGAGGGGCTGTCGCACGATCTCGTGCGCGATATCTACGAAGATGCAGACGGCGTCCTCTGGATCGGGACGTACGGCGGCGGTCTGAATCGCTTCAAGGACGGACGCTTCACGACCTACCGCATCGAAGACGGCCTGTTCGACAACGCCGTCTCGCGCATCATCGAAGACGATGTCGGCAATCTGTGGATGAGCGGCAACAAGGGCGTGTTCCGTGTCGCGCGTCGGCAGCTGAACGATTTCGCGGAAGGCCGCGTCGGCTACGTGACGAGCGTGTCGTACGGGACGGCCGACGGCATGATCATCGACGAGACGAACGGCGGACAGCCGGCCGGCTGGCGCACCGGGGACGGGCGGCTGTGGTTTCCGACCATCAAAGGCCTCGTCGCGATCGATCCCGTCACGAGTACGACTACGCCGCCTCCGCTGTTCATCGAGTCGGCTCTGGTCGATGGCCGCGTGGTCGAGCCGCGTGCGCTGACGACGCTCGGCCCCGGCGCGATCGATGCGGAGTTCCACTACACAGCGGTCGATCTGTCGGCTGCTGAGAAGACGCGCTTCCGCTATCGCCTCGACGGCTATGACGTCGACTGGATCGACGCCGGTACGCGGCGCGCCGCCTACTACACGCAGATACCGCCAGGACGCTACACGTTCGAGGTCGTCGCGACCGCCCGTGATGGCGTGTGGGGCACTACGCCCGCGCGCGTTGCCGTGGTCATCACGCCGTTCTGGTGGCAGCGCACCGACGTGACCGTCGCGGCGCTCTTTCTGTTGATTGGCCTGACCGCCCTCGGCGTACGTCATGTGACGCTGCGGCGTGCCCGCGCGCGCGTCGCCGAACTCGAGCGCGCGCAGGCGCTCGACCGTGAGCGTTCGCGCATCGCGCGCGATCTGCACGACGACCTCGGGTCGCGTCTCGCGCATATCGCGCTCATCGCCGATGCGTCGGGCGCGCCGGGCTCCGTATCGAACGCCGCACGCGACGCGCTGAAGACGATGGACGAACTGGTGTGGGCGGTGAATGCGCGAAACGACAGCGTGGAGAGCTTCGCCCAGTACGCGTCGGAGTTCGTGCAGGAGCAGGCGTTCGCCGCCGGTCTGCGCTGCCGTCTCGAGATTGCGCACGATCTGGGCGCGGTGCCGCTGGGTGCTGACATTCGCCGCCATCTCTTCCTGGCGTTGAAGGAAGCCATCCACAACATCGTCAAACATGCCGGCGCGACGGAGGTAACCGTACGTATCGGCATGCCCGGCGGGGTGTTCACGCTCGTCGTGGCCGACGATGGCCGTGGGCTGGGGGAAGAGGGGATGGACACCGGCAACGGACTGAAGAACATGCGGGAGAGGATGGCCGGGGTGGGCGGTGAACTGGGTATCGAGTCGGGCCCTGGGCGCGGCTGCCGGCTGACGTTCACCGTACCGATGGTGCAGGGCACATGAAGATGTGCCTGTCCACCCTGCCGCCGGCCTGCCATAGTGGGACGTCATGAGTCTTCGTGTGGGAATAGTCGAAGACGATTCGCGCCTGCGCGAGGCGTTTGCCGCGCTGGTCGACGTGTCAGGCATGCGATGCGTGGCCGCCTGCGCCTCTGCCGAGCAGGCGCTCGAGGCGTTGCCGAACGACCCGCCCGATGTCGTGCTGATGGACATCAATCTGCCCGGCATGAGCGGCACCGAGTGTGCGCGCCGGTTGAAGCAGGCGCGGCCCGAGGTGCAGGTAGTGATGCTGACGTCGTTCGACGATACGGAGTCGATCGTTGCGTCGCTCGCGGCAGGGGCGACCGGATACGTGCTCAAGCGTGCGGCGGGAGCCGAGATCATCCAGGCCGTGCGTGACGTGCACGAGGGTGGGTCGCCGATGACGGGGGCCATCGCGCGGAAAGTGGTGCAGCTGATGGCGCGGGGGGATGCGCGGCCGGAAGGCGCGCGGTCGGATCCAGCCGTGAGCGAGCTCACCGAGCGCGAGCGCGCTGTCCTGACGGCGCTCAGCCAGGGCCTGCAGTACAAAGAAGTGGCCGACTCGCTGGGCATCAGCATCAACACGGTGCGCAAGCACATCAAGGCCATCTACGAGAAGCTGCACGTGAACACGCGCCACGACGCTGTCCGCAAGGCGGGCACGTTGGGCACATGAACATGCACTTACGCCGGGGCGGCGTGGGCGCGCATGATGCGCCTCATGAAGACCAGAGTTTCGCTTCTGCTCGTTGCGACATTCGTGGTGGCTGGCTGTGGCGACTCGGCCTCGCCGACGGCGCCGCAGTCGCCGGTCAACCAGACACCGACTGCGGCGACCCTGGCGTCGGTGACCGTCGCCTCGTCGTCGGTCGAGGGCGGTAGCGCGACGCAGGGCACGGTCGCCCTGACGGCTGCCGCGCCAGCCGGTGGGTTTGCGGTGGCGCTGTCGAGCAGTGCCGCCGCGGTGACCGTGCCGGCGTCGGTCAGTGTCGCAGCCGGTGCGACGGGCGCGACGTTTGCGATTGCGACGACGGCGGTGTCATCGGCCACCAACGTGACGATCACGGCCGCGGCCAACGGCGTGTCACGCACCGTGACGCTGCGCGTCACCGCCGACGCGCCGCTCGTCGGACTGACGAGTGTTCATGACGATGTCATCGGCGGCGATGACACGACCGGCACGATTGTGCTGGCGGCACCGGCGCCGTCCGGTGGCACCCGCGTCGCGCTCACGAGCGACCACCCGAGCGTCGACGTGCCCGACCAGCTCACCATTCCTGCTGGCGCACGCTCGGCAAGCTTCACCATCGAAACCTACGCCGTCACTGAACCCGTCGATGCGACGATCACGGCGACGTTCGACGGGCCAGCCCAGGCCGCGGGGGCGACGACGCTGACGCTGCGGATCAAGGTCGTGCCCACACCGAACAACGCCCCGGTGGCGGTGGCCGACAGCTACACCACGGACGAAGACACCACGCTGACGGTCGATGGGGCGTCGGGCGTGCTCGCCAACGACACCGATACCGACAACGACACGCTCACGGTCGACCTCGTCTCGGGTCCGTCGAAGGGCAGCCTCACACTCAACGAAGACGGATCGTTCGAGTACGTGCCCAACGCCGACTACGCCGGTACCGACAGCTTCACCTATCGCGTGACCGACGGAACGCTGACGAGCGCACCCGCGACCGTCACGATTGCCATCGAGCAGTTGTTCGACGAGGAGGCGGTGTTCGTTTACAACGGCACGGACGGCAGCGACGGCTCGCCGCAGGAGTGGGAGATTCCCGAGGGCGTGACCAGAATCCGCATCGATGCGTACGGCGCCAAGGGCGGCGACGACGGCCCTGATAAGGGCGGATTCGGGGCGCGCGTGGAGACCGAGGCGATTGATGTGACGCCCGGCGGGATACTTACGATCGAAGTCGGAGGCGCGGGTGGCGACAGCGCCAATGCTGCCGGTCCCACTCCGGGTCGCGCCGGTGGATACCACGGGGGCGGGGCCGGTGGCGCCTTCGTGGGGCTGGGCAACGGTGAGGTCGGTGCTAGTGGCGGTGGGGCCTCTGAGGTGCAGCACGGGGGCACCCCCATCGTCGTTGCCGGCGGAGGGGGAGGGGCCAGCCTCGCGGCCCCCGGA
>Ga0079224_100007886_pt1 | contig 14350 bp, 14 predicted proteins | sample Stecom2015_FD_80414 | JGI IMG/M metagenome (GOLD analysis project Ga0079224, IMG submission 80414) | Agricultural soil microbial communities from Utah to study Nitrogen management - Steer compost 2015 | ecosystem: Environmental > Terrestrial > Soil > Agricultural land | place: USA: Utah...
CATCGCCATCGCGCTCATCGCCGACCCGGAACTGCTCGTCCTCGACGAGCCCGTCAACGGTCTCGATCCGCTCGGCGTGGTCGAGGTGCGCCGGCTGGTGCGTGACCTCGCCATCGAGCGCGGGATCACCGTGCTCATTTCCAGCCACAACCTGCCTGAACTGTTCCAGACCGCCACCGACTACATCATCGTCGAGGCCGGCGAGGTGCGGATGACGCTCACTCTCGAGGAGCTGGAGGCGCAGACGCAGCAGTTCCTCGAGGTGGCCGCCGAGGACACCGAACGACTGGTCACGGTGCTGGAACGGGAGTTCCCGGACGCCGGGCACCGCGTGATGCCCGATCGCACGGTGCGCCTGCCGCACCACGCCGAGGAGGCCGAGCACGTGCTACGCACCCTCGTCGCCGCCGACGTCTGGCCCACCCGGCTGGCGCGCGAGGGCGACAGCCTGGAGTCCTTCTTCCTCTCGGTCGTCTCAGGAGAGCGGTCATGATCAATCAACTGCGGGCCGGGTTTTACGTGCTGCGCCACACCCCGACCGCGGCCCTGTCGGTGCTAGTCGCGGCGGTAGCGGCCGCCCTCTACACCTGGTTGCAGCACCGACTCGCCCTCGGTGAGCTCGGTGCCGCGTCCGCGAACGCCGTCCAGGGTCTGAGCGACATCCTGCTCATCTCGCTGCTCGGACCGCTGCTCTACGGCGTCATCCTGTCGCAGCCGTTCAACACCCGCTCCGTGCACAGTGCCCTGCTCGCCTCCGGGCGGGTGGCATTCGTCGCATCCCACACCGTCACCGCGGCCTCGGCCGTGGTGGCGCTGTCGCTGCCGTACGGGATCGCTGTGCTTGTCGGACGCGGTACCGGCGCCGAGTTCGCCCCCGCGATCCCGACGGCGTTCTCCTCGGCCCTGGCCGACGGCGGGGACCTCACCGGTCAGGAGATCGCCGGCATCGTCGCCCTGACCTTCACCGCAGGGATCGTCACCGCGGCGAAGCTGGCGGTGTGCCTCCCGCTCGCGATCTGGCTCCGGCGGCCGCTGGTCGTCATGGCCGCCGGCTTCGTCTGGTCCTTCGTGGCCGACCTCCTGGCCTCGTCGACGGACGGCGTGTCCGGCCTGGAGGCTATGGTCCAGCTGACCCCGTTCGCGGCCGACCACGCACCGGGCCCGGACTCGACCGGCGGCGAGATGCTCCTGGCGGTCGGGGTCTCGCTGCTCTTCCTCGCCCTCATGGGGTTGCTCTCGTGGCTGATCTTCCGCCGGGCCGATGTGAAATGACGTCGTGATCCCGGCGGCCCGGCCACGGCGCCAGGAGCTGGCCGCCACCGCGCCCGCCCGGGACACTAGAGCGCTGTGACGCCTCTCGCTGCCGTCCTCATCGTGCTACTGCTCGCGACCGCGGGGTATCTCGTGCTCGTCCTGCGTCAGATTCACGGTGTGCGCCGGCAGCTGGAGCGCCATGTCCAGGGTGAGTCGCGCGCCGCCGTCACGCTCGCTCTTGTGGCCCCGCAGCTCGAAGCTCTGGTCGCTCGGGTCAACGACACCGTGCGCGAGGCCCAGGCGGCCTCCGCTCGCACCCGCGTCGAAGAACGACGGATCCGCTCATTCATCGCCGACATCTCGCACGACCTCCGGACGCCGTTGACCACGGTGCGTGGCTACCTGCAACTGCTGGAGCGGACCGAGCTCAGCGACGACCAGCAGGCTTACCTCGCCGTCGCGCGGCGGCAGACGCGTGAGCTGGGTGCCCTGGTCGACCGGCTCTACGAGTACGCCTACCTGCTCGACGGAGAGCCGGGCCCGCGGATCGAACCGGTCGACGTCGGCGTGCTGGTCGCCGAGTGCCTGCTCGGCATGACGGCCGAGATCGAGGCGGCGGGTGTCGATGTGCGTTACGAGCCGCCGTCGGGAGTGGTGATCGGTACCGACCGGGAGAAGGTGACGCGGATCGTGCAGAACCTGCTGCGCAACGCCGTTCAGCATGGCCGCGAGCGGCTGGCGGTCGAGGTGACGCCGGCCGCGGACGAAGTCGAGATCGGCGTGGCGAACGGGGTGGCGGGAGATGTCGAGCTCGACACCTCCCGCCTCTTCGACCGGTTCTTCACCGCAGACGGCTCCCGCTCGGGCCGGACGAGCGGCCTCGGCCTGTCGATCGTGCAAGCCCTCGCCCGGCAGCTGGGCGGAGGCGCCACGGCCGAGCAGGACCGCGAGACGCAGACCGTCCAGATCCGCGTGCGCGTCCCCCACGCATCTCCCGCCGCATGAACCCGTGCGCCGGATGCGCTCGAGGTGCCCGCATCAGGACGCCTTGCCGCGATAGATCGCCCCGGCCACGGCCCAAGCGACGACGAGGATGCCGACGCACCAGGCCAGAGCGACCCAGATCTCGCCGTCGACCGAGCCGCCGGCGAACAGGGTGCGGATGCTGTCGACGATCGAGGTCACCGGCTGGTTCTCGGCGAACCACCGCACCGGAGCGGGCATCGAGTCCGTCGGGACGAAGGCGGAGCTGACGAACGGCAGGAAGATCGCGGGTAGGAGAACGCGCTGGCGCCGTCGACGGACTTCGCCGACAGTCCCGAGATGACGGCGATCCAGGTGATCGCCAGGGTGAACAGGACGAGGATGCCGGCCACCGCGAGCCAGGCGAGCGGGCGCGCATCGCTGCGGAAACCCATGAGCAGAGCGACCCCGACGACGATCACGAGCGAGATGAGGTTCGCCAGGCCCGAGGTGAGGACGTGTGACCACAGCACCGCCGAGCGCGCTACCGGCATGGACCGGAAACGCTCGAACAGTCCGCCCTGCATGTCGAGGAAGAGGCGGTACGCGGTGTAGGCCACGCCCGACGCGATGGTGATGAGGAGGATCCCCGGCAGCAGGTAGTCGACGTAGTTCGCCCCGCCCACGTCGATGGCGCCCCCGAAGACGTAGACGAACAGCAGCAGGAACGCGATCGGCATGATCGCGGTGGTGATGATGGTGTCCGGACTGCGCGCGATGTGGCGCAGCGACCGGCCGGTCAGTGTGGCGGTGTCGCCGAGCAGGCGCATCGTCATCGCCCCTTCTTCTTCGTGGACCTGGTGGTGGACGTGGTGGACGGTGCCGGTGTGGCGTCCTCGGACGGAGGGGTCTCGCCGATCACGGCGAGGAAGATCTCCTCCAGGGTCGGCTGCTTCTCGACGTACTCGACCGTCGTCGGCGGCATGAGCGCCTTGAGCTCGGCGAGGGTGCCTTCAGTGATGATGCGGCCGGTGTGGAGAATGGCGATCCGGTCGGCGAGCTGCTCGGCCTCGTCGAGGTATTGCGTGGTCAGCAGCACGGTGGTGCCCTGCCGTGCGAGTTCGCGCACGGCGTCCCACACCTCGATGCGCGCCTGCGGGTCGAGTCCTGTGGTGGGCTCGTCCAGGAAGATCACCGGTGGGTCACCGATGAGGCTCATCGCGATGTCGAGCCGCCGCCGCATCCCGCCCGAGTAGGTGGCCACCCTCCGGTTGCCCGCGTCCGTCAGTGAGAAGCGGGCGAGGAGGCGCTCGGCGATTCCGCCCGGGTCCGGCAGACGCCGTAGCCGGGCGACGAGCGCGAGATTCTCCTGCCCCGTCAGAATCTCGTCGACGGCGGCGAACTGGCCGGTGAGGCTGATCGACTCACGCACCCGCTCCGGCTCCGCGGCGACGTCGTGCCCTGCGACGGAGGCGGAGCCGCCGTCGGCCTTGAGCAGCGTCGCGAGGATCTTCACGGCGGTCGTCTTGCCGGCGCCGTTGGATCCGAGCAACGCGACGATGCTGCCGGCCGCCACGTCGAGGTCGACGCCACGCAGGACCTGCAGATCTCCGAAGGCCTTCGTCAGCCCGCGGACGCGGATGGCTCCCGTCCGGGCGCGCGTGGTCCACCGAGGGCGCGCTCATCGCTCGTCCTCCGGCTTCTCGCCGGCGGCGCGGTTCTCGGCCGTGGCACGCTCGACGGCCTCGGCCAGCCGAGCACGCTCCTTGTTGATCCAGCGGCCGTCGTCGTAGTTCGTGAGAAAGTCCTCGGCGAACTCGACCGGGTCCTCGCCGACGATCTCCGGCACCGGTGTCCCGGCGGCGGCGCTGTGCTCGAAGAGCTCGACGAGATCCTCGAGCATCGCGAGCAGCACGTCGGACTTGTCGATCCCGCCGGCGTACATGAGGTACCGCGACAGTCCCTCGGCGGCCGTACGGTAACCTTCTGGCGGGCCTTGAGGTCCTTGTAGCGCTTCTTCTCCTCGAGCGAGCCCGTGACGAGCTCGTACCACTTAGCCATCGTGCTGTCCCTCTCCTCGGAGCTGTTCAAGGCGTTCTGCGAGGAAGCTCCAGGCCTCCCAGAACTCGTCGAGCTGTGCGCGTCCGTTGTCGTTGAGCGCGTAGACCTTGCGCGGTGGGCCCTTCTGTGACGGGACCTTCTCCACGTCGACGAGCCCCCGTCGTTCCACCCGGACGAGGAGCGCATAGACCGTCCCCTCGGCGATGTCGGCGAAGCCGTGCTCGCGCAACCGGGCGGTGATCTCGTACCCGTAGGCCGGGCGCACCGAGATGATCGCCAGGACGATGCCCTCGAGCACGCCCTTGAGCATCTCGGTCGTCTGCTTGCCCATCCGCCCTCCCTGGTACTCAGTGTTGCTAGCTACCGGTACATAGTGACACCGAGTACTGCTGGATGCAAGGGGTGGCGCAGCAGTGGTGGGGCACGTCGCACCGGGCCACAGCGACCTGGTCGGTGCGCCGGCGGTGGGAGACGGGGTGCGTCAGGAAACGGCCGAGCGGGGGAGCCGGGGGCCGGCGCTCAGGCGTGTGCGTCAGGCGCGGCGGTACAGGCCGCTGCAGGTCAGTGTCGCCGCCGCCACCACCAGGCCGGCACCGAGCATGTGGACGCCGACCAGCACCTCCGGCAGGCCGGTGAGGTACTGGGTGTAGCCGATGACGCCCTCGAGGGCCGTCACGGCGAGGAGGATCGACCAGCCGCGCCGGGCCGGGCGGAGGTGCGCGGCGTCGCGGGACCTCAGCAGCGTAGCGCCGACGGCGACGACGACGGCGAGGAAGACCCACACGGCTGCGGCGTGCAGCCGTGTGACCACAACCGGGTCGAGGGCGTACCGGTACGGCGCGTCCGCGTCGCCCGAGTGGGGACCGGTCCCCGTCACCACCGTGCCGAGAATCACCACGGCTCCGGCAAGGAGCGCGAGCAGCCACGGCAGGGCGCGAGCTGGCCCGCCCAGTCGCGGGCGCGGCGTCGCGTCGGCCGAACGGAGCCGCACGAGCAGGTAGGTGGAGAAGGCGACAAGTGCGAGCGAGAAGAGCATGTGCGACCCGACGATCACCGGGTGCAGTACCCACAGCACCGACATGCCCCCGATGACCGCCTGGAGCACGACGCCCGCGAGCGGCCACCACGTCAGCCGCTTGAGCGAGGCCGGCCGAGACCGCGTCGGCTCTCGGCGGTGGACGGCCCAGACCAGGGCCAGCGCGATGACGCTGAGCACGCCCGACATCGTCCGGTTCCCGAACTCCACATACGGATGGATCGACGTCGCCTCGTGGAAGACGGGCGTGAAGGAGCCCGGCTCGCACATCGGCCAGGTCGAGCATCCGAGCCCGGATCCGGTCAGGCGTACCGCCCCGCCGGTGACGATGATGGCGAGCTGGGCGAGGAGGTTCGCGACCGCGAGAGCCCACGTCAGGCGGTCCACCCGTGCGCGCGAGGGGCCCGCTCCCGGTCCGGCGTCTCCTGCCGCGGCCGGGCCGGGACGCGGGTCGGTGGCGGTGCTCACGTCTTCAGCCTACGTCGGGCCGGCACCGGTGTCGCCGCCCACGGCGTGGTCCGTGCCACCTCCCGCGCGGCCGGGTTCGACTCCGGCGCGTCGGGCACTACGTTGGTGCCGACCGAGACGCGACCAGGGGAGTGGCGATGAGTGCGCCTATCCGTGCCGGCACGTTCGCCGGCATCGATGCCGTCCTGTTCGACCTCGACGGGGTCCTCACCCCGACGGCCGAGGTGCACATGCGGGCGTGGTCGCGGTTGTTCACGCCGTACCTCGAGGCTTGTGGCGTCGAGCCGTACACCGACGCCGACTACTTCGCCCACATCGACGGCCGGCCGCGCTACGAAGGCGTGCGGGCGATGCTCGCCGCCCGCGGCATCACCCTGCCCGAGGGCGATCCGTCCGACCCGCCAGAGGCGGAGACGGTCTGCGGCCTGGGCAACCGGAAGAACGCCGAGCTCACCGCCGTGCTCGAGGCCGAGGGCGTCGAGCCGTATCCCGGTTCGGTCCGGTTCACCGACGCCCTCCTCGGCGCCGGGATCGCCGTCGCCGTCGTCTCCAGTTCGAAGAACGCGCCGGCCGTGCTTGCCGCGGCCGGGATCGCCGACCGGTTCGACGTCGTGGTGGACGGAGCCGTGGCCGCCGACCGGCACCTGGCGGGCAAACCGCAGCCCGACACGTTCATCCACGCGGCCGAGCGGCTCGGAGTCACAGTGGCGCGGTCCGCCGTCGTCGAGGACGCCCTCTCCGGTGTCCAGGCCGGCCGCGCCGGCGATTTCGGCCTCGTGGTCGGCGTCGACCGCGGCGTGGGCGCCGAGCGGCTGCGCGAGGCCGGCGCCGACCTCGTCGTCACCGACCTGGCCGACCTGCTGCCCGACGTGGAGACCACGGACCCAGACGTGAACAAGGAGCACGGATGACCGACGAGTTCGGACTCCCGACGCACCTCGACCGGGATCGGTTCCCGGTCGACGAGTGGGCCCTACGCGAGTCCGCCTTCGGTACCCAGGACCAGGGCGTGACCGAGACGCTCTTCGCCGTCGCGAACGGCTACCTGGGCATGCGCGGCAATGTCGAGGAGGGGCGCGACAGCTACAGCCACGGCACCTTCGTCAACGGGTTCCACGAGACCTGGCCCATCCGGCACGCCGAGGAGGCGTACGGCTTCGCGCGTACCGGCCAGACGATCGTCAACGCCCCGGACACGAAGATCCTGCGTCTCTACGTCGACGACGAGCCGCTGCTGCTCCCCGTCGCCGACCTGCCGTCCTACGAGCGCGCCCTCGACTTCCGCGACGGCGTCCTTCGCCGGGACATCGACTGGCGTACCCCGGCCGGCAAGCATGTGCGGATCTCCTCACGCCGCATGGTCTCCTTCACCGAGCGGCATCTGGCGATCATGACCTACGAGATCACCGTGCTGGACTCGGACGCACCGGTGACGGTCTCCAGTCAGATCCTCAACCGTCAGGACGGCAGCGACGAGTACGACGTGCGCGAGGCCGCGCTGGGCTCGCGGTTCGATCCGCGCCGTGCCGAGAGCTTCACCGAACGGGTGCTGCAGCCGCAGTGCCAGTGGCACGGTGACGGGCGGTACGTCCTGGGCTACCGGTGCACGAACTCCGGGATGACCCTGGCGGTGGCCGCCGACCACAGCATCGAGACCGACAACCAGGTCGAGGAGCTCGGCTTCGTCGAGGAGGACCTCGCCAAGCACGTCTACCGGATCCGAGCGCGTCAGGGACGGCCGATCCGGATCACCAAGGTGGTCTCGTACCACACCTCCCGCGGAGTGCCCGCCCGCGAACTCGTCGACCGGTGCCGCCGCACCCTCGACCGGGCGCGTCAGGACGGCATCGACACCTACTTCACCGCCCAGCGCGAGTGGCTCGAGCGGTACTGGGAACGCTGCGACGTCGTGCTGCACGGGCAGCCGGCCGCGCAGCAGGCCATCCGGTGGAACCTCTTCCAGGTGGCCCAGGCCTCGGCGCGCGCCGAAGGCAGCGGCATCCCCGCCAAGGGCCTGACCGGCTCGGGATACGGCGGTCACTACTTCTGGGACGGTGAGGTCTACGTCCTGCCGTTCCTGACCTACACGATGCCGCGCGCGGCCCGGAACGCGTTGCGGTTCCGCTACACCCTGCTCGGGGCCGCACGCGAGCGGGCCGCCGAGCTCAATCAGCACGGGGCGCTGTTCCCGTGGCGCACCATCAACGGCGAGGAGGCCTCGGCGTACTACGCCGCCGGGACCGCGCAGTACCACATCGACGCGGACATCGCCTATGCGCTGCGCCAGTACCTCGCCGCCACCGGCGACGAGGACTTCCTCGCCCGCGAGGCAATCGACCTGCTGGTCGGAACCGCCCGGCTCTGGGTCGATCTGGGCTTCTGGCGCGGAACGGGCCCCGGGTCGTTCCACATCCACGGGGTGACCGGACCGGACGAGTACACCACCGTGGTGAACGACAACCTCTACACGAACGTCATGGCGCGGTTCAATCTGCGGGCCGCCGCCGACGCCGTCGACCAGCTCCGCGAGCACCACCCGGCCGCACACCGCGCCATGGTGCGCCGGCTCGGCCTGGACGACGCCGAGCTCGCCGCCTGGCGGCGAGCCGCGGAGACCATGCACATCCCCTTCGACGAACGGATCGGCATCCATCCCCAGGACTCGCAGTTCCTCGAGAAGGAAGTCTGGGACCTGGAGAACACTCCGCCGGAGAAGCACCCGCTGCTGCTCTATTACCACCCGCTGGTCATCTACCGGTTCCAGGTGGTCAAGCAGGCCGACGTCGTCCTCGCCCTGTTCATGCAGGGACACGAGTTCACGCCGGAGGAGAAGCGCGCCGACTTCGACTACTACGACCCGCTCACCACGGGTGACTCCACCCTCTCCGCCGTCGTCCAGGCCATCGTCGCCGCGGAGGTCGGCTACCAGGAAGTGGCGCTGAAGTACTTCGGTGACGCGCTCTACGTCGACTTGGCGAACCTGCATCACAACACGGCCGACGGCGTCCACGTCGCCTCGGCCGGCGGGATCTGGAGTGCTCTGGTCTACGGGTTCGGCGGGCTGCGGGACTCATCCGGCACGCTGACCATGGATCCGCGGCTGCCCGACATCTGGAGCGGCCTGACCTACCGGTTGACGCTCCGTGGCACGCGGGTGCGCGTCGACCTGTACCAGAGTGAGGTCACCCTGACGGTCGAGGCAGGGGAGTCGGCCACGATCGAGATCCGTGGTGAGCCGGTCACCGTCACCACCGCCGGGCCAGTCACCGTCCCGCTCGGCGACCAGGGGCCGCGCCTCATCGGCGCCCCGACCACGCGCGACCTCGAAGGCACCCGCCGCGCCGACGGCACGCTCGTCACGGCGACTGTCCCGGCCACCCGGGGACATGAGTACGAGGGTGGGTCCGAACCGGGCGGCAACGGACTCTACGACTGATCTCGCAGCGGCAGGCGTCGCCCGATCGTCGCTCGACGGCCGAGAGCGGACCGCCCCCCGGGGTCGTCTGCTCCTCACTCCCAGCGGAACCAGCGGGCCGCCGCCCAGGTTCCGACCGCGGCCCAGACGATCAGGACCGCGACGGCGCCTAGGTCCAGCGCACCGGAGATTGCGAGATGGCGCAGTCCTTCGCCCAGAGCGCCGGACGGCAGGAACTCGACTGCGGTGGCCAGGGGATCGGGGAGGGACTGCGCCGGGACGAGCAACCCGCCACCGGCCGCCATGAGCACCCACAGCAGATTGGCGACGGCGAGCACCGCCTCGGCGCGCAACGTTCCCCCGAGCAGCACGGCGAGGGCGACGAACGCCGCTGCGCCGAGGACGACGAGGACCGCGCCGCCGGCCATCACGGGCAGGTCCGGCACCGGCCGCCAGCCGAGCACCAACCCGCCCAGCAGGATGACCCCGACCTGCACTGCGAGCACCACGAGCACCGCTCCCAGCCGGCCGGCGAGCAGCCCGCGTGGCCCCAACGGTGTGGTGGCGAGCAGACGGAGCACGCCCCAGCGGCGGTCGAACGCGAGGCCGATGGCCTGGGACGTCAGTTGCGAGGCGACCGCGAGGGCCACCACACCCGCGACGGCCGCGGCGGCGCGCGCCCCGGGATGTCCGGGCACCGGCAGCAGCTCGGTGCGGAGCATGACAGTGAGCCCGAGCAACGGCAGCACCAGGGTGAGCAGGAGCTGCTCCCCGTTGCGGAGCACCGCGGCGGTCTCGAACCGGCACTGGGCCAGCACCCGGCGAAACGCCGAGCTCGCGCCGCCGGACTCGCTGGTGGCCGGGAGGGTGCTCATGCCGGCTCCCTCCGCTGCGGTTCCTCCGGGGCGAGCGGGGTCTGCGGCCCCCCGAGTCGGCGTCCGGTGAGCTCGAGGAAGACGTCCTCGAGGGTGCGGCGGTCGGCACGGATCTGGGCATCGCCGTAGCCCGCCTCGGCGAGCGCGGTGCCGACCGCGGCGACGGTGGCCGCGTCCGGCGGCTGCGCCGACTGGACGGTCACCCCGGTGGAGTGCGCACTCACCGCGAAACGGTCGTGCCCGGCCAGCCCATGTCGCAGTGCCGCCGCCACCGCTGCGACGTCGTCCGCCTGCCGGGGGAGGACCCGCACCACCTCCGGCCCGGTCAGCTCGCCGGGGCTGCCCCGGGCGACCACGCGGCCGTCGTCGATGATCACCACGTGATCGGCCAGCTCCTCGGCTTCCTGCATGAGGTGCGTGGTGAGCACCATGGAGACGCCGGCGTCGCGCAGCTCTCGCAGCAGCTCCCACACGTCGAGGCGGACCTGCGGATCCAGGCCGGCGGAGGGCTCGTCGAGGAAGACCAGCTCCGGGCGCCCCACCAGAGCCGCCGCCAGTGCCAGCCGCTGGCGCTGGCCTCCCGAGAGTCGGCGTACCGATGTGCGAGCCACCGTGCGCAGCCCGAGGCGGTCGAGCAACTGCGACGGGTCCGCCGGAGCGTGGTGCAGGCGCGCGACGTGCTCCAGGACCGCCCCGGCCTTCGGGGCCTGGGGGAGGCCGCCGTCCTGCAGCATCACACCGACCCGCGCCCGCAGCTCGGCGGGGTAGCCCGCCGAGCGCGCCCCGGACACCACCGCGCGGCCGAGCACCTCGATCGTGCCCGCGTCGGCGCGGCGCAGACCGGCGCAGCACTCCACGGTGGTGGTCTTGCCCGCTCCGTTGGGACCGAGGACCGCGGTCAACACGCCCCGTTCGGCGGTGAAGCCGACACCGCGCACCGCCGGGCGAGTACCGTAGGACTTGCGCAGGTCCGTCACGGACAGGGCGGGATCGGCGGCAGGGCTGGACACTCCCCAAGAGTAGGCAGCACCGGCCGGGGCGCCGGCTCCGTGTCGGACGGGCGGCGCGTGCCGATCCTCACAGCGGGTGAGGCTCGCCTTGCTTGCGGTCGTGGCGTCCCCGGACAACAATTAGGAAAGCACACCTTTTTCTTAATGGTGTGGCGGTGCTGTCGTGAGCCGCAGGCCGGCAGCGCCTCCCAACCCGGAGCGGCGAGAGGAGGACCACGCCGTGCGGACCCAGGACGAGACGCGACAGGACGCCGAGGCGAGCACGCGTGAGAAGGTCCTCGAACTGGTCGTGGAGCAGGGCCCGGTCAGCGCCGCCACGCTCGCGCGCACCCTCGACCTGACGCCGGCGGCCGTGCGTCGGCACATCGCCCACCTGCAGGACGACGGCCAGATCGTCGTCCACGAACCCGCCGGTCCCGGGCAACGCCGCCGCGGACGTCCGGCACGTCACTACGTCGCCACCGAGGCGGGGCGCGCGGGGCTCACCGACGCCTACTCGGACCTGGCCACGCATGTGCTCGACTTCCTCCAGCAGGTAGCCGGAGAGGACGCGCTGGCTGCCTTCGCCGAAGACCGCGTCGCCGAGCTCGAGCGGCGCTACCGCCCGGTGATCGACCAGGCGGGCACGTCCCGGGCAGCTCGGGTCCAGGCTCTCGCCGAAGCGCTCACCGCGGACGGCTACGCCGCGACCACCCGGGGCATCGGATCCCAGGCGATCGCGCTGCAGCTGTGCCAGGGCCACTGCCCGGTCCAGGACGTCGCCGAGCACTACCCCCAGCTGTGCGAGGCGGAGACACAAGCGTTCTCCCGCCTGCTCGACGTCCACGTCCAGCGCCTGTCCACGCTGGCCACCGGCGGGCACGTGTGCACCACGCACATCCCGCTCGCGGTGCCCCGGCAGACCGCGGACACGGCGCTCACCGCGCCCTCTGACCCCGAGACCCACGACGACCACCTGAGCGGCGACCAACCCCCGACTCGGAGCACGGAAGGAAACCGATGACTTCTCCCACCCAGCAGGAGATCAGGGCTCCCGGCGAGCCCATGACCCAGGACGAGACGATCGCCTCGATCGGCAACTACACCTACGGGTGGCATGACCCCGACGTCGCCGGAGCCGACGCCCGCCGCGGCCTCGACGAGGACGTCGTGCGGAACATCTCCGAGCTGAAGAACGAGCCGGAGTGGATGCTCAAGCGCCGCCTCAAGGCGCTCAAGCTGTTCCAGAAGAAGCCCATGCCCACCTGGGGAGCCGACCTCTCGGGCATCGACTTCGAGACCATCAAGTACTTCGTGCGCTCGACCGAGCAGCAGGCCGCCTCCTGGGACGAGCTGCCCGAGGACATCAAGAACACCTACGAGAAGCTCGGCATCCCGGAGGCGGAGAAGCAGCGTCTCGTCGCCGGCGTCGCCGCCCAGTACGAGTCCGAGGTCGTCTACCACCAGATCCGCGAGGACCTGGAGCGCCAGGGCGTCGTCTTCCTCGACACCGACACCGGCCTGCGCGAGCACCCGGAGATCTTCGAGGAGTACTTCGGCTCGGTCATCCCCGCCGGGGACAACAAGTTCGCCGCGTTGAACACCGCCGTGTGGTCCGGCGGCTCGTTCGTCTACGTCCCCAAGGGCGTGCACGTCGAGATCCCGCTGCAGGCCTACTTCCGGATCAACACCGAGAACATGGGCCAGTTCGAGCGGACGCTGATCATCGCGGACGAGGGCTCCTACGTGCACTACGTCGAGGGCTGCACCGCGCCGATCTACAAGACCGACTCCCTGCACTCGGCCGCGGTCGAGATCGTCGTCAAGAAGGACGCCCGGGTGCGGTACACGACGATCCAGAACTGGTCGAACAACGTGTACAACCTCGTCACCAAGCGCGCCACCGTCGAGTCCGGCGGCACCATGGAGTGGATCGACGGCAACATCGGCTCCAAGGTGACGATGAAGTACCCGGCCGTCTACCTCATGGGCGAGCACGCCCGTGGGGAGACCCTCTCGATCGCCTTCGCCGGCGAGGACCAGCACCAGGACACCGGCTCGAAGATGGTGCACCTGGCGCCGCACACCTCGTCCTCGATCGTCTCCAAGTCCGTCGCCCGCAGCGGCGGCCGCGCCTCCTACCGCGGTCTCGTCCAGGTGCTGGAGGGCGCCTCGCACAGCAAGTCGAACGTGCTGTGCGACGCGTTGCTGGTCGACACCGTCTCGCGCTCGGACACCTACCCGTACGTCGACGTCCGCGTCGACGACGTCGAGATGGGCCATGAGGCCACCGTCTCGAAGGTCAGCGAGGACCAGCTGTTCTACCTCATGTCCCGGGGCCTGGAGGAGACGGAGGCGATGGCGATGATCGTCCGCGGCTTCGTCGAGCCCATCGCCCGTGAGCTCCCGATGGAGTACGCCCTGGAGCTCAACCGCCTCATCGAGCTGCAGATGGAAGGGGCCGTGGGTTGATGACCACTGCCGCAAGCACCGCCGAGCAGGACCTGACGACCGACCACTCCCGAGCCCAGGCGGACGAGGCGCACAGCCACGGCGTCGGAGCCACCCCCGAGGCCTCCCGGGCCGCGCGGGGTACCTCCTTCGCCCTGGCCGACTTCCCCGTTCCCACGGGTCGCGAGGAGGACTGGCGCTTCACGCCGGTGAACCGCCTGCAGCAGATCTTCGCGGGCGAGCTCACCGCCGTCGGCCCCACGGTGGACGTCGAGCACGACGACGCCGTCACGGTCGAGACGGTCGGGCGTGCAGACAGCCGGCTCGGCACGGTCGGCGCGCCGGGCGACCGTGCGGCGGCCGCGGCGTGGGAGTCCTTCCGCGAGGCCGTCGTCGTCACCGTGCCGCGCGGCTTCGCCGAAGGCAACCCGGTCATGGTCCGGGTGACCGGCGAGAAGACTGAGCAGGAGCCCGCCGCGCAGCACCTGCTGGTGGTGGCCGAGGAGCTGAGTGAGTCCCTCGTCGTCCTCGACCACCGCGGCGGCGCCCACCTGTCGCAGACCGTCGAGATCGACGTGCGTGACGGGGCCCAGCTCACCCTGGTCTCCGTTCAGGACTGGGACGACGGCGCGGTGCACCTGTCCGCGCACCGGGCCAAGCTCGGCCGGGACGCGCGACTGAAGCACATCGTCGTCACTCTCGGCGGCGACGTCGTGCGCCTCACCCCGGACTCCGCCTTCACCGCGCCAGGCGGGGACGTGGAGATGCTCGGTCTGTACTTCACCGACTCCGGCCAGCACCAGGAGCACCGGCTCTTCGTCGACCACGCGGTCGAGAA
>Ga0079224_100007888_pt1 | contig 14349 bp, 12 predicted proteins | sample Stecom2015_FD_80414 | JGI IMG/M metagenome (GOLD analysis project Ga0079224, IMG submission 80414) | Agricultural soil microbial communities from Utah to study Nitrogen management - Steer compost 2015 | ecosystem: Environmental > Terrestrial > Soil > Agricultural land | place: USA: Utah...
CCAGCGCGAAGTAGCCACCGCGGAGGACGCGGGCTTCCCGGTCGAGGGCTGCCTCTGGCCGAGGGAGCACGACCATGAGGCGCAGGTGGGCGTGCGTTCCGTGCTGTACACCAGATCCTTCTGGGGCAGCAGCACGGACAAGGCACGGGAGCGGATGGCGGACTACCGAGCCGCGAGCCAGCGCTCCGCGGACAGGTTCGAGGCGGAGGGTGGCTCCACCCATGCCGCGGTGGCCGCCCTGAACGGCGCCGGTCATGACGGGTTTTGTTATGGGATGTCCGGCGGCGAACTGATCTATAACTACGAATGCCATGTCCGGGACGGGAACGCGGTGATCTCGATCTCTGTTTATCCACCGTGGACGGGCGAGGAGCGCGAGGTCACCCAAGGCGAAGTCCACCAGGCGGTGATGGAGTTCACCGACGTCGCCCGCGACCTCGCCAACGACCTGATCGAGGATCTCTAGGACCCGACCGGCGAGCTCACCGGGGCTACTCGCGGCGAGGACTACTCGCGGCTAGGGATCGGCGCAGCGTGGAGACGTCGATCGAGCCGGTGGGTACGTCCGACTCGACCGGGTAGTACATCCGCTGCACCGCGGCGAGGATCGCGTCCACCACCGTGTCGCGGAACCGGGGCGTGGTGAGCCGTTCCCGGTCCTCCGGCGAGGTCAGGTAGCCCACGTCCACGCGTACCGCCGGCATCCGGGTCAACCGCAGCAGGTCCCAGGTCTTGGCGTGGGTGCGGCAGTTGCGCATGCCGGTGCGGGCCACGATCTCGCGCTGGACCAGCCCGGCCAGCCGCTCCCCCACGGTGGAGGTGACGCCGTTGGCGGTGCCGTAGTGGTAGGTGGCGACGCCGTTCGCCACCGGGTTGGGGTGTTGGTCGAGGTGGAGCGAGACGAAGATGTCGGCGCCGAGGTCGTTGGCGAGCTGGGCGCGGGCGGCATCCGACATCGGGGTGGCGAGCCGCGGGCCGCGGGTCAGGTGCACCCGCACGCCGGCCGCGGTGAGCCGGCCCTCCAACCGGGACGCCAGGTCCCACACCAGCTCCGCCTCGGTCCACCGGGACCCGCCGTCGGTGACCACCACGCCGGGGTCGGTGCCGCCGTGACCCGGGTCGACCACCACCCGTTTGCCGACCAGCGCCGGGCCGGAGCGGTAAAGCCGTTCCGACTCGCGTAGCCACTGCGGCCGCCCGCCCACCACCTTGCGGCCCAGCCGGCGGAGCGCGTTCAGGGTCTGCGGGCCGCAGGAGCCGTCCGGCACCAGGCCCACCTCGCGCTGGAACTGGGCCAGGGCCCGGGCGGTGCGGGCCCCGTAGACCCCGTCGGCGCGCCCGGTGTCGTAGCCCATCTCCAGTAGCCGCTCCTGCAGCGCGCGTACGTCCTCGCCGACCAGCGGCTCGGGCACGGAGTGGAAGAGGGTGCGCGCGCCCAGCCGCCACCGGGCGGCGGCGAGTGCCCGCCAGGTCTCCTCGTCTACCCGGCCGTCCGCGGTGAGACCGCGCGACTGTTGGAAGGCGCGGACGGCGCGTACCACCTCGGTGTCGAACTCGGGCGGCGCGTCGCCCGCCTCCGGGGGCAGCAGCCCGATCTCGACCAACACCTGCCGGATCTCGGCTACCGCCGGACCCGTGTCACCCTGTTTGATCGTGCGCACCGGCGCCGCCCGGGTCGCTAGATCGCTTCGTTGATGATCCGGACCAGTTCACTCTTGGGCTTCGCGCCGACCACCTGCTTCACCGGCTCGCCGCCCTTGAAGATGGTGAGGGTGGGCAGCGACATGATCCGGTAGGCGCGGACGGTCGCCGGGTTCTCGTCGGCGTTCACCTTCACGACCCGCAGCTTGTCGGGCATCTCGCCGGCGATCTCCTCCAGCAGCGGCGAGACCTTACGGCACGGCATGCACCACTCGGCCCAGAAGTCGACCAGGACCGGCTTGTCCGCCTGCAGCACCTCCTGCTCGAACGTCTCGTCCGTTACCGCCTTGGTGGTTCCCACAGTCGTTCTCTCCTTCTGGTCGGGGCTTCGGGTGGTGCGAGGGGCTCAGGTGGGGCTTCCACTACCACCCCTGACGGGCAGTATGTCCCGGGTCAGTGTGATTTTGTGGCGAGGTACCGCTCGGCGTCCAGCGCCGCCGCGCAGCCGGTGCCGGCCGCGGTGACCGCCTGCCGGTAGCGGCTGTCGACCAGGTCGCCGCAGGCGAACACCCCGGGCAGGCTGGTACGGGTGGTGGGCGCCTCGACCCGGACATACCCGTTCTCGTCCAGGTCAAGCTGGCCCCGGACGAGTTCGCTGCGGGGATCGTGCCCGATCGCGATGAACAGCCCCTTGACGTCCAGCACCCGCCGCTCGCCGGTCTTCACATCCCGCACGCGTACCCCGGAGACGGCGCCGTCGGTGCCGAGGACCTCCTCCACCACGGTGTTCCAGGCAACCTTGATCTTGGGGTTGGCGAGCGCACGGTCCGCCATGATCTTGCTGGCGCGGAACTCGTCCCGCCGGTGGATGATCGTCACCGACGCGGCGAACTTCGTGAGGAAGGTGGCCTCCTCCATCGCCGAGTCGCCACCCCCGACCACGGCGATGTCCTGGTCGCGGAAGAAGAACCCGTCACAGGTGGCGCAGGAGGAGACGCCGTGGCCCAGCAGCTCCTGCTCCCCGGGTACGCCCAGCGGACGCCAGGCCGACCCGGTGGCGAGGATGACCGTTTTGGCACGGTACGCGGTGTCGCCGACGTAGACGGTCTTGACCTCCCCGGTCAACTCCACCCGGGTGGCGTCCGCGGTGAGCAGTTCGGCCCCGAACCGCTCAGCCTGCTTGCGCATGTTGTCCATCAGCTCCGGGCCGAGGATGCCGTCGGGGAAACCGGGGAAGTTCTCCACCTCGGTGGTGGTCATCAGCGCCCCACCGGACTGAACTCCCTCGATGACGAGCGGGCGTAGACTCGCCCGCGCCGCGTACACCGCCGCGGTGTAACCGGCCGGACCCGAACCGATGATGATCACGTTCCGGACCTTGTCCACCTCGCCGCCTCCCTCCGCCGGCTCTCCGGCGCGAAACTTCCATGCGTTGGGCGCAACGCCATGGTACGTACCGGGATTCCCTCCGCCCCGGCGGCGTGGCCGGGGTGCCTCACCGCCCGGCCCGGGCCGGCTCAGTCCAGCGCCTCCCGGTGCCGTTCGTCGATGGTGGCGCCCGGTCCGCCACAGTCAGGTCCGACCACCTGGACCCACTCACCGCCGTCCCCGGTGGTGAGCCAGACGATCACCGCCGGCTCGCCCTCGAATCGAGCGAAGTCCATCCGGGTCACGGTGACCGGCGGAGGCACGTGGCTCGCCTCGACCTCCGCCAGGCAGGCGGCCGGGTCGTCCCATAGCCGCGCCAGCGGCGGGTCCGGCCGCGCCGCCGCGGAATGGGAGTCGTCGTCCGGCTCCAGCGGTCGCCGCTCCGGTGCGAACTCCTGTGGTTCCTGGTGGTGGAACCGCGCCGAACCCGGCTGGTAGTCCAGGTCACTGGCGGTCATCACCGGTAGCGCGGCGATCGTCGGCGCCGCACCGGCCGCCTCCGGAGCGGGCCGCAGACCGCGACGGTCGGGCGGGGCGTGATCCTCGGCCAGCATCGCGGCCCCGTCGCTCTCCTCGGCGCCGCGGTCGAGCAGGCCGAGCGGGCCCAGCCCGATCGCGGCGAAGGCGGCCACCCCGGCGACGCCGGCCAGGGCCGCGGCCCAGCGGTGGCGCCGGCGCCGCCGATCCCCAGGTCGCCCCGGACCCGACCGGCCGGCCAACGTCTCGGTGCGCCCCGGCGGCCGGTCCGGGCCGGTCCGGGGAGCCGGCAGGCCGGCAGGCGCGGCCACCGGTGGGTGGTCGGACACCCCGGCGCGCAGTGCGGCCTCCAGCCGGGCACTGACCGCTTCGGGCAGCGGCGGCGGCGGGCCTACGGCTCGCAGGTCAGCGGCGACCGCGTCGAGGGCCCCGGCGAGCTCCGCCGCCGCAGCCGCCCACGCCGGGTCGGTGGCGATCAGCCGGGCCACCCGGTCGCCCTCCGGGGTGCCTGCCAGGGCCCCGCCGAGGTGATCGGCGAGCAGGTCCCAGTCCACCGCGCTCACCGCTCACCTCCCCCCTGAGCCGCCGGGTCGCGGTACTCCGTGGGCGGGGCGCCCGCTCGCGGCCGGCGCCGGCGCGCTGCGCTCACTGGCTACCTCCCGCTTCCGACCCTGATGAGACGGTGCCGCCGCGGCCCCGGTTCCCGCGCGCGGTCGGCGCGGGTGGCGCGCCGGTCCGCAGGTGACCGAGCAGGACCGCCAGCCGGGCCCGCCCCCGCGCGCACCGGCTCTTGACCGTGCCCTCGGCGACCCCGAAGATCGCCGCGGCCTCGGCCACGGAGTACCCCTGGAGATCAACCAGCACGATCGCCGTGCGCTGTTCGGGCGGCAGCTGGGCCAGCGCGTGCCGCACCACGAGCGCCGTCTCCGGGTCCGCCGCCGGGGCGGCGGGCTCCTTCCCCCCGTACCCCTCTGGGTGGCTGCCGTCCGGTAGCGGCACGGTCGGGTGGGCCCGCCGGCGCCGCATCCGGTCCAGGCAGGCGTTCACCACGATCCGGTGCAGCCAGGTGGTCACCGCCGCCTCGCCCCGGAACCGGCCGGCCGCCCGGTGCGCGTTCAGCATCGCGTCCTGCAGCGCGTCGGCGGCCTCGTCCGGGTCGCCGAGCGTACGCAGCGCCACCGCCCACAGCCGGTCCCGGTGGCGCCGGAACAACTGACCGAACGCGTCCGGGTCACCGGTGACGTGCGCACGTAACAGGTCGGCGTCGCGGTCGTCGGGCCGGGTCATCTCGGCGTCCACGAACCTCGCGCCCCGCTTCGCCGGTCAGTAGCCCTGCACGGCGATCTGCTGCACTTCCACCCGGAAGCCGTCGCCGGCGGGCGGTAGCTCGGTGAAGAACACCATCAGGTACCGGTACGTCTGCTCCGGGTCGAACGCGGTGAAGACCATGGTGGTGCTGCCCTGCTGGGGCTCGCCCACCGGCGTGTACGTCTCCACGATCTCCGCGTCGCCGGCGCTGGAGTTGCCGGGGTCGGTCTCACCCGCGCGGATCTCGGCGGTCGCGCCCGGGGTACCCAGCTCCACCCGGACCGAGGCGACGTGCCGGGGCTCACCGAGGTCGATCAGGATCCCCATGCCGGGCTTGAGTTTGCCGAAGTCGGCGGTGGTGTAGGTGTCGGTCCGCCAGGCGGTGCTCAGGTCGTCGTCCACCACCAGCTCGATGCCGTCCAGCTCCGCCCGGTTGCCGCCGGGCGGGTCAACCACCCGTACCTGGCCGGCGGTGAGCGGCAGGTCCACGATCTCGGCGGCCGGGGAGGGCTCGTCGCTGGGTGAGGCGGTCACCGGCGCCCCGGCCTGGCCCTCGCTGCCCTCCTCCGAGGACCCGGTGAGCCAGTTCAGGCCGACCAGCAGCCCGATCACGCCGACCACGAGCAGGTCGGCCACCCCGGCTACGATCTTGCGCCCGGAGGGCCGCTGCGAGGTGCCCTCCGACGCCGCGCTCAGCCGCAGCGGACCCGCCTGACCCTCCGGCTCCGGCTCGTCGTAGTACTCCTCGGACGAGGCGGTGTCCAGGCGGCCGAACTCGCCCGCGAGCACCTCGGCCGGTGGCACGGCGAGCCGCCGGTCCAGCAGGTCCATGGTCAGGTTGTCGAGGAAGTCCGGCACCCCGGCGCGGATCTGCCGCGGGGCGACCAGCCCGCCGTCGGGCTCGCGCATCGCGTCCGGCAGCGGGGCGGGCCCGGCCACCTCGCCGTGCGGCCAGTACCCGGTGAGGGAGAAGTACAGCAGGCCGCCGATCGCCCGGACGTCCTCCTCCTCCGGCACCGTCCCGTCGGCGCGGGCGTCGGCGAGCACCACCCGGCCGTCCAGGCCGATGAGGACAGTGCCCGGGTGGACATTGCCGTGCGTCATGCCGGTCGCGTGCACGGCCGTGACCGCGGCGGAGACCGCGTGGGCCACCGCCACCGCGCGCTCGGTATCGAACAGACCGGTGGCGATGTGGTCGCGCAGCGACGCGCCGTCCACCCACTCCCGGACCACGTACGCGCGGGTCTCCTCGTCGATAGCGTCGTAGACCCCGACCAGGTTGGGGTGGACCACCCGACTCGCCTCGACCGCGGCCCGCAGCATCTGCGCGGCGGCCTGACCACCCGGATAGCGCACCACGATCCCGACCGGCCGGCGTAGGATGACGTCCACCCCGCGCCAGATCTGCCGGCCGGCGCGGTCGGTGTTGACGTGTTGCTCCAGCTGGTAACGCCCGGCGAGGACTTCACCGCCGACGGGTGCGCCGGCGCCGGCGCCGTGCACCGCGCCGCGGCCCTCGCCGACCTGGGTCACCGATCCTCCTTCGGTCACGTCCCCGCCCCCCGTCACAGCCTAAGTGCTCCATGCCAGATCCGCCCGCTCACATCCCCGCCGACCATAGCGCGACCGGGTCACGAACCAGCCACATGTCGCGCACCGCCCCGCACCGCGCCGCCACGCACACCCGGTACCCACCCGGCGAACGGGCATGCCGCCGCGGTGGGTGAAACCTGATCGGATCGTCGCGCGGCGCGATTGTCCGATCTCCACCAGGTCCGATCTATACGCCGGTCGCGGCTCACCGGCCGGGGAGGAGTTTGCGCTGCACCAGCGCGAGTACCTCCTTGACCTCGCCGATGCGCAGCGCGAGCGCCAGGCCCAGGTAGACCCCGCACAGTACGGTTCCGCCGACCACGAGTTGCAGCACGGCCTGGACCTTGGTCGGGTCATCGCCGCCCGGCAAGACGCTCGCCGCCGCCCAGGCCGCCAGGGCCGCGCCGCCGGCGGCGAGCGCCACCTTGCCCAGGCTCTGGCCGACCCGCCGCAGGCCGAGCGGGCCCAGCCGCCGGCGCAGCAGCCAGCCCATCACCACGGCGGCGGCGAGGTACGAGACCGCATTACCGATCATCATGCCGGCCGCGGCGAGCGAGGCGGCGAAGGCCACGAAGAGCACCACTTGGGTGACGACCCGTAGCGCCACCACGCCGATGTTGACCAGCGCGGGGGTCTTGGTGTCCGGCAGGGCGTAGAAGGCGAAGGTCGTCAACTGGCTGATCGTGAACGGCACCAGCGCCAGGCCGGCGACGACCAGCACCGGCGCCATGCCCTGGGCCATGGCGAGATCGAACGCGCCGAACTGGAACAGCGTGACCGAGATCGGCAACGCCAGCACCGTGTACGCCGCCGCGATCGGCGCCAGCACCACCGCGGACATGCGGGCGCCCTTGGCGAGGTCGTCGATCATGTCCGCGTACCGCCGGTCCACTGAGGCGGCGCTCATCCGCGGCATCAGCGCCATGATGATGGAGACCCCGACGATCCCGTGCGCCATCATCATCAGCAGGAACACGTTGTTGAAGATCAGCAGCCCCGGGTTACGGGCGTCGTCGTCGCTGGCCTCGCTGAGCAGGCGGATGATCACCACGACCGAGACCTGGTTGATCGCCACGTAGCAGAACATCCACGCCCCGAGCTGGCCGAGCTCGCGCAGGCGCAGGGCCCGGAAGTCGGAGCGCCACCGGAACCGGAACCCGACCCGCCGCAGCGCCGGTGCCAGCCCGCTGGCCTGCACCACGATGCCGAGCAGGGTGCCGCCGCCGGCCAGCGCGATCTTGCCGGCGCTCATGGTCGTGGCGGTGACCGGCTCCGGCCCGAAGATCAGCAGGTACAGCGCGAACGTGGTGATGACCACCAGGTTGTTCAGGATCGGCGCCCACATCGGAGCGGCGAAGTGGCCGCGGGTGTTGAGCACCGCGGTGAGCAGCCCGGCCATCCCGTAGAAGAAGATCGTGGGGAGAATGAGGTATGACAGGGCGGTGACCACGCCGCGCCCCTGCTGCGGCGACCACACCAGGGCCGCCAGCAACGGCGCCATCGCCACCGCCAGCAGCGTGGTCACCCCTAGGGCGAGCACCGCCAGGCTGACCAGTCGCTGGGTGTACGCCTCCCCCCGGTCGGGGTCGGTCTTACGGGCCCGCACCAGCACCGGCACCAGTACGCTGGTCAGGATGCCGCCGAGCAGCAGCTCGTAGACCATGCCGGGGAAGTACTGCGCGGTGGTGTAGGTGTCGCCGACCAGAGTGCTGCCGAGCGCGGCGGCGATGATCACAGTCCGGAGGAAGCCGGTGAGCCGGCTGACCAGGCTGCCCAGCGCCATCACCGCGCTGTGCCCGGCGGCGCTACCGAGGTCGTCGTCCGGCGGGGCGCCCGGCGCCGCTCCGGCGGCCGAGGCCGCCTCCGGCGGGGTGGCCGGCGGGCCCGACTCCGCCGCGGCGGGCGGGCCCTCCGCCGGCCGGTACCCGTGCGGCGGGGTGGGCGGTGGCTCGTGCGCGGCGGAGTCCGCCGTTCGCCGCGCGTGCTCGCTGCGGTAGACCGACCCAGCCATGCGACGACCCTAGCGGGTCTATCCATGGTCAGTTCGCAGACCGGCCGGCTCCGCCGCCGCTCGACGCGATCATGAACCTGGGGTTCGTCATCGCGCACCTCAGAAGGGGTTGCGCCGGCCCGAAAAGCGCCCGGGGACCCTGGTAGTTTTGTTCCGCCATGCCCGATGAACTCACCGCCGCGCAGCGCCGCGCCGTCGCCGAACTGGTGCGGATCTGGCCGGTAGTCGATGAGCTCGGCCAGCGTTTCGCCGCCGCCGGCCACGAGTTGCACCTGGTCGGCGGCCCGGTCCGGGACGCGCTGCTGGGCCGGCTCGGCAACGACCTCGACTTCTGCACTGACGCGCACCCGGACCAGACCCTCAAGCTGCTGCACGGGTGGGCGGAGGCGATCTGGGAGACCGGCCGGGAGTACGGCACGATCGGCGCGGCCCGCCGCGGGCTCCGGTTGGAGATCACCACCTTCCGCGCCGAGGCGTACGACCGGGTGCGCCGGCACCCCACGGTGCGGTACGGGACCAGCCTGGTGGAGGATCTGCGCCGCCGCGACTTCACCGTGAACGCGATGGCCCTGTCGCTGCCCGGGCACCGGTTCACCGACCCGTACGGCGGGCTGCGTGACCTCGCCGACCGGGTGATCCGCACCCCCGGCACCCCGCAGGAGTCGTTCGGCGACGACCCGCTGCGGATGCTGCGGGCGGCCCGGTTCGTCTCCCAGCTCGGCTTCACGGTGGCGCCCGAGGTCCGTGACGCGATCACCGAGATGGCCGGTGACCTGCGGCGGGTCAGCGCCGAGCGGATCCGGGACGAGGTCACCAAGCTGATGCTCGGGGTCGACCCGGTCGCCGGGCTGCGGCTGCTGGTGGAGACCGGACTGGCCGACCAGTTCCTGCCGGAGCTGCCGGGCCTCCGGCTGGAGATCGACGAGCACGCCCAGCACAAGGACGTCTACGAGCACACCCTCACCGTGGTCCGCAACGCCATCTCCCATGAGGACGACGAACCGGACTTCGTCCTGCGGATGGCGGCGCTCATGCACGACGTGGGCAAGCCGGCGACCAAGGCGATCGGCCCGGACGGCCGGGTCTCGTTCCACCATCACGAGGTGGTGGGGGCCCGGTTGACCCGGGCGCGGATGAAGGCGCTGCGCTACCCCAAGGACGTGACCTCCGATGTGGCCCGGCTGGTCGGGCTGCACCTGCGGTTCTACGGGTACGGGCGGGGTGAGTGGACCGACTCGGCGGTGCGCCGTTACGTGCACGACGCCGGCCACCTGCTCCCCCGGCTGCACAAACTGGTCCGGTCCGACTGCACCACCCGCAACCGCCGGAAGGCGCAGCGGCTCGCCGCCGACTACGACGCCCTGGAGCAGCGGATCGCCCGGCTCAAGGCCGAAGAGGACCTGGCGCGGGTACGCCCGGACCTGGACGGCAACGAGATCATGGAGCTGCTCGGCGTACCGCCGGGACCGGTGGTGGGTCGGGCCTGGCGGCATCTGAAGGAGCTACGCCTGGAGCGCGGTCCGCTCTCACGCGAAGAGGCCGAGGCGGAGCTGTTCGCCTGGGCCCGGGCCGAGGGGATCCTCCCGCCGAAGGAGAGCTGACCCGCGCACCGGCCTGGTGCCTGACCGGCCGTGGGTCCGGGCGGCGTGACCGGCGGTGGTCGCGGGCGACCGCCGGCTGACCGCTGGGCGGCGAACGCTACCGTCGTCCCCATGCAGAGCCAGCGGTGGGGATGGACCTACACCTACGGGATGCCGCTGCTGATCGCCAGTATCGCCGCGGTTCTCCTCTCTGGCGGCGGGCTGGTGGCGGCGGTGCTGGCCTTCGGCGGTGAGGAGCCGACCGATCCCACGCCACCCGGCACCACACCTGCGGTGCCCTCCGCCGGCCCGACCGAGGCTGCCAGCCCGCCACCTGGCCCGGGCGGCGACGAGGGCGCGGCCGGTGACCCGGGGTGTGTGCTCGGTTCCTGGCGCGCGGTGGACCTGAAGGAGGGTCTGATCACCGGAGAGCTGGTGCTGGTGGACGGTGGCCCCGTCTTCACCTACCGCGACGACGGCACGGGCGCGATCGAGTTCGGGGAGGGCGTCACGTTCGAGTTCTACCCGCTCTTCGGCACGAGTACCGTGCAGGACGTCTCCGGGACGGTGGAGTTCTCGTACGTGGTGCAGGACGGGGACGTGGTCCACACGTACCTCAACCCGCTGGACGGCGCTACCATGCACTTTCCGGACCTGGGTGACTTCCCGTACGTTCCCAGCTCTGACACGCTCTCCTACGAGTGTGGGGACGGCACCCTCAGGCTGACGGCGGAGGATGCCTTCCAGGCCGACCTGGAGCGGATCTCCTGATTGCCTAAGGGCGGGTCAAGCTCGACCGCCCACATAAGAGCGGACGCCCCGGTGCCGGCGGTACGCCGGCACCGGGGCGCCCTGCGCGACAGTGTGGTCAGTCGTCCAGCGCGACCGGCTGGTTGTCGTTGCCCGACCCCACCCGCTTGCCGAGCCGACCGAGCAGACCCGCCAGGTCCACGCCGGTCAGGTCGGAACCGAGCTGCAGGCCCTGGGCCACGTTGGTCGCCACGGACTTGCTCAGCGAGGAGGCGCCGTCGGTGGCGATGACCGTCATCTTGTCGATCGACTGCATCGGCTCGGACGCGGCGCGGACCACCTCCGGCAGCACCTTGACCAGCAGGTCGAGCACGGCCGCCTCGCCGTACTTCTCGAACGCCTCCGCCTTGAGCCGCATCGCCTCGGCCTCGGCCTGACCCTTGGCGAGGATCGCCGCGGCCTCGGCCTTACCCTCCAGCTCGATCGCCTCCGCGATCGCGGAACGACGCCGCTGCTCCGCCTCACCTTCCTTGGCGCCTTCGATCGCGGCGGCCTCGGCCAGTGCCGACCGGTGGGCGCGCTCACCCTCACCGGTGAGCCGGGCCCGCTCCGCCTCGGCCTGGGCGGCGGCGATCGCCGCCTGCCGGGCCGCGTCGGCGCGCAGGATCTCCGCGTTGCGGGCGGCCTCGGCCTCCTGCTCCACCTGGTAGCGGGCGGCGTCGGCGGGCTTGCGGATCTCGGTGTCCAGCTCACGGTCCTTCAGCTCGGCCGCGCGCTGCGCCACCTTGTGCTGCTCGGCGAGGATCGCCTGGTCGCGCTCGGCCTTGGCGAGCGGGCCGGCGGCCTCGGACTGGGCCCGGGCGGCGTCGATCTCGGCCTGGATCTCGGCCTGCTTGATCTCCAGGTTCCGCTGGGACTCGGCGATCGCCTCCTCCGCGAGCAGCCGCTCCTTCTCCGCCGCCTGCCGGGCCCGCGCCTCGGCGATCGCGGCGTCCTTGAGCACCCGGGCCGCCTCGGGCCGGCCCAGGTCGTCCAAATAAGAGCCCTCAGCGATGATGTCCTGCAGCTGGAAGGTGTCCAGCACCAGGCCCTGGTTGGTCAGCGAGCTCTCCGCCTCCTCGGCCACCGCCGAAGCGAACGCGGCCCGGTCCCGGATGATCTCCTCGACCGTGAGGCGGCCGACGATCGCCCGCAGCGCGCCAGCGAGCACCTCCCGGGTGAAGTCATCGATCTCCCGCTGCTGGTGGAGGAACCGCTGGGCGGCGGCGCGGATCGCGGTCTCGGAGCCGCCGACCTTGACGATCGCCACGCCCTGCAGGTTGCACCGGATGCCCTGCTTGCTCACCGCCCCGGTGATCTCCACGCGGATGCCACGGCTGGACAGGTCCAGGGTGTGCAGCTTCTGCACCACCGGCAGGACGAAGACCGAGGCGCCCATGACGACCTTCTGCCCGGAGAGGTCGCGGACCCGGCTGCCGTCGGGTGCCCGGTGGGTACGGCCCTTGCGGCCGGTGACGATGAACGCCTGGTTGGGCCCGGCCACCTTGATCCGGGAGATGATGAAGAGGATCAGGAAAAACAACAGCAGCACTGCGCCGCCGATTGCCAACACCATAGTTTCCATTACTTCCTTCGAGTCGGGTCAGGGACAGTTCAGCGGGTTCCCGGTCTTCGGGTCCCGCACGACGCGCGGCGCGGCACGGGCTCGTGTGGTCCGCCGGCGCGTCGAGGGTCGGGGTGACGGGGGCAGGGTGGCGGGTCCGGGGGGGTCGCGGATCTGGGGTCGGCTCGGCCTCGTTTCGGTCTGGTCACGGTCTGGGTCGGGGGCTTGCCTGGTAGGGCGGTCAGGACGCAGCCTCCAGGCCGGATGCCGGGCCGGAGGCGCTGGGGATGCGCTCCACCACCACGCTGGTCTCGCTCGGGGCGGCGATGACGAACACCTCGCTGCCGAGCGCGATCTCGGTGTCGGCGGTGGCGTTCAGCTTGACCGGCTGCCCGCCGAGGATGACCCGCACCTCACCGTAGCCCTCCCGCGGGATCGGCGTCACCACCACTCCGGTCGTCCCGAGCAGGTCCTCCCGGGTCGGCGTGGCGTCGGTCGGCATCCGTCGGGCCGCCTGGGCCAGCCGGATGGTCAGCCAGCCCGCCGGCAGGCTGACCCCGACGCCGATGGCGGCTGCTCCGGCCACCGCCACCGGGGTGGACCGGTCGGCCAGCACCGAACTGGCGATCGCGGCGCCGAACCCGAAGGTCGACAGCATCGCGGCCACGACCTCCATGGGCACGAACCCATCCAGGTCGAACAGCTCGAACCCGAGCAGGCTCAGGATCAGCACCAGCACTCCCAGCCCGCCGATGCCGAGGAACAGTAAGGTCGCGGCGTTCATCCCGGCTCCCTCCACCTTGTCGCTGAGGATAGCGACCCCGCGCCACCCCCGCCGGGAACGATGATCAGCGGCGGGCGGGCGGGACGGGCGCCGGGCGGGGACACCGACCATCCGGGACGGTCAGGTGGCGACGGTCGCCGGCACCGGCCGGAACCCCGGACCTCAGCCAACGACCCAGGAGATGATGCGGACCAGTCCGATCGCGGCGAGCGTACCGAGTCCACCCAGCACGATCAGCACGAAGAGACACGGGATCGCGGTGCCGGCGGCGCGCTGGCGGCGGGCGGGCGCCCGGTACCCGTCCGGTGGCCCGGCGGCGCGAGCGGCCGCCTCCAGCGCCAGCAGGCGGCGCCGGACAGTGTGGTCGGGCAGGGTGTCCGGGTCGCCGTCCCAGCGCAGCATCCGGCGGCGCAGCCAGGGATCAGGGTTGGCCCGTTCGAAGGCGGCCAGCTCCGCCTCGGTGGCGTCGCCGGTGAGGAAGGCCCAGCGGCCGGACTCGGCCAGATTGCCGGTCTGGCGATAGATCGACGCGAGCATCTGCCGCAACTCAAGGTCGTCCGGCTCGATCGCCACGAGGGTACGCAGCCGCTGCGTCGCGAGGAACGTGTGGCCGAGGGCGAGGTCCTGTTTGACCCGTGCCAGAACGTCCGCCTTCGCCACGCTCCGATCATCGGTGAGAACCGGTGGGGGGCGCCACCCGCGTCACACCGAAGTAGATAACAAAGTGGTAACGGTCCTCAGAGGACGATCCACTCGATCACGGTGACGGCGCCAACCACGACCAGCACGGCGATGGCGCCGGCGGCCACGAGGAACGGGATCGATGTCAGGCCGGGCCGCCGCAGCCAGAGTCGCGCCGCCACCCTCGCCACCGGCGCCGGCAGCGCCGACCAGGCGCGAACCAGCGCCTCACCCGACCACGCGAGCGGTCCGCGCCGCCGCGCCGCACCGGGGCGCGCCGCGGATGCCGGACCGGCGTCGGCCGGACCTACCGCGCCGGCCGGGCGTACCTTCGCGGCCGGGCCGGCCTCGGCCGCCGCGGCGGCCGCCAGCTTGGCCAACCGGCTACGGGCGTACGCGGTGGCGGCGGCGCTGGCCCGGTGGGGCCACTGGACCGCGCGCAGCCGGGCGACCGCGGACGGGAACGCCCGCTCGAACGCCCTGGTGTCCCCGG
>Ga0079224_100007889_pt1 | contig 14347 bp, 12 predicted proteins | sample Stecom2015_FD_80414 | JGI IMG/M metagenome (GOLD analysis project Ga0079224, IMG submission 80414) | Agricultural soil microbial communities from Utah to study Nitrogen management - Steer compost 2015 | ecosystem: Environmental > Terrestrial > Soil > Agricultural land | place: USA: Utah...
CGAGATGACGAACGCACATGAAAAAGCGGTCGCTGAGATGAATACAAACTACTTCAGCGTGATACATTTCACGGAGCTGTTGCTTCCGCATCTGCTTGAAAAAGAAGAATCCGCCGTTGTCAACGTATCCTCGATTGCGGTCTTTAAGAGTCATAAGTTTCTGCCAACTTACGGCGCCGCCAAGGCTGCGCTCCATAGCTACACCGTAGCCCTTCGCTTAACCTACGAAGAGAAAAGGAATCTTCAAATCTATGAGGTGTATCCTCCCTTGGTGAATACAGACTTCTCGGCAGAGATTGGAGGTGCAAATGGGATTCCGCCGTCGGAAGTAGCCGACGAACTGTTTTCTGCGTTGGAAAATGGTCAGTTTGACGTTCCCGTGGGAGATTCGAAGCTGTTTTTGAAGCTCGCCTAGGTAGTTAAATCCTTACTTCGATCGCTAGAGTCGACGGCAAATTCAGATCGGAGTAAGGACTTTTTTTTAGTACCCTGAGGTGAAGATGCTTCGAAAGGACTATGGTAGCGGAGTCAGGTCTTGGATCTTCAGACCAATATCCTTTACCGTTTTCTCTGCCTCCTCCATTGGGAGTCCATCGGGAATACCAGGACGTATGTGACCTGTGGCAGTCAGCCATGCTAATTTTAGGATTTCTTGTCGCTGTTCAATGAGTTTCAATACTTCCATTGCATGGGGGGAAGTAGACATTAACTCCTCAACAGTCATGGCCTCTCCCACAATCTCTCCCAATCCCAACAGGATCTCTTTCGCCATCAAAAGGTGTCCAGTTTCATCTGGATGAACTCCGTCCTTTGCGAAAGCGAACTCAGGATCGAGCTGACGCTGAGCCTCCAGTTCTTTTCTCATCGGCCAATGCAAGTCTATTACCTTCCAGTCTTGCGTGTACCGTTGGCTGATCAACCAATCCGAATAAAGATCCAACACATTGGCGTAGGCTGCACCTTTCCGTTCGTCATAGACCGGCGGCGTGATGTGGATTATTTCTGCTCCGGAGTTTTCAACGACCTGATGAAGCCAGTTCATGCCTTTTTTGAATTTGTCAAAACGCTCCTCGTCAAATGGTAGGTAAATCCCGTCATTCATGCCATAGTTGGCGATCACGAGGTCGGGCGCGACCTGTGTCAAGACCCTGTCAAGTCGCTCGAGAAGATCGGGCCGGGGAAATTTTCCGTCCGCATGATTAGGTTCGGATAGGCCCGAGACCGTCTCACTCGGAAGTCCAAGATTGAGGATCTCATAGTCCTTATCAGGGTGCCGGAGACTCAGGTAAGCATCAATGTAATTCACGAAAGTTCCTTGGTAGGTAATGCTATTACCCAGGAAGAGAATTCGCTTGGCCTCTGGCGGAATCGAATAGTCCTGAGCTGAGCCGGTAAAGCTTAGGCTAATAAAAAGAAGAAGTACTAGGCAGTACTTAACCCCCCAAAGTTGTGAATTCATCAGACTGAATATAATGCGAATGAAATTGGAAAAGATTACAAGAATCAAAAGATAGTTTTGATTTTGTTATAGCCCTATGGCTTTCTTTCTTAATTTAATTCCTTAACCCATTTTTACCTAACCTATTATCCTATGAGTCATTCCATGAGCGCTTTCGCCCTGTGTGGGCTGTTTCTTTTCGGGACGCTTGCGTGTTCTGCTCCCCAGAAAGAGGAAACTTCGGAAAGGTCCACCGAGGACACCCTCAGCTCGAAGTATAATCACAAGCCTTTGGTTACGGATCTTTACACCGCCGATCCCGCTGCCCATGTTTTTGAGGGAAAGATCTACATCTATCCTTCCCATGACGTGGAGACCGACGTCGCTCAAGACGATCTGGGTTCGCACTTTGACATGAAAGACTATCACGTGTACTCCATGGAGACGCCGGGAGGCCCGGTGACCGACCACGGAGTGGTGTTGAAGTTGGAGGATATCCCATGGGCTGGGAAGCAGCTTTGGGCTCCAGATGCAGCAGAGAAAGACGGGAAATACTACCTCTATTTCCCTGCGAAAGACAAAAAGGGAGTCTTCAAGATCGGTGTTGCTTCGTCAGATTCGCCGTCTGGGCCGTTCATTCCCGAGGCCCAGCCGATCCCGGGCTCATTCAGCATTGATCCCAGCGTATTTCAAGAGGATTCGGACTATTACTTGATGTGGGGCGGCATCTGGGGCGGCCAGTTGCAGTGGTATGAAGACCAAAAGCTAGTGCCTGGCCGGGATGGACAGTTGACCGGACTTCCAGAGGGTGACGAACCTGCGCTGGTGCCCTATGTGGCCAAACTTGCTACTGACATGAAATCACTGGCTGAAAAGCCAAGGGAACTAGTAATCCTGGATGAAAACGGATCGCCGCTGAAGGCCAGCGACAACAAAAGAAGATTCTTTGAGGCGGCTTGGATGCACAAGTGGGACGATACATACTATTTTTCCTACTCCACAGGCGATACCCACTTCATCGCTTATGCTACAGGTGACAACCCCTACGGCCCATTCACCTATAGAGGCAATGTGCTAAATCCGGTCGAGGGATGGACCAACCACCATTCGATTGTCGAGTTTGGCGGGAAATGGTACCTTTTTTATCACGATACGGAGATTTCAGGAGATACGCCGTTGCGGAATATCAAGATGACCGAATTGACTCACAATCCGGATGGGACGATCCAGCCGGTGGATGCGATGAAGAAGGAGTGATTCATGGTGATCCCTCGCAATTTCTATCTATAAAGTATCAGATGTTTCGGGCCGGATAGTTTGAGAAAAAATAAGATTTATGAGCCTGCCTTTAGTCCCGGCAGGCTTATTTTTTACGCTCAATGGTATAGCTGACCAGATCGCTGAGCGAGGACCGGTACACTGATTCAGGGAATTCTTTTAGGATCTCGAGAGCATCCTGATAGAATCCGTCCATCTTTTCTTTGGCGTAGTCGAGTCCTCCGCTTTTTTTGACAAAATCGATTACCTCATTGACGGCCTTTTTGTCCTCAGATCGATTGCGGATCAGGTAGATGATTTTCTTTTTGGTAAGCCAGTCTGCGTTGCGAAGCGCGTAGATAAGCGGGAGTGTCATCTTCTTTTCTTTGATGTCAATCCCCACAGGCTTGCCGATCTCGTCGTCGCCAAAGTCAAACAAGTCATCCTTGATCTGGAAAGCCATGCCGACTTTCTCTCCAAAAAGCCTCATTTTCTCGATCTTATCTGCACCGCTGTTTACACTTGAGGCGCCTACAGAGCAGCAGGATGCGATAAGGCTGGCAGTTTTCTTCCGGATGATGTCGTAGTAGACTTCCTCATCGACGTCAAGCTTGCGGGCTTTGTAGCTTTGCAGCAACTCACCCTCGGACATTTCCTTGACGGCATTAGACACAATCCGGAGCAAGTCGAAGTCTCCGTTGTCTACGCTGAGAAGCAGGCCGCGCGAGAGCAGATAATCTCCCACCAATACGGCGATCTTGTTTTTCCACAGGGCATTGACCGAGAAAAAGCCCCGGCGGTAATTGGCGTCATCCACGACATCATCATGCACCAGAGTGGCAGTATGCAAGAGCTCTATCAAAGCGGCTCCGCGGTGGGTCGATTCGTTGATCTCGCCACAGACTCCTGCCGTCAAAAAAACAAACATCGGACGCATCTGTTTGCCTTTGCGCTTGACGATGTAGTTGGTGATGTGGTCGAGGAGCTTGACCTTGCTCTTCATGAAGTCCCTGAACTTATGCTCAAATTCGGCCATCTCGGCCTCAATGGGAACTTGTATTTGTTTTAAGTCTAGTTTCATCAGGGAATGCTGACGTAAAAATAATACCCTTTAGCTCATGGGCAAATGATTCTCTGATGTACGCCCAATCAAACGGTTGATTGGATGATCCTTTTGGTGCTTTTTATGTATTTTGTATGCATCGCAACTTTGTCCAACCGACTTCGAGGTCAAGCACTATGAAAGACATCAGAATTGAAATCAAATGGGGGGTGCTCTTCATCCTAATCGGGCTGATCTGGATGGTATTCGAAAAGGCCATGGGCTGGCATGATGTCCACATCGACAAGCATTCTACCTACTCGATGATCTTTGCGCCGATTGCCATCGCGCTCTACGTTTTTGCACTTTTGGACAAGAAAAGGATCTTCTATGGGGGAAGGATGAGTTATATGCCGGGATTTGTTGCGGGCTTGATCATCACCTCGGTCGTGGTAATCTTGACTCCGCTGAGCCAGTACATTACCAGCACGTATATTACACCCGATTACTTTGGCAATGTGATCGCATATTCTATTTCGAGCGGGGAAATGGAGCAGCAGGCTGCAGAACAATATTTCAACCTGAAAAGCTATATTATCCAGTCGACCATCTTCGCGGCGGTGATGGGGCTGGTCACGTCGGCCATCGTAGCGATTTTTCTCCGTTCAAGATCCTGAATCTGCCCCCTTATCTAATGTTCCCCCTTTCGAAAGGGCATTTTATTTATCTTTGAGACCTTTTTAAAAATCAGCATTCCATTTTGGAAGAGAAATATATCAAGCACCGGTACGACCCGATTATCCCCAGCAAGGACGAGTGGCCGGTGGTGAAACTGGCCCGAGAGCGGAAAGATTTTGTTAAGAAAGTTTCTGAGCTGGCTGAGTCCAGAGTCCTGGGATTAACTGGAAGAAATCCTGACATCCTCAAGGAGGAGCTGGAAACTACGCTCTATCGGGAAAAACTCCGAATCAAGCAAAACCCCTGGGCTGTAGATCCGAAGGACGAGGATTCATTCTGGAACGAGGTGAAATCCTCCCTGCTCCAGATCAATACGGATACGGGCTTGGATAGGGGCAGGCGATTTCATGCATATCAGGGAGTACTGCACAGGATCACTTCTCGATATGCAGAGGAAATAGCTTCTAACTTTAAGGCTTCCCACTACAAGTTTACCCGAAGGGTGGTGACCTACGGTTTTGCCCGGCTGCTCAATGCAGCCAGGGTGAAGGGGATCAAGTCCATCTTCAGTACGCAGTACACGCTACAGGACAAGATACAGATCACCGGGCAGACGGATCAGATCCGGGACTTGGCGACGAAGGGGACCATCGTGATGGTGCCGACGCACTTTTCCAATCTTGACAGTGTCCTGATCGGGTGGATCATCTCCGTGCTGGGTATGCCGCCCTTCATCTACGGCGCGGGCTTGAACCTCTTCAATATCTCCATCTTTGCCTACTTTATGAATGCGCTCGGAGCGTACAAAGTCGACCGGAGAAAGAAGAATCTGATGTATCTGGAGACCCTGAAAACCTACTCCAAGGAAGCGATTCAGTTTGGCTGTCACAGTCTTTTTTTTCCTGGAGGCACGCGCTCTCGAAGTGGAATGATCGAATCCAAGCTGAAGCTGGGTCTGCTGAGTACAGCCATCGAGGCGCAGCGGGCAAACTTCCAGGATGGGCTCAACGATATCTCAGGCAAGATATTCATCGTGCCAGTGACGATCAACTACCACTTTGTTCTCGAAGCACCGATCTTGATTCAGGAGCATCTCAGCGCTACCGGGCAAGAGCGCTATTACAGGGAAAACGACGAGTTTTCCAACTCCTATAAGATCTCCAAGTTCCTGTTCAAGTTCTTTACCAAGGGGTCGGACATCTCAGTCTCGGTCGGTCGGGCTATGGACGTGCTTGGCAACTATGTCGACGCAGACGGACATAGTCTTGACAAACGCGGCAGGAGGATCGATACACGCGATTACTTTATCTCTGACGGGAAAGTGACCATTGATCACCAGCGGGAAGAAGAATATACCCACATGCTGGGCAAGCGGATCGTGGAGGAATTTCACCTGATCAACCGGGTGTTTAGCTCCCATTTGGTGTCGTTCGCCGCATTTGAGATCATCAGGCAGAGAAACAATAAGTTGGACATCTTCGATCTCATCCGTCTGCCGGCCGAGGATGTCTACATCGCTTACGAAGAGTTTAAGGCTGCTTGCCAGTTGGTTTTAGAGCGGATTTTTCAGATGAAAGCTCAGGGCAAGATTGACACGGCGCCTCACTTGAAGCGAAGCATGGACGAGATTATCGCACACGGTATCGACAATGTCGGAATGTATCACGCCAAGCGACCTCTTGTGCGGGATAAGGCAGGCGACATCGCCACTGAGGATATGAGTTTACTATATTTTTATCACAACAGACTACACGGATATGGCCTTGAAAAACTCTTCTAAGAGCAAGAGAATCGGAGTAGTCGGCGTCGGAAGCTTCGGGACGGCAATCGCAAATATGCTTGCCGAAAAAAACGAGGTGATGGTGTACGCCCGCAAAGAAGAAGTGGTAGAGCAGATCAACGCTACGCATTCTGTCTTAGGCAAGCAGTTGAACCCGGCAATCCGGGCGACCAGAGATCCGAGCGGGCTCTGTCAGGCATGCGATATCCTGTTTTTTATGGTGCCATCGTCCGGTTTTTTGGAAGTAGTTCGGAATTTTGCCCCATTCCTATATCCTTATCACGTGGTTATTCACGGTACGAAAGGGCTTGCTCTCAATCTACCGAATGGGGAAAGTTTAGACACTGTTCAAAAACTGAAACGAAGTCAGGTTCTGACCATGAGCGAGGTGATCTTGCAGGAGACAGTGGCCGTCCGAGTAGGATGTCTCGCAGGTCCGAACATCTCTAAAGAACTCATCTTGGGCCAGCCGGCTGCCACGGTGATTGCCAGCAAATACAACGAAGTCATCTTGGAAGGCCAGCGACTGCTGAGGTCTGAGCGTTTCCAGGTTTATGGGAACTCGGATATTATCGGGGTCGAGCTAAGCGGGGTTTTGAAAAATATCATCGCGATTGCTTCTGGGGCACTGGCTGGTCTGGGTCTGGGGGAAAATGCCAAAGGCCTTCTGATCTCCAGAGGAATGGTGGAGATGGTTCACCTAAGCAAGGCACTGGGAGGAAGTGTCCAGTCTGTAATGGGTTTGGCGGGCGTCGGGGATTTGGTGACGACGTGCAATTCGGTGGATTCCAGAAACTTTACGGTGGGATTCCGCCTGGCAAAAGGAGAAAACCTAGACCAGATCCTGGCGACCATGGACGAGGTGGCTGAAGGCATCAATACCGTGAGGATTGTTGACGCTTTCATCAAAACCGCCGGGATCCGAGCCCCTATTACTGAAAATCTACACCGCGTGTTATTTGAGGATCTTTCCATTGCTGAGGCTCTTCAGGCCCTGATGAAATATCCATTCAGCGTGGATGTGGATTTTGTATAAGGGCATAAACCATGTACAAGACAGCCTCGCTGGTTAATCTTTCCGGCAAGTCTTGCTCTGATCTTGGCTTTGCTATGAGGAAAAGCAATGCTGCCTTTTCTCCGCGAAAATTCCTTTTTTGACAAAGGAAGAAAGTAACAAGATTCCAGACGGCGAACGTCTCAAGCTGCTCTAACCGATTGCTTAATCAAAGAAAAAGGCCTCCCAGTTTCCTGAAAGGCCTTCGTCGTAATTGGGTTTCTTATCTGATTGGGATTATCTTGATCAAAAGATTGGTGCCCTCCGTGATCGCGTAGATGTAGCCGTCCGGGCTTTCTGCGATCTGACGTACTCTTCCGATACCCTGAAGCAATTTCTCTTCTGCTCCGGCAGTGGTGCCATTCAGTTCTACTCTGGCGATATGTTGCTTTGCAAGTGCTCCGACAAGTGCACTTCCCTTCCAAGTAGGGTATTTGTCAGAGTTCACAATGATCATACCTGCGGTAGCGATTGATGGTACCCAATAGTGGATCGGCTGCTCCATTCCTTCCTTCTCCGTAATGTCGGTGATGGGCTTGTTGTCGTAGCCGATGCCATAAGTGATGATCGGCCAGCCATAGTTTTTCCCTTTTTCGATCACGTTAAGTTCGTCGCCACCCTGTGGACCATGTTCGGTTTCCCAAAGTCTGTTGCTCGCCTTATCGAAGTACAGGCCTTGTGGATTTCGGTTGCCATAGGTCCAGATGGAAGTCACATTGCCGAGCGAGTCAGTGAATGGATTGTCGGTTGGGATCGTGCCATCGTCTTTGATTCTGTGGATCTTCCCGTGGCCGTTGTTGAGATTTTGAGCTTTCATCGGGATTTTTGATTTTTCCCCGTTGGAGAAAAAGAGGTAGCCGTCGTTGTCAAATACAACTCGTCCACCAAAGTGCAGACCGCCTTTCCATGCAGGCCCAGCGGAGATGAGATCCTGCTTCTCAACTGCTTTATTACCGTCCAACTTGAATCGCATGATGGTAGTCGCTGCGGCGCTGTCTTCAAACATCTTGGCGTAGGCGATGTAGATCCATCCATTTTCCTTGTATTTAGGATGAGTGACTACGTCAAAAAGTCCAGCTTGGCTCACGGCAAATACTTCCGGCAGTCCTTGGATGCTGTCTCCCGTAAACTTGTCGTCTTGGAAGACTAAGATGTTGCCTTTCTTCTCAGTGACCAGCATTTTGCCGTCTTCAAGCCAGGTCATTCCCCATGGGGATTTTAATCCGTCGTACAGGGTATCTACTTTGAACAGCAACTTTTCACTTTGCGTAGCGAAAGTCTCGTCAATAGGCGGCGCAGCCGGTTCATTTGGCGCACAGGAAGTCCAAAGGGACATCGCTGCTGCTAATGCTACTAGAGGTAAATAATGTTTGTTTGAGGACATGGGTTATGAGTTTTTCGGCGGGTAAGTTAATCTGAAAGATCCAAATTCAGAATAAAATCTTGCCTAGCGGCTGATTCGGGTGATTTCCGATTCTGAAAAGCTTATGCGCTGTTCCGCTTCCTCCACCAATTCAACGGACCCAATGAAGAGGGGCGTGCGCTGGTGGAGACTTTCCGGCTCGATGTCCAGAATTCTCCGTTCGCCATCACTGGCTTTTCCGCCGGCTTGCTCGACGATAAATGCCAAGGCATTCGCCTCGTAGAGCAGACGGAGCTTTCCCTTCGGGTTTTTTTGCGTAGCGGGATAGAGGTAGATGCCGCCTTTAAGCAGGTTTCTGTGAAAGTCAGCAACCAAGCTTCCGATGTAGCGGGCTTGGAATTTTCGCTCCTTGCAGCTTTTCACAAAGGCCCTTACGCCCCCCTGCCAATCAAGTTCGAGTCCTTCGTTGACCGAATAGATGAGGCCGGCCCTGGGCGCCTGGATATTCGGATGAGAAAGGAAAAACTCCCCCAGACTCGCCTCGTAGGTGAAGCCGTTGGCCCCGCAGCCGGTAGTGTAAACCAACATCGTAGACGATCCATATAATACATATCCTGCAGCGACTTGTTTCCTGCCTGGCTGCATGATGTCCTCCTTGGTGATCGGACTTCCGACAGGTGTTTTTCTACGATAGATCGAAAATATCGTCCCGATGCTGATGTTGACATCGATATTGGAGCTGCCGTCCAGAGGGTCGATTGCGACGACATACTTTCCAGAGTTGTTTTGTAGATCGATCACTTCATCTTCCTCTTCCGAGATGATGGCACAGACTTCGCCCCCTTTGCTGAGAGCGCGCATGAAGCGGATGTTGGCGATGACGTCGAGATTTTGCTGCTCTTCGCCTTGGACATTGGTTTGTCCAAAGGCCCCTCCAATGTTGGAAAGCCCGGCGCGGTTGATTTCTCGATTGACTATCTTCGCTGCGAGGGCGATATCGCGCAGCAATTGGGACAATTCCCCGGAGGCAAACGGAAAGTCGCTCTGCTTGAGTTTGATAAAACGGTCCAACGTAACCCCAACCGAGTAGGCCAGGTTACTTTGATCAGGTTGGTAAGGAGATGTTTTCATTCTAAGAAAAGTACAATAATTGGGTTTATACCCAGGAAAATTAAGAATAAATAAGTATGGCCAAAACTTTGGTTTACAAATTTGGCGGTGCCTCGGTTAAAGATAGCGACGCAGTCAAAAACTTGCCTGTAATTCTCCGTAATCGATTGCGAAAAAACATGGTGATTGTGGTCTCAGCGATGGGAAAAACAACCAACGGACTCGAATCTATACTTTCAAAAAAACTGGACGGAAGGGATTTTTCTGAGAATAGTTCAAGTTTAAAGGCGTACCATCTGCAGATTTGCCGGGAATTGTTTGCCGAAGGTCACTCGATCTTTGCGCAAGTCGAAAACCTTTTTCTTCAGCTAGAAAATAAATTGCAGCAGCATCTCAGTAGGAAGAACTACGACGAGTTCTACGATGCAGTCGTCGGTTTTGGAGAATTGCTTTCTTCCAGGATTGTGGCGGAATATCTTTGTGCCCAAGAATTGATTGTGCTGTGGCAAGACGCCCGTGAAGTGATTCACACCAACTCTGATTTTCGCTTTGCAAAGATAGATTGGGAGAGGACAAAGAAATCGTGCCAGTCGAGATGGAGGCCGATCCTGGAGAATTTTCCGATCCTGACACAAGGATTTATCGGTTCGGATCCAATGGGACGGGCGACCACCCTAGGCAGGGAAGGGTCCGATTTCACAGCCGCCATTCTCGGGACGAGTTTGAACGCCGGATCGGTGACGATCTGGAAAGATGTGCCCGGAGTGCTGAACGCTGATCCGAAGCTTTTTCCCAACACCAAGAAATTTGACGAACTCGGCTATCGGGAGGCTGCCGAGATGACGTATTTCGGGGCTTCGGTCATTCATCCCAAGACGATCAAGCCTTTGGCAAATTCGGGGATCCCGCTCTTCGTCAAATCATTTCTTGATCCGGACGCTTCTGGGACGAAGATTCATGGGGATTCTGTGGCTCACGAGGTGCCCACGGTGGTGTTGAAGAAGGATCAGATCTTGGTAAGCTTCAAAGTCACGGATTTTACCTTTGTCGAGGAGAGTCACATTCATCGTGTATATGAACGACTGCAGGCACTGAAGCTGCGCGTAAATATGCTCCAGCTGTCGGCAATCAGCATTTCGATCGTCATTGATTCGCAGCTTTTCAAACTTGAGCAGTTGCTCGAAGAGTTGAAGTCAGACTTTGAGATCCGCTACAACGACGGACTGGAGTTGCTGACGATCTTGCATCCCGAGGTCGGCGGTGCCGCAGGTTTTATGGACGGGTATGAGTTTCTGCTGGAGCAGACGTCCAGAAATGCGTTTCAGGCGGTAAGGCGTAAAATTTGACTGATTTTTTCGGACTGCATTTGTGAAACGGAAATTACCTCAGGGAATTTTATAACTTAAGGGATCGATAACCTTGAACATCAAACCTTTTAAATCCATGAGTAACCGCAGAATTTTTCTTAAAAGAGCAGGGATTTCCACCTTGGCCCTGAGCTTACCTTATGCAAACACACTTTCCGCTATGACAGATCACCAAGACGACAAAGTACTTCGGGTCGCCATCATGGGGCTGGGAAGCTATGGGTCCCGAGTAGCAGACGCAATGAAAGATTGCAAGAAAGCAACGTTGGTGGGCGTGATCAGCGGCACACCCTCCAAGGTCACAGACTGGAAACAGAAATACGGTATCCCTGATAAAAACTGCTACAACTACGAGAACTTCGATCAGATCAAGGATAATCCGGACATCGATGTGGTCTACATGACTACGCCGAATTCTCTCCATAAACCTCATTGTCTCCGCATCGCCGCCGCAGGGAAGCACGTGATCAGCGAAAAGCCGATGGCACTCAACGCCGCCGAAGGCCGGGAGATGGTAGCAGCATGTAAGAAGGCGGGAGTTCATTTGTTGGTTGGGTACCGCATGCATTTCGAGCCGAAGACGCTCGAGATCGTTCGCATGCAGCGGGAAGGAGAATTAGGGAAAACCTTGTTTTTCCAAGGCCTGAGCGGTTTTATCATCGGAGATCCGACACAGTGGAGACTTGATCCAAAGCTCGCTGGAGGCGGCGCCATGATGGATATTGGCGTGTATTCGATCAACGGTTCGCGATATATGCTCGGCGAAGAACCGACTTGGATTACCGCTCAAGAAGTAAAGAACGATCCGGTCAAATTCAGGGAAGGCGTCGATGAGACGATCACCTTCCAGATGGGTTTTCCTTCCGGCGCCATGGCATCATGCCTGTCTACTTACAGTCTGAACAACCTCGACAAGTTTTTTCTGAACGGAACCAAGGGATTTGCGGAGATGCAGCCATCCACCGGGTACGGGCCGATCAAGGCCTGGACGAACAAAGGTCCGATCGAGCGGGAGCACGTCACCCACCAGACGGTTCAGATGGACGAGATGGCGGCCATCATCCTGGATGGAAAAAAGCCCGTTATTCCCGTGGACGGCGAGGAAGGTTTGCGTGACTTGGTTATTATCGATGCGATTTATGAGGCGGTGAAAACCGGCGGCAAAGTTGAAATCAAGTAGATAATAATCTGAACAAAGTCCCTTTCTATTGTTTATGAAAATTTTCTTTCTAAAAAACGAGGGTATTTGATTCAACGGGTTTTTTCTTGGAATTGATCTGGTACTGCGGACAATTAAGACTAATCAATTAATAAAAAGGGGCTTGCTAGCCTCTTTTTATTAATTTAACTATGTGTGAAAATATGTGTTCTAATTTTCTTTTTACCTATCGTTCTCTCCTGTAATCCTAAGGGTAATGTTGACAAGGTTTATTTGGATAAGATTGGTGTCTTTGAATTGAATTTGGATAAAGAGAGTACAGGAAGAAATCCAAATTCAGAGGTGGTGATTTTCAATCAAAAGGAGGCCTTTTCATTCTTAAATGCCAACAATAATTCCATTTATTTTTATGATTTGGAATCTGGGGAGCTGCTTGGGAAAATGACATTCCCAATTAACGGCGAAAATGGGGTGGGTGACTTGGATGCATACCATTATTTGAGTCAGGATTCGGTCTTTGTGTATTCCTACAGTTCTGCAACAGTCTCGCTAGTTGATGGCGAGGGTTTAGTACGACAGAAGTTTTCCACCGAACATCCCGGGTTAGATGTTAGACCTTTTGTAGGCGATTTTAGAAGGGTTTTTCATGTTGGCAATATATTGGTTTTTAATAGTTGGGGGTCGCAACGGGAATATTATTTAAGTGAGGTGCTTAAGCCGAATTCGTTTCTGTTTATCAACTTTGGCGATTCTTCCTCATATGTTGATATTTCATATCCTGATACTTATAAGGGAGCAGTTTGGGGAGTTCAACTTTTTCAAGTCTACCACGATTACAATTCGAAGCTTGGCAAGTTGGTGATAAACTATCCCGTAGACAACCATCTTTATCTTTATGATTTTGTTTCCGGCGAAGTCGAAAAACAGGAAGTGTCTGGAGCGGAGCGTATTATGGTGAATCCGATTACCCGAACTCAAAAAAAAGTATCTATTGATGCGAATGAAGAATTGAAATTTCAACGTTCGCAAGATCTGTATGCTGGCATCAAGTATTTTCCTAAACTTGATCTATATTTTCGATTTGTCGAGTTGAAATCTTCTGACTCAGACTTGAATTCCGGAGATGTGTTTAAGCTATCTTTTGGTTCAAAGGTCGTTCAGGTGATTGATTCTGAATTTAGATTATTGGGAGAGGTTCCACTAGGAGAAAAGTATTTTATCAAATCACTATTTTTCAAAGATGATAAAATTTATTTTGAGAAGATTCAGATTGAAGATGAAGATCTTTTAGTGTTTGATATTTTCGATCTCAAGTTCTTGCCATGAAGACAGAGATTTGATACTGGAATAACTGAGCTTTTAAAATTTTTCTTCTGCAAAGTCAGTCATAGAAAGGTTGACTATAAAACTTGGTGACGTTGCGTTTGTGTATTCTAGCCGGTTTATCTAAAGGTTTATTTTTCGGATAGCCTCAGCTGCATGAAGACCAAGGTCAACCATTTGCCAAACTTGAAAGCCACCTCGGGAAAACGGGCGACTTCTTTGAATCCCAGTCGTTCGTGAAAGCGATAGCTGCCGAGGTTCTCCGAATCTAGCCCCGCGATCATCACATGGTAGCCTCTCTCCTTGGCGATGTTAATCAGCTGTGACATGAAGACTCCACCTAATCCTTGGTTTTGTGCGGCTTTGGTCAAGTAGATGGAGTGTTCGACAGTTTTGTCGTAGCCCGGCTTGGCCCGGAACTTTCCGAAAGTTGCGTATCCAGCCAATATGCCGTCCCGTTCTGCCACGAGGACCGGAAAGCCATCTTTTAGCTTCGCTGCAAAGAGCGCGGTGACTTCTTCCAGCGGCTTAGGGTCGTAGTCGTAGTTATGGATTGTATTCAGAATTGAATCATTGATGATGTCCCGGATAGCTGGAGCATCTGACTCTTGATAAGAACGGATCTGAAAATTCATTATTGGTAGCGTTTGACGATTTTCTCGATTCCAGGCAAGTAGGCGGTGCCAAAGAGATTAAGATGGACCAGCAGGGGATACAGATTGTAGATTCCCATCCGGCTGTCAAAATCCGGCTCCAGCGGGACGATGGAATCATAG
>Ga0079224_100007890_pt1 | contig 14346 bp, 12 predicted proteins | sample Stecom2015_FD_80414 | JGI IMG/M metagenome (GOLD analysis project Ga0079224, IMG submission 80414) | Agricultural soil microbial communities from Utah to study Nitrogen management - Steer compost 2015 | ecosystem: Environmental > Terrestrial > Soil > Agricultural land | place: USA: Utah...
AATCTGCGCGGTGTCGAGCAGCGTGGCGTAAGGACTCGCGTTGGTGTCGTAGAGTCTCCGGTTGAGATAGCGCTGGATGATCCGGGTCGGCGGTATGGGCTTCTCGGATATGGGGTCGCGGTGCGCCTAGTCCTTCTCGCCCTCTCGGTGCAGTTCCATCAGGATCATCGCGGGCGGCCCCGACCTTGTCAATCGGACCTGCCGCGGCGCGCGAGACGTCGCCCCAGGGCCTCGCCGAGGGCGGGGAACTTGCTGGCGCCGAAGACGAGGAGGACCACGGCGAGGATGACGGCGATGTCGGTGAGATCGGGGCGAGGCATGGGGCTCGCAAGGTACCACGGAAGCCCTTTTCGGCGGAAGGAGCGTCCGCTCGTCTGGGCGCATCGCGGTGCGAGCCGCGACGCGCTGGAGAACACGCTCGCCGCCTTCGAGCAGGCCGAGCGGCAGGGCGCGGACGGCATCGAGTGCGACGTGCGCCTTTGCAAGAGCGGCGAGCTCGTCGTCTTCCACGACGAGCGGCTGGCTCGCCTCGCCGGCCTGCCCGTCGCCGTGCGCGACCTGCGCTACGAGGATCTCGCAAGCGTCGCGCTGCGCGATCCGGCCACGGGGCACGAAGGGCGGATCCCCACCCTCGACGAAGCGATGGCCGCGGTCTCGCCGCAGATGCTGTGGAACGTGGAGCTGAAGGTGGACCGCCACGAGCAGGCGGAGCCGCTCGCCCGCGCGATGGTGGCGTGGCTGCGCCGGACGGAGCGGGCCGACCGCGTCCTCGTCAGCTCCTTCCATCCCCTGGCCATCCTCACCTGCCGTCGCCTCGCGCCCGAACTCGCCACCGCCTACGTCTTCGAGCCCGACGGCTTCAACGCCCTCTGGCACGGCTTCTGGTTGCGCACCGCCGCCTCGGCTGCGGTGCACCCGCCGGTCGAGGCGGTGCGAAAGTCGCGGGTCGAGCGGTGGCAGCGACTCGGATTGTGCGTGAACCCCTGGGTGAGCAACGACGCCGACGAAATGCGCCGGCTCGCGGACGCGGGTGTGGATGGGATCATCACCGACGTGCCCGCGCTCGCCCTTCAGGTGCTTTCCGGCGACGGACCTTCGTGGACGAGCACGGGACGGAAGTCGGCGGCGTCGCAGGAGACGAGCCGGTAGCGCACGCCGCGCAGCTCACCCACGAAGCCGGCCGGGATGCCCGGGCCGTGCAGGTGCCCGTAGACGCAGATCACGGGGGCGAACCGCTCGACGATCGGCGTGAAGCGCGTGGTCTTCGGTCCGGCATAGACCGGTGGGAAGTGCATGCAGGCGATCCGGATCGACGCGGGGTCCGCGAGCCGCTCCGCCTCCTCCACGCTGCGCTCGAGGCGCCCCGCGTCGCGCTCCACGAGATCCGGGCGCGGGTCCTCCATGCGCATCTCGGGATCCTCGCCGGGCAGTCCCGGCGCCTCGGGCGCCGTCCAGCCGCGGACGCCGGCGAAGACGTAGGGACCGTGGCGGAATGCGCTGCCGTTGTGGAGGAAGCCGACGATCGAGGGGTAGGGGGCGAGAAGCTCCTCGAGCTTCTTGCGGCTGCTCGGCCACCAGTAGTCGTGGTTGCCCTTGAGCAGCACCTTCTTGCCCGGTCGCTCGTCGATCCAACGCAGATCGTCCAGGGCCTCCGCCTGACGCGTGGCCCAGGAGAGATCGCCGACGAGGAGCACGAGATCGTCGGGCCCGACCATGTCGTCCCAAGCCCGGGCCAGCGGCGCGGGATGGCCGTTCCAACCGAAGCGGTCCATGTCCTTGTTCCGCGCCGAAGGAAGGTGGAGATCGCCGATCGCAAAGACTCGCAAGGGGTTGCCTCCTGGATGGCTGCCCGGTGTCCCGTCCGCAGGTGCGCGTGCGCTCCTCCGTGACCAATTTGGGGGGAGAACCCCCACGTTGGAGGAGCATCATGGCAACGCGAAGGCAAGAAGGAAAAGAGAACAAGGGCGCGATGTCGGTGCAGGAGGCCGGCCGCAAGGGGGGGGAGACGGTCCTGCAGCAGAGGGGACCGGAGTTCTTCTCCGAGATCGGCAAGAAGGGCGGCCAGCGCGTCCGTGAGCTGATCCAGGCGGGCAAGAAGACCGAGCTCTGATGCCCCGCCTTCCCGCCGGCGCCCCGCGCCCTGGGCGCCGGCGGGCATGCGGTCCCCGCCCCTGCCGCCATGCGGTTTCGGGGAGCGGGAGCGCGACCATCGAGGATCTGGGCGTTGGTCGGCCGACGCGGCGGGCACGCGGATCGCGCCGGCGAGGGAGGACGAGATGGCGGGTACGCTGCAGGGATTGCGGATCGCCTGCGTGGCGACCGACGGCGTGGAGCAGGTCGAGCTGCGCAAGCCGTGGCAGGCCTACGAGAAGGAGGGGGCGACGGTCCTTCTCGTCTCGGACAAGAAGGATCGCATCCGCGCCATGCACCACATGGACAAGGCGGATGCCTTCGACGTGGATCTCACGGTCGACGACGCGGATCCCGACGATTTCGACGCTCTCTTCCTCCCGGGCGGCGTCTTCAACGCCGATGCGCTGCGGACGAGCAAGGAGGCGGTGGATTTCGTCCGCGCCTTCTTCGATGCCGACAAGCCGGTGGCGGTCATCTGCCACGGCCCTTGGATCCTCGTCGAGGCCAGGGTCGTCCCTGGGCGGACGCTCACCTCCCATCCGGCGCTCGCCACCGACATCCGCAATGCCGGCGGCGTCTGGGGGGACGAAGAGGTCTGCATCGACCGCCATCTGGTCAGCAGCCGCAAGCCGGCGGACCTCCCCGCCTTCATCCAGGCGTCGATCGAGGTCTTCGCCCGCGCCTCCGCCGACAGTGGCAAGGCCCGCGAGCGCGCGCGGGCGGCCGTGCCGAGCGACGAGGTGGAGCGCGCGAGCCGCGGCTCCTTCCCCGCGAGCGACGCGCCTCCCTGGACGTGAGAGGCGGTCGACCGTCGCGAGCGATCAGGCGCAATTCGAGTCGCTGTTTGAACAGTTCCCGAAATCGAACCAAGAACAGAGCCGTCCCGTCTTGATCCGGCGGACGTCTGCGGCCGACAATCCCGTGGTTTCCGAGCCGATCACGGACCGTGCGTGTGTTCGCACGCATCCATACACGGGAGGTGTGGTGTGCTGCAACGAACGGCGAGATGTCTGGCGTGTCTGTCGCTGGCCTTGTTCCTTGCGGGCTGTGGTGACGACGAGAGCAGGGACGGGAAGGGAGACGGCGGTGGAAACGACGTCGAGGAAAAGCCCTTCCGCCTCGTTTTCGAAATCGATCATCTCGATCTCTACGGACCGATCGAGATCACCGCCGCCGGTAAGAAGGTTCGCATCGAGCGCGAGGAAGAGATCTTCGGCTGCGAGGACTCTCCCCTCGGGGTCGACGCGCCGGGAGCCTCGTTCGAGGCGGTCAGCGATCGCTTCTTCCTCTGGCGCGACGTGGCCGGGACGATCGATGGGGACTGCGTTCGAATCCCTCTCGCGCTGCAGACGCTCGAGGCGGGGCTCAAGGTGTATTTCTCCGATCGTGAAGACGGTTCGTGCTTCCCTGTGGACATCTTCGAATCCATCGAGGGAATCGAGCAGCACGTGGGCGAGGTTCGCCATGCGTGGGACCCCATGGAGGACATCCAGGGGGCGAACGGGATGAACTCCGAGCTTCTCCTGACCAGATGGCGGGAAGGGAAAGCCGTCGTGAGCGGCGGCTGGCGGGGTGAGGGAACCAGCCGCGTCCGCATCGTCGTTCCTGCGCAGTGTGAGGATCCCCCACTCGAAGGCGACGTGGTGCTGCCGAAGCGGGGGAACCTCAGCCTCATCAGCGCCTCCGCTTCCGAGCCCGAAGAAACCTGAGCCCGAAAAAGAGGCGAGGGGCCGACCTCTGGTGGGTCGAGATGCATCTCGGCCCTTTTCGTCGTCTTTCGCTCGTTTCCCCGATCGTCGCTCGCCCCACGCGGGGTATGTCTCTCGACCTCCCGCACGCCCCTCCTCACTCGAAGATCAAGGGGCTGACGCTTCGCGTCGTCCTGAACGGGCGCCCCCTTGTCACGCTCCCCATCCATCCCCATCTACTCTCCGTCTCCCGTCGGCGAGCGAGCCATCGGCCGGCCAAATGCCAGGCGGGGGCAGGGGAGTCGATCAGATGGCCGGAAGCCATGGAGTGGAGGATATGTTGGGACCAACCGAGCGGGATGCAGGAGTGGAGGCACCGAACGTAGGCGGTGACACCCCCAACGTCGCCCTGGGTTCGGCGCTCGACGTCGGGCCCTCATCCCCGAAAGCCGTAGCCGATCGCGTGGCCTCCGCCGCGCCGTGCGATGTGGTGGTGGCGGCGGATCTGGATGCCCCCTTCATCGGTCCCTCCTCGGTGTACGGCCGGGGTCTGGCGGAGGAGGCCGCATGGCGGACCGCCATCCGCGTCGCCGTGGCGGTCGCGCAGGCCAATCCGCGCATCCGCGGCGAAGGCTGGGCGGGTTCGCTGACGGAGCTCACCGGCGGCCGCGGAGATGCCGCCATCCTCGGCGGGACGCGCAGCGTGCTCGTCATCCTGCGCACCGAGGGCGGCAAACCGCGCACGCTCGTGGTGGCCGCGCGGCGCGAGGGCGAGTTCAGCGATTCCGAGCGGCGGGCGATGACCGCGGCGGCCGCGCGTCCCGAGCCCCGCGATCCCGTGGTGATCGCCGCGCTCGAGGCGATCGCGGCGCGCACGGGAGTACCGCTCGGGGTGCTGCACGCGGGCAAGATGATGTGGGCCGCGGCTTCGCTGTGGCGGGCCCTCGGCCTCGAGGGCGGCGCGCGGCTCGGCCGTGCCTTCGCCCACGGCGGGGCGCCTGCGGCGGCGGCGCGGCTGGAGGAGGCCTGCCGCACCACCGGTCCCGGCGCCGACCTCGACATGACCATCCTGCCGGGGGAGCTGCAGCTTCTGCAGGCCACCCGCCCCGCGGACGTCGCGCGCAGCGCGCGCCTCGACGAGCTCGCCAAGAAGTGGCGCCTTTCTCCCGCCGAGCGCGCCGAGCTCCACCACTTGATGCTGGGGCTCTCGTGCAAGGAGGCGGCGGCGCGCCTCGGCGTCTCGCCGGAGACGATCCGCGGCCGTCGCAAGCAGATCTATCGGAAGGCGCGGGTCGGGGGCGCCGGGCCGCTGCGGGCCCTCCTCGACGGCGTGACGGACGACGAGGAGAGCTCGCCCAGCTCTTCCGCCGCAGCGCTCGCCTAGCGCGCTCCAACATGCGCCGTCGATGTGAAGCGGGCGGGGACCTCGTCCCCGCCCGTGGCGCTCGCGGAGAGCGGTGCCCGCCGCACGCTCACTCGGTGGTCGTGCCGTCGAAGTGCTCGTGGGAGGCGTCGGCCTCCGCCTTGGTGCGGTGGACGGTACCGTCCTTGTGCTCCGGCGGGCCGTAGAGCGTGTACAGCTTGAGCGGCTTGGAGCCCTTGTTGACCACGTTGTGGCGGGCGCCGGCGGGAATGACGATGGCGAAGTCGTCCTCGATGGGCGTGGCGACGCCGTCGATGATCACCTCGCCTTCGCCCTCCTCGACCCGGATGAACTGGTCGATTTCCTCGTGGACTTCTTCGCCGATCTCGCCGCCCACCGGGATGCACATCAGCACGAGCTGCACGTGCTTGCCGGTGTAGAGCACCCGGCGGAAATCCTCGTTCTCCTCGGTGAGCTTTTCGATGTCTCCGACGAATCCCTTCTTTGCCATCGCGATCCTCCGTTTGGTCCGTCCTGCACCTTCTAGGATGCACCAGGGGGCGAGAGGTTCCTACCTGCGGGTGAAACGGTCGTTGCCCACGTGCCAGGGATCGTCGGATCGAGTTTCGATGGATGCGCACGCCCACGGCCCGTCCTTGCAACCCCGCACCGGAGGTGGTGCTGCGCGGCGGGCACTCCCGCCCGACGGTACCCCCTTCTCCTTCCGGTCCTTCCGGTAGGTCGAGGGTCGGCGCACGCGACCACCTGCGTCAACCCGAACGCACGGGGTTCAGAAAAAGCCCCGCATGGCGGGCGCCGGTCGCGCGGGCGAGGTCGCTCGGTCGCCCTCGGCGAGGCCGAGAGGAGGGCGAGCGCTTCGGCGGGGGCGTAGACCGCCTGCTCTGCGGGCGTGGGGATGCGAAACGCGGTGGCCCTGGCAAGGCGAAGGCTCAGCCGGCGGAGACCATCCAGTTGATGCCGAAGCGGTCCTGCAGGGCACCGAAGAGGCCGCCCCACGGTACCTCGGCGAAGTCGTAGAAGACCTTGCCTCCGCTCGCGAGCTTCTCGAAGGTGGCGCGCGCCGTCTCCACGTCGTCGTACTCCAGGGAGAGGGTGACGAGGCCACCCGGCTCCTTCTCGCCGCTCGGCGAGCCGTCGCTCAGGTAGAAGCGCTGCGCGCCGACGCGCAGCTCGGCGTGCATCACCTTTCCCGCGTCCTCACCCTGGGTGAAGTGCTTGATCACGTCGACCGTGGCGCCGAGGGTGTCCTCGTAAAACTCGATCGCCTCCACGCCCTTGCCCCGCAGGCTCAGGTACGGGGTGATGGATCGGACTGCCATGTCCTCCTCCTGTCGGTGCGGGGATCCTTCACCGAAACCGCCCGCTTTGCCAACCCTTTCGCGCCCGGCTCAGCCTGCGGGTCGCACGGTGAACTGGAGCGTGGCAGCGGTGCCGGGCGCCGGCAGTGCCTCCTCGTGGACGATGAGCGAGAGCGTGCGGGTGCGCGGCGAGAAGATCCAGGCGTAGGTCGAGGCGGGGTAGGGGGCCTCGAGGACGGGTGCGTCGCCGAAGGATTCCGGAAGCCGTACCTCCACGAAGAAGAGCTCGGAGAGGCGGCGGCCGACCACCTTCCCGTTCTCGTCCTCGATGAAGTTGTACAGGCCCGCGAGGGCGCCGCCGGGGCGGACGCTGGCCTGGTACGGTCCCGCCTCCGCGAGCGGGAGCGCGCCGGCCGGGATGCGCACGCTCAGCCGGTTGCCCTGGAGGCGGGCGGTGACCGGGCTCTGCTTCGGCCGACGGAAGGAGACCGGCGCCTGCGCCTCGGGATCGCCCCACAGATCGAAGGAGAGCGCGGCGCGGAGCGTCTTGCGCCAGTCCGTGAAGCCCCGCCGCTTCTTCAGTTCCACCAAGGCAAGCAAGTAGTTGCGTGCGCTCGCCAAGGCCTGGCCGGCGGTTGCGCCGCCGTGGATCTGGGCGTTCACGTAGGCGCGGGCGAAGGCCGATCCGCTCGAGGAGTAGACGGCCATGTAGGTGCCGAGCACCGCGTTGGCGCCGCGCTCGACGAGCACGAAGGGATCGGCGCGGTCCATCGTGTAACAGCCCTGCAGAAACACCGTGGAGGGAGGAAGGGGACGCTGTGGCGCGGGGAGGGCGTCGTCGCCGAGGGTGAGGTCGGTGGGATGGCCTTCCCAGAGGACCAAGGCGTGCCGGGGCAGCTCGGCCTCGATGCGCTCGCGGGTGATTTCCCCGCGGTAGAAGGAGCGGACCGGGACGCCCGCGTTTGCGAGCTCGGCGGAGGTGGTGCGGCTGATGGTCTCGCCGAGGATGAACTTGTCGTGGGCGTTGGCGAAGACGAGCACGCCGTCCGCGTCGTCGCCCACGCCGTGGACGATGCGCGCCACCCAGCGCGAAAGATCGTAGACGTCCAACGCGGCGAGGCGGCCGACGGCGCGGTCCGAAGGGCGGCCCTCGAGGTCGACGAAGGGTGGGATCTTGTGTACGCGCGACGTCTCCACGCCGCGTGCCACCTGGTCGACGTCCTGCACCTCGCGCAGCGGGATGGCGAGCCAGTCGCCGACGAGGGTGACGAAGTCGAAACGGCCGACGCCTTCCGCCTCCAGGGCGACCGTGGCTTCCTCGGGCGTACGGCCGCCGCCGGCGCCCTCGCCCACGTAGGCGAGTGCCGCACCCTTGGCGAGAACGTACGGAACCGAGGCGAGCGAGAGGCGGGGCGGGGAGAAGGGGCCCTTCGCGTCTGCGGGCGCAACGAGAACCAGGTGGTCGGTGCCCCGCACGGCGTTGCGCTGCGCGCGCAAGGCGTCCTCCGGCGCGAGGACGCGCACCTTGGCGCCGAGCTGCGACGCGAGGCGACCCTGGTCGGTCCGGCCGACCACCACCACCTCCTTGGCGCCGAGGCGCTCGGCCAGCGTGGCGGCGGCGTGCGTGGTGGCCTCGAGCGAGCCGTTGGCCACCAGGAGCGGCGATCGCTCGGTGGCGGCCAGGGCGGCCGCGGCGATGGCGGAGGCGGCATCGGCTTCGCTCACCCAGACGGCGCGCGGTTTGTCGGAGGGGGAGAAGGCGGCTTCCGCGATCGCCAGGCCGAGGTCCGCGTCGCCGGCGACGATGCGCTGCACGCGCCCCGGGATCTCGAGCGCGTCGGCGGGGACGTCGGGCGGAGCGATCCACACCGTCTTCTTCGGGGCGATGGCGCGGACGAGCGCCTGGGTCCAAGCTTCCTCCCCCTCCCGCCAGGCGACGACGGGGGGTAGCCAGGCGGTGGCGTCGGTGCCCTTCTGCGGCGCCTGCGCGGCCGCGGCGTAGGCGGGGAGGAGGCGGGCGGGCTTGCTGCCGTAGACGAGGACGAGGTCGGCGTCGAACGCGGCGAAGGCGTCGACGGAGGCGAGAAGCAGAAGCAGCGGTACGAGGCGCAGCGCTCTCATGGTTCGACCACCTCCGGCACCTCCTCGGGACGGCTCACCTTCCACCGATAGCTGAGCGAGGCAATGCCCTCGCGGACGATGAAGGGGCGATCGCCGTGGGCAAGCTTGAGAAAGCGCGGCGGGAGCTCGCCCCAGAGCCCGCGGCTCGCCGAGAACGGAATCCACGTGCCGTCGACCTTGGCCTCCACCCACATGGTGGAACGGGTCCGCACCTTGCGCGCGAGGTCGATGCCGAGGACCGGCCGCGCGGGAACGCCGCTCGTGCGCAGGAAGGTGGCGAACAGCCGCTCCTGCCCGCGCGGTGCGGCGTGGCCGGTGCGGGTGGCCTTCAAGACGGTGCGGCTGCCGTCGGCCTTGGGCCGGTACCCCGTCTGTACGAGATCCCACGCAATGCGGAGGGCGTCGTCGTCCCCTGCGGCCAGGCGCGGTCGCGCGAAGGAGACGATCTTCTCGCGGATGAGGGGAGAGGCCGACTGGAGCTGCTTGGTCGGCCGCAGCCACAGCCAGTCCTCCCGCGGCGGCTCGTCGGCCGCGACCGGGACGCGCGGCACCTCGACGCGGGTGGGTTGCACCTTCACGGTGAATTCGTAGGTGATGCGCTTTTTCCCTTCGAAGGCGGGGTGGGTGACGATGGCCAACCGGTTGCCTTCGCGCTCGACGAATTCGACCGCAAATCCGCGGGTCTCGAGCGATTCCTCGACGAGGGCCTGGTGGGCGTCGGTGGGGACGAGGGGGAGCTCGAGGTAGGCGTCGCGCCCGTCGCCCTCCACCCGCACCGAAAGGCGGACTTTGCGCACCCATTCCTTCGGTGCGGCGGGTCCGGGCCGTTCGCCGGACTGCGCCGCTCCCTGATCGAGAGCGAAGACGAAGGCCACGCCGAGGGCCGCGAGCAGGGGCAGGCGCGCGCCGCTCATCCTGCGGCCACCTCCCGGGGGGGAAGGGCCTGCGGGCGTGGCGTGGGCGGGAGGACGCGCCGGGCGAACTCGAGGCGGGCGTCCACGTCCAGTCGACTCGTATCCACGCGCTCGAACTTTTTCAGCCGGTGCAAGAGGCCCTGGAAATTGGCGATCTGGATGGCGAGCCCCGGCCGCGCGTTGGCTTCGAGGAGCATGGGGCCGTTCACGGCGTCGAGCACGACGTCCACGCCGATGTACCCAAGCCCCGTCATGTCGTGGGTTCGCGCGGCGATGCGCAGGATCTCCTCCCAGTGGGGGATGGTCACGCCGATCACCCGCGCACCGGTGTCGGGATGGCGCTCGACGAGCTGGTAGGCCTGGACCGCGAAATGCGTGGTGCCGGTGGCCAAGTCGATGCCGGCGGCGATGGCGCCCTGGTGCAGATTGGCGCGGCCGTCGCTCTTGTTCGTGGGAAGGCGGAGCATCACCAGCACGGGCACGCCCTTGAAGACGATGACGCGGATGTCCGGCACGCCGCCCGAGGACAGCTCGTCGAACAGGGGGTGCCGCTGCACTCGGTACTCGATCATCGCCCGGTCCGCCGTTCCGGACAACGAATACAGGCCCGATAGGATTCCGCTCACGTAGTGCTTGACGGCTCGCTCGTCGAGCCGTGCGCCCGAGGGCTTGCGGAAGAGCGGTCCGTCGCGCCCCTCGATGACGAGGACGCCGTTGCCCATGGCACCGCGCGCCGGCTTGATGACGAACTCGTCGTGCCCGGCGAGGAAATCGCCGAGGCGACGCAAATCGCCGTGGGCTTCGACGATCCCGTAGAGCTCGGGCGTGGGGATGCCGTACTCCGCGCAGAGCGCCTTGCAGCGGATCTTGTCGTCCACCAACGGAAAGAGCCGGCGGGGGTTGTGGCGGAAGATGAACCTGGCGTTGCGCGCGTTGATCCCGAGCACGCCGGCCTGCCGCAGCTTCTGGAACCAGCGCATCAGCCGCCTCGCTCCAGGCCACCTTGGTGGAAGGCGCGGAAGCGCGCCCACTCGCTGAGTCGATAGCCCGTGTAGCGGCCGAGCAGCAGAAGCACCGCCAAGGTGACGAGATGGATCTCCGGGAAGGTGAATACGAAGTGCTGGAGCTGGTCGCTCGCCATCACCAGGAAGCCGCAGACGGAGACGACGAGCGTGCCGATCACCATCTTCGCGGCGTTTTCGGGCCCTTCCTCCTGGAGCGCGATCGCGAGGCGTTCGATGGTCATGGTGAGGATGACGATCGGCAGGGCCGCCGAGCTGATCGCGCGATGCAACCCCGCGTGTTCGGCGAGGACCATGACGCCGGCGATGATGAGGATGACCAGCGTCAGAAGGAAGGATAGGCGCGGCACCATGAGGAGCTGCGCCCGGTCGAGGAGGTGCCGGCCGAACCAGCCCAGGCAGATGACCGTGCCGAGCAGCAAAAGGCCCCACAGCATCCCCGACTCCCGCAGGGAGAGCGCGATGAGGATCGGCATGAAGGTGCCGAAGGTCGGCACGCCGATCAGGTTGCGGAACACCGCCACCACCAGGGCGCCGAGCGGGACGAGGAGGAGCACGCGGAAGACGAGCTGGGCGTGCACGGGGAGCGTGTACAGAGAGAGCTTGTCGAGGAGGCGGTCCGAGTCGGAGATGCGCCGGCGGTAGAGCTGGTACTGCGTTTCCCGCTCGCGGAGCATCGAAATGCGGTAGTTCGAGGTCGGGCTCGCACCCTGCACGGTGGGGTCGTCGCCCACGTGCAGCCGCAGCCGCTCCTCGGGAAGGAAGCCCAGGCTGCCGCCGATGGGATCCAGGGGCCAGAAGCGGCCGTCGAGCCGGACTTCCACCCAGTGGTGGACCTCGCCGCGCCCCCAGTCGACGAGCGGCACGCCCGCGACGACCCGCGCGGGGATGCCGGCGGCGCGCAGCATCGCCACCGCCGCTCGCGCCTTGCCGAGGCTGCCGCCGCGCTCGGCGCGGAGGACCGAGACCGCGTCCTGGGGGCCCTCCTTCCCCTCGGTGGTCTCCACGTCCTTGACGATGAAGGCGTGGATGTCGCGCAGCGCCCGGGCGCGGTTGGTCGGGTCGATGGCGAGCTCCTGGAGGAGCGAAGCGACGACCTCCGAGTCGCTCTGGATGGTGGGCGTGGACGCGAGCAGGCCGGCGAAGTGGCGCGCCTCGCCCTCGCCGAGCGCCGGGATTTCCTCGGGGAGGGGATCGGCGGGGCGGGGCACGGTGCGCACCGAGAAGCGGTAGGAGAGCATCGCGCGCTCGTCGGGCCGACCGACCGCCATGCCGATGCGGTTGCCGTTCTCCGGCCGGATGAAAAAGCCCATGCCCGCGGCGTCGACGCGCTCGTCGTAGATGCGTTGGGTCGGCCCGTCGACCGGGAGGAAGAAGCTCACGGTGGACTCTTCCTCCCGCGCCTCGAGCGGGATTTCGACCTGCACCGACCAGCGGTCCGGCGCGGGTTGGGGCCAGACCTCGTAGCCGAGGGCGACCACCTTGTAGGTGATCAGCCCCAAGGCCAGGAGGACGAAGGCGATCGCGGTGGCGACGATGCGCGGCGACACGGCGCCGATCTTTCCACGGTCGGGAGAAAAATCCAAAAACTACCAGCTGGGCGAGCGGCCGCTCAGGGTGCCGGCGGTGCGGGGAGCCGGCGGGCCATTTCCGCGTTGCGTCGCAGCACGGAGATCATCCGCCGGCTGGTGAGTTCGTTCTCGTCCCGGGCGACGACCACCACGTGGTTGACCCCTTCTTTCAAGGGGAACTCCGCGGTGAAATCGAGGGTGTCGCGCCCGCCCGCGCGCTCGAAGAAGACCTTCTGGTCGTTGACGAAGACGTAGACGTCGCGCAGCCCCGGCCCCGACACGGTACCCTGCAGGCCGTACCGCTCGCCGAGCGAGACGATCCCGCCCTTCGCGTCCACGTGGAGCACGATCCGCGGGGGGATGCGTCCCGGGCGCAGCTCCACCTCGGCCGTGGGCTTGTCCTGCGTCGGCTCCACGCCGTCGGCGGGGACGAAGCCGAAGCGGCCCTCGCCCCACTGGATCTTCACGTGGCGGTCCAGCCGCCCCGCGCTCTCCACGACGCTCCCGGCCTCGAGGCTGCCGAGCACCGGCGCGGCCTCGTGCGGCGCGCTGCGCACCGAGAGCGCGTCCCGGGCGCGCACGCGCTTGGCGAAGGGGGTGAAGGCGGGCGGTGTGCGCAGGACGGGAATCTCGAGCTCCTCGACAGTGAGCTCCTCGAGGTCCTCATCGAAGATGACGAGCCGTAGGGGCATCGTCTCCTCGGTGTAACCTTCCTTCAGCTCGAGCTCGAACTTCGCCTGCGCGACTTCGCCGGGGGCGATGGCGCCGACCTTCCAGCGGCCCTTCTCGATGAAGATCTTCTCGGAGCCCTTGTTCTTGATGGAGGCGAAGGTGGTCTCCGAACTCGGCCCCTCGCCGAGGTTCTGCACGTCGACGCGCAGCTCGAGCTTGCGGCCGGGAATGGGCAGGCCGAGCCCGTCCTGGCTCGACACCTGCCACGAGAAGGCGAAGCGCGGACGCGGCGAGCCGGCGAGGCTCACCTCCGTCATCACGGGATCGTAGGCGTTGTCGAAGCCGTCCTCGAGGCGGAGCGTGACCGGGTCGCGGCGCCCGCTGACCGATGGCGGGATCTCGACCTTCGTGGTCCAGCTCCGGCTCGCGCCCGGCGGGATGTGCCCGAAGAGGAACTCGCGGCGATCGAGCAGGCGGTTGCTGTCGCTCTCGGTCCAGGCGCGGACGCGGTAGGCGGGCACGCTCCCGCGGTTGGTGACGGTCACCGTCAGGGGGACCTCCTTGGACGGGGCGACGGTCTCGTCGGGCGCGGGCGAGAAGCTCACCTCGAGCTCGGGCTTCTTCGCAGGGCGGGCGCCGAGCTGCCAGTCGACGCCGAGGTCGCGGATGGCCTGCTCGAAGCGGTGCTCCTCCTCCTTGGCGATGCGGTCCACGTAGGCCTTCATCTGCTCGAGGATGCGCGCGCGCTGCGGGAAGGGCGCGGCCTGCAACAGGCCCTTGGCGAAGCGGATCTGGAAGTCCTCGAAGAACTCCTCCCCGGGATCGGCCTCGTCCATGGCCTCCTCGTCGACCAACTCGTCCTTCGGGCGCTCGTCGCGCAGGTAGCGCAAGCGGAAGAGCGCCTGCTCGCCGGGGTCTTCCTTGCGGGCCGTGGCCTCGCTGCTCTGGCCCATGGGAATGAGGTCGGCGGGATTGGCGAGATGGCGTTCGAGGTCGACTTCTCGCATGGTCCGCACCGGCGCGAAGGCCTGCACCGCCTCAGCGTCCACCCGAGAGGCGACGAGCTCGACGTCGGGCGTGATCCCCGTCTCTTGGATCGAGACCTCGCCCGCGGTGAGGTACTGGGCGATGGTCAACTTGAGGGCGGACTCGTCGGGCAGGTCGTAGAGGACCTGGACCGAGCCCTTGCCGAAGGTGGGGCGGCCGATGACCACCGCGCGGTCGAGGTTCTTGAGGGCGCCGGCGACGATCTCGCTCGCCGAAGCGGACGAGCCATTCACGAGCACCGCGAGCGGGAGATCCTTTTCGAGCAGCGCGTCCTTCTGGTCGGTCGCCTTTTTCACTTCCTTGAGCCGGTTGTCGTTGCCCACGGTGGCGACGATCGGCCCATCGCGCAGGAAGGTGTCGGAGACCTGGATGGCCTGGTCGAGCAGACCGCCGGGGTTGGAGCGGAGATCGAGGACCAGGCCCGTCAGCTCGCCGCGGGCCTTCTTGCGCAGGTCGGCGATGGCGGCGTGGAGGGCGCGGGCGGTGTTGCCCTGGA
>Ga0079224_100007891_pt1 | contig 14346 bp, 13 predicted proteins | sample Stecom2015_FD_80414 | JGI IMG/M metagenome (GOLD analysis project Ga0079224, IMG submission 80414) | Agricultural soil microbial communities from Utah to study Nitrogen management - Steer compost 2015 | ecosystem: Environmental > Terrestrial > Soil > Agricultural land | place: USA: Utah...
ACCCTGGCCGCGGTAGCGAGGGTCGACCCAGAGTCCGTACAAGCCGGCTGCGTCCGGTAGGCGAGACGGTCCGGTCATCGCCAGTCCTACGTCCCTCGCTCCCGGGTCCGGACCGCGGACGGCGATGAAAGTGGCGCGGGAAGCATCTGTGAGTCGATGCCGCCACTCAGCCTCTGTCAGATTCGACTCCTCCTCGAGGGTGGCCCAAAAGGCGTCGGGAGCGTCGGCGAGGGCGGCCAAGCGCAGCCGGCGGACGCGCTGCCAGTCCTCTTGGCCGACCTCGACGACGGCCACCTGATCGAACTCGGTGCGGTCCATCGAGTTGGGATTCTCGTCGATGGTTGAGAGCACCGGCGGCCCATTTCCCTCCGCAGGGCTATCCGGTGTGAGCAGGTGCCGGTCGAGCGGCGGCCCTCCCTGCCTCGATGTCAACGCGTCGGAAGACGACCAGACCCGCGACCAGAAACACCACGACGGTGAGGATGGCGAGCCGGCCGGATCCCGTCGTCTGGCGGGCGGCGGAGAAGGCGAGGGGTCCCCAGATGACACCGAAGCGTGAGGCCAGAGACTCGTAGCCGAAGAACTCGGCAGATCGCCCGGGAGGGATCATCGAGGCGAACAGGCTCCGGCTCAGGGTGGCGATCGCTCCGAAGACGAGCCCGATCCCGACGGCCAACCCGAGGAACGGGATGACTTCACCGGAGGGCACGAGGTAGGCGGCTCCGGCAGCGCCGATCCACCCAATGAGAGCAAGCGTCATGGCGGAGCGGATTCCAATGAGTTCGGATACGCGGGCGGCTGCTCTGGTGCTGAACCCGGAGACGACTTGGACGACGAGAAACGCGACGATCACGATGGTCCCGTCCAACCGCAGAGTCTCGGAGGCGAAGACCGCTGTCATCACTACCGTCGTCTGCACGCCGTTGCCGTAGAGAGTCTTGGCCAGGATCAGTTTCCACAGGTCGGGCATCTGCTGCGCCCGGCGAAGGCTGGCCCAGGCGTTCCGGATCACAGAACCGGAATCGAATTCGGCGCGGTTACCTCCACCCTCCTCGATGCCGCGCATCGAGCGGAGAGAGACGACCGCCATCCCACCCCACCACACCCCGGTCGAGGCGACGGCAACGGGAGTGGCGAGCGGATCGTCCCACACCGCTATCAGGACGAGCGATGCCACCAGGTGGATGGCACCCGCGACGAAGCCATAGGCCATGCCTCGGGCGCTGACCCGATCCACCGTGTCGAGATCGGTGATGTCGTTCAAGAGGCCGTCGTAGAAGATGCCTGCTGCTCCGGCCGCCAGGGTGGCGGTCGAGAACAAACCGGCGGTCATCCACACGTCTCCGGGTCCCGACCAGACGAGGGCGGTCGAAGCCGTCGCGCCGGCGAACGTGGCGAGGGCAAGGGACCGAATCTTGGAGCGATCCCGATCGGCGAGAGCGCCGAGCAAAGGCAGGACGACCAGCAGAACGAGAGGGCCGGTCCCGGTCAGCAGGCCCCAGAGGCTCTCTGCCGACCAGGTGGCACCGAGGAACGTAACCCCTCCGGCAGGCATCACGACTTCGTGGAAATACACGGGGAGTACCGCTCCCACCGTCGTGGTCGAGAACGGTGATGTCGCGGCGTCGTAGAGGCTCCATCCGCGGATGGCTCGGATCGACATCCCTGGCCGTTATCGCCGAGCCCGGTTCCGTTCCCGTTGTCGTTCCCGGGCACGCCGCTCCGACGGCTTCTCTGGCTCGACCGGGGGTCGAGGAAAGCGCTGTTCCAACGACAGCACCACGGGCGTGCCCGTGAATATGGACGAGTAAGTGCCCACCACCGTGCCGATGAGCAAGGCGAGGGCGAAGTCGGAGAGCGTGTCCCCTCCGAGCACGTACAGAGCTGCGAGGATCAGCATGGCGCCCATTCCGGTGTTGATGGTCCGCGGGAGAGTCTGGAGACAAGCCTCGTTGGCCAAGGCGGGGAGGGGCCGATCGGGTTCGAGACGGAAACGCTCACGGATCCGGTCGAAGATGACGACCGAGTCGTTGACCGAGTAGCCGATGACCGTGAGGAGAGCGGCCAGGAACACGCCGTCGAAGGTCTTCCCCAGCCAGGCGAAGATCCCCACCAGGATGATCACGTCGTGGAAGAGGGCGGCGATCGACGCCAGGCCGATCGTCCAGCGGAAACGGATCGCCAGGTAACCGAGTTGGACGAGGAGAGCCAGGCCCAGCGCGGTCAAAGCGCGGTTGCGCAGCTCGGCTCCCAGGGTCGGCCCGACGAACTGGTTGCGGACGACCCGGGTGTCACCCCCCAGCTCCGAGACGGTCCCTTCCAGAGTCGCGTTCTGGTCTTCGGTCAACTCGGCGGTGCGGACGATCACCGTTCCTTGTCCCGACTCCTGCACCACCGGTCCCGGCAGACCGGATTCGTTGAGCTCGCGCCGCAACTCCTCGATGTCGACCGACTGATCGGTGGCGAACTCGATCAACCGGCCGCCTTCAAACTCCAGGCCGAACTGGAACCCTCTCACCACCATGCCGGTGATGGCGATCGCCATCACCACCGCCGAGACGACCAACCAACGCCGCCACTGGCCCAGGAGATCCGGCTGCCTCTCCTCGAGCCAGTTCTGGAAGCGTTCGCCAACCGTCAGACCCAGAAGAGCGGGGCGATCCTGGAGGGCCGAGGACTGGGTGATCAACTCCAATATGACCCGGGTGACGACGAGGGCCGAGAACATCGACACGACCACACCGATGCTCACTGTGACGCCGAATCCGCGGACCGCACCGGTGGCATAGAAGAAGAGGAGGATCGCCGCCAGCAGAGTCGTGACGTTGGCGTCGATGATCGCCGACCAGGCTCGCTCGAACCCCGCCACCAGCGCCTGGCCCACGGTGGATCCCTCCCGATGCTCCTCCTTGGCCCGTTCGTACACCAAGACATTGGCGTCGACTGCCATACCGATCGCCAGCACGAAACCGGCGATGCCCGGCAAGGTGAGAGTCGCACCCATCCAGCTGAGGACGGCGTAGGAGAGGAGGCCGTATGCGCCGAGGGAGATGGCCGCCACCACGCCCATCAGGCGGTAGAAGAAGATCATGTAGAGCATCGTCAGGCCGGCTCCGATCACTGCCGCCTCGATGCTGGCGTCGATCGCCGCCTCACCGAGCGAAGGCCCGATCGTGCCCTGCTGGATCACCTCGACCGGCACGGGAAGGGAGCCGGCCCGGATCAGGAGGGCTAGGTCCTGGGCCCCCTCCTCGTCGAAACCACCCGTGATGATGGTGCTGCCACCGGTGATCCCCACGTCACAGGGAACGTCGACGTTGACACCAGGGCTGGAGATGACCTGATTGTCGAGGACGATCGCCACGCGTCGGCGAGGAGAGTCGAACGGCGCACAGGCGGCTTCGGCCGTCAGTTCCGCCCAGGCTTGGCCGCCTCCTGACCGGAACTCGATCGACACCACCCACTGGCCCGACGCCTGACCCTCGAAGACTGCGCCGGCGCCGGCGACCTCGTCTCCGCTCACGGCGGCGGGACCCAAGATCAGGTCTTCGCCGGGCCCGCCCGGCAGGACTCGGGTTCCCTCTTCCAACTCCTCAGGGGCCGATCCGGCCGGAACGGAGTCCAGCACCGCATGGAAGGTCAGTTGGGCGGTTCTTCCGATGACCTCGATCGCTTCTTCCGGATCGGTCACCCCCGGCAGTTCGACGATGATCCTTCGTTCGCCTTCGACCTGAAGGGTGGGCTCCGCCACCCCGAAGGCGTCGACCCGGCGACGCAGGACCTCGAGGGTGCGCGCCGTCACCTCGCTGTCTACCTGGACCTCAGGCGTGTCCTGGGCTTCGAGAACGATCTGGGTGCCGCCACGCAGATCCAGACCGAGATTGATCGGGATGGTGAGGAAGACGTAGATCCCGGCGCCCAACGCCACGAGCGTGAAGAAGAGGCGCCAACGGGAGACTCTTGGCATGGGTGGTCAAACGGCTCCGGCCGGGACCCTGCAACCTACCACAGCTCACCAGATGGCCGCGCGTCAGGCAGTGAACACGGAGACGGCGCCCCATGTCGTCATCAGGAGACCGACGACGAGGAGGAATATCACCCTTCCCGCCCGGAACTCCCCTTCGACGCCGGCGGGCTTCTCCCCCCTCCGATGCCGGTAGAAGGCGAGGCCGTTGCCGACCAGGATCGCCAGGCCCAAGCCGAGCACGAGTTCGGAGAAGATCTCGTCCAGGCCCAGAAGCTCGCTCATCGTGGAAACCGTAGCGGTATGGCGCGTGATCCTGGTCCGCCGTACGATCCAGGCCGTGAGTGAGCGAGATGCGGCCGCCTTCTTCGACCTGGATCGAACCCTCATCGCGGGAGCGTCCACTTTCATCTTCGGCTGGGTGGCTTGGAAGAGGGGTCTGCTGTCGACTCGCGAGTTGCTGGGCGACGCCACCGACGCGCTCGTATTTCGCCTGACGGGGGGAAGCGACGATCAGCCCAAGAAGGTGAGAGAGAGGATCCTCCAGGCCGTTGCCGGCCAGCGCCGCGAGGATCTCACGGCTTTGAACGACGACATCCTCCCACGGCTCCTCGCCGAAGTGCGTCCCGAGACCCGGCGGGTCGTGGAGCGGCACCACGAGGCAGGACGGGACACCTACATCGTGTCTGCCTCGCCCATAGAGATCGTCGATCCGCTCGGCTCGGCGCTCGGCATGACGGGGGTCATCGCCACCGAGTCGGAAGTGGTCGATGGGGTCTATACGGGGCGTCTGCTCTCCGAGTTCTGTTACGGCCCTGGGAAGGCGCAACGTGTCCAGCACCTCGCTGAGACCAAGGGCTATGACCTGCGGCTGTGCTACGCGTACTCGGACTCCCGCAGCGACCTGCCGCTGCTGGAACTGGTCGGGCATCCCGTGGCGGTGAACCCCGATGCCACCCTCCGGCGTGAGGCGCGGATACGCAACTGGCCCGTGGTGCATTTCGCCCGCCGGGCGAAGCTGACGGCGACAGCGATCGGCTCCGGGGTGGCGGCCGCCTCGATGGGAGCCGGACTCTATGCGCTCGGCCGGGTGCATGGAAAGCGGGCGACGGGATGATCCGGGCGGCTCTGTGGTTGGACGGCGGGATCTTTCGTTGCTCACCGTTCGGGAGCGCCGGGTCGGCCCCCTGGCTCGGCTCTCGTGACTCTCGGATAGGCTGGTCCTCCATGGGAACGCGCAGTCTTCGATGTAGCCATGGCTGAGGCGTCGGCACCCGCCTCCTCGGCCAACCTCGGCCCCGGCTTCGACGTCCTGGCCTTGGCGCTCGACCTCCGATGCCGGGTGGCCGCCGATCTGGCGGGTGAGTGGTCGATAGACCACGGAGAAGGCCAACAGCCCGATGCCGACTCCGACGATGCGGTGATGGCGGCGGCGCGAGCTGCGGTGGGCGACGACCGGCCGCTCTCCCTGAAAGTGGACAACGAGATCCCGATCGGTAGGGGAATGGGGTCCTCGGCGGCGGCGCTGGTGGCGGGTGCGGCGGCGGCCCTGGCGGCGGTGGTGGAGAGAGTGGAGCCAGACCACGTCTTCGCGCTCGCTTCCGATATCGAAGGTCATCCGGACAACGCCGCCGCGGCTGTCTATGGCGGTCTGGTGTTGGTTCCTGCCGAGGGGCGACCCTTCCGGCTTCCGATCCATCCCGGGCTGCGGCCCGTGGTGGCGGTCCCGGACGAGCTGTTCCTGACGGCCGAAGCGCGCCGGGCCGTGCCGGCAGAGGTACCCATCGGGGTGACGGTACGCACGGTGGCTCGGGCGTCGGCGCTCGTGGCCGGGTTTCTCACCGGCGATCCGGCTTTGTTCGCCGCCGCCCACGGCGACGAACTCCACGAATTGCCCCGTGCCGCTCGGCGACCGGACACCAAGCGCCTGGTGGACATCGCCCGGAATGCCGGTGCCCTCCACGCGGCCTGGTCGGGTTCAGGGCCTTCAGTCGTGGCCCTGGTCGACGCCGTTCGGGAGGATCAGGTAGTGGCCGCTCTCGACCGCCCGGGCTACAAGGTGTTTCGACTTGAGGTGGCCAGCCAGGGACTGGAGATCTCGGCTTGACCTAAGCCGGGGGAGGCACCAATCTTTACCCGTTAGGTCCCCTGGATTTCGGAGTATGCATGGGTTCGTTGGTCAAAAAGCGTCGTAAGAAGATGTCCAAGCACAAGTACCGCAAGCGCCTCAAGGCGAATCGTCACAAGCGCAAGTGACTTCCAGGCCGACCCCAGTGGTCGGCCTCGTCATATGTCCCTGAGGTACCTCTCGATCTCGTCGACCAGGTCCTCACCCGAGTCTTCGTCGTCCATCCCCTCGATTTCCAACTGCCGCACGTAGTCCGCCAGTTCGTCGGATTCGTCGATGGCGGCCTCGATTCGCCTGCGAAAGGCGGCCGAGCGGCGCCGAAGGCGGTCGTAGTCCAGTGAGAACTCGGCTATCTCGCTGACCTTGCGGACTAGAGCCTCGACTGCAGGCGGATACGGCTGGTTGGACAGGTAGTGGGGGACGGCCGCCCACAGGCTGATGCAGTCGATCCCGTGGTTGCCGAGAGCCTGGGTGACGACGCCGACGATCCCGGTCGGTCCTTCGTAGCGGGAGGGCAAGAGACCGTGGTCGGCGATCATGCGGGGCGAGCTGGACGACCCGACGACCGGCACGGGAACGGTATGAGCCACCTGCCCGACGAAGGCTCCGAGGGAGATCGCCTTGTCGACGCCCAGCTCGACCAGGATCGAGCACAGCTCGCTGACGAAGCGCTTCCAGTTGAAGTTGGGCTCCTCGCCGATGACCGCCACCACGTCTCGCTCGGGGAGATGGACCACCAGGATCTCCGTGGTGGGCCACTTGATCGATCTGACTCCGTCGCTGTCGACGGAGACCACCGGCCGATTCACTTGGAAATCGATGAACGGGTCGGAGTCGAACCGGCCGATCGTCTCGGCCTCGAACTCGGAAACGAGGAAGCGGGCCGCGTCGCTGGAGGCATCCCCGGCATCGCCCCAGCCGGAGAAGGCGAGCAGCGCGATGGGATCTCTCAGCTTGGGGCGGGCGATCCATTCGAACGCTGACATCTGTTCCAAGCTACACCAGGTCGCCGGATATCCAATCAGTGGTCACCGGTATCCGATCCTGAATTGGCCCCTCGGCCTGCGCCAGTAGAGTTTCGCTCGATGGCCTGGTGGGTTGTGACAGGTGGAATTGGCTCCGGTAAGAGCACCGTCACGCGCCTGGCGGCTGCCGCCGGATACACCACGATCGACGCCGACGTGGTAGGTCACGACGTCTTGGCCGGTCCGGCCCGGGCGGCGGTAGCTCGTCGTTGGCCCGAGGTCATGGTCGACGGCCAGGTCGATCGGAAGGCCCTCGGTGCGATCGTCTTCGCCGACCGGGCCCAGCTGAAGGAGCTGGAGGCGATTACTCATCCCCTGATCTCCGAGGAGCTGCGATATCGGATGTCGGGAACCACCCGAGGAGTGCTCGAGCTGTCCGTGCCGATCCCACTCGCCGGCAACCTGCCCACGGTGGTGGTCGACGCCCCCGACGACATCCGTCGCCAGCGCCTCCGGGAGCGGGGTCTCACCGACGAGCAGATCGAAGGGCGGATGTCCAACCAGCCCACCCGGGAGGAGTGGCTCCAGATGGCGACGGTGGTCATCGACAACTCCGGGACCCCCGAGGAGCTCCACCGGGCGGTGACCCGCTGCCTCCGCCACATCTTCGCCGGGGGTTAGGGCTTTTTATCAGTAAAACGTCGTGTCTGGCACGACGGTTTTGACGGGAGAAGGGCATCGGGAGCGACCGAAGCGGCCCTCCGCTCCCGATCCTGGGAGGCGTGCCGAAGCCGGCGAAAGGCTTTTCCCCTAAGAAACGTCGTGTCTCGCCCTGCGTTCTGCTGATAAAAAAGCGTTCACGCGCGGCGGAGGCGGAGGGAGTTGGTGACCACCGACACCGACGAGAAGGCCATGGCGGCCGCTGCGATCATCGGGTCGAGGAGGCCGGCCGCCGCCAGCGGAATGGCGGCCACGTTGTAGGCGAACGCCCAGAACATGTTCTGACGGATGACCCGGAAGGTCTTCGCGGCCAACTCCAGCGCCCTCGGCACCAGGCTCAGATCGGACGAGATCAGCACCACCCCACCCGCCTCGCGGGCCACGTCGGTGCCCGAGCCGATCGCCATGCCCAGATCGGCCGTGGTGAGAGCCGGGGCGTCGTTGACCCCGTCGCCCACGAAGGCCACGACAGCCCCCTGACGTTGGAATCGCTCGACCTCGGAGGCCTTGTCGCCCGGCATGACCTCGGCCACCACCTCCTGGATCCCGACCTCGTCGGCGATGCGCTCGGCCGTTCGGCGGTTGTCGCCGGTCACCATCCCCGTCGTGACCCCCGCGGCCTGGAGGGCAGCGATGGCACCACGGGCTTCCGGACGAACGGTGTCAGCCACGGCGATCGCGCCGCGGGCGAGTCCGTCCCAACCGGCCAGGAAGGCGGTCTTGCCCTCGCCTTCGAGGGACGCGAGTCGGTCGGCCAAGCCTGACGGAACGGCCAGCCCTCGGTCGGCCATCAGCTTGGCCTTGCCGACTACCACCTCGACGCCATCGACGGTCCCGACTACACCCATTCCTGGTAGGGCTTCGGCCTTCGCATCGGTCACCAGCTCGACATCCTCGGCTTCTGCACCGTCAGCCACGGCTTTCCCGATCGGGTGGCCGGAGGCGGCCTCGACCGAGCCCACCAGCCGCAGGAAGCGATCGCGCGGCTCGTCGGTGACCACGTCGGTCAAGGTCATCACCCCCGTGGTGATCGTGCCGGTCTTGTCGAACAGGATCGTGTCGACGGTGTGAGCCTGCTCGAATACCTCGGGCCGCTTGTAGAGGACGCCCACCTCGGCCCCCCGTCCACTGCCGACCATGATGGCGGTGGGAGTCGCCAGGCCGAGAGCGCAAGGACAGGCGATGATCAGCACCGCTACCGCCGCGCGCATCGCCGACGTGATTTCACCGGTGGCGACGATCCATCCGAGCGCGGTGAGGACGGCTGTGGCGATCACGGCGGGTACGAAGACCGACGAGATGCGGTCGGCGAGTCGCTGCACCGGCGCCTTCGCCGCCTGGGCTTCCTCGACGAGCCGCATGATCTGGGCCAAGGCTGTGTCGGATCCGGTGCGCGTCGCCCGGACATGCAACGTGCCCTGCTGATTGACCGTCGCTCCAAAGACCTCGTCGCCCTCCCGTCGGTCGACCGGAACCGACTCGCCGGTGAGCATCGATTCGTCGACCGAGCTCACGCCTTCGACGATCACTCCGTCGGTCGGAATCTTCTCTCCCGGGTGGACGACCATGAGATCACCTGGAACCAGGGCCGACACGTCCATCATTCGCTCCTCGCCGTCGACCAGTACCCGGGCCTGGCGGGCGCCGAGCTCGGCCAGACGTTGGAGAGCAGTCGATGCCCGGCCCTTGGCACGCGCTTCGAAAGCCCGCCCCAGCGTGATGAACGTGATGATCATGGCGGCCGTCTCGAAGTAGGGCATCGCCCCGCTGAAGACGGCCCACACCGAATACAGGTAGGCGACCAGCGACCCCATCGAGATGAGGGTCTCCATGCTGGCGGTCGGAACCCGCAGCTGCCGCCAGGCAGTGGCGTGGAATCCAGCCCCTGCCCACAACACGACCGGTGTGGCCAGCACCCACTGGAGCACGGAGTTCCAGGTGGCGTGCGGCCCCAGCATCGCCAATCCCATCAACGGCAGAGACAGCCCGACCGCAACCCAGAAACGTCGCCAGAGTGCGGCCGCCTCACTCGAGTAAGCGTCCGTCAGGCTCTTGGGACGATCATCGGCCTGTCTCAGGCTCAGCCCATAGCCGATCCGATGGACCGCCTCGGCCAGTGCGTCGGGATCCACGGTTTCTCCGATCCGCACCGTCGCCGTCCGGGTGGCGAGGTTCACCGCCGCTGCGTCGACCCCCGGCTGCCTTCCCAGGATCCGCTCCACCCGGCTAGCGCAAGACGCACACGTCATCCCCTCGACGTCGAAACTGAGGATGGCCTCGGAGTCAGGGCTGGTCGTCTGGGACCTCATATCCGATTTCCTCGATCGTCTCCTTGACCCGTGCGAGTGAGACCGCGTTCTCGTCGTAGGTCAGGGTGACGGTGCGCGGCTCGATGTCGACAGTGACCGATTCGACGCCTTCCAGGGCAGAGACCGCACCTTCGATGCTCGACTTGCAATGGCCGCAGTGGATCTCGGGCACGCGGAGGGTGGTGGTCGTCATGGCTGGCTCTCCTCTTTGAGCGGGCCGGGTCCGGTGACCGCGGCCGTGTACTTCATCGTTTCCATCAGCTCGTCGACTATCTCGGCGGTTCTGCCTTCCGAGACCGCTTCAGTGACGCAGGTCTCCAGGTGGTTCTGCAGCAGGATCCGGTTGACCCGCTCCAGCGACGACTGCAGAGCCGACACCTGCTTCATGATGTCGGGGCAGTAACGCTCGTCCTCGACCATGGTCAAGACGGCGTCGAGGTGGCCTCGGACGGTCTTGAGTCGGTTCAGAGCCGATTGCTTGTGATGTGGCTTCACACTTTGGAGTCTAGCCTCCCTCGCATACCTACCCCACCTGGGGTGGGGTCAGCGGACACCGCGATATAAATATCGGAGGCCCTGGCCGGGGGGACCAGGGCCTCCTTGACGGGTACCGCGGTGTCGGGGGAGGGGGAGAGAACCTGAGACCGCGGCACCCGGGGTCGGCAGCTTAGTTCCTCGCCAGTTCGATTGTCACCCCGTGCCTTCCGGCACGATTCGACCACGGACACGAGGAAACTTCACGGGCGCATGCACGTGGCAGTACTCACGCTTGTTGTACATGCTGAGCTTGGTGTCACAGTCAGGATCGGCACAGACCCTGCCTTCACCATATCGGCGGGACGCACGGGTGATTCCCTTGATGGCTCTGCCTTTGAGGGTGTCGCTCACGGGCCCTCCTTTCTTCCAGTACGTATCGGAACAACGTTCTGGAGCCTGGATTCATTCCGAGGGCTTCCCCCCGGAATGCTGCTGCGACGGCGTCGCGCAGCCTCGCTTGCGGCGCTCACGATGCCCGGTGTCCCATAAAGGCGCCGTAAACGCGCTCTTCTGGAATGAGACGCCCCGGCGCCCGGCGAGGTTCCCGGTTCAGCCGATTCCCAGCTTGCGCAGGAAGGCCTCGTTGGACGGTTCTCGTCCCAGGAAGTCGACCAGGAGATCCATGCCGTCACGAGTGCCGCCCGCCTCGAGGATCGCCCGCCGGTAGTCGGCGCCGACCTCGGGGCTAGTGACGCCCTCGGCCTCGAAGCGGCTGAACATGTCGTCGCCGTAGACCTCGGACCAAAGGTACCCGTAGTAGCCGGCGTCGTAGCCGCCGAGCATGTGGCCGAAACTCGCCGGGAAGAACGTTCCCTCGTGCAAGGGCAGGAGCGAGACCTCCGTCGCTCGGCGATGGATCTCGTCGAGGTCAGCGTCGGCTGCCCCTTCGCCGTGGATGCCCATGTCGAAGACGCCGAACTGCACTTGACGGAGGGTCGTGAGCGCCACGTTCAAATTGCGGGCCTCCACCATCGCCTTCACCAGCGATTCGGGGATCGGTTCCCCCGTCTCGTAGTGGCGAGCGAAGGTAGCCAGCACCTCGGGTCGCCACGTCCAATGCTCCATGATCTGGGAAGGTGCTTCTACGAAGTCGGTCTCGGTCGACGAGCCCGCGAAGCGGACCAACTCGGCCCGGGTCAGGACCTGGTGGAGGATGTGACCGAATTCGTGGAACAGGGTCTCGACTTCGCTGTGCTGCAGCAAGGACGGGCGATCGGCCGCCGGCTTGGTGAAGTTGGCGACGATGGCCGACATCGGCTTCTGGTAGGTGCCGTCGGGCAAGCGACGCCCAGGGACGAGAGTGAAGGCAGCGGCGTGGCTGTACTTGCCTTCTCGAGGGAATAGATCCATGTGGAAGTGGGCCAGGAGCTCACCGGACGCCCGATCGCGGACCGCGTAGGACCGGACGTCTGGGTGCCAGGTGTCCAACTCCGCCGGCTGGTACTCGAGCCCGAACACGTCTCCGGTGATCGCAAACAGCCCGTCCAGCACCCGCTCGAGCGGGAAGTAGTTCGCCACCTCATTGGGATCGACACCGTGGCGCTCTCGCCGCAGTCGAGTGTCGTAGTAGCGCCAGTCCCACACCTCCAGCCGGGCGTCGGGATCACCCGTGTCGGCGGCCAGCAACTGCTGCATCTCGGCGATCTCCCTGCGGGCCGCCTCCGTGAGGGGTGGTTGGAGCTCCGAGTAGAAGGCTTCTACCGCGGCCGGTTCCTTGGCCATCCGCTCTTCGAGTTGATGGTGGGCCCAGGATCGCTGGCCGAACAGCTCAGCGATCCGAGCGCGGATCCGCATCGCTTCGGCCAGGATCGGACGGTTCTGCTCCACTGCGCGGGTGTTGAACTTGAAGGAAAGCTGCTCCCTCAGGTCACGCCGTTCGGCGTTCTCCATGAAAGGAATCACGTCCGGGTAGGCCATGGTGATCTGGTAGGTGTCCGGCTCCTCGCCGGGCGTCAGGCCCTCGATGTACGAGTCGGGAAGACCGGCCAGGTCCTCCTTTCGAACGACGAGTGAGTCCTTGTGGTCGGCGATGTTCTGCTCGAAGGCGACACCGAGCTCCACCAAGCGTGACGTCAGTTGTTTGACCTCGGCCCTGTCTTCGGGCGAGAGCTCGTGTCCCGCCCGCCTCAGGTCTCGCAGCGTGAACTCGAGGAGACGGGCGCGTTCTCCTTCCAGAGCTTCCGCTTCCGACGTCGAGGAGAACTCGGTCACCGCCCGGTACAGGTCCTCACGGAAGACGAGCTCGACCGCCCACTGTTGGATACGTTCCTCAGCCTGACGGGCCGCGCCTCTCACCGCCTCGTCGGGATGGACATATCCCATGAAAGCGGCGGCTCCGAACGCCTTCCCGAGTAGGTCGGCGATGGAATCCATCGGAGCGAGGGTGGATTCCCAGGTGCGGGCATCGGCGGAAACGAGATCTTCGACCAAGCCGTCGGCCTCGGAGAGGGCTCGATCGACGATCTGAGTCACTTCATCGGGAGAGGAGGCGAAATGCATCAGCACAGCTTCCTGTTCCCCGAGCGGCTGTGCAAGCCAGATTCCGGTCTAGCCGGGCCATTCGATGGGTCGGAAGAGCTGGCGCACACCCCGTCGATACACCGCGTCCACAGAGGCGTGTTCGCTCCCGAGGTGATCGACCACTATCAGGTCCGCCCGACTGCCGGGTTCCAGAGGAGCGGGTCTTCCGAAATGGCGCGCCGGTGCATCGGTGAAGAGGGCCACGGCCGCGCCCAAGTCGAGATGTTCCGCGTCGGCCCAACCTGCACGGTGCACGGCGGCCGCGATCCCAGCCAGCGGATCGGGTGGCTCCACGGGGCAGTCGGATCCTCCGACCATCTCGATGCCGGCCCGAGCCATGGAAAGGAGTGGATATGCGGTGCGTTCGGGACCCAGGCGTGGTGGCACCCAGTCGGCTTCGGAAGCGAGGAAGGCAGGCTGGACGGAGGCGATGAATCCGCTCTGGGCGATGCGCCGTATCGCTCCGGGCGAAGGGACGGACACGTGTTCGATACGCAAGCGGGAAGGGTCGGCCCCGCCGGCGACTAGTTGTTCGAACAGGTCGAGGGTGGCATCGATGGCACGGTCGCCGATGGCATGGACCGCCACCACGCCTCCCATCTCCAACGCTCGCCGGGCCAGGGCCCCGTGCATGTCCGTCAGGCGCATCGTGCCGGTGGTGTCCCGGTCCACGTACGGTTGCCACATGGCGGCGGTGTGACCGCCCAGGCTCCCATCGGCGAAGCCCTTCCAACCCCAGAAACGTAGCTTTCCGCCCGCTCCCTCGATGCGTCTCGCGGCCCGCTCGAATTCCTCGAGCGTGTCGGCCATCACCATCACGTCCGCCGTCAGGGGCAAGTCGTCGGCGAGCTGGCACAACTTCCCGAGCTCATCGCCGACACCCGCCCAGAGAGGCTCATGGGCGGCGACCATCGCACCGGTATGGCCGATTCCCACCGCGGCGAGGCTCTCCAGTGCTTCGAGTACTCGATCTGCCGACGGAATCGGGAGGATCGGGTCCAGTGATGGAGCGACCAGGTCGATGGCCGTTTCCCGGAGCACTCCTGTCGGCCTACCGTCGTCGCCTCGATCCAGAGATCCGCCGGGAGGATCGGGGGTATCGGGTCCGACCCCGGCCAGATCCAGTGCGGCGGTGTTGACCACGGCGACGTGGCCGCAGTAGCGGTAGACGATGGCTGGACGATCGCCGAGCGCCGTGTCGAG
>Ga0079224_100007892_pt1 | contig 14344 bp, 10 predicted proteins | sample Stecom2015_FD_80414 | JGI IMG/M metagenome (GOLD analysis project Ga0079224, IMG submission 80414) | Agricultural soil microbial communities from Utah to study Nitrogen management - Steer compost 2015 | ecosystem: Environmental > Terrestrial > Soil > Agricultural land | place: USA: Utah...
CTCGTCGGTTCCTTTGTAGATGGGGACGATGACCACTTGGATGGGTGCCAATTTAGGGGGCAACACCAAGCCGTTGTCATCACTGTGTGTCATCACCAAGGCCCCCATCAATCGGGTGGAGACTCCCCAGGAAGTGGCCCAGACATATTCCTGGGTCCCTTCTTTGGTGGCAAATTTCACATCAAAGGCCTTGGCGAAGTTCTGGCCCAAAAAATGTGAGGTTCCAGCTTGCAGGGCCTTGCCGTCCTGCATCAGGGCCTCGATGCAATAGGTTTCCTCGGCCCCGGCAAAACGTTCGCCCTCCGTTTTGGTGCCCTTGATCACGGGCATCCCCATGTACTGCTGGGCGAATTCGGCATAGATGTCCATCATCTGCTGGGCCTCCGCCAAGGCCTCTTCCTTGGTGGCGTGGGCCGTATGGCCTTCTTGCCAAAGGAATTCAGTGGTCCGCAAAAACAGCCGGGTCCTCATTTCCCAACGTACAACATTGGCCCATTGGTTGACCAAAATGGGTAGATCCCGGTACGATTGGATCCACCGCCTATAGGTATCCCAGATAATGGTCTCCGAGGTCGGCCTCACGATTAGTTCCTCTTCGAGCTTGGCGTCCGGATCCACGATGATCCCGCTTCCGTCCTCGGCATTTTTCAGTCGATAATGGGTGACCACCGCACATTCCTTGGCAAAACCCTCCACATGGCTGGCTTCCTTGCTCAAATAAGATTTTGGAATGAATATGGGGAAATAGGCATTCTCATGACCGGTTTCCTTGAACATTTTGTCCAATTGGGCTTGTATTTTCTCCCAAATGGCATATCCATAGGGCTTGATCACCATACAGCCACGGACCCCCGAATTCTCGGCCAGGTCCGCTTTTACAACAAGTTCATTATACCATTTGGAATAATCCTCGTCCCGTCTCGTCAAATTTTTACTCATCTCCTAAAGTTTGGCACAAAACTTGTGAATTTATTAATAAAAATAATTCGGTAAAACTAGTTATTTTTAGTATTTTCAACAATAAAAATTGCACCATGATAAAGTCCAGATCACAGAACAAAATCAAAACCTTTGGAATCCCCATAGGGGCAGCCTTCCTACTGGCTTCGTGTGGGACCTATCAACAGGCCTCCTATTATGATGACGGTATTTATTCAAGCGGCGACGAAGTGGTCCGCGTGGAAAAAAGAAATGTCGATGGCGTCCGAGCCCAACAACAGGAAACCAATCAATATGAGGAGTATTTCGGACAGAGGGCCGATCAGATCAGTGAAATTCTGGATGATGAGGTCTTCACCGACGTGGACGGCTATTCAAGTCAGGATCCCAACGATTCCATTCCCTATGGGGAACAGACCGATTATATGGCCTATAACAACAACTACTCCGGAAACCCGGGTTGGGGGGACAATCCCACCAGCTTGAGCATCAATGTGTATGACAACGGTTGGGGCTGGAACGGCATCTATGGTTATGGGGGGCTTTATGGTTGGGCCAACCCCTATTGGGGCCATGGCTGGAACTATCCCTATTACGGTTGGGGCTGGGGTTGGAACAACCCCTGGAGGTACAATCGATGGGGCTGGTCGGGCCATTACGCTTCATGGTACGGTTACGGCAGTTGGGGATATCCAGGGTATTACAGCTATTGGAACCGTCCCTATTACCGCAACAATGGCAGGAACTATGCCTATATGTCCGGAAGAAGGGGATACAACAACGATTACATAGGAGGCTCCACCCTACTGGGCAGGGCCAATAGGACGGCCACTAGAGGATACACCGTGGACAGAGGCCGGACAAATGCCAATGGCGGCGCCATGGCCAGCAGGTCATCCAGATCCTATTCCGATTCCAATGGAACTACGGCCAGAAGGGCGGTCAATGCCGATGCTGTGGATCGGAACACCGATTATCGTAGCAGCAGGAGCACACGCTATAACCCTGGGTACTCCGGCAGTTCCAGGTCAACAAGAAACTACGGCACCACGCCATCGACCAGGAGCAGCGGCACCTATAACAGGTCTGGTTCCAGAACAAGGCAATCCTCGCCCGCCTACCGTAGTTCCAGTAGCAGGAGCACTCGGACCTATCAGTCCTCGGGTAGAACGGCCCCTAGGAGCAGCAGCTATAGCAGGCCTTCCAGCAGTAGTAGGAGCTCGGGCACCATTCAAAGTTCAGGGAGCAGTTCCAGAAGTTCAGGGGCCAGTAGGTCTTCCGGATCTTCCCGTTCAAGCCGAGGTGGAAATTAAGATTGTCCAAACCAGCTACAAACTAAATTTTTAGGCAATGAAAAGAATCCCATTTTTCATCATGGCATTGTTGTGCGCCCATGCCGGGGCACAGACCATCGACGACGTAGTTCGATATAGCACCGAAAACTTGACTGGGACCCCTAGGTTCCAGGCCATGGGGGGCGCTTTTGGCGCCTTGGGCGGGGATCTTTCCGCCCTGAGCGTCAACCCCGCGGGTTCCGCGGTCTTCAATTTCAGTGAGATCGGCCTGACAGGCACCTATTCCCACAGCAACAATGACGTGCACTACGGGGGAGGCCTTTTGAACACCAAGGACAATTCTTTTGATTTGAACCAGATCGGGGGTGTCTTTGTCTTCAAGGCCACGGACAGTCCGTGGAAGACCTTGGCCGTGGCCTTCAATTATGACATGGTCCAAAATTTTGACAATGAATTCGTGGCCAGCGGAAGCACTTCCCTGGGAATCGACAATTATTTCCTGAACTTCGCCCAAGGGGAACCTTTGGGGCCCCTAAGGACCCAGGAAGGCGAGCTCGTGGAGGAGGCCTATCTCGATATCGGTGCCAATATGGGCTTTGCGTCCCAACAGGCTTTTTTGGGGTTCCAGGCCGGGATCATCGAACCGACCGTGGACGATGACACCAACACCTCCTATTTTTCCAATGCGCTCTACAGCAATGTGGACCAGCGTTATATCAGGAACACTTCAGGCCAAAACAGCAAGTTCAGCCTGAACTTTGCCAGCCAGTATGAGGATTTTTTATACTTGGGGGCCACCATCAACCTGCACAGTCTGGTCTATGATAGAGTGACCTATTTCGATGAAGGGGGCTATGATGTCGGATCTGCGATAAATACCATCACCTTTGACAACATACTCCATACCGAGGGCAATGGCTTTTCGTTCAATTTGGGGGCCATCGGCAGGCTCAGTGACCTGGTCCGTATCGGGGCGAGTTACCAATCCCCGACCTGGTATACCCTTACCGATGATACCGCACAGCGCATCAGTTCCAATTTGGCCGTTGAGGATATCGGCTATATCAATTTTGGGATCGTGAATCTCTATGAAGAATACAAAATCAAGACCCCTAGCAAAATAACGGGCAGTTTGGCCCTGATCTTTGGCCAAGAGGGGTTGATCAGCTTTGATTATGGCTATCAGGACATGTCCAAGGCCGAGCTCAAGCCTACTTCGGACCCCAACTTTGCCGCTGAAAACGAATTCATCGCCAACACCTTGGGGGCCGTGAACTCCTTTCGGTTGGGTGGGGAATATCGCATCGAACGTTTTAGCCTACGGGCCGGTTACCGCCACGAGGGCAGTCCCTACGAGGAAGGGGACTTTATCGGGGACCTCAATGGATATTCCGCCGGGATAGGGTACGATTTCGGGGGCAGTAGATTGGATCTGGGCTATAGCCGGTCGGAGCAGGACATCAATACCTACCTTTTCGATAGCGGGATCGACAATGCCGCTTTGGTCAATCGGGTGAACAACCACATTTCCCTGGGATATACGATGCGGTTTTAACACAAGAAAAAATTAGAGAAAAAAAGGTCGGATGCCATGCTCCGGCCTTTTTCATTTTAACGTACCAGGGAAAAGTGCCTTCGCACGGAACGGGCCACCACGACCCCTTGGTCGTCCCGTTCATATTCCAGACGGAACCAATAGTCCGAGGAGGGCAGGTTCCTTCCGTTGAAGGTCCCGTCCCAGCCGGTGTTGAGATCCAATTGCCTCAATAATTTGCCATAGCGGTCAAAAATATGGATCACCGGGGAGGTCAGGGTCTCGATGCCATAAACGTTCCACTGGTCATGGACCCCGTCCCCATTGGGAGTAAAGAACTTGGGATAGCCCACCACCAAGAACTCATAGGCCTGGGAGGTGCCACAACCGTTTCTGTCGTCGATCACCACTTGGTTCACCCCCGGGGGAACATCCCTGAAAACAGGGGATTCCTGATACTCTCCCCCGTTTAGGGCATAGCGGTAGTTCCCTTGGCCCAAGGGGACAATCTCCACATTGTAGGGATCGCTCCGATCGCTATGGACCAGGTCATCCAAAATCAGGACCTCCCCCAATTCGGGCACCCCATAAAAGCTGATAAGGACATCGTCCACAACACTATTGCCCATGGAATTGGAAATGGTCACCCTATAGCGGCCCGAGTTGGGGGAGGATACCGTCAATTCCGTGGCCGTGGTCGACAGAACTGTTTCATAGGTTCCGTCATCCTGGGCATCCCATTCCCAGACTATATCGTTGATATTGGGGCCCACAGGGGAATTCAGGGCCGAGAGGACTACATCGGGATCCCCCTGGCAGGCGACGATATCCAGCCCCAGGAACTGGTCCCTAAGGGTACAGTCCAAGGCCGAGTCCTGGTCCGCTTCCACAGTACTGCCCGTAAAGGTGAGTATAAAGGATTCCGGGTCCTCGTCGAAATTGGTGTTGTAGTTGTTGATATACAGATAATAGATCTCCCCGGCCGTGACGTTCAGCCACTCATCGTAGGTGTTCTGGCTGCCCTTGACAAAGGGAGCCCCTTCCCTGCCATTGATCGGGTTGGTGCCGATTCCGGTAAATCCTGTGTCATTGTACTCGTAATTGCAGCGGATCGGCTGGGCGCTGCCCTCCCCCACCAGGGTACAATAATTTTCCCCAGAGGTCTCATCAAAGGGACCAAAGACGGCAAAATCCCATTCCGAGGTCAGAGGAGCCCCCGGGGTTACGGACAGGGCCTCGATATCAAAGCCGATCTGCCCCGTGGTGCCTGCCCGGAACACATACCAGCCCGTATTGTTCTCGATATTGGCCGAACTGACGCTCCCTTTTTCCAGACAGCCGGTCCGTGTGATCACCTCTGGGTCGAAATCCTCGATACTCCCGCCCCCGTCGGTGGTCCCAACAATCGGGGTATCCGCACAAACGGGAATGGCCGTCCTACAATCCGGGGAGTTCTGGGCAAAGACCGCCGTGGAACATAGAATGACACAGCAAAGGACGCTGGAGAGGTCTCTCATAGAAGTTTGTGGGCTATGGTTTATCCTATCTATGCCCTATATAACTCTTGTCAGGTCACTTTTAGTATATACCTGGCACAAAAAAGGGGGTTGCCCTTCGATGCATGGGAAGGCCGGGCTATCGTCTAAGTGAAAAATGGGATTGCAGGTATTTCGCATAGGTACGGTTTCCCTGGGAATCCCTATAGGAGAGCTTGAACCAATAATCCGTGGAGGGCATGGGGCTCCCGTTGAAACTCCCGTCCCAGCCGACATCGTTTTGGTCCATTTGTTTGATCAGCTTCCCATAACGGTCATAAATGGTGACAATGGGTCCGTCCAAGGTGGAGAGACCCCCTATCTGCCAGGTTTCGTTCAATACATCCCCATTGGGAGAAAAACTGGGGGCAAATCCGACCACCACGATCTCTTCCCGAAGTTCCCCACAGCCATGGAAATCACGTAGGACCACACTATGGATGCCCGGGGGCACCCCGGAGAAAACATTGCTGGCCTGGAACGGGCCGTCGTCCATGCTGAATTCATACCGGCCACTGCCGGCGGGATGGACAGTGACCCTATTGTTGGCCCGCATATCCTCGATATCCAATTTGGTTATCACAGGGACCTGGGAAGTGGTTACCCGTATCGTACGGTTTGTGGTACACGTATCACCCATGGAGGTGGTTTGGATGACGGTCAGGGTATGTTCCCCGTCCCCGGAAACCGATAGGCTGGGGGTCCTTTCCCCCGTATCCCATAGATATTCGTAGCCTGGATCTGGGTTTTCCTCCCCGATCTCCACCGGGCCCGTGCTGCCACAACGGACCACTTCCAGGGGAAACCCAATAACGGGGGGTTGGAGCACATCGATCACAAACCCGACCGAGGCATCGTAACATTGGGGATTCGCCAGAGAGGCGATCCGGACAAATAGGTCCTGCCTTCCCACTTGTGGGGAAAATATTTTATTCAAGGGATGGGTTCCACTTTCGGCATCCCTTTGGGATAAGTGGTAACTGACCACAAAATCCTTTGGGTCCTGGAATCCCAAGGCCTGGGCATCCAAGGTCGACAGATCGAATTCCATGTCCGGCTGATGGCAAAGGGCCATATCCTGGACCGGCTGGGTCTGCGGGGACGCACTGAACCCTACCTGTACATCGCTCAGCAGCGAGGACCCGCCCCGATCGACCACTACCCGATAGATTCCCGATTCCATGGCCGAAAGGGTGGGGGTGTCCATACCGGGGAGTTGTTGGAACCCGGTCCCCACATCCCGGTACCACTGATAGCCCACGGCCCCGGACAGGGTCGCGTCCAGGACCACATTTTCATTTCCACAGGCTGCCACCGGCGCCCCCAATAGGTTGTCGATGATGGAACAATCCAAAGCGTCCAGGGGATTGCTCACCCATATGGACCCGGTAAACTGAATGGAAAAACCTGAATTGAGATTGCTGTAATTATTGATCATCAGATAGTAATCCTCTCCGGGTCCCACCTCCAACCAAGGCTCATACAATAGGGAATCCCCTTGGCCGCTGGGGTCCTCCCCCACCCCCATATATCTTACACCTTCCCTATTGTCGAAAAAATTGCAACGTATGGGCTCTCCCAGTTGCCCGCAATCCGAGGCACGATAGAGTGCAAAATCCCAGTCCTCCCCCGGGTCATGCCCAATGTTGAAACCCAACTCACCCGAGGCGCCCGTTCGGAACCTGTACCAGGCCGAGTTGGATTCGATCCCCCCGGAAATGGACTGCTCCAAACAGCCCGTGGAATCCTGCCCGTTGAAATCGTCCAGGCCATAGCCCTGGGTCCCCCCATTGACCGGGGTATTGCGGCAGATGGGAATGGCCTGGGCACAATCCTGGGCCACTTGGGAACGGAGCCCGGGGCAAAAAATCAAAAAGACTATGATTTTTATGATAAACTTGATCATAAAAGACTGTGGTTTTGGAATTTATAAAAGTAACATGGTCCTTGGCACTACTATAATTTATGTTGTCAAAGCCTGCAGGACGGATGTTAAATCACGCATTAATGTATATCTTTGCACTCTTGATGAAACAGCCATGAAAGCAAAGCAGGCATTGGAAGAACAATTTGAGGACAGGGGCAACGATCACCTGGCCTCCTCGAGCGATACACCCTTGAGGGAAGATGCTTTTGAACTGAATGATGAGGAAAAGGTGGAAAGGATCCAAAATAATGTCCGGGAGATCATGTTGACCCTTGGACTGGACCTTACGGATGACAGCCTCAAGGGCACCCCGAAAAGGGTGGCCAAAATGTACGTCAAAGAATTGTTCGGGGGACTGCACCCCGACCGAAAGCCCGAATCCTCCACCTTCAGCAACAAATACAAATACGGGGAAATGTTGGTGGAAAAGAACATCGTTCTCTATTCCACCTGCGAACACCATCTCCTTCCCATAGTGGGGCGGGCCCATATCGCCTATATCTCCAACGGGACCGTGGTGGGCCTTTCCAAGATGAACCGGATCGTGGATTATTTCGCCAAAAGACCACAGGTACAGGAACGGTTGAACATACAGATCGTCAGGGAACTCCAAAAGGTCCTGGGCACCCAGGACGTGGCCTGTGTTATCGATGCCAAGCACCTATGTGTAAATTCACGGGGCATCCGGGATATCGAGAGCAGTACGGTCACCTCGGAATATGGGGGCAAGTTCAAGGAAAAGGCCGTGCGAAGGGAATTTTTGGATTATATCAACCTGGACACCGACTTTTAATCCCAACGATCCATGCAGCTATACAAGGACCAGCAATTAAGGGTACACAATTCACTCTCCGGAAAAAAAGAAACATTCGAACCCATCAATGATGGGCATATAGGGATGTATGTCTGCGGGCCAACGGTCTACAGCAACGTGCACTTGGGGAATTGCCGCACCTTTATTTCCTTTGATATGATTTTCCGGTATTTCAAGCATCTGGGCTATAAGGTCCGCTATGTCCGCAATATCACCGATGCCGGGCATTTGGAGAATGATGCCGATTCGGGGGAGGACAAAATCGCCAAGAAGGCGAAGCTGGAGCAGATCGAGCCCATGGAGGTAGTGCAGCGTTATACCGTGGATTTCCACAATACCCTACAACAGTTCAACCTTTTGTCCCCGAGCATAGAGCCGACGGCCACCGGGCATATCATTGAACAGATCGAGATCATCAAAGTCATCCTTGAAAAGGGCTTTGCCTATGAGGTCAACGGATCGGTTTATTTTGACGTGGTCAAATTCGATGCCCGGCACGACTACGGAAAGCTCAGTGGACGAAAGCTGGAGGACATGATCGCCAATACCCGGGACCTCACCGCCCAGGACGAAAAACGCAACCCCCAGGATTTTGCCCTATGGAAGAAGGCGGAACCACAGCACATCATGCGCTGGCCCTCTCCTTGGGGGGACGGTTTTCCAGGCTGGCATTTGGAGTGCACGGCCATGAGCACCAAATACCTGGGGGAGACTTTTGACATCCACGGAGGCGGCATGGACCTTAAATTCCCGCACCATGAATGTGAGATAGCGCAGGCGGAGGCCTCCACGGGCAAAAGCCCGGTAAATTATTGGCTACATGCCAATATGCTCACCCTCAATGGGAAGAAAATGTCAAAATCCACCGGGAACAACATTTACCCTTCCGAGATCTTCAGCGGCGACAACAACATCCTCAGCAAGGCCTATGGCCCGGCCGTGGTCCGGTTCTTTATGATGCAGGCCCATTATACCAGTATCCTGGACCTGAGCGATGAGGCCCTTTTGGCCTCTGAGAAGGGTTATGGTCGGCTCATGGAGACCCTGGCCTCCCTGGAACGGCTTGAAACCGGCCCTTCCTCCGGTTTTGATGTGGTGGCATGGCAGCAAAAATGCTACGATGCCATGAACGATGACTTCAATACCCCTATCCTGATCGCCCATCTCTTTGATGCCGTCAAACAGGTAAATTTGATCAAGGAGGGCAAACAAGGTATTACGCAAGAGGATAGAGACCGCTTGCAAAGTGTTCTGAAGACGATGGTTTTTGATGTCTTGGGATTGGACGGCCAGGGGACCGGTAAGGAGGATTCCAGTGCTTTGGACGGTGTGATGGAACTCTTGATCTACTTGCGAAACCAGGCCAGGGAGAACAAGGATTTTGCCACTTCCGATATGATCAGGGACCAGCTCATCACCTTGGGGATCCAACTCATGGACCAAAAGGACGGTACGACCTATAGCTTACAGTGAGGCATTGACAATCGTGGGAGCATGACCTGGAAAAAAGTACTTATCGCCCCTTTTGTTTTTCTTGTCAAGATTTATCAAACCTTGATCTCCCCCCTATTACCGGCGACCTGCCGGTACAGTCCCACTTGTTCCCAATATACCCTGGAAGCCTTGAAAAAACATGGCCTGTTCAAAGGAGGATGGCTCTCCCTGAAACGGATTGTAAGCTGTAATCCTTGGGGGGGCAAGGGTTATGACCCCGTCCCGTGACGCAATTGGGATGGCCCAAAGGCCGCAAAGCCGTTCAAAAATAGAATTTACGGACGCTCCAATGCTCCAAAGTAGTTATATTAGTCCAAAATTTATTTTCATGTATTTCCTAGGAATCAACTGGAACCCGGACGGGACGCTTTTCAAATTGGGCTTTTTGCAGATAAAGTATTACAATCTCCTTTGGATAGCGGCCTTTGTGGTGGGTTGGTTCATCATGAAGCGGATTTTCAAGCGGGAGAAAAAATCGGATGAACAATTGGATTCCCTTTTTATCTATACCGTGGTATCCATTATGTTGGGGGCCCGTCTGGGCCATGTGTTCTTCTACGATTGGGCCTATTACAAAGACCATCTTGTCGAGATCCTATTGCCCATCCGTGAAAATGCCAGCGCCAACCTCTTCGGTATCATCAACGGCTATGAATTTACCGGTTTCACGGGCTTGGCAAGCCACGGGGCCACCATTGCCGCCATCATCGGCATTTGGCTGTTCTGCAAAAAATGGCAGGACATCAGAATGCTCTGGATGTTGGACCGCTTGGTGATCCCAGCTGCACTGGGGGCCTGTTTTGTCCGTCTTGGGAACTTTTTCAATTCGGAGATCAATGGGAAAGTGGTCCACAAATCCTATCTGTTGGCGACCCGCTTTATCCGCGACACGGATGATATGCCGGCCTATAAGGCCATGGCAATCACTAAGGAACCTACCGAAAATGCGGCCTACAAGGCCCTTGAACACAATCCGGAATTTGCGGGGATCCTACAGACCATTCCCTATCGGCATCCGGCACAACTCTATGAGGCCATTTGTTATATGTTCGTATTCCTTTTTTTGTACATCCTTTACTGGAAAACGGACAAAAGGGAGAAACCGGGCTATCTGTTCGGCCTGTTCATGACCCTACTTTTTACCATCCGGTTTTTTGTGGAGTTCTTCAAAAAGAGCCAAGGGGGTTTTGAGGAGACCTTGGGACTTCTATCCACCGGTCAATGGTTGAGTCTTCCCATGGTGGGCATTGGCCTCTATTTTATGTACAGAAGGACCCCGATCATCATCAAAGAATAAAGCATGGGAATTCCCTCCAGACTTTTCTTCCTTTTTGCTCTGGTCCTGTTCGGCTGTAGGTCCGAAAACAAAGAGGGCCTAAAGACCGAGGATATAACCTTTACCAAGGAAGGGGAACTGTCGGTCCTAAGTCCGGGGACTTCTGCCATCAAGGCCCGTTTCGACATTGAGTTCGCCGAAACCCCCTATGAGACCCAGACCGGGCTCATGTACCGTTCCTCCATGGAAAGGAGCCAGGGCATGTTGTTCATCTTCCCTGAAATACAAGTACATTCCTTCTATATGAAGAACACCGAGATCCCGCTGGACATCCTATTTATCGACGGGGACCTACGGGTCGCCAGCATCCAAAAAAATGCGAGGCCCTTTGATGAAAGTGGTCTTTCCTCCCAGTTTCCGATCAAATACGTACTGGAGATCAACGCCGGGCTCTGCGATGCATTGGGCCTGGCCGTAGGGGACAGTATTTCCTATTTAAGAAACTAAGGGCCTTTCTTGAAATACATGGGGGATCATTGTAATTTTGCCCCTTACCCCATCCATGATGCAAGGACCAAAAAGCTATGCCATTAGAATTGACAACAATTCCGATTCCAAGACTTTTATCAGAGATTTGATCGCCCAAAGGCCCATTGGGGGCCTTTGGGCGTTGGAGCGCAAACAGGGGCTGCTCTTTTCCCGCTCTGAGATTGATCGGTACATGGAAGAGGAACAGCTCCATGATATCAAGGTCTTGACAAGGGGAAAGCCGCAGTCCTTGATGAGCATGAGCAGTGGGGAACAAAAAAAGGCCCTTTTGGCACATCTTCTGGAACAGCGGCCGGATTTTCTGATCTTGGTCAACCCATTCGACAATCTTGATTTGGAGGCCCAGTCCCATTTAAGGGATGAGCTCAAGACCATTGGTTCGGCCCGGATCTTGGTCCAACTGCTCAGCAGGGTCGGGGATGTCCTGCCAGGGACCACGGATTTTTTCTTTTTACAAGGGGACAGGCTTCAAAAATACCCCAGCGAAGAGGCCTTTAGAGAAGCCTCGGGAATGTTCAGCACCTTTGAGGGCAACATTCCTGCCCCGATCCATAGTGAGGAAATGGCATGGGACGAATTGGTAGGTTTCCATGGGGTCTCGGTGAGTTTTGATGGGAGACGTGTGCTGGATGGGATCCATTGGAAGATCAAACCTGGGGAGTTTTGGCAGTTGATCGGCCCCAACGGCAGTGGTAAAACGACCCTGCTATCCATGATTACGGGTGACAGCCATAAGGGATACGGGCAGGAGCTGACCCTGTTCGGCCAAAGAAAAGGAAGTGGGGAAAGCGTGTGGGACCTGAAGAAAAAAATAGGCTACTTTACCCCGGCGGTCACTGATAGGTTCAAGGGCTACCACAGTCTGGAAAACATGGTGATATCCGGCCTGCATGATTCCATTGGCCTGTATGTCATCCCCAGTGATGCAGAGCGGCAATTGGCCCACAGCTGGCTCGGACTCTTGGACCTACTGGACAAAAAGGATGTGTATTTCAGGGATCTCAGCGCAGGGGAACAACGACTTATCATGATCGCCAGGGCCATGATAAAACACCCTCCGCTGCTCATTTTGGACGAGCCGACCGCCGGTTTGGACGATCCCAGTGCCCATTTGCTCGTCACCCTGGTCAACAAAATGGCACAGGAAAGCCAAACGGCCATCCTATTTGTTTCCCATAGGAAGGAACCGGGCCTTAGGGCCGGACTCCATTATATCCTCGAACCAGGGGAAAACGGGTCCAGGGGAAATGCCCTGAAAAACAGTTGACCCACCAATGAAAAAGGCCGTCCCAATGGAACGGCCCGTTTATTTCATTTGTTTATCCAGTTCCTTAGACCTTGATAGCCTCCCCTACCTTGTTCTTTAGGGTAACATACATGATCGGAGTGGCGACAAATACGGAGGAATAGGTACCCACCACAATACCGATGATCATGGCGAACATAAAGCCCTGAAGGCTTTCGCCACCAAAGACAAAGATGGTCAAAAGGACTAGCAAGGTGGTCAGGGAAGTGTTCAGGGTACGGCTCAAGGTGCTGTTCAGGGCATCATTGATCGATTCCTTGGGCTTATTGAAACCCCTTAGGTTCACCACTTCGCGGATACGGTCAAAAATCACCACCGTATCGTTGATGGAGTAACCGATCACCGTAAGAATGGCCGCGATAAAGGATTGGTCGATCTCCATATTAAAGGGCATAACCTTGCCAAGCAGGGAAAAAATCCCCAACACGATCAAGACATCATGGAAAAGTGCCAGTACGGCCCCTAGGGAAAACTGCCATCTTTTGAAACGGAACAGGATATAGAGGAATATCACGATCAAGGAGCCCAAAATGGCCAAGACCGCATTCTTTTTGATATCATCCGCAATGGTGGGCCCCACCTTCACGGACTGCATGATCCCGATGTCCCTGTTGGTGGATCCCACCTTGAAGTCCTCAAAGGTAGCTCCGTCCGGGAAGTACTTTTGAAGGGCGTTGAAGAGCTTGGTCTGGATTTCGGTATCCACTTCAATCCCTTCCTCTTCCACTTTATAGGGGGTGGTCAATTTTATCTGATTGGCACTCCCAAAGGTCTTTACATTGGTCCCATTGCCGAACTCGGCCGTTAGGTCGACGGCCAATTCGGAGGGGTTCACCGCCTTTTCGAAACGAATCTGATAACTCCTGCCCCCGATAAAATCGACCCCCTGTTGCAGGCCTGTGGTCAACAAGGAGAACAAACCGATGGCCATCAGGGCACCGGATATGACAAAGGCAATTTTGCGGCCACCAAGAAAATCAAAGTTCATATTGGTGAACAGGTTCTTGGTCATCGGGGTATTGAAGTTCAAGCGCCTTCCTTTTTTGGAGATATAGGCGTCGATAAACAATCGGGAAATGAAGATGGCCGTGAACAGGGAGGTCACGATCCCTATCATCAGGGTCGTGGCAAAGCCCTTGATGGGCCCAGATCCGAAAACAAATAGGATGATCGCGGTCAGGCCAGTGGTGATGTTGGCATCCAAAATGGAGGAGAGCGCATTGCCAAAACCGTCTTGGACGGCTTGTGCCATGCCCTTGCCCTTGGCCAATTCCTCTTTTACCCGCTCAAATATCAAAACGTTGGCATCCACGGACATCCCGATGGTCAATACGATACCGGCAATTCCGGGCAAGGTCAAGACCGCACCGAGTGAGGTCAGCACCCCAAAAATAAGGACCACGTTGAAGGTAAGGGCAATGTCCGCATACAATCCGGCACGCCCATAGTAAAGGATCATCCATCCCAATACGATGGTAAAGGCAATGATGAAGGATATGAACCCACTGTTGATGGCCTCCTGTCCCAAGGATGGACCCACGATCTCCGATTGGATGATATCCGCGGAAGCTGGAAGTTTCCCGGCCCTGAGTACGTTGGCAACATCCTTGGTCTCATTGACCGTAAAGGTCCCGGTTATCTCGGAACGTCCTCCTGAAATGGGACCCGTGGAGAC
>Ga0079224_100007893_pt1 | contig 14343 bp, 15 predicted proteins | sample Stecom2015_FD_80414 | JGI IMG/M metagenome (GOLD analysis project Ga0079224, IMG submission 80414) | Agricultural soil microbial communities from Utah to study Nitrogen management - Steer compost 2015 | ecosystem: Environmental > Terrestrial > Soil > Agricultural land | place: USA: Utah...
ATCATCTTCAATCCCGATGACGTGGCCGAGAACATGCGGAAGTATGGTGGCTTCGTCCCGGGCATCCGGCCTGGCAAGCGGACGGCGGAGCACATCGACACGATTCTGGCGCGGGTGACGCTGGTGGGCGCCATCTATCTGGCGATCGTCGCGCTGCTGCCCGAGTTCCTGATGGTCGGCTTCAAGGTGAACATGCTGCCCTGGGTCGGCGATCAGCTCGACGCGGTCGTGCCGCGGTTCATCACCGAAGGCATGAACGTGCAGTTCTACTTCGGCGGCACGTCACTGCTGATCATCGTCGGCGTCGCGATGGACACCATGCAGCAGGTCGAGTCGCAGCTCATCATGCGGCACTATGACGGGTTCATGAAGAAGACCCGGATTCGGGGCCGCCGGGGGTGAGTGCGCAGGCGACAGCGCTGAACCTGGTCATGCTGGGCCCGCCCGGAGCGGGCAAGGGCACACAGGCCGAGCGGTTCGCGCACAGGTACGGCGTGCCGAAGATCTCGACCGGCGACATCCTGCGTGAGGCAGTCGCGGCCGAGACCGAACTGGGCGTGGCGGCGAAGCAGGTCATGGACGCCGGACGTCTCGTCGGCGACGACATCATGATCGGCATCGTCGCCGAGCGGTTGTCGCGCAAGGACGCGGCGGCGGGATTCGTGCTCGACGGGTTTCCGCGCACAGTGCGCCAGGCCGAGGCGCTCGATGCGATGCCCGACGCGCAGCCGCTGATCGTCGTCGACATCGTCGTCCCGGAGGCGACGCTGGTGCAGCGGCTCGCGACGCGACGCACGTGCGCGCGGTGCGGCTACAGCGCGTTGCCGGCGGCCGATGCCTGTCCGAAGTGCGGCGGCGAGCTGGTCGTGCGGGTCGACGACAGCGCCGGCGTGGTGCGCGAACGGCTGCGGGTCTACCACGAGCAGACCGCGCCGATCGTGGAGTTCTATCGGGGGCGCCCGACGTTTGCCGCCATCGACGGCACCGGGACGCCTGACGACGTGCACGCCGCGATTTGCACGGCGGTCGCGGCGGCCGCAGGAGAGCGGGCGTGATCGTCTACCGCTCACGGGCCGAGATCGACCGGATGCGCGAGGCGAATGGCCTCGTCGCGGCGATCCTGGCCGAGCTCGAAGCCGCCGTGGCGCCTGGCGTGACGACGGGCGAGCTCGACGCGATGGCGGAGCGGATGGTGCGCGACGCGGGCGCGGTGCCGGCGTTCAAGGGGTACCGCGGGTTTCCCGCGACGCTCTGCACGTCGATCAACGAGCAGGTCGTCCACGGAATTCCGTCGGCGCGGCCGCTCGGCGACGGCGACATCGTCTCGATCGACATCGGCGTGAAGCTGCATGGCTTCTACGGTGATTCGGCGGTGACGGTGGCGGTGGGTGAGGTGGACGAAGAGACGCGCACGCTGCTGCAGGTGACGCGCGACTCGCTCGACAAGGCGATCGAGCAGGCACAGGTGGGCCGGCGTCTGTCGGACATCGGGCACGCCGTGCAGGCGCACGTCGAAGCCCACGGGTTTTCGGTGGTGCGTGAGTTCGTCGGGCATGGCATCGGCGAGCAGTTGCACGAAGACCCGCAGGTGCCCAACTACGGGCAGCCCGGGCGTGGTCCGAAGCTGGCCGAAGGCATGGTGCTGGCCATCGAGCCGATGGTCGCCATGGGACGGCCCGAGGTGCGGGTGCTGGCCGACGGATGGACGGCCGTGACGCGTGACGGCAGCCTGGCGGCGCACTTCGAGCACACGGTGGCGGTGACCGGCGACGGTCCGCTCGTGTTGACGAAGCGCGGCGCACGGGCGGCCGAGCGGCGGGCCAGCTAGCAGGGGCTGGCGTCGGCCAGCCCGGGTGAGATGGCGGAAGTTGCGGGCACGGTGCGAGAACAGCTGCCGTCGGCGCTGTATCGCGTAGAGCTCGAGGACGGACGGATGGTGATCGCGCACCCGGGGTCGGGCGCGCGACGGAATTTCATCCGGCTGCTGATCGGCGACAAAGTCGTCGTGACGCTGATGCCGGGCGACCCGAGCCGGGCTCGGGTGGTCAGAAAAGCGGAGTAACGGTCCAGGGTCGGGAGCCGAGGGCCGGAAGCCGAGGGGTTATGAAGGTCAGAGCGTCAGTCAAGCGCATTTGCGACAAGTGCAAGGTCGTCCGCCGCCGCGGCGTCGTCCGCGTGATCTGCACGAACCAGAAGCACAAGCAGCGGCAGGGATAGAGGTTATCGAATGGCACGCATCGCAGGCGTCGATCTTCCGCGCACCAAGCGCATCGAGATCGGTCTCACGTACATCTACGGCATCGGCCGCAAGCGTTCGGGCGACATCCTGACCGAGGCCGGGGTGAGCCCCGACATCCGCGTCAAGGACCTCTCCGAAGACGACGTGCGGAAGATCAGCCGCGTGATCGAGGAGCAGGGGCGCGTCGAGGGCGACCTCCGGAAGGAAGTGTCGCTGAACATCAAGCGCCTGATGGAGATTGGCAGCTACCGGGGGCTCCGCCACCGCAAGGGGCTGCCCGTGCGGGGCCAGCGGTCGAAGACCAACGCCCGCACGCGGAAGGGACCGCGCAAGGGTGCGGTGCCCGGCAAGAAGAAAGTCGTCTGAGGATTGATGCATGGCTAAGCAGGAACCGATCGAAGGCGCGACTCCCGAGTCCGGCGCGAAGAAGCCGGCGGGGCGGCCCGCGAAGAAGAAGGCGTTCAAGAAGCGCGGCGAGAAGCGCGTCGTGCACGCGGGCTACGCCCACATTCAGGCGTCGTTCAACAACACGATCGTGACGATCACCGACACCGAAGGACAGGTGATTGCCTGGTCGAGCGCCGGCGCGATCGGGTTCAAGGGCTCGCGCAAGGGCACGCCGTTCGCGGCGACCCAGGCAGCCCTCAATGCGGGCAACGCGGCCAAGACCTATGGCCTGCGGTCGCTCGACGTGAAGGTCAAGGGGCCCGGCGCCGGCCGCGAGTCGGCGATCCGCGCGCTCCAGACGGTGGGCATCGAGGTGAAGTCGATTCGCGACGTCACGCCGATTCCGCACAACGGCTGCCGGCCGCCGAAGCGCCGGAGGGTTTGATACATGGCTCGATACATTGGTCCCGTGTGCCGGCTGTGCCGGCGAGAGGGCATGAAGCTCTTCCTCAAGGGAGAGCGCTGCTACACCGAGAAGTGCGCGATCGAGAAGCGGCCGACGCCGCCCGGTCAGCACGGCCGCGCGCGCCGCGCGAAGGTCGTCGGCTACGGCATCCAGCTGCGCGAGAAGCAGAAGGTCAAGCGCATCTACGGCGTGCTCGAGAACCAGTTCCGGCGCTACTTCGAGACGGCCGAGCGGACGCGCGGCATCACGGGTGAGACGCTGCTGCAGCTGCTCGAGCGCCGGCTCGACAACGTCGTCTATCGCGCGGGCTTCTCGACGTCGCGCGCACAGGCGCGGCAGCTCGTGCGCCACGGCCACTTCCTGGTGAACGGCAAGAAGGTCGACATCCCGTCGTACTCGGTCCGTGCCGGCGACGTCGTGTCGGTCCGTCAGTCGAGCCTCGAGGATCCGGCCATCGCGCACGCGCGCGAAGAGGTCAAGGGCCGCGGCGTGCCCGAGTGGATTGCCATCGACAGCACGCAGCTGGCGGGCACCATCGCGTCGCTGCCCACGCGCGAGCAGATCAACCTGCCCGTGCAGGAGCAGCTGATCGTCGAGTTGTACTCGAAGTAGCGCGAGGCTTCAGCCTCGCGTGCCGCACACCGCGAAGGCCGCGGAGCGGCCGAGCAGGGAGAGAAGGAGTGACGGCCGGAGCGTGGCGCTTCGGACTGGTCCGGTTGCGAAGCCAGTAGCAAAGGCCGTCTTTCGAAAGGACAGTCTGATGATGATGTGGAAAGGTTTCCAGCGCCCGAAGCGTCTGGAGTTCGAACGCGAGACGCTCACCGACCGGTTCGGCCGGTTCTACGCTCAGCCCTTCGAGCGGGGCTTCGGCACGACGATGGGCAACGCGCTGCGGCGCGTGCTGCTGTCGTCGATTGAGGGGGCGGCCGTGACCGCCGTGAAGATCGACGGCGTGCTGCACGAGTTCTCGCCCATTCCGGGCGTCGTCGAGGACGCGACCGACATCATCCTCAACCTCAAGCAGCTGCCGCTGCGCATGCACACCGACCAGGTGAAGACCCTCTATCTGAAGGTCAACAAGGCCGGCGAAGTGCGCGCGAGCGACATCCAGACCGATGCCGACGTCGAGATCCTCGAGCCCGACGCGCACATCGCGACGGTCTCGGGCAGCGGCTCGCTGACGATGGAACTGCGCGTGAAGCGTGGCCGCGGCTACGTCACCGCCGACAAGAACTTCGACGAGGACCTCGGCATCGGCTGGATTCCCGTCGACTCGGTGCACTCGCCGGTCAGGAAGGTGCACTATCTCGTCGAGTCGGCGCGCGTCGGGCAGAACACCGACTACGACAAGCTGACGCTCGAAGTGTGGACCAATGGCGCGGTCACGTCGCGCGATGCGGTCTCGCTCGCGGCGAAGCTGCTGCGCGATCACACGGCCATCTTCATCAACCTCGAGGACATCGGCGGCGCCGAGTCCGAGACGGCGGGTGAGGCCGGCGGCGCGGTGTCGAATGAGAACCTCGACAAGAGCGTCGAAGAGCTCGAACTGTCGGTGCGGTCGTACAACTGCCTGAAGAACGCGAACATCCGGACGATTCGCGAACTCGTGCAGAAGACCGAGGGCGAGATGCTGAAGACGAAGAACTTCGGACGCAAGTCGCTCAACGAGATCAAGGAGATCCTCGGCGGCATGGGGCTCAGCCTCGGCATGCGCGTGGATCAGCCGGCGGAGTAGGGACGGGCCTCAGCCTGTCGAACAGGACTAGTTATGCGTCACAGAGTTGCACATCGGAAACTGGGCCGGGTGACGGAGCACCGCATCGCGCTGCTGCGCAACCAGGCCTCGGCGCTCCTGCTCCACGAGCGGATTGAGACGACCGTGCCGAAAGCCAAGGAGCTGAAGCCGTTCGTCGAGCGCATCATCACCATCGCGAAGCGGAGCCTCGCCGACACGAGCGACCCCGTTCGCGGCGTCAACGCGCGGCGTCTCGTCGCGCGCGATATCGCCGACAAGACGGTGGTGTCGAAGCTGTTCGACGAGATCGCGCCGCGCTATGCGGCCCGGCCGGGTGGCTACACCCGTCTGCTCCGGATCGGCCATCGCCGCGGCGACGCCGCTGACGTCGCGATGATCGAACTGGTCGGCAGCGAGTACGACCCGAACGCCGAGCCGAAGCCGAAGGCCAACGGCGGCCGCGCCGTCAAGGCGAAGGCCGGTGACGAGACCGCGCCCAAGGCGAAGAGCGGCGTCGGCGGGCGGATCCGCAAGGCCGCCGAGCGCCTGCGCGGCAAGGAAGGCGGCGCCGACACGGCCCCCCGCCGGACCGGCCCGTCGAAGCGGGGTTCATCGTAAGGGGATCAATCCACGATTTACGATCTCCGCTGACGTTTTTCAGCTTCGCTGCATCTCCCGGCATGCGCAGCTGCGCGGCCTCATGGGCTCCGCCCCATGAGGCCGTTTTTCATGTACCCTGACTGTCGTGTCGTGGAAACGCCGGTTGTCGTACATTGCGGCCAGCGTCATTGCGGCTGCGGGCATGATGACGGGACACGCCATCGGGCAGGGGCCCGATGACACGGCGACGCTTGCCAACGTGATCGGCGTGTTGTCGTGGGTCGTCGCCGGCATCGCGGCGGCGCTCATCGATCGGTCGGTCCCCCCGCGTGCGGTAGGTCTGGCGTCGATGGCCCTGCCGCTCGTCTGGTTCGGTACGCTGCTCGTGTCCGAGGGCGTGGGTCTGTGGTTCCTCGGGCTCCTCTTGATCGGCGCGTTCGCGCTCCTGGCCGGGACGGCCGCGGCCGGCACGAAGTGGTTGCTGCGCCCGCGGGACGGCCGGCGTTCGCGTGCGGCCGGGTTCTGACCTGATGACACCTCCTTCTCTCGACGATGTGCGTGCCGCGCGTGCGCGAATCTCGCCGGTCATCCGCGAAACGCCGTTGATGCGGCACCCCCTGCTCGACGCCGAGTCGGGGATCGAGATCTGGGTCAAGCACGAGAACCACAACCCGACGGGCGCGTTCAAGGTCCGCGGCGGGCTCAATCTGATCGGGTCGCTGTCGCACGACGAGCGTGTGCGCGGCGTCGCCACGGCGAGCACCGGCAATCACGGTCAGTCGATCGCGATGTCCTGCCGACAGCACGGCGTGGCATGTACGGTCTTCGTGCCGCTCGGCAACAACCCCGACAAGAACGCCGCCATGCGCGCCTACGGTACGACGCTGGTCGAAACGGGCCGCGATTTCGACGAGGCCAGGGAAGCGTGCGAGGCGCACGCGTCCGCGACGGGCGTGCGCTACGTGCACTCGGCGAACGAGCCGGTGATGCTGGCGGGTGTCGGCACGTACGCCCTCGAGATCTTCGAGTCGCTCGACGACATCGACACCGTCTTCGTGCCGATTGGCGGCGGCAGCGGCGCGTGCGGTCTGCTGACGGTGCGCAACGGGCTCGGTCGGAAGACGCGCATCGTCGGCGTCGGGGCCGTCAACGCGGACGCGGTCTACCGCTCGTGGCGCGGCCCGGATCGGGTGGTCGGCACGTCCGCAGCGACGTTCGCCGACGGCATCGCGACGCGCGTGACATTCGATCTGACGTTCGATCTTCTGAAGAAGTACCTGGACGACTTCGTGCAGCTCACCGAAGAGGAACTCGCCGAGGGCGTGCGCCTTGCGCTGCGCGCGACACACAACCTTGCCGAGGGGGCGGGCGCGGCGGCGCTCGCGGCCGCCATGAAGTCGCGGGACGCGCTGCGGGGCCGCCGCGTGGTTGCCGTCATGTCTGGCGGCAACATCGACACCGCGACGCTCGCGCGAATTCTTCCCGGGTGACTATTCCAGGTTGAATCACGAGGGTGCGCGAAGTTTCACGCGTCTTCGTCTGCCACGCCGGCGCGTTCGGCCTTTGCCTTCTCGATGATCTTCGTCTGCAGGTGGGCGGGCACCTCGTCGTAGTGCGAGAACTCCATGTGGTACCCGCCCCGCCCGCCTGTCATCGAGGTCAGCTGCTGCTCGTAGCTGAGCATCTCGGCCATCGGCACATGTGCCTTGATCACTGTCGATGAGCCACGCGTGTCCATGCCGGAGATGCGGCCCCGGCGGCCGTTGAGATCGCCCATCAGGTCGCCGGCGAAGTCGCTCGGCGCGACGACCTCGACCGCCATCACCGGCTCGAGGATCGTCGGCCGGCAGCGCGTCATGGCGTCCTTGAAGGCCAGGCGCCCCGCCATCTTGAACGACATCTCGTTCGAGTCGACGTCGTGGTACGAGCCGTCGTAGACGGTGACCTTGAAATCGACGACCGGGTAGCCGGCCAGGTAGCCGCGCATGCGGGCTTCCTGGATGCCCTTCTCGATGGCTGGCACGAAGCCGCGGGGAATCGCTCCGCCGAAAATCTCGTCGGCGAATTCGAAGTCGGCGCCGCGCGGCAGTGGTGCCATCCGGATCTTGCAGTCGCCGAACTGCCCGTGGCCGCCCGTCTGCTTCTTGTGCCGGCCGTGCGCTTCGGTCGAGGCCGTAATCGTCTCGCGGTACGGCACGCGCGGCAGCTTCAGATTGACCTCGACGCCGAACCGCTTCTTCAGCTTCGCAACCGTCACTTCGATGTGCAGCTGCCCCTGTCCCGAGAGGAGCAGCTCGTGCGTCTGCGGGTCGCGCGAGTAACCGATGCTCGGATCCTCTTCCTGCAGCCGGTGCATCGCGGTGCTGATCTTGTCCTCGTCGCCGCGCGTCTTCGGCTCCATCGCGTACGAGATGACCGGCTCTGGGAACGTCAGCGGCCGCATCACGAAGCCGGCGGCTTTGTCGCCGATGGTGTCGCCCGTCTGGGTGTCCTTGAGCTTCGCGACGGCACCCAGGTCGCCGGCATGGATCTCGGGCACGTGTGCATGTGTCTTGCCCTGCACCAGGAGCAGATGGCCAAGGCGCTCCTGCGTATCGCGCGTGAAGTTGTAGACCGTTGAGTCTGACTTCAGGACACCCGTGATGACGCGGAACAGCGTGATGCGGCCGGCGAACTGGTCGGCAATCGTCTTCCAAACGAACGCGGTTACCGGCGCGGCTGTATCGGCTTCACGCTCGATCACTTCGTCGGTGCCGGGCTTCACGCCGCGCATCGGATGCTCGGTCGGCGCCGGCACGTAGTGCACGATGGCGTCGAGCAGCGGCTGGATGCCGATGTTGTGCAGGCTCGACGTGCAGAGCACCGGATACACCGTGCCGCCGCGCACCCCGCGATGCAGGCCTTCCACGAGTTCCTCCTGCGTCAGCGTGCCCGCTTCGAAGAACTTCTCCATCAGCGCATCGTCGGCCTCGGCAACCATTTCGATCAGTGATTCGCGCGCCGCCTGCGCCGCGTCGGCGAGACTCGCGGGGATGTCGCTGTCCGTCATGCGGCCCGATTCGTCGATGTCGAACGTGTAGGCCTTCATCGAGACGAGATCCACGACGCCCGTGAACCCTTTCTCCTCGCCGATGGGCAACTGGACGGCTACGGCGCCGCGGCCGAACGCCGCACGCACCGACTCGAGCGCGCGCTCGACGCTGGCGCGGTCGCGGTCGAGCCGGTTGAGAACGATGATGCGCGGGACGGCGAGCTCATCGGCCGTCGCCCAGACCTTCTCGGTCGTGACCTCGACGCCCGACACGGCGTCGACCACCACCAGCGCGCATTCCACGACGCGCAGGGCGGCGCGGGCGTCGCTGAGGAAGTTGCCCATGCCGGGCGTGTCGATGAGGTTGATCTTGGTTTTGTTCCACTCCGTCGACGCCAGGCTGGCCGACAAGGTGTGCTTGCGGGCGATTTCCTCGTCGTCGTAGTCGGTCACCGTCGTCCCGTCATCGACCTTACCGAAGCGGGAGACGGCGCCGGAATCGAACAGAAGGGCGGAGGCGAGCTGGGTCTTTCCCGAACCGGCGTGGCCGACGAGGGCCACGTTGCGGATGGCATCTGCGTCGTAGACCTTCATAGGGGCGAATCATAGCAGGGCAAAGGGCAAAGGGCAGAGGGCAAAGGGGGCGCAAGGGAACAGGGCTGGGCGCCGGCGAGGGTGGGAGGGACGAAAGGGGCGTCAACCATCAACCGACTGGCTCGAGAGCCGAAGGCCGGGAGCCGATCCCTACTCGTACCGCAGCGCTTCGATCGGGTCCATCCGCGACGCGCGGACGGCGGGAATCATGCCGAATAGGACGCCGATGCCCGACGAAAAGCCGAGGCCGATGGCAAACGACCACCAGGGCAGCGAGATGGGGAAGCCCGTGGCGAGGTAGATGAGCAGGCCGATGCTGCTCCCGAGCAGGATGCCGATGACGCCACCGAGCGACGTGACGAACACCGCCTCGAACAGGAACTGCCAGAGGATCTCGACACGCCGCGCGCCGAGCGCCTTGCGCACGCCGATCTCGCGCGTGCGTTCGGTGACGCTGATGGTCATGATCGCCATCACGCCGATGCCGCCGACCATCAGCGCGATCGACGAGATGACGACCAGCGCGAAGAACGTCGCGCGGCTGATCTGGTCCCACAGCTTCAGGATCGCGTCCTGCGTCAACAGGTCGAAGTCGTTCGGCTGATCGAGCCGCAGGTTGTGCCGAATGCGCATGACCTCTTCGACTTCAGCCATGGCGATGTCGCGGTCGACGCCCGGGCGTGGCACGGCGGCAATCATGATGCTGCGCATCTCGCCGCGTCCCATGCGCTGGGCGCGAATGCCGAACTGCTTCTGATACGCCGTGTGGGGGATGACGACGAAGTCGTCGACGCCAACGCTGAATCCGCCGGGGCTGGGCCGCGGCTCCACCACGCCGACGACAGTGTATTCGCGGAAGCCGATACGGACCTTCTTGCCGAGTGGATCGACGCTGGGGAACAGCGCCTGATACGCGGTCTGTCCGAGCACGACGACCTGGCCACGGCGTTCGACTTCGTTGGCGGTGAAGAACCGTCCGAGCGCGAGGTCGAGCCGCATGACCTCGGCGTACGACTCGGTGCTGCCCATGATGTTCAGCAGCTTCGTCCGCTCACCGCCGTAGTAGAGGCGTTCCTGCGTTGGCGGTCCGCCCTCGCCGAGGATGATGTCGACCATCTGGATCGACGGCGCCTGCTCTTCTATCGCGAAGGCGTCCTGCGGCGTCATGTTGGGGCGATTCAACAGTTCCTGAAAGTCGGCCCCGGACATCGCGCTGACGCCACTGAACTTGGCGATGAAGATCGTGTCCGGCCCGACGGCGGCAATCGAGTCGCGCAGCGACTGATCGAAGCCGCGAATCAGTGCGGTCATGCCGACGATCGACGTGATGCCGATGACGACGCCGAGCACCGTCAGGCCCGATCGCATCTTGTTCGCGCGGATGGTGTCGAACGCCATCGCGACGATTTCTTTCAGCAGACCGGTTCTGACAGCCATGATGACTTCTCTCTGGGCTTCGGCGCGCCACCTGAGCGCGCGCGTGGGCCGGCGTACCGCCCGCCCCGATGCTACTCGCGTCTGAGCGCTTCGATCGGATCCAGCGAGGCCGCCTGCATGGCAGGATACAGCCCGAAGAAGAGCCCGACGACGGCCGTGATGCCGATGCCCACGCCCACCGACCACGGCTCGACGATGGCCGGAAGCGGACTGACCGCTGCAATCAGCATCGCGACCAGGAATCCAATCGTCGTCCCCACGATACCGCCGAACGTCGACAGCGTGATCGACTCGGTCAGAATCTGCCACACGATATCGCGCCGCCGCGCGCCGAGCGCCTTCCGCAGGCCGATCTCGCGCGTCCGCTCGGTGACGACCATCAGCATGATGTTCATGATGACGATGCCGCCGACGACCAGCGACAGTCCGACGACGCCGACGAGCACGGCGAAGATGCCGGCGGTCGCCTGATCGTAGATGCCGAGAAACGTATCGGACGAGAAGATGCCGAAGTTGTCGGGTTCGCTCGGCCGCAGGCGGCGCTCGATGCGCAGTGCGACCGTCGTCTCGTCCATGGCCGTGCGGGTCAGCGTCGGATCGAGGGGCCGCACCACCAGGTTCAGCGAACGCCGCGAGCCGAACAGTCGCTGGAACGCCGGCAGCGGGATGATGGCGTACTCGTCCTGTGACTGCCCGAAGACCGACCCCTTCTTCTCGGCGATGCCGACGACGGTGAAGGGCAGGCCGGCGATCGACATCCGCTTGCCGAGCGGATCGACCGACTCGAACAGCCGGTCGGCCGCGTCGGCGCCGAGGATGGCGACCAGCCGCCCCGCGTCGAACTCAGCGGGCGTGATGACGCGTCCGCGCTCGATGTTCGTCGTCGGCAGCGTGGCGTACTCTCGCGTGACGCCCTGGACCTGCGCGCTCTCGAGTTCGTTGCCGCGATAGGCCATCGGGGCGCTGCCGCGCGCCTGGATCATGACGCTGGCCACCGACGGCGCGAACTCACGAATCGCCCTGGCATCATCGACCGTCACGCGCGGGTTGTTGCGGACGGCGTCCTGCTCCTCCTCGCTTCGGGTGATCGGATAGCGATCCACCATGAACGAGTCGGCGCCGACCTGCGAGACGATGGCGTCCTCGACCGACGAGTTGAGTCCCTGAATCAGCGACACCACGGCGATGATCGACGTCACGGCGACGATGTTGCCGAGCACCGTGAGGAACGACCGCAGCTTGTTCGCCCAGATGGACTGCAGGGCGATGACGCCTGATTCGAAGAACTGGCCCATGCCTACTGTCTTGTAGCCCTCGGTGCGGCGACCACTTTGACCGCGTCCCCGTCGCTCAGCGTCCGCACCGAGGCGAACGGTCCGACGATGACCTCATCGCCTTCCTGCAGCCCCTCGATCACCTCGAAGTAACGGTCGCCGGCGATGCCCGTCTTGATGGGCGTGAAGATGGCACGGCCGTCGCGCACCACGAACACGCCCTCGAGTTCCTTGCGGGTGTGGCCCTCCGGAAGAGCGTCATCCTGCGAGACCGGCTGACGGCGCGCTCGGCGACGGCCGGTTTCGGGCGCCGGCTCGCGAACGATAGCCCCGCTCGCGTCGACGACGACTTCGCGGACCGTAGTCGCCTGAATCGGCACCGAGATGGCCTGCGAACGCGTCGCGGTCGTGATTTCGGCCGTGCACGTGAAGCCGGGGCGGATGCCGGGCACCTCGCCGTCGAGCTGCACGACGACCTTGAAGTTCGTGGCGGTGCGCGCCGCGCCGGCGGCTGCCGCCTGGATCGGGCTGTTGCCGACTTCGGTCACGCGGCCCGTATATGTGCGGTCGGGGAACGCGTCGACGGTGATCGTCGCCGTCTGGCCGATCTCGACGTACGGGATGTCGGTCTCGTCGACTTCGACTTCGGCTTCGATGACCGACATGTCGGCGATGGTCAGCAGGACGGTGCCGGGATTGTTCATCGTGCCGACGACCACCATTTCACCTTCTTCGATGCTCCGACGGGTCACGAGGCCCGTGATGGGCGACTCGATACGGACCTTGCTGAGGTCGTAGCGCGCGCCCGACAGGACGGCTTCTTCCTGACGGAGGCGTCCCTCGGCGGCGGCCAGGGCCTGCGTCTGCGCGCGCAGGTCGGCCTGCCGGATGGCGACGTCGTTCTCGGCCAGTTCGAGCGATTCACGCGTGATCAGGCCCTGCTTGTCGAGCTCGCGCTGGCGCGTGAGGTTGTCCTCGGCCTGCTTCAGGGCGACGCGCGCGGTCTCGATGCCGGTCCTGGCCTGGGCGACCGCCGCGCGCGCGGCTTCAAGGGCCGCTTCGCTGCGCTGGACCGCACTGGTGAAATTGCGCGGGTCGATCTGCAGCAGGAACTGGCCCTGCTGCACACGATCGCCTTCGTTGACCGCGAGACTCGTCACCCGCCCCATCGTGTCGGCCGAGATGTCGACCGAGCGCTTGGGTTCGACCGTCCCGCTGGCCGAGACGATGGCCTCGAGGTCTCGCTTCTGAATGCGCTCGACGTTGATCTCGAGTCCGGCCTCGCGCTGGAAACTCAGGTTCGCAAAAACGATTGCCGCCAGCACGATGACAAGGCCGGCGCCAATCAGCATCTTCTTCTTACGGGTCATGCACCACTCCGCGACATGAACACGGCAATGACGAGCGCGATGACCGCGTAGATGCCGAAGAGCACCGTCGCCACCGAACCGGTCTTCCGTTTGTACAGGACGGCGAGCCCGATCGAGAGCACCGCCACCCACCAGATTGCGAACAGGTCGAGCATCCCGAGCAGCCGCGCCACGAACGACGACTCGTCGAGCATCGGGAACAGCACGGCGAGGTTCGTCGCGCCCGTCATCGACTGCTTCACGTAGTTGATCGGCGTGCTCACGAGAAAGGCGAGCGCCGAGATGATCTGCGAGTGCGCGACGACCGCCATGACCTGCTTGAAGGTCGCCGAGCCGCCCATCAGCGCATTGAAAATCGCGTACAGCACCCCGCCGATGATGAGCGCCATCAACGGCACCGAGACGATCATCTGTACGGCGCCCATGATGCCGGCATACTCCGACATCTTCTCCTGCTGCGCGTACTGGTCGTCGGACATCGGCTGGCCCGTCCAGGTCTCGACCGCGTCGACCTGCTGGTCGAGCCACGCCTGCTTGCCGATGTCGGTCGACAGGAAGCCGCCGATCGTCAGGGCTCCGATGAATGCGACCAGCGCCAGCGCGCCGCCGACGCGGGGCGCGGCGACGATCTTCTCGAAGGTCTCGCGCGGCGCCGTGATCACGCCAATGGCGCGCGACATCAGACTCGGAGCGGGCGGACGTTCGGTGACAGCTTCTGACATTGGGTACCTCGGCTGGGACAGGATCGGTCGTTGATACGTGAAAACCGGCCCGATTGTTTCGAAATCGGGCAGTCCGACCGGTGGGTGTGTGCCTGCGGTATTCTGCCTGAATGTCCCGTGTTTTGTCTGCGCTGCTCGTGGCCGCCGGTCTCCTTCTGCCCTCTGTGGCCGTCGCACAGGAGTTCGAAACCACCGGCGCCAGGGCCCTCGGGATGGGCGGGGCCTTCGTGGCCGTGGCCGACGATGTCACCGCGGCGTGGTGGAATCCGGCCGGTCTGGCGACGGGGCCCTTCTTCAGTCTGGCCCTCGAGCATCATCGGTTCGAGTCGGAACGTGAGACCGGATTCGGTCAGGCGGGGCCGGCCGAACGGCATGCGTTCGCATTGGGCATGGGGTCACTGCCGCTCGCGCTGTCCTACCATCGGACGTCGTCGGCCTGGGCGGCCCTGGGGCCGGCTGATGCACCCATCGTCCAGGGGCTGGCGACC
>Ga0079224_100007894_pt1 | contig 14342 bp, 6 predicted proteins | sample Stecom2015_FD_80414 | JGI IMG/M metagenome (GOLD analysis project Ga0079224, IMG submission 80414) | Agricultural soil microbial communities from Utah to study Nitrogen management - Steer compost 2015 | ecosystem: Environmental > Terrestrial > Soil > Agricultural land | place: USA: Utah...
CCCGTGGAAGGCGTCGAAGTCGGTACGGGTCTGCCACGGCGGCGGGATCGCCGGGTTGAAGGCGTGCACATAGGGGTGCATGTCGGTGCTGGACAGGTCGTGCTTCTCGTACCAGGTGGCGGCCGGCAGCACCACGTCGGAGAAGAGCGTGGTGGAGGTCATCCGGAAATCCAGGCTCAGCAGCAGATCCAGCTTGCCCTCGGGGGCCGGGTCGCGCCAGCGTACGCCCGCCGGCCGGTGCTCCGGGCCGGCCTCGGCCGCCCGCAGGGAGGCGTCCGTGCCCAGCAGGTGGCGCAGGAAGTACTCGTTGCCCTTGCCGGAGGAGCCGAGCAGGTTGGCCCGCCACACGGTCAGCACCCGCGGCCAGTTCTCCGGCGCGTCCGGGTCCTCGCAGGCGAACCCCAGCCGCCCGGCGCGGATCTGCTCCGCCACATAGGACACCGGGTCGTCCGGGCGGGCGGCGAGCGCCTCGTCGGCCACGTCCAGCGGGTTGCGGTCGAACGTGGGGATGCTCGGCATCCAGCCCAGCCGCGCGGACTGGGCGATCAGGTCGGCGGTGTGCCTGCCGGTGAACCGACCATCGCCGGTCGGGCTGGCCAGCACGCCGGCGTCGTAGGTGTCGTAGCGCCACTGGTCGGTGTGCAGGTACCAGTACGGGGTGGCGGCCATCTGCCTCGGTGGGCGCAGCCAGTCCAACCCGAACGCGAGCTGGGCCCAGCCGGTGATCGGGCGTACCTTCTCCTGGCCCACGTAGTGGGCCCAACCGCCGCCGTTGACCCCCTGGCAGCCGGTGAGCGTGGTGAGCGCCAGCATCGCCCGGTAGGTGGCGTCGGCGTGGAACCAGTGGTTCGCCCCGGCGCCCATGATGATCATCGAGCGGCCGCCGGAGCGCTCGGCGTTCTCGGCGAACTCGCGCGCGATCCGGGCCACCGCCGCCGCCGGCACCCCGGTGATCGGCTCCTGCCAGGCCGGGGTGTACGGCGTGTCCGCGTCCTCGTAGGAGGAGGCCCACTCGCCGGGCAGGCCGTCACGGCCCACCCCGTACTGCGCCAGCAGCAGGTCGTAGACGGTGGTGACCAGCTGGTCGCCGATCCGCCGCACCGGTACGCCGCGGCGCAGCACCCCGGCCGGGGTGGTGTCGAACCGCGGCAGGACCACCTCGGCGACCTCGCCGCCGAGCGGGCAGCCCAGCTCCGGCACGATCTCGCCCAGGTCCAGGTTCCACCGGCCGGAGCCGTCCCAGCGGAATCCGGCCGAGCCGCCCGGGACCGCCGGGGCATCCGTACGCTCGTCCCAGACCGCCGGCTTGAACGCGGCGTGGTTGGCGCCGGCGTGGTCGGCGTCCGGGCCCAGGTCGGCCGCGGTCAGGAACCGGCCCGGCCGGTACCCGCCGCCCGGCGCCGGCTCCAGCGTCACCAGGAACGGCAGGTCGGTGAAGCGCCGGACATAGTCGGTGAACCGGGGAGTGGCGCGGGTGACGAAGAACTCGCGCAGGATCACGTGCCCCATCGCCATCGCCAGGGCCCCGTCCGTCCCCGGCGCGGCCGGCAGCCACTCATCGGCGAACTTGACGTTGTCGGCGTAGTCGGGGGAGACCACCACCACCTTCTGCCCGCGGTAGCGGGCCTCCACCATCCAGTGCGCGTCCGGGGTGCGGGTCACCGGCACGTTGCTGCCCCACATCACCAGGTAGGAGGCGTCCCACCAGTCCGCCGACTCCGGCACGTCGGTCTGGTCGCCGAACACCTGGGGCGAGGAGACCGGCAGGTCGGCGTACCAGTCGTAGAACGACAGCATCGCCCCGCCGATCAGGGAGATGAACCGGGCACCCACCGCGTGGGAGACCATCGACATCGCCGGGATCGGGGAGAAGCCGGCCACCCGGTCGGGCCCGTACTCCTTGATCGCGTGCACATGGGCGGCGGCGACCAGCTCCAGCGCCTCGTCCCAGGTGACCCGCACCAACCCGCCCTTGCCGCGGGCGCGCTGGTAGCGGCGGCGGCGCTCCGGGTCACCCTGGATCTCCGCCCAGGCCGCCACCGGGTCGCCCAGCCGGGCCTTCGCCTCCCGGTACATCTGCACCAGTACGCCCCGGGCGTACGGGTACCGCACGCGGGTCGGGGAGTACGTGTACCACGAGAACGCCGCTCCCCGGGGGCAGCCCCGTGGCTCGTACTCGGGCCGGTCCGGCCCCACCGACGGGTAGTCGGTCTGCTGCGCCTCCCAGGTGATGATCCCGTCCTTGACGTACACCTTCCAGGAACAGGAGCCGGTGCAGTTGACCCCGTGGGTGGAGCGCACCACCCGGTCGTACGACCACCGGTCCCGGTAGAAGGCGTCCGCCTGCCGGCCGCCGACCAGGTGCAGGGTCCTCCCGTCCGGGGAGACCTCGGCCCGGCGCAGCAACCCTCCGGCAGCCAGCAGGGCCCGACTCGCTACGCCGAGCGACTCCGTCACGGCGCCTCCTCGTCTCGGCGGACACGGTCCTCGCGAGTCTGGCCCGGGACCGCTGTCTACCCCAGGGTAAGAGGTCCCGCCCTAATTGGGACTACAGTCCCGCATCGAATGCTCGGCCCGGCGGCTTTTATTTCCGGCAGGGGAGCCCGGCTGCGGCTGGCGCGGGAACGGCGGCGCCGGTGGAGCGGTGCCGCTTGGCGCGAAGGGTGGGCGTGCTATCGGCGGCGGGCGGCGGCGCGGGCCCGCTCAGCCGGGTCCAAGATCGCCTTGCGCAGCCGGATCGCGTCCGGGGTGATCTCCACGCACTCGTCCTCCCGGCAGAACTCCAGCGCCTGCTCCAGTGAGAGTCGCCTTGGCGGGACCAGCCGCTCCAGCTCCTCGGCGGTGGACGAGCGGACGTTGGACACCTTCCGCTCCCGGGTGATGTTGACGTCCAGGTCGTCGGGGCGCGAATGCTCGCCCACGATCATGCCCGCGTAGACCTCCGTGCCCGGCTCCACGAACAAGCTCCCGCGCTGCTGCAACTGGAACATCGCGTAGGTCGTGACCGCGCCGCGCCGGTCAGCCACGAGCGACCCGGAGGTGCGGGTGCGCAGTTCGCCGAACCAGGGTTGGTAGCTCTCGAATACGTGGTGGGCGATGCCGGTACCCCGGGTCTCGGTGAGGAACTCGGTGCGGAAGCCGATCAACCCGCGGGCCGGGATCAGCCACTCCACTCGCACCCAGCCCGTGCCGTGGTTGACGAGCTGCTCCATGCGACCCTTGCGCCCGGCCAGGAGTTGAGTGACCGCGCCGAGGTACTCCTCGGGCAGGTCGATGGTGAGTCGCTCGACCGGTTCGCAGGTGCGCCCGTCGATCTCGCGGGTCACCACCCGGGGCCGGCCGACGGTCAACTCGTAGCGTTCCCGGCGCATCTGTTCGACCAGGATCGCCAGGGCCAGCTCCCCGCGGCCCTGCACCTCCCAGGTGTCCGGCCGGGAGGTGGGGAGTACCCGCAGCGAGACGTTGCCGACCAGTTCCCGGTCCAGCCGGTCCTTGATCAGCCGGGCGGTGACCCGGGTGTCCCTCGCCCGTCCGGCCAGCGGAGAGGTGTTGACCCCGATGGTCACCGCGATCGCCGGCTCGTCCACGGTGATCAGCGGCAGCGGGCGCGGGTCTTCGAGGTCCGCCAGGGTCTCCCCGATCATGATCTCCGGGATGCCGGCCACCGCGATGATGTCGCCCGGACCGGCCTGGGTCGCGGGCTTGCGCTCCAGCCCTTCGGTCATCAGCAGCTCGGTCACCTTGACCGGCTCCACGCCGCCGTCCCGCCGGCACCAGGCCACGGTCTGACCCTTGCGGAGGCTGCCCTGCCGCACCCGGCACAGCGCCAGCCGGCCCAGGAACGGGGAGGAGTCGAGGTTGGTCACGTGTGCCTGCAACGGCGCGCCATCGAGGTAGGACGGCGGCGGGATGGTCTCCCGCAGGGTGCGAAACAGCGGTTCCAGATCGGCCGAGTCCGCCGGGATCGCGCCGTCGGGCGGCCGGGTCAGGGAGGCGACACCGGCTCGTGCGCAGGCGTACACCACCGGGAAGTCCAGCAGGTCGCCGGGCGCCTCGGGCCCGGCCAGGTCGAGGAACAGCTCGTAGGTCTCGTCCACCACCTGCGCGATCCGGGCATCGGACCGGTCCACCTTGTTCACCACGAGGACGATCGGCAGGTGGGCGGCGAGCGCCTTGCGCAGCACGAACCGGGTCTGCGGCAGTGGCCCTTCGCTGGCGTCCACCAGCAGCAGCACCCCGTCGACCATGGTGAGGCCCCGCTCCACCTCGCCGCCGCAGTCGGCGTGGCCGGGGGTGTCGATGATGTTGATGGTGAGCGGATCACCGTCGCTCGGCCGGTACCGCACGGCGGTGTTCTTGGCCAGGATCGTGATGCCTTTCTCCCGCTCCAGATCCATCGAGTCCAGCACCCGGTCGCCTAGCTCACCCCGCCGCCCGGCGGCCCCGGCCTGGCGGAGCATCGCGTCGACCAGGGTGGTCTTACCGTGGTCGACGTGCGCTACGATGGCGACATTACGCAGGTCGGTACGCAGGGCCATGCCGATCATCTTTCCTGGTCGCCCGGCGCCCGACACCGCGGTGTGCCGGACCACCGGCCCGGCGCATCCGGCTGCCGCTATCGCTGGATCGGCCAACAGTTGCCGGTGGTGTAGCCGCCGGAGGTGTCCGGCACGAGCTGGTGGTCGCCGTTGGCGATCCGGGCGCACACCTTCGGGTAGTCCCCGATCACCCGGGAGACCTCGTCCGCGGTGAGCACCGCCGGGTTGGTGTCCTTGATCACCCAGTCCCCTCGCTGGTCGGCGTGGGTGCCCATGGTGTGGTCCGGCGGGGTGGTCCCGTCACCGCCGTAGATGTGCAGGTGGAACCCGTTCTGGATGGTGGGTACCTGGCCGGCCCACTCGGCGTTGTAGTGGATGACCAACTCTCCGCCCTGAATGGCGGCGGAGGTGATGCAGACCCACATCTCGTTAGCCTGGATCGCGTCGGTGCACTGCTCGTCCGGCGGCAGCGCCGCCTCGGTCGGCTCCGGGCCGGCGTCCTGGGCGGGCTGGGCGTCCGCGCTGGGCTGCGGCTCTGCGGCCCCGGGGCCGCCGGTCGCCTGTGGGGCCTCGCCGCCGCCGCCCGGGTCCTCGCCGCCGCGGTTGCTGACGGCCCAGGCCACGGTACCGGCGGCGAGCACCACCGCTAGCGCGACCCCGCCGATCAGCAGCAGCCGCCGCCGCGACCCGGACTCCGGTCCGCCCGGGGGTGCCGGTGGGGCGGGTGGCGCGTACGCCCCGCCGGGCGGGTCGTAGTCGGCGTACCCGCTGCGGGGCGCCGGGATGGCCGCGGAGGCGCTGGCGGCCGGCATCGGCGCGGTGGCCGACATCGGCGGCCGCGGCGGGGGTGAGGTCGGCGAGGCGGGCGGTATCTGCGCGGTCGGTGGCTCCGGCGGTGAGGTGGGCGCGGCCGCGTGCGTCGGCGCGGCCGCCGCGGCCTGGCCGACCGGCACGGTGGGCACCGCGGCGGTGCCGGCGTAGGTGGGTCGATTCGGAGCTGGCGGGGTGGGGCCCGCCGCGGCGGCCGCGGCCGCGCCCGGCGGCTGGTCGCCGGCGGTCATCGGCGCCGCGCCGCTGGCCAGCCAGGCGGCGCCGAGCGCCACCGCGTGCTTGGGGTGGGCGTCCACCGCCACCGGCCGCCCCAGCTCCGCGCTGACCATCTGGGCCACCAGCGGGATCCGGGACGAGCCGCCCACCAGCAGCACCGACTGCACCTGCTCCGGGGGTACCTGGGCGGACTGCAGGGCCCGGCGCAGCGCCTCGATGCTGCTGCCGAGGATGGGGCGCAGCATCGCCTCGAACTCGGCCCGGGTGAGGCGTACCTCGGTGGAGATGTTCGGCAGCAGCACCGGGATCGTCGCGTCCGTGTCCGAGGAGAGCGCCTCCTTGGCCGCGACGCACTCCTCCCGCAGGCGGGCGACGGCGGCGATCGCGGTCGGGTCGTCCTCGTCCAGCTCCTCCAGTTTCCCGCCGAGCGCCTGCCGCACGTGGTTGAAGACGGCCGCGTCAAAGTCGATCCCGCCGAGTCGCTCGATGCCCTCCGGCTGGCCGAGGATCTCGAACCCGGCCTCGGTCTTGCGCAGCACCGCCGCGTCGAACGTGCCCCCGCCGAGGTCGTAGACGGCCACGATCGACCCGGGCTCGACCCGCTGCTGGGCGGCGTAGAACACGGCCGCCGCCTCCGGCTCGGTGGTCATGGTCACCGGCTGGGTCACCCCGGAGAGCCGCACGCCCTGCTGCAGCAGGTCCTTCTTGTAGGGACCCCAGTTGGCCGGGTGGGAGATGCAGATCGCCGACGCCGGGCCACCCTCGCGCGCGGTCACGTCGTCGACCACCGCGCGTAGCAGCTTGGCCAGCAGTGCTTCGGCGGAGTACGGGACCCCGCCGAGCAGGATCGGCGTGGTGTCCCCGAGTCGCCGCTTGAACTCCCGGGACACCCGGTGCGGCTCGGTCAGACCACGCCGGTGCGCGGTCTCTCCGGTGAGGACGGTCTCGTCCTCCCGCAACAGCACCACCGACGGGATGACGGCCGCGCGGCTGCCGAGTGAGGCGATCTCGGCTCGACCGTCCCGCCAGGTCGCCGCCGCGGTGTACGTGGTGCCCAGATCGATGCCGAGTGCGTACGTCACTTCTGCTCCAGGATTGCGTGCTCACGTGGTGGACGGCGATGACTGACACCACCCTGCTCGCCCGGTGCGCGGTGACGCATCGGGGAGATCCCCCGCCGAGCTCGGCGGCCGTCCGGGGAGGGGAGGCGATGGGCGTGGAGGGGGTTAGGGGACGGCACCGGGGATGTCCCCCTGGCCGCCCGGACGGGTAAGGTCCCTACAGTTGCGGTATGGCACAGGCGCGCCCACTCTACGACATCCTCGCCGGACTCACCGGCGAGGACGTAGCCGGCGCCGCCCCAGGGGAGGCCCTGCGGGCGGCCGGGCACGACTTGCCGGACGCGCTGATCGCCGAGGCGATAGTCAGCTTCGCCGGCACCGCGCCGGTGGAGGTGGCGGAGCACCTGGCGCCGTTCGTCACCGCACACGGTCCGGTGCCGCCGGCCGATCCGGCCGCCACCGCTCCAGAACTGGCCGACGGGTTGGCGCTGCTGGCTAGCGCGCCAACCCCGGATCTGGCCGATCTGGAGGCCGAGGCTGCCCTCCCCGGCAGCGCCGGTGCCGGCGCCGGTGACGCTGAGGGCGCGTCCGAGCTGTCCGCCGATCCGTTCGACCTGGACTTCGGCGGCGGGGACACCGGCGAGGGCGATCCTGGCGGGGCGGCGGTGGTCCCAGAGGTGTTCGGCGCCTTCGACCCGGTCGTGCCGGAGGCCGCCGACCCGTTCGCACCGGTCGGGGAGAGGGAGCCGGCCGAGCAGGTCGAGCCGTTCGCGCCGGCTGACCGGCCGAGCGGGGAGGAGCCGGAGGATCTCGCCGGGACCGAGCCAGACTTCGACGTCGGCTGAGCCGGGCGGCCGGTACGCCGGGTCCGGACTGACCGGCCGGCAGCGGTCCACACGGCCCACCGGGTCACGGATCACCGGTCGCCGGTTCACCGGTGGTTCACCAACTCGGCCAACATGCCCTCGCAGGAGCGCACCGCCACCTGCGCGGCGACCGACAGCTCATGGCTGGTCATCGGGTTCTGCGCCCGCCGCTGCCAGCGGGCCAGGGCCTCCGAGGCCGCGGCGGTGAGCGCGGCCCGGTCCGCGTCGGGCGGCAGCTCCAGCCGCTGGTGCAGGTCCGAGCCGGAGCCGCCGATCAGCCGCTCCAGGTCGGCCAGGACCTCCGGCTTGCCGGTGACCCAGCCCGCCCGCAGCGCGGAGAGCACCCGCAACTCCCGGAACGGGTGCGCGCTGGAGATGATCTCCTCCACCTCGGCCGCGACCGCGTCGCTGCCCGGCCGGGGCTGGGTGCGGGTCAGCGCGTCGAGCGCGAGCAGGGCGGACCGGCTCTTGAGGACCTCCCGGCGCTGGAAGAACAGCGACCTGAGCACCTCCCGCAGTTCGCCGATGCCGCTGCGCTCGGTGAGTTGGGCGGCCAGCTCGGTGGCGGTGGACGCGACCTCCCGCCGCAACAGGGTGCTGGCCAGGCGGACGCCGAACAAGCCGAACCGCTGCAACAACGACTCGCGCTCCAGCGAGGTCAGACCCAGCTCCGGCATCAGGTTCAGGAACCGGTCGGCCGAGAGCAGCAGCGAGTCCGCCTCCCGTACCGGCAGCGCCGCCACCTTGCGCAGCTGGGCCACCTCGGTCTCGGTGAGGGTGGCGGCGGTCTCGGCCAGCCGCCCCGCCACCGGCACCACGGTCTGCACCACGCGGCGTACGTTCGGGTCGGTCGCCATCCGGTTCGCGATCCGCCGGGCGGAGGCCATGGCGTCCAGGCGGCACACTCCGATCTCGTCGGCGCGCGACAGGACCCCGATCGCGTTGACCGGGTTCGGCTGGGAGACCTCGGTGTCGTGGAAGGCGCGCAGGAAGTCCATGTCGGCGGCGTGCAGGTGCCGCATCAGGTAGAGCACCGCGTCGGCCGGGGTCTCCTCGTCCTCGGCGGCGAGCAGATCCCAGGTCCGGCGCGCCACCTGCTCCGAGAGTGACCCGATGCCGGGCGTGTCGATCAACGTGGCGGTGCGCAGGGCCTGCGAGGGCCAGGTGACCTCCAGCTCGCTGACCTGCTCCGGGGTGAGACCGCCGAGGTCGATCTCGATCGCCTTGTCCTCCCGCTGGAACTTGAGCTGCCGGCTGTCGCCGTCGGGCAGGCGGGCGGTCACCCGGTAGGTATGCCCGTCGCGGTACCAGGTCACGATCCGGGTGCATTCTCCCGCGTCGGTGGGCGCGAGCTGCTCCCCGACCAGGGCGTTGAGCAGGGTGGACTTCCCGGCCTTGATCCGCCCGGCGATCGCCACCCGCAGCGGCTCGTCCAGCCGCTGCGCCAGCTCCACGAGCCGCTCGCCGGCCTCGGTGCCGCGGTAGACCTCCGTGGCCCGCGCCAGCGCGTGGCGGGTCCGGGTCAGCAGCGGGGAGGGTCGGGCGCCGTCGCCGGCGCCGGGTGCCGCCGGGACGCTCATCGGGCGACCGCCATCGCCTGCTTGCGCAGCGTGCGCAGCCGGGTCAACTCCGCGTCCAGGTCGCGTATGCGCTGCTCCCGCTCGGCCTGGGTACGCCGCAGCGCCTCGGTGGCGCTCTGGAGCGCCTCGGCGTTGGAGCGGTTGAGTTCTTCGGCGAGTGCGGTGTAGTGGTCGCGCAGCTGGCGCTGGATGCGGCGCAGGGTGTCGCGGGAGTGCTTGCCCATCACGAAGCTCACTTCGTCGCAGTAGCGGCGGACGGCGTTCTTGGCCTGGTTCTGGCGGGCGGTGCGCTGCCGCTTCTTCTCGTCCCGCAGGCCCTTGCGTCCCATCACCAGGCCGATGCCGAGCCCGATCGGCCCGAGCGTGATGCCGGTCATGGCGCCGAGCATGACGAACATGATCGCGCCGCCGTACGCGCTCTTTAGCGCCACCATGGCCTGCTTGCCGATCTTCATCTTCGCCAGCTCGATCTTGTGATCGACCTGCGCCTTGGCGAGCATCGGGGTGGGGTTGGGCACGGCGATGTGATCCAGTACTTCGCCCGAGGCCTCCCGGAAGTGTTCGGCCACCTCCTCGCTGAGCAGGGTGGCCCGGTCCTTCAGGAAGGTGTAGTTGGCGAGCAGCTCGTGCGCTACCCGGGACTCCAGCCAGGACGTCATCTCCGACCAGGTGTCGGCCGGATCGGTCTCTTCGATCGCCTGGTCAGCCTCCTGGGTCACGGTGCGGATCCGCCGGCGCAGGTCGTGGTCCACGTCGGCGTTGAGGTCGGCGATGCCGTCGTTGAGGGTGACGTTCCACCGGGCCGCGGCGGCCTTCAGCGCCTCCACCCGCTGCTTGACTTCGGAGAGGTGGTCTACCACCTGCCGGGCGGAGGCGGGGTCGGCCTGGGCGGCGCGCTCGGCCTCGAACTGCGCCTCCAGCTGGGTGCAGACCGCCGCCACCTCGGCCGCCGCCTCGCTGGCCAGCCGGCCGGAGACGCCACCGCTGACCCGCTCGGTGAGGAACTTGACCAACTCCGGATAGCCGGACTCGGCGTTGAGCGCGGTGTCGTTGGTGGCGATCGCCCGGGAACGCAGCGCGGAGGAGACCGGGAGGACGGGGATGTCTATCCCCTCCCGCCGCAGGTGCCCCACGTCCAGGTCGCGGATCTTGCGCCAGTACGGATAGAGGTCGGTCTTGGTGAGCACGCAGACCGCGGTATCGCACAGTTCGCCCGCTTGGCGGAGGAACTGCACCTCACTGCGGGTGAGCTCCTGCGCGGTGTCGGTGACGAAGATCAGGGCGTCGGCCATGGCCGCGGCGGCGAGGCTCGCGGCGGCGTGCGCCGACCCCAACCCGCCGACGCCCGGGGTATCCACCAGCACCAGGCCGGCGGAGAGCAGTTTGCGCGGGACGCGGACCTCCACTCCGGAGGGCCGCTGGGCCGGGTCCACCAGGGGAGAGTGCTCGACCACCCACTTGCGGACGTCCTCGACCGCGATCGGCTCCCGCCGGGGCGGGTCTTCGTCGTAGATCAGGGCGGCGGTCGGTTCCGGCCCGTGGCGGACGTAGGTGGGGAGCGCGGTGGCGACATCATCGTCCACCGGGCAGATGGTGCCCCCTACCACCGCATTGACCAGGGAACTCTTGCCCTGCTTGAACTCGCCCACGACCACAACGTGGACGACCGGGTCGGCCAGCCGACGTTTCGCGACCTTCAAACGGGTGGCGAGGTCTGGCCGATCGTACGCCTCGCAGGCCTGGATGCCGAGGTCGACGACCGTGGCCGCGTTCACGGTCGCGCCGGCGGCGGGGCGCTGGGGTGCCATCACCAAATTATCCTCCGTCCGGCTCGGACAAACGCGTGCGGCAGCGGACTCCCGTCGACCGTCGTGTGCCGGTCGGGAGCCCGCTGCCGGTGGTGGTGCTCGCCGGGCGGGTCACATGATAGGGATGTCCTCGTGGCCGTCCGCGGCGTTGACGTCGACGTCGACGTTGACCTGCTGGGCGGTCTGGTCGCCGAAGCCCTGCTCGGTGCTGACCTGGGAATCGTGTGCCTCGATGTGGACCTCTTCCTCGTGCTCGTAGTTGTAGCCGGAGGCCTGCCCGTCCCCGACGTTCAGCGCCGAACCCTCGTCGAGCTCGTTGTCGGACACGTTGGTCGCGTCCCCACCCAGGCTGACCGCCGAATCGTCGATGTCCGCGTCGCCGAAGTGGGTCACGTCGCCCTGGCCGAAGTTCTGCACCGCGTTGGTGGCGTCCACGTGCTCACCCTGGATACCGGTGAACTCGCCGGTGTTGACCGGGGCCTCGATGTCCCGGCCGGCCTGCACGTTACCGTCGCCGGTGGAGACCGGCCCGTCGATCTGGCCGACGTTCTGCACCGCCCCGTCCCCGGAGTTGGCCAGTGCCGTGCCCAGGTTGTCCCCGTCGATGACCTGAGCGCCATCAGCGGCCAGGTTCTCCCCCGCGGCCATCGCACCCTCGCCCACCGCGTTGACGTTGGTGGTCTCGATGTCACCGTGGAAGTCGCCGTCGACGTCCACATGGGTGGAGTTGTCGATCGTGGTCGAGTAGTCCTGGTAGTTGATCAACTGCTGGGTGATGTACTCGTCGCCCTCGTACTTGGCGTAGGTGATGTAGTTCAGGTGCTGCACCACCTCCGCCGTAGCCGGCGAACCCGGGTGCGCCGGCGGGGGAGATGCCACCGGGTACTGCCCCGGCGGGGCGCCGCCGTAACCCGGCACCTGCGTACCCGCCTCCGCCGCACACTGACCCACCAACTGGTACAGGTCCACGTCACCCAGATCGCCATCGGTGACCCCCTGCGCCGCCAGTGTGCCCTCCGGGTCCTCGGCGTACTGCGCCGCCACCGCCCGGTCACCCCCGAGCAGCTTCGCCAGCAGCTCCTTCAACGCCGCATACGCGTCCACAGCCATCACAAGCCTCCTTATTCAAGCCCTTGGCCCCTCCGGCCCCGGGCACACACCCACGGTCGCTCACTCACCCCACCCGAGACATCGGGGACACCCCCCTCCTCCCCCTATGCCGATAGGGGATCAGCACACGCTGATCATGGATCATCCGACCAGCGTTATGTCACAGATCCGACAGTGAAATCGGCCGGTAGGGCTAGCCCAGCTGGCGGTCTGGTGAGGACTGATCCCCGAAGATACGACGCAGGGCGGCCACGAGCTCCGCTCGGCTGGTCGCTCCCAGCTTGGTGCGCACGCGGGCCACATGGTGCTCCACGGTCTTGGGTGAGAGGTAGAGCTGGGCTCCGATCTCCCGGTAGGTGCGGCCGTCCAGCACCAGGCGCGCCACCTCCCGCTCGCGTTCGGAGAGCCCACCGTGGGAGGTCTCCGGCCGGTTCGCCGCCTCCAGATCCGCTGCGGTCAGCTCGCGCGCCCGTTCCAGCAACCGGCGCGCCGCCGCCTGGTCCGCGGTCCGGATGGCGGCCTGCCCTGCCAGCCGGGACGCCTCCCAGGGGAGCTCGGCCGCGGCCAGCGCCTCGGTGGCGGCCACCACCGCGTCCGGGTCCACCTCGCCGGCGAGGGCACGCGCCCACTCGGCGGCGGCCATGCCCTGGGCGGCCTGGCGGTGGGCTGCGGTGCCGCCGCCGTCCAGCGCGCGCTCGATCGCGCCGGCGGCCGCCGCCGCGGCCGCAGCGTCCTCACCCACCACCGCGATCTGGAGCCGGACCCAGGCCAGCGATACCACCCAGGCCGGCGGCGCGCCGAGCCCGGTGACGATCGCGTCCAGCCGCTCCAGCACCGGGGTGAGCCGCTGGTACTGCCGCAGCCGAGCCGCCGCCACCAGCAGCTCCTCCATCGGCTCCAGGTGGAACAGGTCCACCGCCTGCCGGGCCAGGACCGGCTCGGCGGCGGCCCACGCATCCTTCAGCGCGGCGATGTCACCACTGCGCCGGGCGATCCCGGCCGCGAGCACGGCGGCGAGGAGCAGCTCCCGGCCGGGAAGCGCGGTGCCGGCCAGCCGCCGCAGCTCGGCCACCGCGGTATCGAACCGGCCGGTACGCAGGCGTACCCACGCCAGCAGCGCCCGGTGCCGCTCGACCCCCACCGGACCCCCTACCTCGCCGGCGATCGCCTGCTGGAGCAGGTGTTCGGCGGTGGACCCATCCCCGGCGGTGACCGCCACCAGCGCGCCCACCGCATGTGGAGTGTCCGGCAACACCAGCGCCGGCGGGGTGGCGATCAGCGCCTCGGCCGCTTCCAGCAGCAGCGGGACCGCCGCGGCCGGGTCGCCGGCCGCCAGCGCCGCCTCGGCGAACCGGCGCACCGGTAGCGGGCCGGTGCCGGCCGCCGCCCGTTGCGCCGGCTCCGGCCGGCCCACCGCCACCAGTACCGGCACGGCCAGCAACGGGCCGGGATCGCCGGCCGCGGTCAGGGCCTCCGCGGCCCGCGTAGCCCGCCCCTGGTGGGCCGCTGCCGCGCCGGCGGCGAGCGCCACCCGCCGGGCCTCCTCCGGGGGCGCCGGGGTGGCGTCCACGTCGACCGGCCGGCCCAGCAGCGCCTCCGCCTCCGCCCGCCCGGCGGCGAGCGTGGCCGGGTCGGCGCCGGCGTCGAGGGCGTCGTCGTACCAGGTACTGGCGGCCTCCGGGTCGGTGAAGCGCAGCCGGTCGGCGGCCGCGGCGTACACCTGCGCGGCCTGGCCGGTGCGGACCCGGGCCGCGCTGAGCTGGTTTGCGGCGGCCACCGGGTCCCCACCGGCGGCGATCAGCGCGCGCGCGACCCGGTCGTGCAGCCGGCGGCGCTGCGCCGGCGGCGCGTCGGCGAGCAGGGTCTGCGCCACCGCCGGGATCAGCCGCTCCCCGCCGGGCACCAGCATCCCGTCGTCGCGCAGCGTGCGCATGGCCGCCGCCAGGTCGCCCGGGGCCAGCCCGGCCGCGCCGGCGAGGACGTCGTCGGTGAGGTCCAGCCCGAGCGCGAGCAGCTGGGCGAGGTCGACAGTGGACGCCGGCAACCGGGTCAGGCGGTGCTGGAGGCGGGCGGCGAGCGAGGGTACGCCGCCGCTCTCCCCGGCATCGGGCCCGGCCACCACCGTGGCCACCGCGGCGGCGATCGCGGCCTGGCCGGCCGACGCCTCGCGTACCCGCGCCACCGCCTCTGGCCCGGCCGGGCGGCCGGTCACAGTAGAGATCAGCGCGGCGAGCGCGTCGTCGTCGAGCGGACCCAGGGACTCCACCGGTCCCTGCTCCGCGACCGCTTCGTCCAGTGCCGCCAGCGCCGGGCGGTCCACGGTGGGCCGGCG
>Ga0079224_100007895_pt1 | contig 14339 bp, 8 predicted proteins | sample Stecom2015_FD_80414 | JGI IMG/M metagenome (GOLD analysis project Ga0079224, IMG submission 80414) | Agricultural soil microbial communities from Utah to study Nitrogen management - Steer compost 2015 | ecosystem: Environmental > Terrestrial > Soil > Agricultural land | place: USA: Utah...
AGATGACGTTCTGGACTGCTGCTCTTTCTGCTTCTTCTGTCTCACCTGGACCTGAAATTGTTCGGTCTCAGGTAAAGGGATAACCTGCTGAATGTCCAACAGGATTCGTTGCCCGTCGTAGAAGGGCTCCATCTTGACGCAACGAATATCAATTCCCTTGTCGTTAAGCCATAGCACCGCACTGGTAAGCTCTTTAGAAAACTCGGCTGATGCCAGAACAATCCGGACATCCTGTGCAAAAGAGTCCTCATCTGGCTCTTCCCAGTCGAGGAACTCAAGGATTCTTTGCTCGGCATCTTCTTCCGACTCAATACTGGTCAGGAAGGACTTGTGGGCCTCAACAACCTGATCAAAGGTCATCGTTGAGATCATGGCACCATAGCGAATAGCTTGGAGTTCCATATGCCCACCGTCTTCGGTGCGCTTGAGCTCAATCACCACCAGGTTGGCTTGTTTGTCGATGCAAAGCAGATCAATCCGCCTCCGGCTTGCATCCCAATCGCCGAACTCCTCCGCAATCACCATTGTATTTTCGGAGATGATCTCGACCTGGTCTCTCAACAGTCGCTGAATATCCTGCCGTTCACGGATACCCCGGTCAGCAAAGGTTGTTTTCTGTAGGCGTTTAATGCCAGTATCACTCAACTCATAAATTGGCAAAGTACAAACCTCGTTATCAATTTTCTTCTTGGCTAAACTGTCTTACCAAAGGTCCATACTCTCTGCGCTCCATGTTTGCATCGTAAGTGTGCAGGTATGACTCGAACTCTTGTTGGATACGATCAATATCTGAGGTATCCGTCGTGATGAACCCAAATGGGATGGAAGCTGATTCACCTGGTTTTTGTAGGTAAAAGCAGAGCAAGGAAAAGACGCTGGGAATAGAAATGACTTCTACTGACCCGCCCAGAAAACCTTCAGCAACCTTTATAGCTTTATCCTTCATTGGGCCGAGTGCCTTTTTCCATATCTGTTCCTGATGCTTGTCCCTGCTACCTGCCACAGGCAGATAGAGAAGGGTTTGCAGCCCTTTGGTGGCGTTGAGCAATTCTGAAGTTCGGCTAAAGGATTGATTGCTCATTAGCCAAAAACGATCTGACGGTGCTAGCCAGGTACATGTGGCACTGGATTTGCCGTCCTTCAAATGCTTTTTGATGAGAGTCGTTAATTGGTTCCAGTTAGCGCTATTAGTTGGTGAGCCTAGAAAGTAGGATCGGCTAGATGATGAGGCGCTTTGTTTGACCGCTAATATGGCCAGTGCCGTAAGGTCAATGCCATCCGATGTGAAACAATCGAGTAATTGTGTTTCATCTAGCGTATCTAACGCAGAAACAATGTCCTGAATATTAGAGGAGTTATATGAGCTGAGTAGTACCTCGCTCAGATTCTTTTGGATTTCATCAACATCAAAAAAACGGCTGTCTGAATGTCGTTCGATTGAATTACGCTCAGTGTCGAGTGAAAAAGTAAGCGAAAATCAGGCGTTATAATCTTTATTCTTTCTGACATCCGATAATTTATACAGCTCTACCTTACGAATATCGTTAACACCATCGAAGCTGATCGACTCTTCCTCAAAAATATCAATATAGTTTCTTAGGAATGCCGATTTAGCATAGTTGATACTATTGCTGAGCTTTTCTGTTTCTGTAGAAAGGCGTATGGCATTTAGAGGAGAACTAATCTTGTCATCGGATCGAATTAAACCAAATGACAATAGGTCAAATTTAAAGGTACTGGTTCCTTCAAATAATTTTGTGATTTTCGGGCGATTATCAGAAAGCCCGTCAAAATATTTATGCGCCTCAGCGGTCAGTTGAATATTACCCTCGTTGTCCACGGAGATTTCATTCAGGCTGACTAATTGTGACACGGCTATGCTGATTTCCTTTTCAGAGAGTCCAAGAAATTTCGCCAACTGGGTAGCCGACATATTCCCCACTTTCAGCAGGCGCAGGATAAACTCGCGAATGAAGGGTAAATCACTCCTGCCTACCAGTGTGTATTCAAACCTAAAGGCCTGAACAGGTAGCGCAATATCTATCGTCATTAGAGGAATCAAAGTGTGATTTGCCATTATCGTTTCCCTCCATTCTTCACCGTCTGTTTCGCTGACACGATGCGATACTCTTCGCTTTGGTGACTTTGGATATACGAGGCCACTTGGCCAAGTGGCAAAGAGGCGTTTTCTCGGTTCCACATTTGCATGGAGCCAACAATCAATAAACGATCCATAGCACGGGACATGGCAACATTGATGCGGTTGGGTTCTTTCAAAAACTTGGGCTTTCGATCTTTACCATTGCGGGTAATTGACACAATGATTACCCGATTCTCCTTACCTTGATAGCTATCAACCGTATCGATTTTGATCAGGGATCTGAACTCTGGACTCCAGGCTAATTCGTTGAACTTTTTTCGTAAGAGTCGCTTTTGAGCACCATACATACAGATAATGCCAATGGCAGGTTCGCCCGAAGAAACGAGAGAGGCAAGCTGTTCAACATATTCGCCATTGGCTTCAATCTCTTTTAAAACGGCGAGGATCTGATTTATTTCTTCAAGATTAACGAGGCTCGTACCATCTTCACTGTCGAAGCCGAACTTACATTCTGACGTGTCCAGCCAGGTCACAGGTGCTTTCAAAACATCGATGCCATCATTATAAAAAACAGGGATTTCTCGATCTCCGGTGATCAAAGGTTGTTCATAGAAAGTATCTGAAACCAGTCGACTGATCGGTTCAGCCATACGGTATTGAGTTAAAAGGCTCTTTCCGACGGCTTTGCCGTATGGAGACAGAAATGCCTTTTCAAAATCGCTCTTGAAGACTTCCTTTTGAAATGGCTCAACTCTTGGAACACCCAGTTTCCTCAATATGGCGTTTTTATGCTCCTCCTGGAATAGAGGTGGCAATTGCTTGTGATCCCCAACCAGCAAAATACGATTGGCAGATTGCATTGCAATAGCAAGCTCTGATGATATAGAACGTGCCGCTTCGTCGATAATCACCCAGTCATATTGAATCTGATTTAAGCCCAGATGCCCGAGTCCCATACCTACGCAAGTCCCGCATACCAAAGTTCTGGATCTGGCCAGAAACTCCTCATAGCTTCCAGGATTGGATGATAGCCTGTCTCTGTAATCATTAACCAAATCTAACAGGGCGCTTATGCGTCTATGCTCATGGGGGCCGATGCCATAAAGCGCATTAAGGTGTTTATCGATTTTTTCACCGATACTGCCTAGCTCCAACTCACTGATCTCAATTGAATATGATTCATTGAGTTCGGATATGATTTGATAACAAAGCGATTCCAGGCTAGACGATAAACTGGCTGACAGTTGCTCGTCCGAAGAATCACTAATATCCGCCTGCAAGCGAAGTGCGTTTTTGATTTTCTTCTTGACACCAAGTTCCGCGTTGACAATGGCATCAATATACTCAGGTTCCAACTTTAGTGATGGCTGAATAAACTGAATTCGCTCCCTGATTTCAGCAATAAAGGACTGTCTTCTTGATTCGATCAAGTTGCGTGAATAAACATCTTTAAGGCCTTGGGAGACCGATCCTTCTGAGTTACTGAATCGAACTATATCAATTGGAGTTTCCAGTCTAGAGCAGTGTTTACGGATACGCTCAACAGCCGTATTGACGGCCTCGTGTGACTGACTAACAAGCAATATATGCTGTGCATTACCTTCAGTCATCAAGTAATGTACGAACGCCGAGATAAACTCTGTTTTACCTGTGCCTGGTGGCCCTTGTAAAAGTGAAAGTGGCCCTTTGCTAAACAGGGTTTTGAAAGCATCACGCTGTGCCTCGTTCAGACTAACTGTCAAATTTCCCTCGTCATCATATTGATTATAGCGATCCAACTGTTCTTCAGTAGGAATAACTTTATAATCAGTAAAAGGTTGATCTATAGAGGGTTCAAAATAGGCTGCCAGGTCGGGTATGACAGAATTTTTATTAAGCACTCGATCCATCGCCTTTTTACGGCGATTGTAGGAGGCCCTGTCTCGTTTGGTGCGAAGGAATAAAACGTCGCCGGTTTTAGGGTAGTTCTTACCGGAACTCAGCGGAACTCGCATTTCTGAGCTGGTGGACTGGTCAATGTTGACCTTCCCTACGATAAACTCCTTGTCATCGACCTTCTTGATGGCGATAACATCGTCCTCTTTAGAAAAGCGATCAAGCACTTCGTTATCTGAATCATAGGGAATAACCAATTCATTCTTTCGAATATCAGGCTTCGGTTCATCGGCGACTTCAATGCTTGGAAGCGCCTCTGTTTCTGTTTCTAAAATAGCCTTCCATATGTTCTTTGTTGCAATCTTTTCATTCTTTATTAAAACAATGGGTTCTTCATCATATTCGACATCGGCAAGTAGCTTCTTGAGCTGTTCATCAATGTCTTTACTGAGCTTCTCATCAACCTCTTTGCTTTGAGTGTTTTCCTTGATGGCTGCTTTACTATCAATAAGAAATGTTTCGTGAGCCAATAGGTAGGACTGAAGTGCTGAGGTATCCGTCTGGTAATCAGAAGGTTCGATGTTGATTTTTATGGGTAGCGTTAACTGGCTTTTATCCCGAATCCAGGGTGGAATATCATCGGTTTTTCGAGGCGCTAGTCCTCCTTCGATAGCTTCATTTATCGGGTTAAAGAAAATCGTCCAGGAAGAGTCTACACCAGACAGTAACACCTTCACTGAGTCTGAGTTTTTCGTGGAGGGTTCATAAAACAGAAACAGCTCACCGTTATCGGGTAAAAGACTGATTGCCTCGTGAAAGTCCTGACGGAATAGCTGGACGTTCAGCTCCTCAATGGATTCAGATGAGGTTTCGTAAAGTTCTTTGAGTGACTGGCTAAATCTTTCCAAAGAAATAAACCCGGTACTGCCCGATTTTTCAGCTTTGATGATTTCAATTAACTGCGGATGCGTATTTTCTTCTTCGAGGTCATCCCAGTCGAGTCCAAGGAGCTCACAAGCCATACGAATAACCGCATAGTTATCGCGCACAACGGCTGTTGCGTTATGGATCGTTTCAGGACTATATCGATGGTTCTTAACTTCAGTTGTCCCAAGCTTAAAGTCGGGCAAGTCGATGATATAGATGTTAAGTTCTTCACCTTCGGCCAGTACAAGTATATTCCCAGGATGTATATCGCCATGAGTAACTTCACTTTCATGCAGGAAACTAACATGGCTAATTAAGGCGTTGATGGCTTTGAGCTTCTGTTCTTCAGAAACATTGTAAGTCGCCCATGTGTCCCATGATGGCGCATCTATATAGTCCTGGATCAGAAAGAGTTCAGATTTGTGGGTTATACCCTTGTCTCGAATGCTAGGGATAAACCCAGCTCCAAGCCCCTGGAGCTTTTCAGCTTTCTCGATAAAAGCTTTGCAGGAAAAGATATTGCTGGAATCTTCATTGTCGAGGGCGTTGTTCCAGATTTTAACAAGTAACTGACCCGAGCGATAAATCTCTTTTGCATCGTTAGAGGATATTTCCTCATCTTCGACATAGGTTTTGTAGAGTTTAACCTCGGTTTTGTATTGCTCGATAACGGAAATATCAAATAGCTCAATGGCTTCAGTTTCAGGCTGTGATTTTGAAAAAGCGGCTAAAAATTCGTGGGCATTTCGGTAACGTTCCTGTGGCTCAGGACTGATAGCTTTTTGTATGACAGGTGCGTACCAGATACTGGAAGCGGTAATGTTTTTTATAGCATCATTGATTGATGCGGGATTGAGGCGTTTCCCCTGCATTATCAGCCAGGTCAGAATGCCCAGTGAATATATGTCACGGTCATACTCGGTGCCATTATGTTCCGAGTTCTGTTCCTCAGGGATGGGTATAATCCCTGAGCTAATTGCTTTGCGTCTCTCACCGACAGTTCCTGCTGGCTTATGGTAGGCCGACATGAAACTGGACATGGCCATCTTCATACTAGGAGAAAGCCATAAGCTGTGATCGCCAATATCTCGGTGAGCAATTTTTATATCATGCAGAGAGGCAAAATTATTCAGGATAATTTTGACGAGTGTCGCTCGCTCTTCTTCGGCGTACTTGATAACAAAAGAAGAAATGAATTCATTTAGGCGTGAATAGTTATGGGGAAGCTCAAAAAGCTCGTAAAACTCCTCGGTAATATTGTTAGGATCAATATTGGTCAGAGAGCGTAAACAGGCATTGTATAAATCCCCGTCGTTTGAACGTATGAATGATAGGACTTCTTTCTCGTGACTAACGATTTTATAGCGTTCGTCTCGCGTTTTACTGCCAACATCATCTAACTCAGAGAAGTCCCATCTTCTCAGCAGTGCAAAGTCGTCCTTGTTGTTCTTGTTTTTAGATAAGAACTCCGTGTATATCGACTCGATGTTCTCTGGCGGAAATATCTTCTCAATGGCTTCGTAACCATCGACGATTAGGCTCTTGGGTTTGGTCTCACCTTCGGAGAAGATTTGATCAAAAACCGGGATGTCCTGGTTTAAGCTTTTATTGGCTTGCGGATGTGGTCGAAAGCGTTTGTTGTACGCACCTTCGTCCGAAAGTTGTAGAAACTCATTAAGCGCTAGGACGTGTTCCTGTTCTCTAGGCGGCAGTTTAGAAGCATCAGCAGTGCCCGTTAACACAACTAGAAAGTCAACCTTGGGACGGTCAAACTTGTACCCCTGGAAGCTAGGAAAAGCCCGCCCACACTTGGCAAGTTTCGAGGTGAGCAGATGAGCCTTGTCTTGTGTTTTGCTGACAGCTGATCGTTCTCTGAACTCTCCATTTTGATACCAATTATCACCAGACGCAGTAAGCTCACCATTCCAATGCTTTAGCTCAACGATGATGACGTTATAGTGGGTCACGATGACGAGATCGAATTCTCCTTCACGGCCAGCACCTGCCAGGCGAAACCCTGCATAACCTTTCCAGGGAAACATAGCGTTCCCTCCAGGCTTTAAGACTTTTAGGTCACTCAAAGAGGCGAGTCTTGCCGGTTTGGTTACCTGCGTCTGGTTAGCGCCTGAAAAAGCTTGAGCGATTTTTTCTATGGCTTTAACTTCGTGAAGCGTTAACCCACCTTCCCAGTATTTAACGTCCATTTTCTTGTTATCATTCGACATTGATGAATATTCCAATGCAACTCAATTTAATACCTACGCCACGGTAGAAAGAGGTGACAAACCAATGCTTTTTGTCCATGGCCTGCGAGATCGATCTGCGACACATTCTGCCAGCGATTGCGCAAGCACTCCTCATTACATGACTCCAAGCTTCGTATAAAGCTCTTTCTTTTTTTTCATGCGGTTGTCCGCAGGTGCTACACGCAACGCTGCTTTTAGGTAAGCAGCAGCGCCGGAGTAGTCGCGCATTTGCTCACAAACTAAAACAAGTTGACTCAATATATGGAACTTCATTGGCGTAGCTTGGTTAACTTTTTCCAACAAGGCTCTCGCTTCCGGATACTTAGCTTCAAGACCAAGAATGGAAGATTCAAGATAGAAAGTCGCTGTGCATTCTTCTTCAACTTGCTTTCGTTGAACCAACCAGAACCTAGCTTGATTGATATTTCGTAGCTGTAAATAAGCCTTAACAATCAGTTCGAATAGCACAGCAGGCTGAGTTAATTTTCCTTCAAGCAAGATTGATTTATTGCTCTCAACGATTTTCTCAAAATCAAACAACCGGTTTGCACGATATAGAGCGATAAGTTGCTGATGCAACGCTTGAAGGTCTTTGCTTCGATTGTATTCTTGAGAGGCTAACTGAGCGGCTTTTTGATAAGACTGGTCAGACATTGCTTCAAGTACGGCACTCGACCAGTCTTGATCCGGCTTTGACTGAACTACTGGTGCAACAGCGCCAACTTTTTGCTGTTTGCCACTGGCAGCATCAAATGCTTTTAGTAATTCTGAAACTGTTTGATAGCGATGCTCTGGACGCTTTTGTAAACAGGTGAGAACAACTAGCTCCAAGTCGGCGTGGACTGAGCTATTAATCTCGGTAGGTCGCATGAAGGGAGCATGGCGTTGCACTTGAGCAGGCGTGTCATGCGGGAGCTTTCCAGTCAGCAGCTGGTACAACAAAACACCTAAGCTATAAATGTCGCCCAACAACAGTTCTTCCAAGCTGCCTTTACGGCTATCTACGTTAGAGAACTCAGGTGCTGAATAGAGTACCGTTCCGCCGTTTTCACGGGTCCGAACATAGATCTCTTCCGGTAAAGCCGAACTACCAAAGTCCGTGAGTTTTACTACATCCCGCTCACCAACCAAAATATTGTGCGGCTTGATGTCACCGTGGGAAATTGGTACTGGCAATTCCGCCAGGTATTGAATGGCGCAGAGAACTTGGCGATAAATCTTAAACAGTCGCTCATAGGTTTGGCCAAAATTACGTTCTCTATCATCGAGTTTTTGCGCCAACGTTTGGCTTGGAAAATACTCCATTTCGATAAAGAACCATTCATTATCAATCCGGCCCATATCGAAAATTTGTACGATGTTGTCGTGCGGTTCAACGTTTAAAAGCTCTTTCCCCTCAGCAAGTTGACGATCCTCACGTGTAATATCTTTAGGAATTTTTACCGCGACAATCATCCCGTCTTGAAGGCGCTCGGCGCGCCATACCCAGCCATGACTACCATCACCTAGGCATTCAAGTAGTAAATATTTATCACCGAGGCGTTTATTTGTCCCAGGCAAAAAATGTGCTGATTTAATATTCACATCAACACCTCATAGTGAACTCTATCTAAAACAATAGTGTTTAGGTTTTTTATAAACAGGAAACGGCTAAATATCACCTCGACATCTGGCATAGAATGTACCTGCGTACCAGTTGATGATGTAAGGCCAGAACGACAGATTTCTTTTAGCTTCTGTGTGTCAGGAGCGCTTACCAAGCCTTGACTCCAAGCACTAAGAACCAAAGTTTTTGGCGAATGGCCCCAGCGCTGCGCTGCTTCCAGCAAGTTCTTTAATTTCTCTTCAAGTTTTTGCTGGCCACGAACCGAGCCATCAAAACGTTCAAATTCAACTAAACACAAAGGTGATGAAGCGGCTTTATCGAACCAGCCTGAGTCTGAGCGAATATCAGCGCCAAAAGTACCCGGCGCGGGACACTCCACCATTGCCATAAACGATTGTTCATGGCCAAAGGTGTTCCATACACTACAGCCCAAGCTATGGACCAAAACATCCTGATCCAATAGTTTGCCGCTGGTCATAAGTGGGAATGTATCGCTTATCCAGGCGATATCAGGCATTGGCGATTTAGCCATTAAATGAACCCCAAACACGTAATACTTCTGGCGACTCACCACCGTGTATGAGAGCTTTGCTGCCTACCTTAACAAGTAGTGGCGCGGGTATAGAGCGGCCACATACCAAGGCTTCACCGGTTGATAGACTTGGCAGTTCGTCCAAGTCGGCTTTGCTAACCATATCGGATGCTTTAGCGATAAAACGCTGATCGTCTGGGTTTTTCAAGCGCATGGTGATCAAGGTATTACACTGAGACGTCACATCCGAGTCCAGTTTTGAAGGGCGTTGACTCACAATGCCAAAGCCAACCCCAAATTTACGACCCTCGCCGGCGATTTTTTTGATAATGCGGTGGCTGACAGCGTTGCCTCCGGCTGGAGCAAAGTTATGGCCTTCTTCATAGACAATAAAGCAAGGCCGCAGCGGGTCTGTTTTGCTTGAAGCGGCTTTTAAAATTTCACTGGATAACAGCGCACAAACAACTTGTTTAGCGGTATCACTCAGACCCTGCAAATCAACAACGACTAAACGCCCCTGCTGGTTACTTGGACGCCCGACCATCCTGTATATATCGGTAGGTTCAGCCATCGTTGCGCTGTAAAAGCTTTGAGCTTCGTTCAGCACGCGCGAGAGCTTCATAGATGCGACGGCAGCGCTTCGACCAGATAATGCTTTAGCTTCCGCGTCAGACAAGTCGTCCCACTCTTTTAGTTCTTCAATGCCGTCTCCTAAAAAGTAACGTAAACGGTTGATATCACGCGGCTCATTCTTATCGACAGAACGCCAGTAACGAATCGCTACGTCAAGTACCCGTTGTTGCGGTTCCGTTAAACCTGGCAAAATCTCAGCGATATCGTCCATTTCAAAATGGTCGAATTGAAGAGCTAGCGGTGTGTTTTTACTGGCATATTTATGTTTAAACGATTCATGCTGTGGTGAATAGACCTGAATACCCGCGCCCGCAGCTTGAAGCTTTTCAAAGGTTTTTTTAATCAGCGGCAGTGCCTCTTGATCGCGTTTATCCTCGGTCGCATCCAACACACTAGAAAATTGTAGGTTGCCCCCAGCAAGGGCTTTGCCGTATTCACCGTGAGGGTCGAACACAACAACAGTACCATTATTCACAGCAACCAAGCGTTCGATAATCCGACCAACCGTGTAGGATTTACCTGAACCTGTCATAGCTAATACCGCCATGTGTTCTGTCACTAGCTTATTGACATCGATGAAGACAGGTACGGTATTTTCCCCTTTGTCGTAACCAACCAAATTGCCTAGGTGTAAGCTGGAGTGCTCATTGAACTCGTAAAAGTCACTTAAAAACTGAAAGTCGACGGTTTCAACTGCGGTACCAGGGTTTAGTGGACGACGCGGTATTTTAATTTGGCGCGATACAGGGTCTCGATAGCCTACCAGCTCGACCTGCGCAAACATGTTCTCCCCCGTCACATTAGCGCCTGGCAATAACTCAAGTTCAGTCACACCATCGCCAAAGCCCGCGTTGTACAACATGTTAGTCCGGCTAATCTTAGTTACGCGCCCCAATACGGCAACTTGCCCCTCGTCTTTGCGCTCTTGGTGCATAATGCGAACGAACTCACCACGACGGACCGAAAAAGAATCTTGCACCACCATCGTGAGTTGACTGGCATCACCCGTATTGCCAACTAATTTACCCAAAACTTTATAAGCCATTATTTAATCCCTCATCCAAGCCAGCCAACCAGCTTGCTTCAATATCATTGTTCTTAAGTGCACCGTGCAAACCTTGACGATAAAACTTGGCAAACTTAGGTAAAATGCCAAGTTGCTGATATCCGAGTAACTGTGGCAAAGGCATCGCATTACCTTTGTTTTGCATATCAAGCACCATTAGGCGTGATGCCACTAAATCCAGATCAGTGCTCTGCCAATACGGTTCATCACCGGCCAACTGTACCATTTTGATTTGGCCACCACGCGCACTGCGAAAGTGAAAGCCAATAAGTCCTTGTTTAGCCTCAACACTGGGTTCTATCCGGTTTTCTTGCTCAGATAATCGAAAAGCAATGGTCCGCGAATAGTTACCCAAAATCCCATTAATAAATCGCAAGTCGCCTACACCAACTAAACTTTCATCCAGGCCGGTAAGGCGTTGCATCAAGTCACTAGAAAAACCATCTGAGGCCAATATTTGCTTACGCCCTTGCTCGGTACGCAAATCTTGTTTGGCAATGCTCACAATCGCGCTAAAACGCTCAGCCAGAATGCTGGCTAATACCACACCGGTTTTATTCCAGGGGAACAGCTTTGAACGATGGGTTTGCCAGAAATCCTCGATCACTTGTTTGGTTTTGTCGTATTCCTGTTTATGTCGAACGTTGCGCTCGAGAGGAGCCATATCTCGTGCTAAAAACAGAGGAATATCCAATAAAATCAAATCGCAAGGCTCTTGGCTTAACAGTTGTTTCTCCACAAGCTGATAGGCCTGTCGAATTTCAATCAAATCAAGACGCTTACGCTGTGCTTCAAAATCGATATCGTCCAATTCGGAAATAGAATCATTACCTACGGTACTGACCTTGTTATCGTCAATGAGCAAATCGGTTCGTACTGCTGCACTAGCATAGATAAAGCCGCCTAAGGCTTTATCTATGCACGATTTAGTCGCAATACCCGCCACTCGTAAATTTATCACCGTAGGCTTAGGGACGGCCTTAACTAAACCTGCATCACGAAATAGCGGTGCCACTTGCTCAATATCACGGATTTGCTTAAGCAAGCGTCCTGCGCTACCAGGTAAACGAAGCTGGCTATCAATGGCGAGAGATTGCGCTAAGTTCATTGTTTTATGTTCATTCATGTTCATAGCGCTCCTGTATTTAACTGCTCGCTAAGTAGCGACGCGTATGCCCAGTATTGCGACAATTGCAGCGCCGATTTACCGGTTTCAGTCAAATTCGACCCCTTAATAAAGCCGTACTGCTGTAATACTTCGCTACGCTTGTTGATATCAAGGCTATTCAAATCGAACAGTAACTTAACCGTGTCATTGGCAACAATGACATCCAGGCCTCTTCCATTGCCAGCGTAGAGCAATAACAAAACAACCAAATCGTATTTGTCGGGCGAATATTCCGCCAACTCAGTTTTTTCGTCAGCAATAGAGTTTGCTACGCCCGCATGGTCAATAAACCAATTTAGCCAACTGACTAAAACCTCGGCATGGTCGAGCAAATTTAAAGACCATAAAGGCAAGGTTGTCACAGCAAACAAACCACTATTGCTGTGTTTTCGGACATAACGGGTATGCACCACATCGCCCGCCATATGCTGCCGGTGATCTGCACTACCAGCAAACCCAACAATGGCTTGGTTTGTTTCGCTCGAAAGAATTGCTGTTAAACCTGATTCTTGAACGCTTAAAGTAGCGGGGGCAATTGTCCAATCCAGTGCTGACGGTAGCTGTTCTAACGTATCTAGTTGCCCAGTTTGGGGGTCAATAATTAAAGCAGCACAGCCAGCTTGCATGGCCCATTGGTGCAAATTTTGGCAAGCCTCATTGTCAATCAGCTCTTCTGCTTGCACCATTAGCAGGCCACTGTCAGGCGGAGCGATTCGCCAATCCGATTCTAGCGCTTCAGCCCCCGCGATTGTTTGTAAAAACCGACCCTTACGATTACTCGCCAATGCCGATGACAGGTAAAAACTCATCGCATTACCCTCATAACCCCGTAGCAAACGTTAAGCGCATTTTTACAATGCCTTTATCGACCAAGCTTTGTTGCTGTTCAGGTGTTAACTCGGGCTCTAGATTTTGACTCAGCGCCTGATAGACCCGCTGCCACTGCGCCAGTGTTAACCCAGTACCTTGTAAAATGGCTTCAGCTTGGCTTTGCCAATCTGACAGGGTTTTATCACACACCATCACCAGCTCACTTACCCCTAACTTGGCAACGTCGGCTATTGTTAACTCAGCAGGTAGTGGTTGCTGCTGTGAAGCTAACAGTGGCTTTAACACAGGCAACCAGTTATTTACCTGTTGGATGGCGCTACGTTTTACTTGATTTAAGCGTTCTTCAATCTGAAGCAGCTGGCCTTGTATTGGTGCCACTTGCCCACGAGCCGATTTGAGCAATTCTTCCGGCACATCACGTAACCCAGAAAATTGACCATTGCGTAAGCTGGCTTGCATGCTTTGGCGCTTACTTTCGGCGTCGTTTGGTAAATCCGCTATCGCATCGTCAATCAGTTGTAGTTTCATAACCAGCTTCGGTAGCTCAGTAACATCATCAGCGTGTTCATATTCAGCAGTGGCACTACTAAGTAGTTGTTGTAACTGCTTTGCTCGCTGGTTTTGCTCGGCCAGGTTATTCACTAACTTCTCAAAGCGCTCTTTGCAATTGCGATAGCTGGCGAGAATGTGACCCTGGATTTCCGCCATTCCCAACTGTTGTTCACTGTGCAGGTTTAAGCCCACCTCCAGCGCTAAAGCCGAAAGCTTATCCTGGGCTTTGCCTAAATCGAGTTTGCGCAGGTAATGCAATAAAGTATCACTACCGGCCTGTTGCTCCTTCTGCCCTGTTGCACTGCTTGAATCATCTTTTAATGCGCCGTCTAGAATATGCCCAATGGTGCGAAGCGTGTTGGTGTAGAGGCTTTTCGGAAAATGAGTGAGCGTGGAGCAGTCGGCTTCCACGTCCTTAATTAGATCAGCGAGTCGGTTGTTGATACGCTCAGCGCTGCGCTCGACAAATTCAGCGAATAAACAGGCTTGCTCGACACGCTGATAAAGCGAGGTGCCTTTGTCTTCCAAATCCAAAATGTGCGCATCTTTCAGCGTTGGTTTAGTGCTATTCAGCGGTTTGACTTTAGCAACCAAATTCAACACTTCAGCTCGCTTATGAATAAGCCCAGCCAAAATCTGGGCATCACTGGCGTCGTTGATATCTTCGAGCTGCTCTTCTTCTCTCTTAAGTGCGTTATAGAGTGTTTGTGCTTTTTCCAACTGCTCTTTAGCCTCTACTGTGGCATAGCCCAGTTGATTTTTACCCAGCGGTGCAAAGACTTCATTAATGCGGCCATAACCA